>Ga0307511_10000782_pt1 | contig 33910 bp, 31 predicted proteins | sample 13_EM_MG_FD_200266 | JGI IMG/M metagenome (GOLD analysis project Ga0307511, IMG submission 200266) | Populus trichocarpa ectomycorrhiza microbial communities from riparian zone in the Pacific Northwest, United States - 13_EM | ecosystem: Host-associated > Plants > Roots > Unclassified | place... | reverse complement strand
TACGAGATGTCCACCGGACGGCGGCCGTTCGGCGGGTAAACCATCACGGAGACGATGACGCAGATCATTCGCGACGAGCCGACGGAACCGGTGCTTGTGAATCCCGGGATCTCGACCGGGATGAACGAGATCATCCAGCGCTCGTTGCGCAAGAGTCCGAGCGAGCGGTTCACCTCTGCGGAACTGGTGTCCGCGCTCGACGCGCAGATCGGCCGCGCGCCGACGACGCCCTACACTTCGCCGAATGCGGTGACGGACAAGACGATGGCTGCGGAGCCGACGCTGCTCACCGGCTCGAAGCTCGAGACGGCGAAAACGGCGGCGCAGCCGAAGCGCAGCATGGCCTTGCCGGTGGTCATCACAGCGGTGATCGCGGCCATCGTGGCGGCTGTCGTCGTCGGCATGCGTCATGAGGCGCCGCCGGCAGCGACGCAGACAATCGCACCGAAGCCTGTCGCGCCACCCGCCACGTCATCAGTCGAAGTCACGGCGCCGCCAACTCCGACGATTGTCGAGACGACGACAACCGCGGCTCCAGCTCCCACCAAAGAAACGGACACCGAGGACCGCAGTGCGGCGCGCAGCGAAGATGCCGACGCCCTCTACGCCGCGGCAATGAACGAGATTCGAGACAGAGATCCACAGCAGGCGCGGAAGACGCTGCATCGGGTGCTGCGGCAGGACCCGCACTACGCCAAAGCGCATTTTCGGATCGGCGAGATCGCGCTGATCAGTCACAATTTCAATTCAGCCATCGATGAGTTGAATCTCGCGCTGACCGACAGCGATCACCTCGACGAACGCGAGCGGGAACTGAGTCGTATCGCGCTCGCCGTCGCGGAACGCAATCGTTTCGAAACGAAGCGGATGAGCGAGCGGTTCCGCGAGCGCTGGCCGGAGGATCCGGACCTTGCCCGGATGGCCGAGACTTTCCCCGGGATGTTCGAGGGCTTCACCAACTTCCGCGGCCGGCGGCGGTTGCGGCCGTAGAGCTACAATCCGCCCGCCTATGTTCGACGCCATTCGCTTCGCGAGGCGGCTCATCGACATCCCGTCGCCGACCGAAAGCGAATTCGACGCCGCCGTTTTTCTTCACGACGAATTGGCCGCGCTCGGCTATGCCTGCCGCAAGCATGCGGTCAGCGAGCATCGTTTTAACGTCTTCGCTGCGGCCGGCGGAAGGCCGCGCGTGGTCATCAACTCGCACATCGACACGGTTCCGCCGTGGTTCGCGGCGCGTGAAGATGATGACCATCTCTACGGCCGCGGCGCGTGCGACACGAAAGGGATCATCGCCGCGATGATCGCAGCCGGCGAGCGCCTGCGCGCCGAGGGGATGAACGACTTCGCCTATCTCTTCGTCGTCGGCGAGGAGACCGATTCGATCGGTGCGAAGATGGCCAATAAAGAATTTGCCGGACTCGGATCGGAGTACGTCGTCGTCGGCGAGCCGACGGAGTCGACGTTTGCGCGCGCTTCGAAAGGGGCGCTGACCTGCTTCGTCCGCTTCGACGGCATCGCCGGGCACTCCGCCTATCCCGAGCGCGGCGATTCGGCGATCAACAAGATGGTGGCCGCGATCGCCGAGATCAACGCTACGCACTGGGGCTCGAACGACGACCTCGGCGAGACGACCGTCAACGTCGGAGTCGTGCGCGGCGGCGAGAAACCGAATGTGATTCCCGCCGAGGCTGAGTGCCAGATGATCTTCCGAACGGTGACGGAGCCGGAGGAAGTGCAGACGAAACTGCAGTCGATCATCGCGCGCCACGGCGGCACGATTACGGTGTCGCGCGGCAATCCGCCGCAGTTCATGAAGGTGCCGGATGGTGTGTCGTCGCGCGTCGTGGCCTTCAACACCGACGTGCCGCACCTCGGCGCACTCGGAACGCCGCTGCTGTTCGGGCCGGGCTCGATCCTCGATGCTCACGGCGCGAACGAAAAAATCGGGAAGAAGGAATTGTTGGACTCAGTGCAGACGTACGTGAACACCGTCATCGCCCTATGCCGAAGCTGAACGAAACGATCTACCTCATCGCCGCCGTCCGCACGCCGATCGGGAAATTCGGCGGCGGGTTGTCGTCGCTCACCGCCGCGGAGCTGGGCACTGCCAGCGCGAAGGCGACTCTCGCGCGCAGCGGCATCGATCCGAACGCCGTCGATGAAGTGATCTTCGGCAACGCGAGACAGGCCGGCGTCGGGCCGAACGTGGCGCGGCAGATCACCATCAAGAGCGGACTCCGCCACGAGACGCCGGCCTACACCGTCAATCAAGCCTGCGGCTCCGGCCTGCGCGCAATCATGAACGCGGCCGATCAGATCCGCCTCGGCCAGGCCAGCGTCGTCCTGGCCGGGGGAACGGAGTCGATGTCGAACACGCCGTATCTTCTGCCGCGGGCCCGCTGGGGTTATCGCATGGGCGATGCGGAAGTCGTCGACGGCATGTATCGCGACGGCTTCATGTGTCCGCTCGCCGACGAGATGATGGGAGCAACCGCGGAGACGCTGGCCGATCGCTACAACATTTCGCGCGAAGAGCAGGATGCGTACGCGGTCGAAACGCAGCGCCGCGCGGGCGTGGCGTACGAGGAAGGCCGCTTTCGCGATGAGATCGTGCCGGTGACGGTCGCTGGTCGAAAGGGCGATTTGGTCATCGAACAGGATGAACACCCGCGCTTCGATGCCGACCTCGGATCGATGGCGAAGTTGCAACCGGTCTTCCGAAAAAATGGAACGGTGCACGCCGGCAATTCATCGGGCGTCACGGACGGCGCATCGTCCATGCTGGTTGCCTCGGCCGATGCCGTGCAGCGCCACAACCTGCATCCGATGGCTCGAATCGTCGGCTACGCACAAGCAGGCGTCGATCCGAAGATCATGGGCATCGGCCCCGTTCCCGCCACCCGCGCGCTGCTCGCCGATGCCTGCGTCGCGCTCGAAGACGTCGATCTCATCGAACTGAACGAAGCATTCGCCGCGCAAGTCCTCGCCTGCGACCGCGAGCTGCATTTCGATCGCGCCAAACTGAACATCCACGGCGGTGCCATCTCCCTCGGACACCCGATCGGAGCAACCGGCGCCCGAATCACGACGACGCTGCTTCACGCGCTGGCATCACGCGACAAGCGCCTCGGACTGGCGACGCTGTGCATCAGCGGCGGGATGGGGTTGTCTATGCTGGTGGAGCGTTGATTCTCAACGTCTATCCTGCGGAGAAGCGCGCAGGATCTCAGGTGGCACCGCGCTGTCATATGCCGCAAGCCTGCCGAGTTGTGGCCTGAGATGCTTCGCTCCGCTCAGCATAGACTTTAGAGAAGTCATGATCTTCACCGACTCTCACTGCCACCTGACAATGTCCGACGCCGAGGTCACGCTCGCGCGTGCGCGCGAGGCCGGCGTGCGCGGGTTCGTCGTACCGGGAACGAAGCTGGACGACGCGCCGCAAACGGTAGCCATCGCACAGAAACATCCCGACGTCTGGGCTGCTGTCGGGTTTCATCCGCACGAAGCGAAGGACTGCGATGACGCGGCGTTTGCTGAGATCGAGCGGCTGGCGTCCGAGCCGCGCGTTGTAGCCATCGGCGAGTGCGGGCTCGACTACCACTACATGCATTCGCCGCGCGAAACGCAGATCGCCGTCTTCGAACGGCATCTCGATCTGGCCAAACGGACCGACAAGCCGATCATCGTCCACAACCGTGAGTCGGCGGACGACATGGTGACCATCCTCTCGTCAAGTGGTGCACGCGGGATCCTTCATTCGTTCACGGAGTCGGAGGCCGTGGCCAGAAAATTCATCGACGCCGGCTACTACATCTCCTTCTCCGGCATCGTCACCTTCCGCAGCGCCGATGCGCTTCGCGCGTGCGCGAAGGCGCTGCCTCATGATCGTGTATTGATCGAAACCGACACGCCGTTCCTCGCGCCCGTTCCCTTTCGCGGTCGCGACAACGAGCCGGCGTATGTCATCAAAGTGGCGGAGTTGCTGGCGTCGTTGTGGTCGATTCCGGTGGAGGAAGTCGCGGCACGAACGACGGCAAACTTCGAGAAGGCGTTCGGCGTTGCGCTGATCACACCGCCGCAGTCTTGAACGCGCGAATCCGATTGCACGCTTCTTCCAACGACGCGAAATCCTTGGCGAAGCAGAATCGCAGCATCCGTTTCCCCGACTCAGAAACAAAAAACGCGGAGCCGGGTACCGAGGCAACGCGCGTCGTTTCAAGCAGCACCTGGGCGGCCTCTTTGTCGTCGCGGAACTCGTCCGGAATCTGGGCCAGCATGTAGTACGCGCCCTGAGGCACCGACGGTACGAAGCCAGCCTCGGACAGCGCCTCGGCCAGCATGTCGCGCTTTTTCTGATAATCAGCGGCCATCTGAAGGTAGTAGTCGTCGCCAATCTCCAGTGCGCGAGCGACGCCCCATTGCAGTGGAGTCGGCGCGCAGATTGCGAACAGATCGTTCATCAGACCGATGGGACCTGCCACGCGCTCATCGGCGATGACGTAGCCGACGCGCCAACCCGTGATGGAAAACGTCTTCGAGAATCCGCTGATCGTGATGGCCAGATCGCGGCACGATGGGATCGACGCCACGGACACGTGCTTCCGGCCGTCGTAGACGATGTACTCGTAGATCTCATCCGTGAAAATCCAGGCGCCGAATTCGCGGCACAGTTCGCCGATCTTCTCCAGCTCCTCGCGCGTGAACATTTTCCCCGAGGGATTCGACGGCGTGCAGACGACGATGGCCTTCGTCTTCTTGGTAAAGGCCGCGCGCAGAGCGGCGAAGTCGATCGACCAGTCGGGCGCCTTGAGCGGAACGAACTTTGGCTCGAAGCCGAGGACCTTGAATGTGTTCAGGTGATATCCGTAGTACGGCTCGAAGAGGATCACCTCATCGCCGACATTCAGCGTTGCCATCGCCGCGGCCAGGAAGCCGCCGCTCGAACCGACGGTGACCACGATCTCTTTCGCCGGGTCCGCAGTGAATCCGTTGTGGCGCTCGACCTTTCGCGCGATCCGTTCGCGCAGCACGTCGATCCCCTCGAACTTCGAGTACGTCGCCTTGTTCGAACGGATGGCATCGCAGGCGCCTTCGACGAGCTCGGGAATGGTGGGAAGGTCGCAGATTCCCTGCCCGAGGTTGATGCCACCGACCCGTTCGCACTCGCGAGACATGCGGCGGATGTCAGACTGCACGAGGCCACGCAGACGATCGCTGATCTGGTTCATGGCGGAAGTTTACCGCGCGTCGTGGAATGCGTCGCCGTCGAGGGCTGGTACGACCTCGTCGACATTCAACTCCGAAGCAACCTCGACATCGCTCTCCCAGCCGGCATCGATCAGCTCGCGACCGGAGAGCGAACCGCGGAGAGCACCAGCGAGATCGCCGGCCAGCCACTCGAAGGCGGCCGCCGCCGCGACGGCCTCGGCGGAACGCGCGTGCGGCATCGCCACAATGATCGCCCCGGCAGCCAGCCAGTCTTCGATCGCAAACCGCAGAGAGTCATCGGACCAGCGCTCCCCGCAGGCGATGATTGCCGCCGGCCGCTCGCCGATCCATCGCGCTACCGCGGCGGCATTGCGAAGGCAACCGGCAACGATGCTCGTGAAGCCTGCCTGGCGCGCCGCAAACGCAATCGCCGAGCCGTTGCGCGACGGCAGAACCATTCGCGTGCCGGGCGGAATCTCTCGCAGCGCCGAAGGCGAGAGGCTGAATGGATCGTGGCGCGTTTTCGACGCAAGCCGGGCGTTCTTCGCCCGCGCCAGTTCCGCTGCACGCTCCCCGCTCCACTGGCATGGATAGATGTGCGCACCGCGCCCGCAAGCCACGGTGACCGCCGTGCTGAACGAGAGAACGTCGACGATGACCACCACCGCGTCGCGCGAAACGTTCGCCAGCGCGTTGGGACCAAAGTCGCACGTCACGCGCATCGAAATACTCCCGCCCACCACTCCCCCTTCATTCGCTCCTCGGCCAACTCGAGGCCGTGTTCAGCGCAGGCACGAACGACATCATCCCGCTTGATGACCAGAATCCCGCTGAGGATCAGCACGCCACCAACATGCCTCTTCACCTCGCCCAGCAGCGGGATGATGACCTCGGGGATGATGTTCATCGTCACGATTTCGAAGACTCCGTCGCGCAGCGCTTCGATGCTGCCGATGAAGACCGGCATCTGTGCGTCATCGACTCCATTGCGCAGCCGGTTGTCGCGAAGCGCGGCAAAGGCATCGACATCGTTGTCGAAGGCAATCACCTGATTGACGCCGAGGCGGCACATGGCCAGGGCAAGGATGCCGCTGCCGGTGCCGATGTCGAGGCCTCGCTTGCCTGTGACCTCGAGCGTTTCGAGAATCTCGATGCAGAGCGACGTGGTCTCGTGCGAACCGGTGCCGAAAGCCTGTTCCTGGGGGACGACGAGCGCGTGACGATCGGTGCCGGAAGGAATCAGCGCCGCGTCTGGTGCGACGATGAAACGTTCGCCGATGAAGAGCGGCTCCAGCGATTGCTGGTAGCGATCGAGCCAGTCGATCCGATCGCGATCGGCGACGTGAAGCTCAATGCCTTCCAGATCGTTCAGTTCGCGTTCGGCAACATTCCGCTCCTCGGCACGATCGAAGTACGCAGAGATTGTGATCGTGCCATTCGCCTCGGACGATGAACTTCCGGTCGACGACATCAGATAGAGCCGCGATTGCACGATCTCTTCGAGCGCGGCGTCGCGCGCATCGAACGAAATGTCGAGGATGAAGTCCTTCACGCCCGTACGCCGAACAGCTCGTCGTAATCCTTCATCGCCGCTTCGACGACGGCATGCGCATGGGCGGAGCCGTACGAGCCGGAGATGCGGATACGGGCAGGCTCGCCCGGAATGAGCTTGTAGGTTGAGAAGTAGTGCTCCAGCCGCTCGACCAGCACCGACGGCACATCGCTCAGTTCATGCGCCTCGCCCCAGACGTAGTCGCCCTGCAGCACGGCGATGATCTTGTCGTCGGCCTCGTCGCGATCGACAAGCTGCAGTCCGCCAATGACGCGCGCCGAAAGCAGAATCTCCGACTTGGCGATGGGCCGCTCGCTCAGCACGCAGATGTCGAGCGGATCGCCGTCGCCGCGTTTGGTGACTGGTGTGAGCGCAGCCACATGCGGTCCGCAATAAGTCTTCGGAATGAAGCCGTACAACGCCGGCGGCTGCGAAGAAGTGCGTTGCGGACGATCGACGCGAAGGTAACCCGACGCCTTGTCGACTTCGTACTTGATGAGGTCGAAGGGAGTGATCTCGATGTAGGCGTTGACGACTTTGGGAGCATCAGCGCCAGCGGTCAGGCCATGCCACGGGTGGGGGCGCCATTGGGAAAAGGTTTGGTCGGGCACAGGAGTGGATTCTAGCGCGCACTCGTACTCCGACAGACAACGGTAAGCTCTCGCTGTGCAGTTCAAGATCGTCGGCGGGATTCGCGCAATCGAGACAATCGCCTCGGGTCGTAGCGTCCGAGATCGGCGAAGGTTGAATCGCGAATATGGAATCGGAAGCTGGCGAAAGATGAAAGGCGTCGCTACCGTTCGACTAGCAGATGGTACGATTTGCGACGCCGAACTTCATTGGTACGAAGCTCATGGAATCGGAAAAAAAGAAATCAAATTCAAGAAAGCGCTCGGGTTCTGAGACTCGCGTTTCTCAGCAACACTTTGCAATCTGCGTCCGCAATAGCGGATATCGAGCGTCGCTGGAATTGCGCAAGCTCTATCCCGTGCTTCCGGACGCCTTTGGGGATGATCATCAGATGATTCGCGTTGTCGACGAATCCGGTGAGGACTACTTGTACCCGTCGACGTTCTTCGTTCGCGTTGAGTTGCCCAACGCCGTCGAGCGCGCTCTCGAAAAGATCGCGTAGCGCCTACGGGTTCGTAAAGAAGTCTTTCACCTTCTCGAACACGCCCCTGTCCTGCAGCGGCGTTTCCCCTTCCGCTTCTGCGTAGCGCGTCAGCAGATCGCGTTGTGCCTCGTCGAGCGACGTTGGGATGCGCACGGAGACGTGAACGTACTGATCGCCGCGGCCTGGTCCCTGCAGGAACTGCACGCCCTTTCCCCGGAGACGGAAGACCTGATTCGGCTGCGTGCCGGGCGGGACGCGCAGTGACTCGGCGCCGTCGATCGTGTCTGTCTGCACTTCTGCGCCGAGGGCTGCTTGCGTAAACGTGATGGCCTGCTCGGAATGGATGTCGTAGTCGCGGCGCGTGAACTTTGCATGCTCGCGGACGGAGATGAACACATAGAGATCGCCGGACGAGCCACCGTTGAAACCGGCTTCGCCCTCGCCCGCCACGCGCAGGCGCGAGCCGTCGTCGACGCCGGCGGGCACTTTGACGGAGATCGTTTTCTCCTCACGAACGCGGCCGGCACCCTCGCAGCTTGCGCACGGATCCTTGATCACCTTGCCGGCGCCGCCACATTGCGGACAGGTGCGCGCAACAGCGAAGAATCCCTGCGAGTAGCGAACCTGTCCGCGTCCCGCGCATCCCGTGCAGGTGACCGGCTGCGTGCCCGCCTTCGCGCCGCTGCCGTGACAGGTGGTGCACGTCGCCACACGCGGCACGTCGATCGAGATGTCCTTGCCGAAGACTGCTTCCTCGAATTCGAGAGTGAGGTCGTAGCGCAGATCGTTGCCGCGGGCGGCGCGCGTGGTGCGGCGCCGGCCGGTGCCGAAGAAATCGCCGAAGCCGAAGAGATCGCCGAGGATGTCGCCGAAATCGGCGAACTGATTGGGATCGAAGCCGCCACCGCCGACGGCCTGATGTCCGAAGCGATCGTAGCGCGCGCGCTTCTCGTCATCGGAAAGCACGCCGTACGCTTCCGCCGCTTCCTTGAACTTCTCCTCGGCGCTGGCATCGCCCGGATTCTTGTCGGGGTGGTACTTCACCGCCAGCCGGCGATACGCCTTCTTGATGTCGTCGATCGTGGCCTCGCGGGCCAATCCGAGCACTTCGTAGTAATCGCGTTTTTCTGTTGTGGCCATCGTCACTGAATTTACGGGGTGTCGCCGGGGATGTTCATCTTCAACGGGTTGTAGAGCATCACGCTGGTGAGAATGCGCGACGCCGTCTGCAACTCAAAGATGGCGTCGTTCAGACGCTGCTTCTCCTCCGAGGTCACCGACTCTTTCGCCTTTGAAATGCACTTCGAAACCTTGTCGCGGTCTTCGTCATTCAGCATCTTGCCGAACTCACGAAAGACCTTCTCATTGGTGTAAATCATTCCCTCGAGTTTGTTCTGCAGCATGCGCGTCTCGCGTCGCGAGGCGTCCGTACGTGAATGCTCGGCCGCTTCGTTGACCAGACGATCGATCTCATCCTTCGACAGACCGCCGGCGGGATTGATCTGCACGCCGGTCGACTGGCCGGTGGCCTGATCGCGAGCCGTGACGCTGACGATGCCGTTGGAATCGATGGAGAAGGTGACTTCGATCTGCGGCACGCCGCGCGGCGCTGGCGGAATACCCACCAGGTCGAACTTGCCGAGCGACTTGTTGTCGCGCGCAAACTCACGCTCGCCCTGCAGGACGTGCACGGTGACCTTGCTCTGATGATCGGCCACAGTCGTGAAGATCAGCGAGTTCTTGGTTGGGATCGTGGAGTTGCGCTCGATGACTTTGGTGAACACGCCGCCGTGCGTCTCGACGCCGAGCGACAGCGGCGTGACGTCGAGCAGGATCATGTCTTTGATGTCGCCGCGAAGAATGCCCGCCTGCACGGCGGCGCCGACAGCAACGACTTCGTCGGGATTGATGTTGCGATTCGGCTCTTTCCCGAATGCGGCCTGCACCGCCTGAACGACGCGCGGCATGCGTGTCTGGCCGCCGACGAGAACGACTTCGTCGATGTCCTTCGGAGTGAGGCCGGCCTGTTTCAGCGCGTCGTTGACGGGATCGATGGTCCTCTGGATCAGGTCCTCGACCATCTTCTCGAACTCGGGACGGGTGAGCACGTTGTTGAGATGCTTCGGGCCGGAGGCGTCCGCCGAAATGAACGGCAGCGTGATGCGCGATTCCTCGGAGACCGACAGCTCGTGTTTGGCGCGCTCGGCGGCTTCCTTCAGCCGCTGCAGGGCCATGCGATCGTCGGCCAGGCTGATGCCGGTGTCGCGCTGGAAGCCTTCGATGAGCCAGTCGATGATGCGCTTGTCGAAATCCTCACCGCCGAGGTAGGTGTCGCCGGAGGTGGAGAGCACTTCGAAAAGACCATCTTCGAGTTTGAGGATCGAGATATCGAACGTGCCGCCGCCGAGGTCGTAGACGGCGATGAGCTGGTTCTGCTTGTTGTCGAGACCGTATGCCAGCGCTGCCGCCGTCGGCTCGTTGATGATGCGCAGAACTTCGAGGCCCGCGATCTTGCCGGCGTCGCGCGTGGCCTGGCGCTGGCTGTCGTTGAAGTAGGCGGGGACGGTGATGATCGCTTCGGTGACGGCCTCGCCGAGGAACTCTTCCGCGAATGACTTGATCTCCATCAACACGAACGCGGAGATCTCCTCGGGGGAGTATTCGCGATCGCGGATTTTGACCTTCATGTCGCCGTTGGCGGCGGGGACGATCTGATACGGGAGGATCTGTTTGGCGCGCGCGACTTCGTCGGAGTCGTACTTGCGGCCGATCAATCGCTTGATCGCGAAGACGGTGTTGAACGGATTGGTGATGGCCTGGCGTTTGGCGATCTGGCCGACGAGACGTTCGCTGTCCTCAGTGAAGCCGACAACGGACGGCGTGGTGCGGCTCCCCTCGCGGTTCGGCATCACCTGCGGCGTTGCCACGTCTACGACGGACACGCAGGAGTTGGTCGTCCCGAGGTCGATCCCGATGATTTTCGACATGCGTTAGCTGCTCGCGGAGCCATTCTCCTCCGGACCACCCACTGCGACTTTGACCATGGCCGGCCGCAGGAGACGATCGTGAAGGAAGTAGCCTTTCTGGAGAATGGCGGTGACGGTGTGCGACGGCACGGATGGATCTTCCTCGCGCACGACAGCATCGTGGAAGTTCGGATCGAAACGAACGCCTGATTCGGTGATCGGCTTGAGGCCATGACGCTGCAGGACGTCGAACAGTTGTTTGTAGATGAGCGACACGCCTTTGTGGAACTCGTCGCCTTCCTCGGCATGCTCGAGAGCGCGATCGAAGTTGTCGAGCACCGGCAGAAGATCGCGGATCACGGAGCCGAGGGCGTAGCGCTGGAAATCGGACTTCTCCCGCTCGGAGCGTTTGCGGAAGTTCTCGAAGTCGGCCAGCGTGCGCACGTAGCGGTCGCGGAAGTCCTCGGCCTGCGGAGCGGGAGATGTGCGTCCCTCGACCGCTTCCTGCGCCGCGATCTCCATCTCGTGCTCGATGTCGGCCACGGATTCGCCGGTGTCTTCGATCACGTACGCGTCGTCATCCGTTGCGTTGTCTTTCTCGTTCACAGATGTTGCTCCTGTTCCTCTTCGATCTTGCGGCTGAGGGCCAGACCGAGATAGTCGACCAGCGGTCCCATGCGCGCGTACTCCATGCGCATCGGGCCGATGATGCCGACCATGCCGAGCGGCGCAGCCTGGGTTCCGTAGCGCCGCGCCACGATGCTGAAGTTGTAGACCTGCGTAAAGTTGCTCTCCGATCCGATCAGAATCTGCAGACCTTCTTCAGAGAGACACGAGTTCAAGATCTCCACCAGTTTCTCTTTTTCCTGCAGAGCGAGGAAGGTCTTGCGCAGAGAGATGGCGTCGGAGAACTCGGGCTTGGTGAGGATCGATGCAGCGCCTTCGACGTACAGCTCGTGCTCGAGCGGCGAGAGATCGTTGACCGCTTCGATGCCGAGGGTGATCGTCTTCTTGAGCACCGCGTCGTGACGCGCCCGCTCCTCCTCGGTCATCCGGATCAGGCGGCGACGGATGGCGTCGAGAGTCATGCCGTTGAATTCGACGGTGATGTAGCGCGAGCTTTTCTGCAGCTCATCGCGCGTGAAGGGCTGGCGCGTCTCGATGATCTTGTTCACGACGACGCCGTTCTGTCCGACGATGATGCACATGATCTTGCTGTCGGCCACGGCCACGAAGTCCATGCTGCGGATCGTGAATTGCAGCAGCGTGGGCATGAAGATGACGCCCACCTGGTCGCTCAGTTTCGACAGCACGCGCGAGGCCAGATGAAGCACTTCGTCGATCTCGTTGGCGTGACTGACCTGGTCATCGATCATCTCCCGCTCGCGCTGCGAGATCGTGCGCGAGCGCATGAGATTGTCGATGAAGAAACGGTAGCCGCGATCGGTGGGGACGCGGCCAGCCGAGGTGTGCGGCTGCTGCAGATAGCCGAGGTCCTCGAGATCCGCCATCACGTTGCGGAGGCTGGCTGGCGAGAGTTGGAAACGGCCGCACTTGGCCAGCGAGCGAGAGCTGATCGGCTCGCCGGTAGCAACGTGCTGCATGATGATCTCGCGCAACACCTCGCGGGAGCGGGTGTCGAGATCCTCACCGTTGAGCTCGATGTGTTGAACCATAAGCGGTTACGAGAGGAGGAAGCAGTCTCGTTGTCCGACCGCTAACACGCAGGAGAATGTAGGAATTGCGCGGGAAGGTGTCAAGATTGCTGTCGTCAATTCGATCATGAAGCGCTTATCGCTCATCGCTCTGCTGTTTGCTGCGCCGGCCTTCGCCGTGACTGTCGATCGTATCGCGGCGGTCATCGATCAACAGGTGTTGACCGTGAGCGAAGTCAGCCAGTTGGCGGAGGTACGTTTCTTTCCGCGCACGACCGGACGAAGCGATGACGATTATCGCCACGACATTCTGGAGGCGCTGATCGCACAGTCGCTGCGTTATCGCGACGTGGAGCGATTCGGTGCGCAGGACATTCCGAAGGATTCGATCGAAGCGCGTCTCGTCGAGATCCAGCATCGATTCACGCCGCCGGGCGAGCTCGATAACGCCCTGGCCCGCACCGAGCTGACGTTCGACGAGTTGCGAGCGCTGATCAAGCGGCAGTTGCAGGTCGAGGCCTACATCCAGGAACGCTTCGCACCACTGATCTTCGTCGCCAACGAAGACATCGCCGCGTACTACGACGGTCCATGGCGCCAGCAGCGCGTCGCACGAGGATTGCCGGTTCCACCGCTCAACGATGCGCGCGAAGAGATCCGTACGCTGATCCGCTCACGGCAACTCGAGACGTGGACGACGCAGTTGCGGGCAAGAGCGAACGTCGATATCTACGCCTGGCGGTGACTGGCGCTTCGCGCGTTGTCGGTTGTCGGTTTTCGGTTGTTGATGGGCGTGCGCGTGTCGAAACCGCGGAACCAACGGAGAACCGAAAACCGACAACGCGGTGCGGCGGCAACAGCCGCCGCACCGCAGTTCTCACGGTGTTGGATTCGCGTTCTGCGTGTAGAAGACGACTGATCCGATCTCTGTCCGCAGGCCGAGGAAATCGAGGGCGCGGACCGTCACGGTATGTTTCGCGTTCCCAAGCTTGGTCGTGTCGAGCGTGAAGCGCCACCCCGAGTTCGCGGTGTTGAACAGATAGGGATACTGCACCGCCACGTCGGGACGGGGGAAGTTGAGCTGCGCCGATCCCTTGAAATCGCCGTCGACCAGGATCTCCACGGCAAGGAGCGTTGCCCGTTCCATTGCCGCCCACCCCTGGAACACCACCGTCCCCTTCAGGAAGTCGTTGACCTTCGGGACGTCGATGAAGCCGACCGCCGACGCCACGCGATCCTCGGCGCACTCAAAGAACACCGGAATGCCATCGCGCGTCGGCAGCTCCGTGAACGTCTGCTGCTGATCGCCCACGCGGATCTTCAGAACGTGATTGCCCGGACGGACACCAAGCGCCATCAGAGCGCCGACGTCCATCGTGAAGAGGAAACCGGCACGCGGAGCGTCGGGATAATTCGGGTAATAGCGCTCCACGTCGAAGCGCGGCAGGCCATAGCAATTCGCATAGGCCTGGAAAACCGGACTGAAGGCGCAGTCGCCGGTCGAATACCATTCGCGCCCATCGATCATCAGCTCGACGTACGAGACGCGGCCGGTGTCGCTGCGCGTGCCGAGGTCCAGCGCCCAGCCGCGAACCGGCGTGATGTGTGACTGCGGATTGATCGCCGGCGAGAAAAGCGGCTGCGTCTGGCAGAGCGTGCCGTACAGGACGGCATTCGGTTTCGGCTCGTCGATGTATCCAAATGGCTTGAGGTTCGAGTTGTCATTGGCGACCTGCACCACGCGGCGGCCGATGAGACGCGACAACCCGAGACGATCGGTCGCGCGGACGTCGAGCGTGTGAACGCCGTCCGGAATGCGCGTCGTGTCGACGTTCGCAATGAACGAGCTGTAGAGCGCGTCCGGCCAATCGAAAATCGTGTTGGCGACATCCGGCCGGGCATCGCCATACATCGCGTTCTGCATCACGCCGTTGTCGATCAGCACTTCCACTTTGGACACGCCATCCGTATCCAGCGTCCAGCCGGAGACCGGGAAGGAGCCTGACGCGTTGTAGGTACCGACGAGGTCAGGGATGTCGACGCTTCCGAACGGAGCCTGATTGATCGTGTTGTCGATATTGATCGTCCGCCGGCCGAGCTCCGTCACCGTGTTGTCGCTCCGGAAGACTCGGACCGCGATCGTGTGCGCCCCGTTCGTGAAGCGGCTGGCCAGCATGCCGATCTGGAATCCCGGCGCGATGTGCTGAATGCCGGGGTAGTTCGGAAAAGACTGGATGATGTCGATGCGCGGCAGGTTCGAATTGGCGTTGGCCACGAACTGGTCGTCGACGTATGCCGCGATGCGCGAGATCGCCGCAGGATCGAGGAACCATCCCTTGACGAGAATCACGCCGCTTTGCGTAACGGTCGGATCTGGATACTCGAGCGCGCCGGTCGTCTCCGTCGTCTGCGCGAGGATTGCCGGTACGACGAGCGACAACAACGTGGCGAGAACCAGGCCGCGGGTAACCCTTCTCCACATAACCCCAACCTCCCCGAAAAATAACCTTGCCCGTTACTTCTTTACCGGCGCGTAGTTACGCCCGGCTGATGATCAGTTTGCCGGAGTTTATACTGCGCCGGTGAATTCTTCAAATATCGATGTGGCTGCTGTCACGATTGATGATATCCGGGCGGCTGCTTCCCGGCTCAAAACCTACGTTCACCGGACCCCGCTGCTGGCCAGCCGCTCGCTTTCCGAAGCGATCGGCGTAGAGGTCCGCCTCAAGTGCGAAAACCTTCAGCGCGCCGGCTCCTTCAAAATCCGCGGAGCGATGAACGCCCTGCTGCAACTATCTGAGGATGAACGGCGAAACGGCGTCGTGGCCTTCTCTTCCGGCAATCACGCCCAGGGCGTGGCCCTGGCCGCGAAACTCCTCGGCGTGAAGGCGACCATCGTCATGCCGGAGAACTCGGTTGCCATGAAAGTCGAGGCGACCAAGGCCTACGGCGCGGAAGTCGTCACGGCTGGAGTCACCTCCGCCACCCGCGACACCGTGGCTCGCGAGATCGCCGAAAAGAGCGGCGCCGCCGTCATCCCCCCCTTCGACGACTGGCGGGTCATCGCCGGCGCCGGAACGGTCGGACTGGAGATCGTCGAGGAGTGGCCCGAGGTCGAGACGATCGTCACGCCCCTCGGCGGTGGCGGCCTGCTCTCGGGTGTGGCCATCGCCTCCACGTCGCTCAAACCAGGAATTGATGTTTACGGCGTCGAACCGCGCGCCGGCAACGACGGCGAGCAATCGTTCAAGTCCGGTCGGATCGTCTCCATCGACCCGCCGAAGACGATCGCCGACGGCGCACGGACGCTCTCCATCGGCGAGCGCAACTTCTTAGTGATCCGGGAACGCGTCCGCGATGTCGTGAGCGTGGAAGACGATGTCCTCCTCGACGCCGTGAAGCTGGCCATGTACCGGACCAAGCTGGTGATCGAACCGACGGGTGCGCTGGGGATCGCGGCGTTGTTGTCGCGCGTCATTCAACCGAAAGGGAAGACTGCCATCGTCATCAGCGGCGGCAATATCGACTTTTCGCTGCTCTGCTGAGCCTCCGAATGACCGGCTCCCTCTTCGACGACGCCCCCTTCGAACCGCCAGTGCGGACCGATGCCCCGCTCCCGGAGCGCGTCCGCCCGCGCGCGCTCGAGGACGTCGTCGGTCTCGATGAGCTCCTCGGCGAAGGACGCTTCCTCCGCACGGCCATCGAAAGCGATCGCATCCCCTCGATGATTTTCTGGGGACCGCCCGGATCCGGCAAGACCACGATGGCCCGCATCATCGCCAGCAGGACGCGGGCGCGATTCGTGACGTTCTCCGCCACCAGCAGCGCCATCAAAGAGATCAAGACGCTGATGGAAGAAGCGCGAAGGGAACGGAAGGCGCGCGGATCGAAAACCATCGTCTTCATCGACGAGATCCATCGATTCAACAAAGCGCAGCAGGACGCCTTTCTCCCCTACGTCGAAGCGGGCGACATCATCCTCATCGGCGCCACCACCGAGAACCCATCGTTCGAAGTGAACTCGGCGTTGTTGTCGCGAACGAAGGTGGTGGTCATCCCGGCGCTGGAGCGCGAGCAGGTCATGACCATCCTTCATCGCGCGGTGTCCGATCCAGCGCTACGCAAGTACGGGATCGAAGTCACCGAGGATGCTCTCGACTTCATGGCCGCCACCTCGGCCGGCGACGCCCGGCAGGCCCTCAACTCGCTGGAACTGGTCATCGAAACGGCCACAAAAGCCGACGGACCGATCGACAAAACAAAAGTCACGCAGATCCTGCAGCGCCGCTCGCTCATGTACGACAAAGGCGGCGAAGAGCACTACAACATCATCTCCGCCCTCCACAAATCGCTCCGCAATGGCGATGCCGACGCCTCGCTCTACTGGCTCGTGCGGATGCTCGAAGGAGGCGAAGATCCGATGTACATCGCCCGCCGTCTCGTCCGCGCCGCCTCGGAAGATGTCGGCAACGCTGATCCGCAGGCGCTGGTGTTCGCCATCGCCGTCCAGCAAACCGTCCACTTCCTCGGCATGCCGGAAGCGGGCGTGGCGCTGGCACAGTTGGCCACCTATCTCGCCGCCGCGCCGAAATCGAATGCCGTCTACGCAGGCTACGGTGAAGCCGTTCGCGAAGTGCGCCAGGGCGATAACCCGGGCGTCCCGCTCCACATCCGCAACGCACCGACACGTCTCATGAAAGACCTGGGCTACGGCCGCGGCTACCAATACGCCCACGACTACGACGAGCAGACTGTGGCCATGGAATGCCTCCCCGAGGCCCTGGCCGGGCGGCGTTTCTACGAACCGAAGGACGTCGGTACCGAGGCGAAGATCAAAGCGCGGCTTGATGCCATGCGAGAGGCGCGGAAGAAGGGCGAGTAAGTTACTCCCTCGTACCCGTCATCGCGAAGCTGCCGAAGTTGCCGACTTTGACCGTGCCGGTCATGTCGTCTCCGCTTACGGTCGCGCTGCAATCGAGCGTCATCGGAAACGGGATCGAGACGTTCACCTTCCAGCTCAGCGCATCGCCGTCCACCTTCCCGTCCTGGATCGCGACCTCGTTCCCCTGCTCGGTCCACGTCCCGGTGAGCGTGTCGCCTGACGCATCCAGCGTCAGCACGCCGGCCTGAGCGCCCATGGGCGAGTCGACGATCGTTTTCCACTTGCCGTCCACGTTGGCCATCTTCGGTTCTCCAGTTCTGCTTTCGCCCGCGAAATCAGCGCATTCTCAACAGCGCAATCGCTGCCATGCCAGCCGCCAACGCGATCAGCATCGAGCGCGAGAGCGCCGACATGGCAGCGGACACTTGCAGGCTGAGCACCGCATCGTTGTTCGCCGCATTGAAGTCCGATGCCGTTCCGCTGATAGTCGCAGTGTTGATCAGCATCCCGGGGCTGGGCCTTCCATCTGCGTTGATCTCGATCGTCGCCGTTAACCCGCTCGCCAAAGCAACCGGGAAATGACAGGTGACCGTCGTCGTCCCGCTGCAGGTGGCCGCCGCCGCCGGCGTCACGATAACGCCCACCGCCGAAAGCCCGGGCGGCAATGAGTTGATAACGGTGATGCCGGGCGCTTCGGTCGGCCCGTTGTTGTGGACCGTCAGAGTGAAGGTGACCGGAAGGCCCGACGTGATCATCGACGGCCCGGTATTCGTGATCGAAAGATCGGCGGCGAGCACCTTGACCAGGAACTGACAGCTCGCCATGTCGCGAGGGTCAGGGAACGGGAAGCTGTGCTTATTGACGACGCAGTTCACGTTGGTCGAGCCGACGGAGAAGGTGCTGCCGGAAGCGGGGGTGCAGGTGTTTTCGAGCATGCCGGGACAGTTGTCCGCCGCCACCGGTGGAGGGTACGTCACGGTCGCGCCGCTGGGGGAAGCCGCAGTGACGGTGACGTTTGCCGGACAGGTATTCGTCGGCGGCTCGAGATCCCGAACCGTGATCGTGAATGGGCAGTTGGGGCCAGAGCCTGGACCCGGAGAAGTACCGACAGGATAGAACTGCGGCGGCCAATAAATTTGTCGCGCACACGGCTCCACCGGATACGTCGTGATGAGCGCGAGTGTTGCTCCGCATACGTGTGGATCGTTCGGGAATATACGTTCGCCGGGGCAGGAGCACTGCGCCGCTGAGAGCGATTGCAAGCTTAGCGAAAGACCGAAAGCGAGCGCGAGAGACAGCTTGAGCACAGTGGCCATTCAGTTTTACGGACTGAATAATAGCACTATATGGCAATTCCCAATTCGTCATGCCTCACCCGTCGAACACTCGGCGCCCGCCTCCAGGCCGGCATGTGATAACCGTCACATTATTGGCGGTTTGAAATCCTTCCGGCTATATTCCGCCGCACCAGACAGGAGGATTTTCGATGCGATCCATGCTCTCTCTCGTTCGTGTTGTCGTTTTACTCCTCGTCGCTCTCCCGCTTGCCGGGCAGAACCTCGAGATCCACTACATCGACGTCGGATGGGGCCTCTCCGTTCTCGTCAAAGGGCCGAACGGCACCACGGTCCTGATGGATGCCGGCGACACCGGGAAAGGGACGAGCTACGTCGTGCCCTATCTCAAGTCCATCGGCATTCAGCCGGCGAATGGGTTGGACTACACGATCGTCAGCCACCAGCACTGCGACCACAACGGCGGCATGGATGAAGTGGTGAGCGGCGGCTACAACATCCACACGAAGAACTACTACAACGGCTCGACCTACTCATCGAGTTGTGTGACCGGCTGGAACACCGCGGCGGCTACCACGACCGCCGGCAGCCCCATCTCGATGCCGGTGGGCACGGTCATCAACCTCGGCAACGGCGCCACCCTCACCTGCGTCGCGCGCAACGGCTCCATCATCGGCGGCGGCAGCGTAAGCGTCTCGGACGAGAACGACCGATCCATCGCCATCCTCGTCAAGTACGGACGGTTCGACTATCTCTGGGCCGGCGATCTGGGTGGCGGCAGCGACGCCTGCACGGGCCGCTCCACGACGCAGACCGATGTCGAGACGAGCGTCATCAACGCCATCAGCCCCGGCGGTGCGAATCCGCTGATCACTGCGGGTGGCATCGACGTGCTGCACGTGAACCACCACGGCTCGGAGAGCAGCACCAATCCGACCTACTTCAACAAGGCCCAACCGGCGCTGGCCGTGATCGCCGTCGGCGACGGCGAGTCGACCGGCTGGGATCTCCCGCGGATCGACGTCGTCGACCATGTGCTCCGCGCCGGCTCGACCTCGTGCGTCACCTCTCCGGCCGCGTTCGTTCTGCAGACCGAGGAGGGGAATCCGGGCTCGACGAACATGAGCACGACTGGCTACAGCGTCGGCAACATCAAGATCACCACCGACGGCACCAGCACCTTCACCGCCGACTCAGACGGCTTGGTGCACCAGGGTCCCAACGAGAGAACCGCCGCCGGTCTGCCGCTCACCTTCAACAACGACGACGCCATCGACATCAGCGGCTGGCAACTCGTGCAGGCGAACGCGACCCTCACCTACAACATCCCCGCCAGCACTCTGATCCCCTCGCACGGCTATGTCGTCGTGGGACGCAACGCCACCAAGGCCGCGTTCGAAAGTTTCTGGGGAGTCACGCTCGCTTCGAACGTCGTCTACATCAACAGCGGCGACAACATGCCGCAGATCAACGGCAGCGAGACCTACACGCTGAAAAACAGCGGCGGCACGACGATCGACGGCCCGACCGTCGGGATGGACGCGAGCGCCGGCAAGAGCCTTCAGCGCGCCAACTGCGGCGCGGTCGGCACCGCTGGCACCTGGAACAAGGTGGCCTCGGCATCCGGTACGCCCGGCACCGGCGGCCTCACAGGATGCGCGAAGGGCGTCTTCATCAACGAGTTCTCCGACGCCCTCGGCACCGGCAACTTCGTTTACGAGTTTGTTGAGCTTTTCAACGACAACTGAGCTGAGGCGGGACGGGGTGCGAAAACGTGCCCCGTCCCCTCGCTCCTTCTCCGCAGACGAAGTCATACAGCGCAGGGGCGTATACTTCCGTAGGTAAGCACGCAACTCTTGCCACCGGAGAGGCCGGGGTGGTCATGCGACGAGTCGAGGTTCCTGGTCTCCAATTGCACGCGAGAGTGTCACGAAGAGAGGTCAAAAATGCGCCAAAGAGCAGCAATACTGATTCTGGCCTTGCTCGCAGCTCCGTCATGTCTGTTGGCTGCGCCCGAAGTCGAACGCATTTGCAATCCGAGAGCTGTCGCGGACTATCTCGTAGACGGAGAGCTTCAGAAGGCGCTCGAGCTCAGCATCGCGTGCGAGGACGAAAACCAGCGGAATATCAAAGAGAACTTCGCTGAGATCCATCTCAAAGGCCAGTACATGGTCAGCGCACAGATTCTGACGGAGCAGGGTAAGTTCGATCTGGCTCGCGCCCGGCTGAGCAAGGCGAAGGGAATCAGCGCTGACTCATTTCTCATCAACCTTGACGAGCTTACAGATACTACTGAGGGATACCTGCTGGAGAGATCCGGAAAGGCTGACGACGCAGCAAATTTCTATCGGAAAATCCACGAACCCTATGCCGTTGTTCGGCTAGGCGCAATTTACTTAGCACAGGGACAGACTGCCAAGGCGCAGCGGGCCATTATCGCGTGCCTGAAGGACGATCCATTGAATGCTGAGGCACACGCGATCCTGGGCGAGATTCTCGAGAAATCAGACAAACTAACGGCATTGAAGGAATACAAGCTCGCCTTGAAGTTGGCCTCAGCCGGGCAAGGCAATCCCAGCATTGTGGCACTGGTCTATCTTGAGGTGGGTCGGGCCAAGAGCGGAGTTGCCCGGCTGGAGAAGGAATAGCGGGTAGTTGCCATCGTGCAAGCCTGTGACGCTGTCGCGTCGCCCGGCGATCTGGACCTCGAACTCGAGCGGAAGGCAACCCCGCTGCGTTGCGACTCAACTCAGCGCATTCGCCTGGCGCACGATCGGCTTCGGTTTGCGATCGTCGCCGACGTTGACATAGACAACCTGCGCCTCCGTGACCAGCACCTTCTTCTGCAGATCGTCGCCACGGATTGCTTCACAGACGACCTTGACTGTGATCGACGTCGTGCCGATGCGCAGTGTCTCCGTCCAGAAGCTGACCAGGTCTCCGACGAAGACCGGCTCGTGGAAAACGATCTTGTCCATCGAGACCGTCAGCATCAGCCGGCTGCCCTGGCGGCGCGCTTCGATGGCGCCGGCCTGGTCGATGTAGCTGAGGATCACGCCGCCGAAGATGGTGCCGTGCGCATTCGTGTCGCGCGGCATCATCAGCACGCGGATAGCGGGCTCGCTCCACTTTTCGACGAGATCGGCCACGTTGCTAACTGGGCTGTTGTGCCTGGCTCTGCTGCTCGATCAGCTTCTTGTTGATGTCGATCGTGGCGGCCTTCCGCAGCCGCTGCAACAGCGTGGCGCGGAGGTTCCGCGATTCCTGCTGCCGAAGCGTGTCGATATACTGCGAACGGTTCTGGGCCAGCGCCGCGGCATCGGCCTTCTTCTGTTCGATGACCTGGAACAACACCGCACCATCGCCCGTCATCACCGGTCCCTTGACCTCGCCGACCGGCGCGGACATCGCTGCATCGACGAGTGCCGACGTATCTCCGTTGAATCCGGCGACATAGCCCTGCCGGTTGATGTTCGCTTCCGCCGCCGTCAGACCGAATTTCGGAGCCACTGCGTCGACGGTTGCCGCCGGCAACGCGCCGGCCAACGCCTTCTGGGCAGCCTGGCGCGCCTTCTCCATGCGGGCATCGTTCTCGACCTTGGCGCGCACTTCATCGAGCGGCGCGACTCCGGCCGCGCGGATTCCGTAGAGGTACGGGATGATGATGCCGCGCGGCGACGCGATGATCTCGCCGACGTCGTTCTGCTTCGCCGCAAACGCCCAGGTGTTGAACGGCGCGTTGTTGCCGATGCCCGGAATCTGATCGCTCTTGCTGAACCACTGCGTGTCGTTCGAAACCACGTCGCCGCCGGCCAGGGCCGTGAACTCCGCGGCCGACTTCGGCTTGGTTTCCTTGAGCCGCGCCGCGATCCGCGTCACCGCGTCGCGCGCACGATCCTTGGCCTGCTGATCGGCCGTCAGAGCGCGAATCCGGTCCTTCACTTCCTCGAACGGACGGTAACCGGCGCCGCGGCGTTCCAGCACTTTGATGATGTGGTATCCGAATTCTTTCGAGTGAATCGGATCGCTGATCGTGTTGAGCGGAATCGTGAAGGCAGCGGTGTCGAAGGGCTCGACCGTGCTTCCCTTGTCCACCCAACCCATGTCGCCGCCCTTGCCGGACGACGACGGATCGCCGGAGCTCCCGGCGGCCAGCTTGCCGAAGTCGGCACCCGCCCGAAGCTGTTTGACGATGCCGTCCGCCTTCGCCTTCGCCGCTGCCTCGACGGCAGGCGCGGAGTTCGGATCGACTTTGACCAGGATGTGAAGGATGTGCGCTCCTTCAGCGGCTTTGAACTCTTCGTGGCGCTGCTGGTAGACCTTCTGCAGCTCGGCGTCGCTCGGATTGATCTGCGAACGGATGCGGGCGTAGTCGCCGATCAGATATTTCGCTGCCCGCTGCTCGCCGTGCGTGTACTGACCCTGATGCGTGGTGTAGTACTGCTGCACCTCGGCCGGTGTGACGGTGATGCTGGCGGCTTCGCGGGCAGCGGGATAGAGGACGTACTTGATTCGGGCGCTTTCGCTGACGCGCCGGTACTCGGCCTCGGCCGCTTTCGGCGTGACGACGACGGAGCTCTGCAGCGCGCTCTCCATCTTGCCGAGGGTGATTTCGCGAGCCAGTTCTTCTTCGAACTCCGCGGGAGACTGGAAGCCCATCATCCCGGTCACGTAACGGGTGTACAGCTCCTCGCCGACGAACTTGCCGTCGGGATTGAGCGTCGGGATCTCCAGGATCTTCTGCCGGATCTCTTCGGGTGACGCGCCGAGATGAAGGCTCTTGGCCTGCTGCAGAAGAAGGTGCTGATCGACGAGCGAGTCGAGCACCTGCTTGGGGAGGCCCATCTGCTGGATGACCTCGGGGGTGAGCGGCTGCCGGTACATCTGCTCGTACTGCTTCGTCGTGTAGTACATGGCGCGATCGTATTCGCGGCTCGAGATCGTCTCGCCGTTCACGCGGGCGGCGTACGCGCGCGTGTCGGTCTGACCGCTGTTCGCGCCGCCGGCGCCCCAGTCGACGAAGATGAAGAGGATGAAGATCGCAACAATGGCGACCAGGATCCATTTGAGGTGCTGAAAGCTATCGCGCATCAACTTGAGCATTGGAACGAACCTCTGTCTTTGACTTTGATTGGCTGGCAACCGCGGCGCAGGACTCGGCGAGCCGGGCGATCGCGAAAATCCGTAAAAAACGGGGCAGTGTAGCTATTCCCGCTCCCCGAGGCAAACCGGCGACGTTGGCAGACGCGACGACGCAGGGGTGGCGTGCTATAAAGTCCGCCGAGTCCGATGGCCACGAAAAACGCGAAAAAGAAGAACGTCACCGGTATCGAGATCGATTGGTATCTCGTCTCCGTCGACCGCATCAAACAGATTGGCCTCGTCATTCTTCTGGTCATTCTCGGTGGCGGCGGCTGGTGGTACTACGCCAATCAGAAACGAAATCCGCGCAGCGCCGCCGAGTCCGCCATCGCCGAAGCGCGGCAGGCACTCAATACTCTTGCAGCATCGAAAGACTTCCCCAGCCATCGCGGCGACTTCGATCGAGCCCAGCACAAACTTGATGAGGCCGGCACCTTCCTCGGTGCCGGAAAATACGGCGACGCGGAAGGGGCGGCCGTCGAATCGCAAACCTTCAGCCGCGCCGCGCTGAGCGGCAAAGGCGGTGCCGAAAACGATGCGCAGTTCCTCACCGTCGAAGGTGACGTCCAGTATCAGAAGTCGTCGACGAACGACTGGACGTCGGCGGAGACGCACACGCCTCTCTTCAACGGCGACTGGGTCAAGACCGGCGGCGGCGCGTCGGCGGAACTGATCTTCTCCAACGGCTCGCTCTACACAGTCGGCCCGAACGCGCTCCTGGAGATCTACTCGCAGTTCAACCCATCGACGAGCCGGAAGAACAACTCCGTGCAGATGACCATCGGCTCGGTCGAAGTGGCCACGACCGACGATGCCTCCAGCGTCCGCACGCCGGGCAGCCAGGTGACGGTGGATTCGGAATCGACGACGCAAGTCGGCGTCGACGCGCAGAAGTCGACGGCGGTGGTGACGGAAAAAGGATCGGCGTCCGTGGCGCCTTCGGCCGGCGGCAACGCCGTGAAGCTGGCCGTGGGCGAGAAGCTGACCGCCACGCCGCAGGGCGCACTATCGCCCGTCAAGAAGCTGCTCATGCCGCCGGCCATGATCACGCCGGCCGACAATCAGGTCTTCCCGGTCACAGCCGATTCACGCGTGCAGTTCTCGTGGGATGCCGTACCCGGGACGAGCGGCTACGTGCTACAGGTCTCGCGTTCACGTCTGTTCACCTCGCTGGAGATCAACTCGAAGCGGCAGAAGACGACGGCCTCCGCGCGCGTGACTGCCGAAGGGGCGTTCTACTGGCGCGTCGCATCCACGGGTCCTTCGGGTGACATCGGTCCGTTCTCGGCCTTCCGCCGCTTCCGCGTCAACGGCGGCGGACACGAAGGGGCGCCGGCGCTGGCCACTCCCGCTCCGGCCTTGCAGCTCAAACGCCCCTATCCGATCGGCGGTCCGTTCTACATGATCGAGGGGACGACCGACCCGGGCGCAACCGTCCTGATCAACGACGAAGAGGCCGACGTCGACGCCAGCGGTCATTTCAAGAAGCTGGTCAGCTTCAACAAGGTCGGCCAGAACGTGGTCACGGTGAAGGCCATCAATGCGGCCGGCAAACAAACCGTACTCTCGGAGACGGTGCTCGTGGAAGAATAGAGAGTGTGGGGAGTGGCGTGTAGGGAGTGGGGTGTGGGAGCACTGAAAGCAGGTCTTCGCCGGATCGTTCTCCAACACCCCACTCCCCACAACCCACTCTTCATTCTCAGGGCAGCACTCTTGCACCTTCGCCGGTGCGGTCTCCGAACGTAATCAAAGGACAACTCTTAGAAACATGGCTCTCAAATCACTGCTCTCGATGTTCTCGAACGATCTGGCGATCGACCTCGGGACAGCGAACACGCTCGTCTACGCCAAGAACAAAGGCATCGTTCTCCGCGAGCCTTCCATCATCGCCGTCAATCGCGTCACCAAAACCGTCGAAGCGGTCGGCCGGGAAGCGAAAGAGATGCTCGGCCGCACGCCGGGCAACATCGTCGCCAATCGTCCGATGAAGGACGGCGTCATCGCCGACTTCGAAGCGACGGAAAAGATGCTGGCCTACTTCATCAAGAAGGCGCATGGACGTTCCTTCCTGGTGAAGCCGCGCATCGTCATCTCCGTTCCGTCCGAGATCACGCAGGTGGAAAAGCGCGCCGTCCGCGACTCCGCGCTGCGCGCCGGCGCCACCGAGGTCTATCTCATCGAACAGGCCATGGCGGCGGCAATTGGTGCGGGACTTCCGATCACCGATCCAACCGGAAACATGATCGTCGACATCGGCGGAGGCACGACCGACGTGGCCGTGATCTCGCTGGCCGGCACCGTCTACTCCCGCTCCGTGCGCGTGGCCGGCAATGAGATGGATGAAGCGATCATTCAGTACATCAAGCGCAAGTACAACCTCCTCATCGGCGAACGGAGCTCGGAGCAGATCAAGATGGAGATCGGCTCCGCCTTCCCGCTCGATGAAGAGATGACGATGGAGATCAAAGGCCGCGACCTCGTGGAAGGCGTTCCCAAAACTCTCGTCGTCAGCGACGAAGAGATCCGCGAGGCGCTCTCCGAAACCGTGGCCACGATCGTCGAGGCGGTCCGCGTCGCTCTTGAGCGCACACCGCCCGAGCTCTCCGCCGACATCATGGACAAAGGCATCATCATCGCCGGCGGCGGCTCGATGCTGAAGAACCTGGACAAGCGCCTGCGCGAAGAGACCGGCCTTCCGGTCACGCTGGCCGAGGATCCTCTGGCGTGCGTAGCCCTCGGCACGGGGCAGATGCTGACGGACTTCAACTTGCTACGAAAGATCTCGATTGAGTAAAGCAGGGACGAGGGAACAGGGACGAGGGAACAGCGAGAGCGCCGCAACCTCACTCGTCCCTCATCCCTCGTCCCTCGTCCCTGTTTCACTGGCAGAGAACCTGCTCACTACTACGCGCAAGAACCATGGCCGCACCCGCTGATGTCATTCCCCGGCGCCCGACGCTGCTGCTGATCGTCGTGCTCGGCCTGCTGTTCATCCTCATGAGTCTCAGCACGCGGACGCGTTACATCGGCGAGACCCGGACAATGTTCGAGCGCAGCGTGATGATTCTCTTCGCGCCCGTTCCCAAGACCGTCAACTGGCTCGGCCAGTCGCTCTCCGACGTCTACCACGGCTATCTCGACATGCGGCGCTCCGTGGCCGACAACCTCCAGCTCCACCGGCAGGTCGATCAGCTCACTACCGAGAATCTTCGCCTCCGCCAATCCGAAGGCGATCTCCGCCGTCTGCGCAGCCTGATGGGCTACTCGGAGCAGTTCGTCATGCCGACGACGATGGCCGAGCCGGTCATGCTCGATACGTCCAGCCGCTTCAAGTCGATCATCCTCGACCGCGGCTCGAACAACGGCATCGAAGTGAACGATGCCGTGGTCAACGCCAATGGCCTGATCGGCCGCGTGGTGCTGACGACGAAGGACATGGCCAAAGTTCAGCTCATCACCGACAGCAACTCCTCGGCCGGCGTTCTCGTCGATCGCACGCGCAGGCAGGGCGTTCTCCGCGGCGACGGCGTGGCAGGCGCGCAGTTGTACGACATCCCTTCGCTGGCCGACGTTCGTCCCGGCGATCTGGTGATGACCGCCGGCATCGACGGCATCTATCCGAAAGGGATTCCGGCCGGCGTCGTGGTCAAAGCGGAGAAGGGACAGGATCTCTTCAAGACCATCACCGTGCGGCCGTCAGTCGACTTCGGCTCGATCGAAGAAGTCATCATCCTGCACACCCGCAAAGTCCCGAATGACGTGGTGAGGTACACGCCGTGAGATGGCTTCGCTTCGCTGTCGGCCTGTTGATCGCGCTAACGCTTCATTCGCTGCTGGACAGCTTCTTTCCCAACGCCCTGGCTTTCTTCAATCCCTACGTGATCCTCGTCGTCTACTACTCGATGGGCGGCAACCTGGTCGGAGGAATCTTCGCGGGCATGGCCGCCGGCCTGGTGCAGGACGCCTACTCCGGCGCGATGTTCGGTCTGCACGCATTCGCCCTCACCGTCTGCGCCTACTCCGTCGCCTACATCAACTCCCGGCTCGTGCTCCGCGGCACGCTGGCCTTCGGTGCCTGCCTCATCGGTGCGGTGATCGTGAATGAGCTCGTGATCTACATCCTGGTGAACATTCTTCTCAAACAGAAGGTAGAGATGTTCGAGCAAGGGATGATCGTGAAGACCATCTTCACCTGCCTCTTCGGAATGCTCGTCTACCTGCTCCTGACGCTCTTCCTGCGCGAAGAGCCGATCGAAGCGACACGCCGGCCGGCGGGGTGGTGAATGTGCGCTTCGCGCGTTCTCGGTTGTCAGTTTTCGGTAGTTGAAGCGCGAGAGCCACGAGTGTGATGATTTTGACAACCGATAACCGATAACCGACAACGCCCAAGGCCAACAACATGCGCGTCTATCGAGATGACCAAAAGTTCCTCACCTTCCGCATCAACGCCCTGCTATGGGCCATCGTCGTCGTCTTCGTTTTTCTGGCGGGATCGTTCTGGGTGGTGCAGGGAGTTCAGGCGGAGAAGTATCGCAACCTCTCCGAGGCCAATGCACTGCGCGAGCTCGTCACGCCGGCAAAGCGCGGATTGATCCTCGATCGCAGCGGGCAGAAGATCCTGGCCGACAACCAGCCGGCCTACTCGCTGAGCCTCGATCGGGTGATCATGCGTCCGATCGTCAAAATCGATCCGGCGCATAAGCAGAAGGTCATCGCCTTCCTCGCGCAAGTCCTCAGCGTGGCACCGCAGGAGATCGAAGCGCGTTTCGACAAAGGGAAAGCAGTTCCGATCACGCGACCGATTCCGATCGCCGAAGACCTCTCGATCTCACAGGTGGCATCGATCCAGGCACAGGCGGTGGCATTTCCTGAGTTGAACGTCGAGCCGGTGCAGCGCCGCAACTACCCCTACGCAACGATGGCCGCGCACATCATGGGCTTCATCGGCGAGGCAAACGAGAAGGACCTGATCAATCACAAGGATCTCAAGCAGGGCGATCTCCTCGGCAAGCGCGGCGTGGAGCTGATGTACGACGAGTATCTGCGCGGCCACGACGGTGCGCAGTACTGGGAGTACGACAGTCACGGCCGCCGCCTCGCCGAATATCGCCCTGCGCGCAAAGAGCCTCTGGCCGGCGACAACGTCTATCTCACCATCGACTTCGATCTGCAACGCCGCGCCGAGCAGTACTTCATCGAGAACGAATTCGTCGGATCGGCCGTCGCTCTCGATCCTCGCAACGGTGAAGTGCTGGCCATGGTCTCCTCGCCGGCGTTCAATCCCAACGTCTACTCGCGGCGCTTCACCCCCGAGGTCTGGAGGACGATCGCTTCGAATCCGTTCAAAGTCGAGCTGAATCGCGCCATCCAGGGCTTGTACTCGCCCGGCTCCGTTTTCAAGGCCATCATGGCCATGGCCGGTTTGTCGGAAGGAGCCATCGATACGTCGACCTCCTTCTTCTGCAGCGGCAGCGGCGTGTTCTTCGGACGGCGCTTCCGTTGCTACAACAAAAACGGTCACGGCGACGTCAGCGTGGCCAATGCGCTCAAGGTCTCGTGCGACATCTTTTTCTTCAACGTCGGCGCGCGGCTGGGCGTCGACCGGATCGCCGAGTACGCGCACAAGCTGACCTTCGGCGAGCTCTCCAAAGTCGATCTCGACGGCGAGAAACCAGGTCTCGTTCCCTCGACGCAATGGGCATCCGTCAAGCAACATCGCAAGTGGTACCCGTCGGAAACGATCTCCGTGGCCATCGGACAGGGCCCGCTACTCGTGACGCCATTGCAGGTGGCCAACATGATGGCCGCCATCGCCAACGGCGGAACGGTCTATCGGCCGCACGTCGTTCGGATGATCGAGAAAACGACTCCCGACGGCCACGTCGAACGGCTGCAGGTGGCCAGCGAGGTATTGCACAAAGTCACGCTTGCGCCGAAAGCGCTGGAGACCGTGCAACTCGGCCTCTGGAAAGTCGTCAACGAAGAAGGCGGAACGGGTGGCAACGCTCGCATCGAGGGGCTGAACGTCGCCGGCAAAACAGGAACGGTGCAGGTCATCGCGCAGCACGGATGGGTCAAGACCGAAGGGCTGCCCTACAAATACAAAGACCACGCGTGGTTCGCCTCCTATGCATCGAAAGACAATCCGCAGATGGTGGTAGTCGTCTTCGTCGAGCACGGCGGACACGGCGGCGTCGATGCCGCGCCGCTGGCCAAGCTGCTGTACGAATCACGCTTCCGCGATCAGATGCAGCACTCCAACCTCGATCTCTCCAATCCCGATACGCTCGAGGCCATCAAGGACGGACAGGCACCGATCCCGGGACAGGTGAAGAGGGCGCCGGCAGCGGCTGCGGGCTCGAATCCAGGCCACTAGAAGTCAGAGAAATCGTTTGAACTTGTCGACTTCGCGCCGCTCGCGCTTTGTCGGTCGTCCTCGTCCTCGCTCACGGGAGATTGCGTCGTCGATCCTCTCGACAACCGGCGTTTCATCGACGTACATCGTCCGCGCAAGCTCCTTTGATTGCTGCGTGGCGGGAATCATCTTGACGACGAAGCGGCGATACGTTTCCCCCATCTGGATCTCGACAAGGTCCTGCTCGTGGATCGGCGAGGCCGGTTTCACCCTCTGTCCATTGACTTTGACGTGCCCGCCGCGGCAAGCCTCGGTCGCATCCGTCCGGTGCTTGAACAGGCAGACATACTTCAGCCAGTTGTCGATGCGAGTTCGCTGCGAGTCGCTCATTCGGAAGAGGTTATAATCCGCGGCATGATCAAAGCGGACATCGTCAACAAGGTCGCGGAAGTGTCCGAAATTTCTCGCGTCAAGGCCGCCCAGGCGGTCGATACAGTGATCGAAGGACTTCGCAACGCACTCGCACGCGGGCAGCGCATCGAGCTCCGCGGATTCGGCGTCTTCCAGGTCAAACAGCGGAAGAAAGGCATCGGACGGAATCCGAAAACCGGCGTCGAGGTCAAGATCCCGCCCGGCAATACGATCCGTTTCAAACCCGGTAAAGAACTGCGGAACCTTCTGTAGTGTCCGAGACCGTTCTCGTTCTCGATTTCGGCTCGCAATACACGCAGCTCATCGCCCGCCGGGTCCGCGAACAGCGCGTCTACTCCGTCGTCCAACCGTTCGACACGCCGGTCGGCAGCATTCGCGCGCTCGCGCCGAAGGCCATCATTCTGTCCGGCGGACCGCAGTCTGTTTATGCCGAGGCCGCGCCGATCTGCTCGAAAGAAATCTTCGACCTCGGCATCCCCATCCTCGGCATCTGCTACGGAATGCAGCTCACCGCCTACCTGCTCGACGGCAAGGTCGAAGCCTCATCGGAACGCGAGTACGGCCGCGCCGAGATCGACATCAGCGCCACCAATTCGCCGCTCTTCGCAGGAACGCCTGCCCACCAGCGCGTGTGGGCCAGTCACGGCGACAAGATCCTGCGCGAGCCGGCCGGCTTCCGAACCACGGCATCGTCAACCAACGCACCGATCGCGGCGTTCGAGAATGCCGATCGGCAGTGCTACGGAATCCAGTTTCATCCCGAGGTCACGCACAGTGAAGCGGGAACCTCGATCATCCGCAACTTCCTTTTCGACATCGCCCACTGCACGCCATCCTGGGATCTCGGCGACTACCGCAAGCGAAAAGTCGAAGAGATCCGGGCCACGGTCGGTGATCGAAACGTGATCGCAGCAGTCAGCGGCGGCGTCGACTCCTCGGTCGCTGCAGTCCTCGTCGCCGAGGCCATCGGCGATCAGCTCACGGCAATCTTCGTCGACAACGGCGTGCTGCGAAAGAACGAAGCGACTCAGGTGATGTCGCGACTTTCCGACGGCCTCGGCATACACATCGTCGCCGTCGACGGCAGGCAGCGCTTCTACGACAAGCTGGCCGGAATCGAAGACCCCGAGGCCAAAAGAAAGAAGATCGGCAACGAATTCATCGCCATCTTCGAAGAGGAAGCCAAACGGATCGCCGGCGCCGAGTTCCTGGTGCAGGGAACGCTCTATCCCGACGTGATCGAGTCGGTTTCGATCAAGGGGCCTTCGGCCGTCATCAAAACCCACCACAACGTCGGCGGCCTGCCGGAAAAGATGGGCCTCAAGCTCATCGAGCCGGTCCGGGAGCTATTCAAGGATGAAGTCCGCCAGTTGGGGATCGAGCTCGGCCTTGAGGAAGAGTTCGTCTGGCGGCATCCCTTCCCCGGACCGGGCCTTGCGGTGCGCATCCTCGGCGAGGTGAACGCGGCGCGGGTCGAGATCCTGCAGAATGCCGACGAGATCGTGATCGACGAGATCCGCCTGGCCGGCCTCTATCGTGAGATCGCTCAGGCATTTGCGGTGCTGCTACCCGTTCGCAGCGTGGGCGTCATGGGAGACGAGCGGACCTACGAGAACGTGGTGGCCGTCCGGGCCGTGTCGACCACCGATTTCATGACCGCCGACTGGTATCGGATGCCCCACGACCTCCTCGACCGGATCAGCAGGCGCATCGTGAATGAGGTCCGCGGCATCAACCGCGTGGTCTACGACATCTCCTCGAAACCTCCCAGCACGATCGAGTGGGAGTGACGGAAGGTCGATTTGTAAGCTCGACGTAAAAAGCGAGTTTCCGTAACCACCGTTACGTACCTTTCCATTTTTGTATAGTCAAGCCACCAACAAAGGAGTAAGTTACCCATACGCGTCCATCTGATTCTTCCGTTTCACAATCGTTAGGAGGAGAAACCTATGACTCAAGCCCGGTCAAGCTCTCGGTTAGTCCTCGTTGTTCTGGTCTGTCTGCTTTCAATCCCCACCCTTTCTTTTGCCAAATCCAGCAGTCCCGAACCAGTCGGTCGTTTGACTGCGTCGCCGGCGAGCGTCCAGTGGATGCCGGCCGGTGACAACGAGCGGATCTCGCTCACCGTCGTCGGACCAAACGGCGCCGTCTACCACAAGGAATTCGCGGGCGGCTCGATGCCTATGTTCCGGCTGCAGGACCTCGGCGCAAGACTCACCGACGGTTCCTACACCTACGAGCTGCGCGTTAGCCCGCGCATCTCCGAAGCTGTGAAGCATCAGCTCGCCGCCGCGCGGGCCGCAAATGACGATGCGGCCGCAGCACGCATCCAGGCTGCTGCCGGCATCAACCCGGAAGGGCTGGTCCAGTCGGGAAGTCTCCTCGTTGCCAACGGCGCCTTCGTGTCGCCGGACCTCGAAGAGGCGCCGATGACGGTGCAGTCGCAGAGCACCACCGGCAAGTCGTCGGCGCTCTCCGCGCCCAAGGTCGTCAAGCCGATGGACGTCGTGACTGCGGATGACGCAATCATCCAGGGAAGCCTCTGCGTCGGCCTCGATTGCGTGAACAACGAATCGTTCGGCTTCGACACGATCCGCCTCAAAGAGAACAACACCCGCATCAAGTTCGAGGACACCAGCGTGGGAACGTTCCCCACCAACGACTGGCAGTTGACCGCAAACGATTCGGCCAGCGGCGCCTCGAGCAAGTTCTCCATCGAGGACATTACCGGAGCGAGAGTGCCCTTCACCGTCACCGCGGGCGCGGCCACGAACTCGATCTTCGTCGACAGCACCGGCCGGGTTGGCTTCCGTACCGCCACGCCGGTTCTCGACCTCCACGTCAACACCAGCAATACACCGGCCCTCCGCCTGGAGCAGAACAACAGCGGCGGATTCACGGCGCAGACCTGGGACGTGGCGGGCAACGAAGCGAACTTCTTCGTCCGCGATGTGACGGGCGGCTCGCGCCTTCCGTTCCGCATCCGTCCCGGCGCGCCGACGAGCTCGGTCGATATCTCGGCTGATGGCGACGTCGGAGTCGGTACGGCGAGCCCCTCAAACAGGCTCCATATCTTTACAACAGTAAGTTCCGACGGACTGTCCATTGACGGCACGACTTTCCCGGCACTTGTGTTGCGGTCGAACGGAACGATCAAGGGCTTCGCTCCTGCGATCGTAACCGCCGCCGGCGGCTTCTTTACGAATTCCGCCGCGGGAGATTTTGCATTCCGCAGCGAAGCAAACAAGATCCTCTTTGGTGTTGGTTCCGCAAACGCGACGATGGCCGTATCTGGCAACAATGTCG
>Ga0307511_10000781_pt1 | contig 33977 bp, 16 predicted proteins | sample 13_EM_MG_FD_200266 | JGI IMG/M metagenome (GOLD analysis project Ga0307511, IMG submission 200266) | Populus trichocarpa ectomycorrhiza microbial communities from riparian zone in the Pacific Northwest, United States - 13_EM | ecosystem: Host-associated > Plants > Roots > Unclassified | place... | reverse complement strand
CCAACCACAGGGGCTGTTCGGGCGAGTGCTCCTGACCGTAGGTGGCCAGCAAAGCCTGCGCCTCGATCGGGTCACCCAGCGTGGTGCCGGTCCCGTGCGCCTCCACCGCGTCCACGTCCGCCGCGTTCAGTCCCGCGTTGGCGAGAGCCTGCCGGATGACCCGCTCCTGCGAGGGACCGTTGGGCGCCGTGAGCCCATTGCTCGCACCGTCCTGGTTGACCGCGGAGCCCCGTACGACAGCGAGCACCCGGTGCCCGTTGCGGCGTGCGTCGGACAGCCGTTCCACGAGCAGCATGCCGACGCCCTCGCCCCAGCCCGTGCCGTCGGCGTCGGCGGAGAACGCCCTGCAGCGGCCGTCCGCGGACAGCGCGCGCTGGCGGCTGAATTCCACGAAGTTCGCGGGTCCGGCCATGATGGTCGCCCCGCCGACAAGCGCCAGCGAGCACTCGCCCGACCGCAGGGCCTGCCCCGCCAGGTGCAGTGCCACCAGCGACGAGGAGCATGCCGTGTCGACCGTCACTGCCGGGCCCTCCAGGCCCAGGGAGTACGCGATCCGGCCCGAGGCGACGCTCGTGGTGTTGCCGCTGGACAGATAGCCTTCGAGTCCTTCGGGGACCTTTCCGAGACGGGTCACGTAGTCGCCCGCGATCACACCGGCGAAGACCCCGGTGTCGCTGGCCCGCAGTGATGTCGGTTCGATCCCGGCCCGCTCCAGTGCCTCCCAGGCGGTCTCCAGCAGCAGCCGCTGCTGCGGGTCCATCGCGAGCGCCTCGCGCGGGTTGATGCCGAAGAACTCGGCGTCGAAGCCGTCGACGCCCTGGATGAAGCCGCCCCGCCGGGTGTACGAGGTGCCCGGGCTCTGCGGGTCCGGGTCGTACAGCGCGTCGATGTCCCAGCCCCGGTCGCCGGGGAAGTCCCCGATGGTGTCGGTGCCGTCGGCGAGCACTCGCCACAGTCCCTCGGGGGTGGTCACCCCGCCGGGGAAGCGGCAGGCCATCCCGATGATCGCGAGGGCGTCGCCATCCGTTCCTGTCCCGGGGGCGGTCTGCGGGCCGCGGGCGGCGGCCTCCTCGCCCCGGCCCAGCAGGCCTGCCCGCAGTTCGGCGGCGAGCGCTGCGGGGGTGGGGTGGTCGAAGACGAGGGTCGCGGGGAGCCGCAGCCCGGTGGTGGTGTTGAGGCGGTTGCGGAGTTCGACGGCGGACAGCGAGTCGAAGCCCAGTTCCTTGAAGGCCCGTCGCGGGTCGATGGTGTCGCCGCCGCCGCGCCCGAGGACGGCCGCCACCTCGGTGCGTACGAGGTCGAGCAGCAGCTCCTTCCGTTCCGGCTCGGGAAGGGCCGCCAACCGCTGTTGCAGTGCCATGGCGCCGCCGGGGGCGCCGCCGCCCGCCGCCCGCCGGGTGGGAGTGCGGACGAGGGAGCGCAGTACGGCGGGCAGTTCGTCGTCGGCGGCGCGTGCCCTCAGTGCCGCGGTGTCGACGCGTACGGGTACGAGGTCGGCCCGGTCGTGGCCGAGGGCGGCGTCCAGGGCGGCGAGGCCCTGTCCGGCGGTGAGGGCCGGGAGGCCGGACGCGGCGATCCGGTCCAGCCCGGCCCGGCCGATGCCGCCGGCCATGCCGTCGGGGAGCCCCCACAGGCTCCAGGCGAGGGAGGTGGCGGGCAGGCCCTGTGCGCGGCGGTGGCGGGCGAGAGCGTCCAGATGGGCGTTGGCCGCGGCGTAGTTGGCCTGGCCGGGGTTGCCGAGGGTGCCCGCGATGGAGGAGTACAGCACGAACGCCGCGAGATCGAGCCCACGGGTCAGGTCGTGCAGGTGCCGGGCGGCGTCGGCCTTGGGCCGCAGTACGGCGCCGACGCGCTCGGGGGTGAGCGCCGTCAGCAGGCCGTCGTCCAGGGTGCCCGCGGTGTGGAACACGGCCGTCAGCGGGTGCTCGGCGGGCACGGAGGCCAGCAGGGTGGTGAGCGCGTCCCGGTCGGAGACGTCGCAGGCCGCCCAGGTCACCTCGGCGCCGAGTTCGGCGAGTTCGGCCGTCAGATCGGCCGCGTGCGGGGCGTCCGCTCCCCGGCGGGCGGCGAGCAGGAGGTGCTTGGCGCCGTGTTCGGCCGCGAGGTGGCGGGCGGTGACGGCGGCGAGGGCGCCGCTGCCGCCGGTGATCAGGACGGTGCCGTCGGGGTCGGGTGCGTACGTCAGCGTCAGGACGACCTTGCCGGTGTGGCGGGCCTGGCCGAGGTGGCGGAACGCCTCGCGGGCATGGCGTATGTCCCACGCGGTGACCGGGAGGGGGGCGAGGGTGCCGTTCGCGAAGAGGGCGCCGAGTTCGCCGAGGATCTCCTGGATCCGGTCGGGGCCCGCCTCGCCCATGTCGAACGCCCGGTAGACGACGTCCTGGTGGTCCCGGGCCACCTGCCCGGCGTCCCTGATGTCGGCCTTGCCCATCTCCAGGAACCGGCCGCCGCGCGGCAGCAGTCGCAGGGACGCGTCGACGAACTCCCCGGCGAGGGAGTCGAGTACGACGTCGACGCCCCGGCCGTGCGTCGCGCGCAGCAGCCGCTCCTCGAAGTCGAGTGTGCGCGAGCCGGCGAGGTGGGCGTCGTCGAAGCCCAGGTCGCGCAGCGTCCCCCATTTCCCGGCGCTGGCGGTGCCGTAGACCTCGGCGCCCAGGTGGCGGGCGAGTTGTACGGCGGCCATGCCGACGCCGCCGGCCGCCGCGTGCACCAGCAGGGACTCGTCGGCCCGCAGTCCGCCCAGGTCGACGAGCGCGTAGTAGGCGGTGAGGAAGACAACGGGGGTGGCGGCGGCCTGGGCGAACGACCAGCCGTCCGGGATCGTGGTGAGCGTGCGGTGGTCGGCGACGGCCACGGGTCCGGCGCCGTCGGCGAACAGGCCCATCACCCGGTCCCCCGGGGCGAGCCGGGTCACTCCGGGTCCGGTCTCCAGGACCACTCCCGCGCCTTCGCCGCCCATGGGGGCCTCGCCCGGGTAGCTGCCGAGGGCGATGAGCACATCGCGGAAGTTGACGCCCACAGCGCGTACGCCGACCCGTACCTGGCCGGCGGTGAGGGGCGCCGCGGCGTCGGGGGCGGGGAGCAGGGCGACGTTCTCCAGGGTGCCCTTGCCGGTCGACCCCAGGCGCCATGCGTCGGTGTCGTCCGGTGGGACGAGGGCCTCGTCGGAGGCGGCCCTGAGCAGGCGGTTGGCGTACAGAACGCCCTGTCGTACGGCGAGTTGGGGTTCGTCGGCGGCGAGGGCGGCGAGCACCGCGCGGTGGGTGGCATCGACGTGGTCGGGGGCGAGATCGGCGTCGAGGTCGAGCAGGGTGAACCGGCCCGGGTGCTCGGACTGGGCGGAGCGTACGAGTCCCCACAGGGCCGCGCCCGCCAGGTCGGTGACGTCCTCGCCGATGCCGACGCCCGCGGCCCCGGCGGTGACCACGACCAGCCGCGAGGCGGCGGACCGTTCGTCGGCGAGCCAGTCGTGCAGGGTCCCCAGCAGCAGCCGGGTGGCGCGGTGCACGGCTGTCACCGGGTCCGGCCCGGCCTGCGGCAGGCACGGCAGGAACACCACGCCGGGCGCGTCGCCGTCGGGGCCGGGATGCGCGACCGGGTGGCCGAGGGCCGCCGCCAGCGCGGGGCCGGGCTCGCCGAGTACGGCCGTGCGGGGCGGGTCGGCCGGAGCGGCGTCGGTGGGCAACGGTGTCCACCCGAGCCGGTACAGCAGGTTGGTGCCGTCGGCCCGCCCGGCGGCGAGCCGGCCGGTCGATGTCTGGCGGAGCGTCAGCTCCTCGACGGAGACCACGGCCTCGCCGGACTCGTCCGTCGCCCGGACCGTCACGGTGTCGGCGGCCGGGCGGGTGAGGTGGACGCGCAGCGTGGTGGCCTCGGTGGCGTGCAGGGTGACGCCGGTCCACGAGAAGGGCACGCGGAGCGGGAGTTCACCTCCGGACGCCTCGGATTCCGCGAGGGCCGTGGCCAGCAGCGGGTGCAGCGCGGCGTCCAGCAGGGCCGGGTGGACGGTGTGCCCGGCCGGGTCGGTGCCCTCGGGCAGTGCGATCACGGCGTGCAGGGTCCCGTCAGGGGTGCGCCACAGCTCGCGCAGCCCCTGGAAGGCCGGGCCGTACGTGTAGCCGTGGGTGGCCAACCGCTCGTACACCCCGTCAAGTTCCAGCCGGGTGGCCCCCGGCGGCGGCCAGGCGTCCGGGATGCCGGAGGGTTCGGGGACCGGTGCGCCGGGGGCCAGCGCACCGGTGGCGTGCCGGGTCCATGGGGCGGGGTCGGCGTCGGCGTCGGACGGCTCGGGGCGCGAGTGCACCGCCACGGGCCGCCGCCCACCGTCGTCCGGCGGGCCGACCGCGACCTGGAGTTGCACGGGGCTCTGCCGGTCGAGGACGAGGGGCATCTCGATCGTGAGGTCCTCGACGGCGGCGAGACCGGTGCGGCTCGCGGCATGCAGCGCCAGGTCCACGAACCCGGTGCCGGGCAGCAGGACAGTGCCGCCGACGGCGTGGTCCGCGAGCCACGGGTGACCGGCCAGGGTCAGCCGGCCGGAGAGCACCAGCTGACCGGTGTCGGCGAGGTCGACGGACGCGCCGAGCAGGACGTGGCCCGGTGCGGCGAGCCCGGCGGAGGTCACATCGGTGTTCCCGGTGCCCGTGAGCCAGAAGCGGTCGCGCCGGAAGGGGTATGTCGGCAGGTCGCCGGGGTCGGCGGCAGGACCGCCGACGGGCAGGTGGGCGGACCAGTCGACGGCGTGGCCGTGGACATGGACCCGGGCCAGCGCGGAGAGCAGGCCGACCGGCTCGGGCTCCTTGTCGCGCAGGGTGTGGGCGAAGGCAGCGGTGTCCGGGTCCTCGACGCAACTCTGGGCCAGCGAGGTGAGGACGGGGGCGGGACCCAACTCGACGTAGCCGGTGACACCGGACGCCTCCAGGGCCCGTACGCCGTCCAGGAAGCGGACCGGGCGCCGGATGTGCTGGACCCAGTACTCCGGGTCGGTGAGCTGCCCCGGCAGGACGGGCGCGCCGGTGACGTTGGAGACGACCATGAGCCGGGGTTCGTGGTAGGTCAGGCCTGTCGCGACCTGGCGGAACTCCTCCAGCACCGCGTCCATGTGCGGGGAGTGGAAGGCGTGGCTGACCCGCAGCCGGCTGGTCCTGCGGCCGGTGGCGGCGAAGCGGGCGGCGATCTCCTCGACGGCCCCGGCGTCGCCGGACAGTACGGTGGAGGTGGGGCTGTTGAGCCCGGCGATCGCGACTCCGGTGCCCTCGCCCACGTACGGCAGGACCTCGTCCTCGGGCGCCTCGACGGCGATCATGGCGCCGTCGGAGCGCGCGGCCTCCATCAGCCGGCCACGGGCGGCGACCAGGGTGCTCGCGTCGGCGAGGCCGAGGACCCCGGCGACATGGGCGGCGGCCAGCTCTCCGATGGAGTGGCCGAGCAGGGCGTCCGGCATGACCCCGCAGTGCTCCAGCAGCCGGTACAGGGCGACCTGTACCGCGAACAGGCCCGCCTGGGCGAACCGGGTGCCGTGCAGCGCCCGCGCCTCGGGAGTTCCGTCCGCCGCGAACAGCACTTCGCCCAGTGGGCGCGGCAGTTGGCCGTCCAGGTGCCCGCACACCTCGTCCAGCGCGCTGCGGAAGACGGGGAACGTCTCGTACAACTCTCGGCCCATGCCGACCCGTTGGCTGCCCTGTCCGGTGAACAGGAAAGCGGTCCGGCCCGGTTCCTCGGCCGCCCGGCCGGTGACCGCGCCCGTCGCGGTACGCCCGTCGGCCAGATCGTCGAGCACGCGCAGCAGTTCGTCCCGGTTCCGGCCGACGGCCACGGCGCGGTGTTCCAGCGGGGTACGAGAGGCGGCCAGCGCCCGCCCCACCGCCGCCGGGTCCAGCTCGGGGCGTGCGTCTGCGAACTCCCTCAGCCGCCGGGCTTGTTGCCTCAGTGCCCCGGTGCTGCGGGCGGACAGGAGCCACGGCACGGCGGGAGGCCTGTCCGCCGTTTCCTGCGGGGCTTCCTCGGGCGCGGGCGGCTCCTCGATCACCACATGCGCGTTGGTGCCGCTGAGCCCGAAGGAGGACACCGCCGCCCGGCGCGGCCTTGTCGCGTCGGGCGGCCAGGGCTGCTCCTCGGTCAGCAGCCGTACGCTGCCTTCTCCCCAGTCCACGTGCGGGGTGGGCGCGTCGATGTGCAGCGTGCGCGGCAGTACCCCGTGCCGCAGAGCCATGGCGATCTTGATGACGCTGCCGATCCCGGCGGCGGCCTGGGTGTGGCCCACGTTCGACTTCAACGAGCCGAGCCACAGCGGCCGTTGGGGTGTGTGCTGCTTTCCGTAGGCCGCGATCAGGGCCTGGGCCTCGATGGGGTCGCCGAGTGTGGTTCCCGTGCCGTGCCCTTCCACGGCGTCGACGTCGCCGGGGTTCAGTCCGGCGTCTGCCAGCGCCTGGCGGATCACCCGTTCCTGCGACGGTCCGTTCGGCGCCGTGAGTCCGTTGCTCGCGCCGTCCTGGTTGACCGCCGTGCCGCGGATCACCGCCAGGACCGGGTGGCCGTTGCGCCGCGCGTCGGACAGCCGCTCGACCAGGACCAGGCCGGCTCCCTCGGCGAAGCCGGTGCCGTCCGCGCCCGCCGCGAAGGCCCGGCAGCGGCCGTCCGGCGACAGCCCGCGCTGCCTGCTGAACTCGACGAAGAGCCGGGGTGCCGCCATCACCGTCACACCGCCCGCGAGGGCTAGGGAGCACTCACCCCTGCGCAACGCCCGTACCGCGAGATCCAGCGCCACCAGTGAGGACGAGCAGGCGGTGTCGACCGTCAGGGCCGGGCCCTCCAGGCCGAAGGTGTAGGCAATGCGCCCCGAGGCGACGCTGGTGACGATGCCGGCGCCCAGATAGCCCTCGACCTCGGCCGGCACCTCACGCAGCGCGGGCGCGTAGTCCTGGGCGATCGCGCCGATGTACACGCCGCTGTCGCTGCCGCGCAGCGACCGCGGATCGATGCCGGCGCGTTCCAGGGTCTCCCAGGCGATCTCCAACAGCACCCGCTGCTGCGGGTCCATGGCGAGCGCCTCGCGCGGGCTGATCTCGAAGAAGTCGGCGTCGAACTCGTCGGCGTCGTGGAGGAATCCGCCCCGCCGGGCGTAGGTCCTGCCGGTGGCCGCCGGGTCGGGGTCGTAGAGGCCGTCCACATCCCAGCCGCGGTTGCCGGGGAACTCCCCCACCGCGTCGGCACCCTCCGCGACCGCACGCCACAACTCGTCCGGCGAGGTCACGCCACCCGGGTACCGGCAGGCCGCCGCGACGATGGCGATCGGCTCGTGCTCCCGGGCCTCGGCGTCGCGCAGACGGCTCCGGGTCTGGTGCAGGTCGGTCGTCACACGCTTCAGATAGTCGCGGAGCTTGTCCTCTTGTCCCATGGAAAGCCATCCCTCGATTCCGACGCGCAGCCACACAGGTGCCGCCACCGTCGCGGCCGGGACTTAGCGCGCTCTTGCCACGCGCTAAAGCCCGCTCGGCGGGCAGCGTCCCTTTAGCGGGCCTTTAGAACCCTGGACGAAAGTTCGACCGGGACGCGCCCGGGGTGCTCCGCCGGGTCGCTCCGCATGCCCTGATCCCTGGTGAAACCCGCACAAGGAGACGGCCCTTGCTCATCACGACTCGGCCCCCGGCCCACCGGGCGCCCGCACTGCTCGCCGCTCTGTCCCTGCTGGCGGGGGTCGGTCTCACCGCGTGTTCCTCAAGCTCCGGCAGCGCGACGGGCGGGGCCGGGGCCGCGAGTTCGGCACTGACGTTCGCCGCCGACTCCGAACCCGCGTGCGTGGACCCGGCGGTCAGCCCGCGGGACGTGACGGCGCTCATCGACCGCAACATCTTCGACTCGCTGGTGAACGACGCCCCGGGCGGAACCATCAAGCCGTGGCTCGCCAAGAGCTGGACGGTGTCGGGCGACGGCAAGACCTATGTCTTCCACCTCCGCACCGGCGTGCGGTTCCACGACGGCACTGCTCTGGACGCGACCGCCGTCAAGGCGACTCTCGACCACGCCGTCGACCCGAAGACCAAGTCCACTTATGCGGCGGGGCTGTTGAGCGCGTACAAGTCGTCGACGGCCGTCGACGCCTCGACGGTGAAGGTCAGCCTCTCCCGCCCGGACGCCGCGCTGCTCCAATCGCTCAGCACCGCCTTTCTCGGCATCCAGTCCGCCAAGGCACTGCGCAGATCGGCGGCCCAGCTGTGCGGCGCGCCCATCGGTTCGGGGCCGTTCGAGTTCGTGAGCTGGACCAAGAAGCAGAGCATGGTGCTGAAGCAGAACCCGGCGTACGACTGGGGCCCGCCGTCCGCGCAGCACACCGGTCCGGCGCATCTGAAGACCCTGACGATCCGCTTCATCGAGGAGAACACCGTCCGGGTCGGCGCGCTGAACAGCGGCGAGGTGGATGTCGTCGGGGGGCTGCCGGCACCGAACATCAAGAGCCTCCAGAAGTCCTCCCGTATCCAGGTGCTGAGCGCGCAGGCGCCCGGCGGGGTCTACAGCCTGCACTTCAATCCCGCGCCCGGCGGGCCGCTGGCCGACAAGCGGGTACGGACCGCGCTGCTGCGGTCGGTGGACCTGACCCAGCTCGTCAAGTCGGTCGACTTCGGGGCGTACGACCGCGCCTGGAGCGAGCTGGGCCCGCGCACCCCGGGCTACGACGCCTCGATGCAGGGCAGTTGGCCGTACGACCCGGCCCTGGCCGGCCAACTGCTGGACCAGGCCGGCTGGACGCAGCGCGACTCCGCCGGCTACCGGGTGCGCAACGGCAAGGAGCTGACGCTCCGCTGGCCGTACGTGGCCGCGATACTGCGTGAGCAGCGGGACGTCCTGGGCCAGGGCATCGTGGCGCAGGCGAAGAAGGTGGGCATCCGGATCAACCGGGTCGCGGTGGATGTCGGCACCTACTCCCAGGACGTCTTCGCGGGCAAGGCGGAGATCTGGGACGCCAGCAACGTACGCGCCGATCCGGACATCCTGCGGACCCTGTTCGCCTCGGACCAGACCCTGGACAAGGGGGGACTGAACGTCTTCCGGGTGAAGGACCCGCAGATCGACGCGTGGTTGCGGGCCGGTGCCACCGCCACCGACCCGGCGGCGCGGGCCGCGGAGTATGTGAAGGTGCAGCGGCGGCTGCGCGACCTGGCGCTGGACATGCCCGTCTATGTGCCCACGTACTACGTCGGCGCCGCGAAGAAGGTGCACGGGCTGGCCTTCGAGGCCGCAGCGTACCCGCTCTTCTACGACGTGTCGGTGGGCGGCGCGTGAGCCGACCGGGGTGGGGTGCGGCGCGCTGGTTCGCGCGCCGGCTGGCGCTGTCGGTGCTGGTGCTGCTCGGCTCCGCCACGGCCGCGTTCATCGCGGTGCGGCTGACGCCGGGCGACCCGGTGCGGGTCATCCTCGGCGGGACGACGGCGACACCGCAGGCCGTGGCGCAGGTGCGGCACGACCTGGGGACCGACCGTCCGCTGGTCGTGCAGTACGGCCTGTTCCTCGGTCGGCTGCTCCATGGCGATCTGGGGATGTCGTACCAACTCCAGGACACTGTCGGCCATGTGATCGGCAGTCAGCTGTGGGCGACGGTCGAGCTGGCGGTGACCGCGTTCACGCTCGCGTTCGTGGTGGCGCTGCTGCTGGCCGTCTCCACGGCGGGCCGGTGGCCGCTGCTGCGGCGGGCGTCGACCGTGGTGGAGCTGGTGCTCAGCTCCAGCCCCAGCTTCTGGGTGGGCGTGACGCTGCTGACGGTGTTCTCCTTCCACTGGCATGTGTTCCCGGCGGCGGGCGGCAATGGTCCGGTCGGCCTGGTGCTGCCGGCCGTCACCCTCGCGGCGGCGCTGGTCGGGGTGTTCGCGCAGGTCATGCGGGCGGGCGTGGAGCGGGCGCTGGAGGAGCCGTTCGTGCTCAGCGCCCGCGCCCGCGGTTCCGGCGAGAGCGCGGTGCGCTTCCGGCACGCACTGCGGCACGCGCTGATTCCCATGGTCACCCTCTCCGGGTGGGTGGTGGGCAGCCTGTTCAGCGGGGCTGTCGTGGTGGAGACCGTCTTCAGCCGCCAAGGCATCGGCCGGGTACTGGCCACCGCGATCCAAGGCCGTGACTTCCCCGTGGTCACCGGGGTGGTCGTGGTGAGCACGCTGCTGTTCGTCGTCGTCAGTCTGCTCGTGGACTGGCTGTACCGGGTGATCGATCCCCGGCTGAAGGAGGCATACGCATGACGTCGCGGATCTACGCCGCCGGTCTGCTGCTGTACGGGCCGGCGGGGCGGGCGCTGGTGGGCGGCGCCGTGCTGGTCGACGGGACCACCATCGCGGACGTCGGGCCCCGCGCGGAGGTCGTCGCCCGCGCGGCACCCGGCACCCCGGTGGCCGACTTCCCCGGGGCCGCCCTGCTGCCCGGCCTGATCGACACCCATGTCCATCTGTCGTTCGACGCCGGACCCGACCCCGTCGCGGCCCTGCTGGCCGGCGACGACCGGACGCTGCCGTTCTCCGTCGCGGGGCGGGCCCGGCTGCTGCTCGACCACGGGGTCACGACCGTACGGGACCTCGGTGACCGGGACGGGGTGGTGGCCGCGCTGCGCGACGCCATCGACCAAGGCCTGCTCATCGGCCCCCGGGTGCTGTCGGCGGGCTCCCCCGTCACCATCCCCGGCGGGCACTGCTGGTTCCTCGGCGGGGAGGCGAAGGGCACGGACGGGATCCGGGCGGTGATCCGACGGAATGTCGCGGCCGGCGCCGACTGGATCAAGGTGATGGCCACCGGCGGCACCCTGACGCCCGACGGCCCCGCGCCCGCCGAACCGCAGTTCACCACGGCGGAGTTGACGTTCGCCGTTCAGGAGGCGCACAGCGCGGGCAAGCGCGTCGCGGCCCATGTGCACGGGGCGGCGGGGGTGGAGGCCGCGCTGGACGCCGGGGTCGACACACTGGAGCACTGCTCCTTCATCGCCGCGGGCGGAACCGGGGCCGGTCCGGAGGAGCGGCCCGACCTGGTCGACCGGATCGCCGCCACCGGGACCTATGTCTGCCCCACGTACAGCGGTTCGCTGGACCTCGCCGCCCGCAGTATCGGCCCCGAGCGGATGCGCCCCTGGCTCGATGTGGCGCTCCACCAGCACGAGCGCGGGGTGCGGCTGGTGGCGGGCACCGACGCGGGCATCCGGGGAGCCGGGTTCGACGACTACGCCACCGGTCTGGAGTGGTTCGGCCGCGCCGGGCTCCCGGCGGACGTGGTGCTGGAGATGGCGACGAGCCGGGCCGCCGAGGCGCTGGGGCTCGGCGATCGCACCGGAAGGCTGGCGGCCGGCCTCGACGCGGACCTGGTGCTCGTCGACGGGGATCCGCGGGCCGATCTGTCGGTGCTGCGCTCGCCCGCTCTGGTCGTCACCCGGGGCCGGCCCCATCTGCCGCCCGCGGCGGCCGAACGGGGGCTGGGATGAGCGCGACCGGTGACCTCGCGGCCGTCGAAGGGGCCGTCGGGAAGGGCGGCGTGGCAGGGTGGCTGCGGCCCGCCCGGTGGGCGGTCCGCCCGGCGGTGGCGGTGGCCTGGGCCGTACTGGCGCTGATCGCCGTGGCCGCGCTGTGGCCCGGGCTGCTCGCCGGGCGGGCGCCCGACGCGACCGACGCGCTGAACCCCCTCGCCCACCCCGGGTCCGCCCACTGGTTCGGCACCGACCAGCTGGGGCAGGACGTGTACAGCCGGGTGGTGCACGGCGCCCGCTACTCGCTCGCCGGGGGCCTCGGGGCGACCGCGATGGCGGTGCTCGTCGGGTCGCTGCTGGGGGTGCTCGCGGCGACATCCGGACGGGCCGTCGACGAGCTGGTGATGCGGGTCACCGACATCCTGCTCGCCTTCCCCGGGCTGCTGCTGGCGCTGCTGGTGGTGGCCGTCCTGGGCCCCGGCACCGTCAACTCGACGCTCGCCATCAGCATCTCCATGGTGCCCGGCTTCGTCCGCCTGGCCCGGGGCCAGGCGCTGGTGATCCGCGATTCCGACTATGTCCAGGCGGCCCGTGTGCTGGGCAGGTCCCGTACGAGTGTCCTGCTGCGCCATCTGCTACCCAACGCCCTGCCGCCGCTGCTGGTGCTGGCCACCGTGGGCATCGGCTCGGCCATCATCGCCGGGTCGTCGCTCAGCTTCCTCGGACTCGGCCCGCAGCCCCCGGCCCCGGAGTGGGGCGCCATGCTCGCGCAGGGCCGGGACCTGCTGGACATCTCCTGGGCGCCCGCCGTGTTCCCCGGGGCCGCCATCACCCTCACCGTGCTGGCGGTGAACGTCGTCGGACGTGATCTGCAACGCCGTTTCGAAGGAAGGCCCGCCGATGGCAGACGCTGATCCACCCCGTACGTTGCTCACCGTCGACGGGCTGCACATCGGGTTCGGCACCCGTCAGGGCCGGGTCGAGGCCGTCCGGGGCATCGGCTTCACGCTGGCCGCCGGGGAGTGCCTGGCCGTGGTCGGCGAGTCCGGCTCCGGCAAGAGCGTCACCGCCCGGGCACTGGTGGGCCTCAACGGCCCCGGCGCGTCGGTGCGGGCCGACACGTTGGAGCTGGAGGGCGAGGATCTCCGTTCCCTCGGCAACCGCCGGTGGCGACGGATCCGGGGCAGCCGCATCGGGCTGGTCCTCCAGGACGCGCTGGTCTCCCTCGATCCGCTGCGGCGGGTGGAGGCGGAGGTCGCCGAGGCGCTGCGCAACCACCGGCCGGACTCCCGGGGGCGGGTACGGGAGACGGTCCTGGAGCTGCTGAAGGAGGTCGGGATGCCGGAGCCGCCGGTCCAGGCCCGGCAGTATCCGCACGAACTGTCCGGCGGGCTGCGGCAGCGGGCGCTGATCGCGTCCGCGATCGCGGCCGGACCCCGGGTGCTGGTCGCGGACGAGCCGACGACGGCGTTGGACGTCACGGTCCAGGCACGTGTCCTGGACCTGCTCGCCAGCCGCAAGGCGGCGGGTACCGGGGTCCTGCTGATCAGCCACGACCTGGCGGTGGTGGCCCGGCTGGCGGACCGGGTCGCGGTGATGTACCAGGGCCGGTTCGTGGAGGAGGGCACCGTCGAGGAGGTGCTGCGCACGCCCCGGCACCCGTACACCAGGGAGCTCCTGGCCGCCGTGCCCGCGGCGGCCACCCGGCGGACCCGGCTCAGCGCCCCCGCCCGGCGCGCGCCCGGCGCACCGGAGGACGAGCGCGGTTGCGCCTACGCGCCCCGCTGCCCCCTGGCGGTCGACGAGTGCCGCGCCGTGGTCCCCGGCCCGGTACGGGTCGGCGGCGCCGGAGCGGGGCACACCGCGCGGTGCCTGCGCACCGGCGAGCCGTGGCCGGAGCCGGCCGCCCGCACCGCCAGGGCCGCCGCCCGGGACCGTGAACCGGCGGGAGGGGGCGAGCCGGTACCGCCGGTTCTGGAGGTGCACGGCCTGGCCAAGGCGTTCCGGGGGCCGGACGGGGTGGTCCGGGACGCGGCCCGGGACGTGTCGTTCTCACTGCCCGTCGGGCGGACCCTGGGGGTGCTGGGCGAGTCCGGCTCCGGCAAGACCACGGTCGCCCGGATGGTCCTGGGGCTGCTCGAACCCGACGCGGGCGAGGTGAGGCTGGCCGGTCTTCCCTGGTCGGGCGTGCCGGAACGGCTACGGCGGGAGCGGCGGCGGCGGGTGCAGCTGGTCCAGCAGGACCCGTTCAGCTCGTTCGACCCGCGCTACACGGCGGAGCGCGTGGTGGGCGAGGCCCTGGGCTCACCCGGCGGCCGGTCGGTGCGCGCGAACCGGGAGCGGATCCTGGAACTGTTCGGCCTCGTCGGGCTGGACCCGGAGCTGATGCGGCGCAGGCCCCGGCAGCTGTCCGGCGGGCAGCGCCAGCGGGTGGCGCTCGCCCGTGCCCTGGCGACCGGTCCCGATCTGATCGTGTGCGACGAGCCGGTGTCGGCCCTCGATGTGTCGGTGCAGGCGCAGATCCTCGATCTGCTGGCCGATCTCCAGGACCGGCTGGGGCTGTCGCTTCTGTTCATCTCGCACGACCTCGGGGTGATCCGGCACATCAGCGACGAGGTCATCGTCATGCGGGGCGGCCGGGTCGTGGAGGCCGGTCCCGCCGAAGAGCTGTTCGCGCGCCCCCGTCATCCGTATACCCGGGCGCTGCTCACCGCGCTCCCCCGGCCCGAGGACGCCTGGCGGCGGCCGGCGCCCGTCCCGGTCGCGGAGTCCGCCGAAGCACGATCCTGGCGCGACTTTAGCGGCACCACTGAGCATCCGGTCTGATGACCGATCTCATTCGGCCGGTCCCACTCGAAGCTCAGGAGGGTTCCGCATGGAACGCACCGTCGTCATCGCGGGCGGAGGCCCGGCCGGGCTGATGCTGGCCGCCGAACTCGGTCTGGCGGGCGTCGACGCCGTCGTCCTGGAGAAGTTGCCGGAACCGCCCAACTGGTCCCGCGCGCTGGGCCTGCAATGGGGTTCCATCGAGGCGCTCGACCAGCGCGGGCTGGCGGCCCCTGTCTACGAGTACGAGCAGGTGCAGGCCTTCGGGTTCGGCCTGATGCGGTTCGCCGGGCTGGAGCAGCACCTGGTGCCGCGCCGGGTGCCGCAGCGGCGGATCGAGCAGTTGCTGGAGGACCGGGTCAACGAGCTCGGCGGCGTCGAACTGCGCCGCGGGCATGCCGTGGTCGGCATGGTCCAGGACGACGACGGCGTGACGGTGACGGTGCGTTCCGAGGACGGGGAGTACCCGATCCGGGCGTCGTACCTCGTCGGCTGCGACGGTGGCGGCAGCACGGTGCGCAAGCTCGCCGGGATCGCGTTCCCGGGCACGCCGTCCACCACCAATGGCATCACCGGTGACCTGCTGGTGGACGAGGAGTCCCGGCTGCGGTTCGATCCGCAGCTCCTCCCCCGGGGGTTCTTCGCGTTGATCCCGCTGGAGACCGGCCTGGTCCGGATCTCGGCGGCGGAGTTCGACACCGAGCCGGTGAGCCGCGACATCCCGCCGACCGTCGAGGAGTTGGGCGAGCTGGTGGAGCGCCTCACCGGCCGGACGATCGACCTCGGTGAGCCGGTGCTGCTGTCCCGGTTCGGCAGCGCGACCCGGCAGGCCGAGCACTACCGCGCCGGGCGGGTGTTCCTGGCCGGTGACGCGGTGCACATCCACTTCCCGATCGGCGGCCAGGGGCTGAACACCGGTATCCAGGACGCGTTGAACCTCGGATGGAAGCTGGCCGCCCACATCCACGGCTGGGCCCCGGCCGGGCTGCTCGACTCGTATGAGTCCGAGCGGCACCCGGTGGGCGCCCGGGTCTGCATGAACACCCGGGCCCAGATGGCGTTGATGCACCCGCTGGACCGGATCGGCCCGCTGCGGGAGATGTTCGACGAGCTGCTCGGTCTGGAGGAGGTCAGCGAGCACCTGGTGCACATGATCACCGGGGTGGACATCCGCTATCCGATGCGGGGTTCGGACGGGCCCGCGGCCGGGGACCCGCACCCGCTGACGGGGCTGCGGGTATCGAACGCCCCCCTGGTCACGGGTGCCGGGGAGACCACGGTGGCGCGCACGCTGCACGACGGTCGCGGTGTGCTGTACGACCTGAGCGGCGGCGAGGCGTCGTTGCCGGACGTCTCCGGGTGGAAGGACCGGCTGGACAAGGTCACCGCCGCGCCGGCGGCCGGGCTCGGGGCGGCTGCGCTTCTGGTGCGGCCCGATGGCTATGTCGCCTGGGCGGACGGTTCGGGCGAGGACGTCGAGGGCCTGCTGCACGCCCTCCGCACCTGGTTCGGCGAGCCCTCCTCGACCTGACCGGCGGCCACGCATCCCCGCCCTCCAACTCCGTTGAGTCGCCACGTAGTTGGGTCGCGGGGCCGGACCGGGGGTGGTGCGATTGAAAACCGGAGGCATACTCCGTATCGTAACCAGAGCCACCCTCCGTTTAGTGGCTTCATGTCGTGCGGGCGCGCTCCCGTCTCTCCACCCTTCCCTGCCGTTCGCGCCCGAAATCCCGTGGAGGACCCATGTCGACAGTCAAAACACCACCGTCCGGCTCCGCGGCCCTGGAAGCCCGGCGCAACCATCCCGGCCTGGCCCTCACCGTCATCCTGGCCTGCCAGTTGATGGTCATCCTGGACGCGACGATCGTGAACATCGCGCTTCCCGACATGCAGGGCGCGCTGCACTTCTCGCCGACCAGCCTGGCCTGGATCATCAACGCCTACACACTGACCTTCGGCGGCTTCCTGCTCCTGGGCGGGCGGACCGGCGACATCCTGGGCCGCCGACGGGTCTTCACCGCCGGCATCGCGGTGTTCACCCTGGCGTCCCTGCTCGGCGGACTGGCCACCAGCGACACCTGGCTGCTGGCCGCCCGGGCGCTCCAGGGCATCGGCGGCGCCTTCGCGGCTCCGAGCACCCTCGCCCTGCTGAACACCAACTTCGAGGGCCCGGCCCGCACCCGGGCGTTCGCCATCTACTCCGCGGTCTCCGGCGCGGGCATGGCGGTCGGCCTGATCCTCGGCGGTCTGCTCACCGACTGGCTGACCTGGCGCTCGGTGTTCTTCGTCAACGTGCCGATCGGCCTGCTGATCCTCGTACTCGCGCCGCTCTACATCCGCCAGCCCGAGCGCCACCCCGGTCGCTTCGACCTCTACGGCGCGCTGACCTCCACCCTCGGCATGGGCTCACTGGTGTACGGGTTCATCCGCGCCTCCGAGGAGGGCTGGAGCGACGGACTGGTCCTGGGCTCGTTCGCCGCGGCGGTCGTCCTGCTGGCGGCGTTCCTGGCCATCGAGACCCGCGCCGAGCAGCCGATCACCCCGCTGAGGCTGCTGTCGCACCGCAACCGGGCGAGCGCGTACGTCAACATGCTGCTGCTGCCCGCCACCATGTTCGCGCTGTTCTTCTTCCTCACCCAGTACCTCCAGGAGGTGCTGGACTACAGCGCCATCATGACCGGTGTCGCCTTCCTGCCCATGGCCTTCACCCAGTTCGGCTTCGCCCTGGTGGCACGGTCGCAGCTCCCCAGGTTCGGCCCCAAACCACTGCTCACGGCCGGTGGTGTGCTGGTCACGGCCGGCATCGTCTGGCTGACCCAGATCGACGCGGGCGGCAGTTACCTGAGCTCGGTCGTCGGTCCGATGCTGCTCTTCGGCACCGGTTCCGGCCTCAGCTTCCTCTCCCTCAACATGATCATCCTCTCCGAGGTGAAGCCGGAGGAATCCGGCGCCGCCTCGGGCCTGCTCCAAGCGATGCAGCAGGTCGGCGCGACGGTCGGGCTGGCCATCCTGGTCAACCTGTTCGCCAGCGGCCGCAAGGACGCCCTCAGCCACCCGCCGACCGACGCGAGCCCCACGACGCTCGCCCACTACGTGCTCTCCAAGGGCATCGCGAGCGCGGCACTCGGCGGTACCGCGTTCGCCGTCTGCGCGCTGCTGATCTCGGTGTTCCTGATCAAAGTGCCCAAGCCGGCGGCCCCGCAGGCCGATTGAGCCGTCCCGGCCTCTCCGAAGGGAATCAGAAATCATGACCGAACGTCAGGACCCCGTGCCGCAGGGTCCACGGCTGTCCGTCCTGGACTTCTCACCGGTGGTGAGCGGTTCGGGTCCGGGCCAGGCCCTGCGCGACAGTGTCACCGTCGCGGAACGCGTCGACCGGCTCGGATATCTGCGCTACTGGATCGCGGAACACCACAACGCGCCCAATATCGCCAGCTGTTCGCCGCCGGTGCTCATCGACCGGATAGCCGCCGCCACCACCCACATGCGCATCGGCTCCGGCGGGGTCATGCTGCCCAACCACTCGCCCCTGGTCGTCGCCGAGCAGTTCGGCACGCTGGAGGCGCTGCACCCGGGCCGTATCGACATGGGTATCGGCCGGGCCTCCGGGACCGACCCCGTCACCGCGCGGGCACTGCGCCGCACCACCGGGACCGATGACTTCGCCGAGCGTTTCGCGGAGCTCATGGGCTACTTCGCGACGCCCGCGGACGGCAGCCCGGTGCTGCCCGTGACAGCGGTGCCCGCCCAGGGCAACCGTCCACCGCTGTGGCTCCTCGGCTCCAGCCCCAACAGCGCCCAGGTGGCCGGGATGCTCGGGCTGCCGTTCGCGTTCGCGCACCACTTCAGCCCGGAGAACACCATTCCGTCGCTGAAGGCGTACCGCAGTGCGTTCACGCCCTCCGCCGATCTGGAGCGGCCGTACGCGATCGTGGCGGCGATAGTGATCGTGGCCGACACCGACGAGCACGCCGAGTGGCTCGCCGGGCCGATGGCGCTCTCCTCGCTCCTGCAGCGCACCACCGGGATCACCGGCCCCTACCCCAGTCCGGAGGAGGCCGCGGCCTACCCCTACACCCCTCAGGAGCGGGCGTACGTCGCCCAACGCGTCGACGCGCACCTGATCGGTGGCCCCGAGAAGGTGCGCGCCAAGATGGCGGACTTCCTGGACCGCACCGGGGCGGACGAGTTGATGTCGGTCACGCTGATCCACGGACCCGACGACCGCGTCCGTTCCCTGGAGCTGCTCGCCGAGATCGCCGCGCTGCCGTCCCACGGCGTGGCCGTCGACCCGGCGTCCGTCTGACGCCTCCAGGCCACCGGGCCCGGCTTGCCGGCCGGGCCCGGTCCGCCGTCAGCTACGGGGAACCAGCCCCCGCAGGACCAGCTCCAGCAACCGGTCCACCTGGTCGGTGTCCTCCGCGCCGAGCCGCGAGGCGAAGGCGACGCCGTTGGCCAGCCGCAGCAGCTCCGAGATCTGCACGTCGGGCCGGATGGACCGGCTCCGCTGAGCCCGGCCGAGCAGCGCCTCGCCGGCCGAGAGCATCCGTACATGGCAGTCCGGCGGCGGGCCCGCCTCGTCGCCCAGCCTGGTGCTCATCAGCGACCCGGCGAGGCCCCCGTAGGTGGTGGCGTGTGCGGCGACCGCGCGCAGCCACTGCATCATGGCGTCCCCGGGGGCGGGGTCCCCGAGCAGGGTGGTGGCCTGGTCGCAGAGTCCTTCGATGGAGTCGTGGAAGACCGCTTCCAACAGCTCCTGCCGGGTGGGGAAATGGCGGTAGAGCGTACCGATGCCGACCTCCGCCCGCCGGGCGATGTCGTCCAGCGACGCGTCGGTCCCGTGTTCGGCGAACGCCGCCCTGGCCTCGGTGAGCAGCCGGTCGTAGTTGCGCCGGGCGTCCGCCCGCATCGGGCGTCCAGCGGCAGTCGCTGCTGTCGCGTCCATCGGAACTCCCTGCGTGGTAGAAGCCGGGCGCAGCGCGACCGCCGCACCAAACGGAGACAGCCTCAGTTTATCTCCTTGCTTAAGGCGACGCTAAGGGTCGCCTTAGCCACTGCCGCGACTCTGCCCGCGAACCGCATCCGATCCTGATCCGATCCTGAACCACAGGCGAAAGGGACAGCAACGCCATGACAGGAAAGGCCCCCACAGCCGACGGAAACCGTCTCCCCACCCTCACCGGAATGAGATTCATCGCCGCCCTGCTGGTCTTCCTCGGGCACGCCTCGGCACAGCACTTGTTCGCCGACACGGGCACGGACAAGGCGTACAGCAAGGCTGTGGAAGGCGCCGGCTACGTGGGCGTGTCCTTCTTCTTCATCCTGAGCGGCTACGTTCTGACCTGGTCGGCCCGTCCCGGCGACACCGCGCCGAAGTTCTGGCGGAGGCGGGCGGCGAAGATCTACCCGAGCACCGTCGTGGCCTGCCTGCTGGCCATCGTCCTGCTGCTTGCCACGGACCAGCCGGTCACGGCCGGTGTCGCGGTCCCCAACCTGCTGCTGGTGCACACCTGGGTGCCGGACATCCCCACCTTCCTCGGTGTGAACACCCCCACCTGGTCGCTGGGGTGCGAGCTCTTCTTCTACGCGCTCTTCCCGGTGCTCCTCCCGCTGTGCCGGCGGATCCCGGCCAATCGTCTGTGGCTGACGGCCGGACTCGTCACGGTGGCGATCGCGCTGCTCCCCGCGGTCTCCCGGCTGCTGCCCGGCACTCCGATGTTCCCCCCGCCGGTCTCGGAGCCGTTCCCGCAGTTCTGGTTCGTGTACGGGTTCCCGCCCGCCCGGCTGCTGGAGTTCGCCCTCGGCATCCTGATGGCGCTCATCGTCCGGTCCGGCCGTTGGGTGCCGCTGGGCATGGGGCCGGCCGCGCTGCTCGTCCTGGCGGCGTTCACCGGGCTCAAGTTCGTGCCGCTGCTGTACTCCATCGTGGCGGTCGCCGCCGCGCCGCTCGCCCTGCTGGTCGCCGCGGCGGCGACGGCCGATACGGAGGGGCGGTGGTCGCCGTTCCGGGGCAGGGTGGCGCTCTGGCTCGGCGAGGCGTCGTTCGCGTTCTACCTGCTGCACCAGCTGGTGCTGACCTACGGACACCGCGCCCTTGGGATGACCCGCAGTTGGAGCACCCCGGGCGCCGTGGGCGTCCTGCTGTTGCTGCTCGTCGTCGCGGTCGCGCTGTCCGGAGTGCTCTACACCTTCGTCGAGCGTCCGGCGCTGCGTAAATTCGCCCGCTCCCGCCGGGACCGCGAGGCCTCCCGTACCCAGCCGCCCATGACCGGGTCCCCGGGCGCGGTCGCACCGGTCAGCGCCGACCGGCACTGACCGGCACCGACGAACGCCGCTCGGCGAATGGCCCACCCGTGCGCGGGTGGGCCATTCGCCGAGCGCGGAGTTTCCACCACGCAAACGTGCACGCGGGACAACCGTTCGAGTATTCGTACGTAGTTTCCCCGATGGCACGCCGAACGATCTCTGACAGGATCCCACTTGTCCGGGCCCCACCAGCGTCCCGGACAACGGATCCCGTACCCGAACCGGGAGGAGGACCCTTTGGGCAGCCACCGCCCCACACCGGTGAACGCCTCGCTGTTCCGTTCCGTCTTCCGCCGCCACGCGGCCGGGGTGGCCGTCGTCACGGCCCAGGGCGCTCAGCCCGCAGGTTTCACCGCCACCTCGCTGACCTCACTGTCCGCCGACCCGCCGCTGCTCTCCTTCGGGATCGACAGTTCCGGCTCCTCCTGGCCCACAGTCAGCTCGGCCGAGCACGTGGGCGTCCATATCCTCCACGAGGAACAGGCGCAGCTCGCGGCCAGATTCGCCCGCAGCGGGGCGGACCGCTTCGCCGCCCCCACCTCGTACCACACCGGCCCCTACGGGGTTCCGGTGCTCGACGACGTGCTGGCCCTGCTCGTCTGCCGGGTGGTCACCCGTGTTCCCGTCGGGGACCACACCCTGGTGATCACCGAACCGGTGCACGCGGAGTACCGCGACGCGGGCCGGCCGTTGCTCTACTGCTACGGGCGGTACGCAGCGCTGCGTACCTGACCGACACCCACGACACGCACGAACACCCGCACAGAGAGACGCCCGGCCCCGGCAATGGCGACGGAGCCCGGCTGTATCACGCGGCGTGGAACTCGTTCGCGCCCGCATCGTCATTCTGGGGGAAACAAAAAATGCGCTACGAAATCCTGGGCAGTCTCCGAATCACCGACGGGGACAGCACCGCCTTCCTCAGCGCGCACAAGATCGAGGCGCTGCTCGCAACGCTGGTCATCCGCAGCGGCCAAGTGGTGTCCTCCGCCCACCTGATCACCGAGATCTGGGGGGACGAGCCGCCCCGTCGCGCGACCGCCACACTGCACGTCTACATCTCGCAGCTGCGGAAGTTCCTGGGCCGGCTCGGCGTTCCGGGTGTACCCGTCGCCACCCACGCGCCCGGCTACGTACTCCAGTTGGGATCGGCCACACTCGATGTGCACACGTTCCAGCGGCTGTTGCACGAAGGGCGCGGGCACATGAAGGCGATGCGGCCGGCGGAGGCTTCGGCCGCATGCACCGCGGCCCTCGATCTGTGGCGCGGCGATGCGCTCGGTGACCTGCGCGGCGGACCGACCATCCAGCGCTTCATCACCTGGGCCGAGGAGGCCCGGCTGGAATGCACCGAACTGCTCTACGAGGCGAACCTGGCCCGGGGCCGCCACCGCGAACTGGTGGCGCCGCTGTCCGCGCTCACCGTTCTGCATCCACTGCGCGAGGCGTTCCACCAGCAACTGATGCTGGCGCTGTACCGATCGGAGCGCACCAGTGAGGCACTCGGCGTGTACGAGTCCCTGCGGAAGACGCTCGACGACGAGTTGGGGATCGAGCCCTGCCGCGCACTGCGCGCACTGCGCCAGGCCATTCTGGTCTCCGATGCCCGGCTGGATATCGCCCCCGCCGTACGGGGCCGGATAAAGTCACCCTCCGAACAAGCGGTGTGCGTAATTCCGGATGCATTTGAGAGAAGTACCCTCGTCACGCCCGCGGGGCGCTGCGAGATTTGACGGAAATTTACCTTGTCGACACGGCCGACTGATACGGTCAACTCGTTTCTTCTTGGTCACGCGGCGCTTACCCTGGGCGGCAAGGGGGCATGAACGTGGTTATGTCGAGTCTCGTTTACGGCAACCAGAAGCAACATACGGATGTGCGGGCGGAGGAATTGCAACAGCTCATCTCAGCCATGGAAACAGTCCGGGAGAGCAAGGGCCTGGTGGTCCAACTGACAGGGGAACCCGGATCCGGAAAGACCCGATTACTGACTCTCCTGGCAAAGGAAGCCAGGACCCGTGGATACACCGTCCTCCGGGCAAGTTGCACTGAATCCACTCAGAACAAGCCGATCCAAGGGTTCGCGCAGCTGCTCACCAGCGAATCGAGGTCGCCGGAATCCGGGACGCGGCTAAGGGAATCGGCCACACTGCTGCGCAGTCTTGTCGATTGTTCAACCGTAAACACAGGCCGCACCCCCGCGTACATTCCCGGAGACCCCCGGTGTCAGCTCATGCACCAGGTGCGGAGCCTGCTGGAGGGCTGGGCGCAGCAGGGGCTCGTGCTGATCGTCGACGATCTGCACTGGGCGGACCCGGACACCCTGGAGGTCCTGGAGCATCTGGTGAGCTGGCCGCTGAACTCCCCGGTCCTGCTGGTCGTCGCTCACCGGACCCGCCCTGCGCCCCACCCGCTGCACGTCACGCTCGCCCACGCGGCCGAGATCGGCACGGCCCAGCGGATCGAACTCGCCCCGCTCTCCGTCGGGCAGAGTTCGGAGCTGGTGGACATGCCCGCCGACTCGCCCGTACTGCACCATCTCCACCGGGCGAGCCACGGCAATCCCCTCTACCTGCTCGCCCTCGCCGAGGCTCACCATCGGCACGCCGCAACCGGCTGCGGCACGCCCGACGAGCCGCCCGGCTGGCTCAGCAGCCGACTGCTGAGCGAGATGACTCTCCTCACCGACGGCGAGTCCGCCGCTGCCGCCGCCGCTGCCGTGATGGGCGACACCTTCACCATGGAGGACATGGAGGAGGTCGCCGAACTTGACACCGACAGCACGTGCCGGGCCATCGACAGCCTCTGCCAACGGGATGTCTTCCGGCCCACGGGCAACGGCACCCACCTGCGCTTCCGGCACCCGCTGCTGCGCCGGGTCATCCACGCGGACACGGACCCCTGCTGGCGCACGGCGGCCCAGCGCAAGGCCGTCTCCCTGATGGCCCGCTCCGGCACCCCCGCGGCCGAGCTGGCCCCGCTGCTGGAGCAGATGCTGCCCGGTCCCGGTGACCAGGAGCGGGTCCTGTTCGCCCGCGTGGCCCGCGAGATCCTGGCCGACGACCCTGTCTCGGCGACCCGCCTGCTGCGGCTCGCCCTACGGGCGCTGCCCGAGGGCGACCAGCACGCGGTGGAGCGGACGGAGTTGATGAAGACGCTCGCGCGGGCCCTGGGGATATCCGGAGACCTGCGGGAGAACATCGGCCAGCTCCAGGAGATACTCGGCCGAATCCCCTCCGAACCACGTGCGCCGCGGGCCCGGGCCGTCGCCTTCTACGGCCTGCTGGAGTGCGCGCTCGGCCGACACTCCCAGGCCCTGTCGACGCTGGCCGGGGAACCCGGCTCGACGCCCGCACCCGAAACGCCGGAGGCCGCCGCCCTGGCGGTCACCCAGCAGCTGGTCGCGTTCCTCTCCGGAATGCCGACGGACGACCAACGGCTCGGCGCCTCCCTCCGGTACGCCCGCTGCCACGGGGACCGTGCCACCGAGACCGGGGCACTGGCCGCGCTCGCGCTGAGCCGGGTGGTCTCCGCCGGTCCCGAGCTGGTCGCCGCGGCCGTCGACGAATGCGCGGCGGCCGTCGACGCCCTCACCGGGCAGACGCTGGGCGCACACCCCGAATACCTGGCCGCGCTCGGCTGGGCCGAATCCGTGACCGGCCGCTGGCCGGCGGCGGAGCGCCATCTGGTCCGGGCGGTCGCCATGGCCACCGCCTCGCACGACACCCATCTGCTGGCGCCGTTTCTCATCAAACTCTCGTACGCGCAGTACCAGTTCGGACGCCTCATCGAGGCGCAGCGGACGGCCGCCGAGGCGCAGCGGATCGCCGCGCGTCTGCGGCTCGACTTCCCGCTGCACATCGCGACGGCGCTGGAGGCCGCGTACAGCGCCTCGATCGTCCAGGACGGGCCCGGCACCCGCCGCGCGGCCGCCCTCACCGAGAGCGTGCTCTCGCAGCTCGGGCCCCGGGACAGTGCCTGGCGTACCTCGTCGGCCCTGTGGCTGGCCGACGCGGCGCGTGAGTTCATCGACCCGGGCCGCTGGACCACCATGGCGTCCGCCGTGTTCGGCGGACCGGGGCTGGCGCGCGTGCCGACGTCGCTGCGCCCCCTTGGGTTCGAGCTGCTGGCGGAGGCGTCTGCCCGGGCCGGCCGCCCCGACCCGGAGTGGGCCGACCGGGCCGAGGCCGCCGCGTCCGATCCGGGCGCCCCGCTGCTCAGGGCGCACGCCCTGGCGGCCAGGGCGCATGTGCTCACGAGGTCCGGCACGGCGTCGGCCGCTGCCGACCGGTACCAGGAGGCCGCCAGGCTCTTCGCGTCCGCCGGGATGGCACGTCACCAGGCGCACACCCTGATCCTGGCCGCGCCCCGGCTGATCACGGCGGGACGCCGTCCGGAGGGCGGTTCCGCGCTGGACCGGGCCAAGGAGATCGCCCAGGCGAGCGGGTCGCGGTCGTTGCTGGCGAGGGTGGACAAGGAACGGCGCCGGCTGTTCGCCCAGCGCCGCGAGCCCCCGCGCGAGCCGTTCACCCCCGTAGCCGCCCCAGCTCCCGACACCCGGCTGACGGCACTGACCGACCGCGAGCACGAGGTCGCGAGCCTGGCCGGAGCGGGGAAGCGGACCCGGGAGATCGCCGAGCTGCTCCGGTTGAGCCCGCGTACGGTCGATGTCCATCTGACCCGCATCTACCGCAAGCTCGACCTGCACTCCCGGGCGGCGCTGGCGCGGTTCATGGCGCAGGCGGGCTGAAGACCCGCGCCGCTCGGCCCCCCTTGACGGTCCGGTGCCCCGGGACGCTCTCGCGCCCGGGGCACCGGCCTATGCCACCGACACGTTCTCGTTCTCGTCGAGCACGATGGCCCGCTCGGGGCAGGCCCGCGCTCCGCGCCGGGCGGCGGCCTCCGCGCCCGGCGGCACTTCGAAGTCGCCCATCTCGTTGGTGCCCAGCTCGCTCACCTCGTAGACACCCGGGGCCAGCGCGGCGCACATCCCGTGCCCCATGCACAGCCCTTCGTCGACGCTGCCTTTCATATCGGAGCCCTCCCGCTGGTTGTCGGTCGCATCGGTCGCATCAGTCGAAGACGAGGTCGAGGTTGAGCAGCCCTCGCGACGGCGAGTAGTGACGGATCGGCTGAGTGCCCGGCGCCTTGCGGTAGCGCGGCAGCCGGGTGTGCCACTCCTCCAGGGCGATCTGGATGATCCGGCGCGCCACATGCATGCCCAGGCAGCGGTGCGGGCCTACGCCGAAGGCGAGTTGACGGGTCGACTCGCGCTCGAAGTTGACCTCGTGCGGGTTCTCGAAGACCTCGGGGTCGAGCCCCGACATCCCCCAGGACAGCAGCACCCGGTCGCCCTTGCGCAGGGTGACACCGTGCCGTTCCACGTCCTGGGTCACCAGACGGCCGGTGGACGAGACCGGCTCATGACGGATCAGTTCCTGGACGATGTCCGGGATCCGCCCGGGCTCGGACACGATCAGTTCCTGCACCTCGGGGTGGTCGCTCAGGTACTCGAAGACCATGCTCAGCGCGGACGTCGTGGTGTCCAGACTGGCCAGCATGGACACGAAGAGCGCGTTGACCATCTCGTCCTGGCTGGGCCGCCGACCGTCGTAGGTGGTCTTGAGCATCTGGCTGATGACGTCCTGCCGGCCTTCGACGCCCTCCTCGCGGCGGCGGTCGATCGCGTCGCTGAAGAAGAGCCACAGTGGTTGGTTCGCCTTGCGGATCTCCTCGTCCGTGTGCGCGTTCGGGATGCCCTCGCGGCGCAGCCAGGTCTTGTGGTCCAGCAGGGTCTGCAAGTGCTCCCGGCCGATACCGAAGTTGATGAGGAACGTCTCGGCGGGCAGCGCCGTCGCGAACTCGGAGACGAACTCGCACGAGCCCTTTCCGGAGATCCGCTCGATGGCGTCGGCCGCGGCCTGCCGGATCTGCGGGGTGAAGTGGTTGACGACACCGGGGTTGAAGAGGCTCGACAGGGTCTGCCGCCACTTACGGTGCTCATCCCCGTCCAACTGGATGGGGATCATCTCGGCCGGGAAGATCCTCCGGTGCGGGATGGCGACCTGCGCGCTGGAGAAGATCTCCGGGTTGCGGGCCGCCCACTCGATGTCCTCGTACCGGGTGAGTATCCAGAAGCCGCCGACCTCCTCGGAGCGCGCGATCGGCGTGGCTTCCCGCATCTCGTCCCACAGCGGCACGGGGTCCTGCTGGAGCCAGGGCTGGTACAGACTCCACCGCTGGATGCGCTCCTCGACGGTGGGCGGTGCCATGGGGCATTTCTGCTCGGCCGCCTTGGCCACGGAATCGGGCATGGTCATTCCTTTCCTGTCGATGTGCCGGCCGGTTCGCCGAACCAGGCGTGCAGGGCGGCTTCGAGGCCCTTGTCGTCGGAACTCCCGTCGTCCGCCCACGCGATATGACCGTCGGGGCGCACCAGCAGCCGCAGGGCGGGCGGTACGGGGCCGGGGCCGGCCGGGGCGGCGGCGACGTGGTCCACCCGGTCCTCCCAGCCGTCCCCCCAGGAGGCCGCGTCGGCGGTGCCGTCCGTCAGGTCCAGGAGCAGGCCGCGGCCGGACGCGAGCAGCTGCCCCAGGCTCGTCGCGCCGTCGGCCGTGGTCAGGGCGATGTCGGTCACCGGCTCGCCCACCAGCGGGTGCCATACCTGGCCCGCCGAAGCCCCGTCCGCGTCCGGGGGATAGCCGAAGGCGGCGGTCGACTCGCTGAGGTACCGGTTGACCGATCCGAGGCCGATCAGCTCCTCCAGCATCTCCCGCAGCGGCGTCATCCGGTCCAGCGGGTGCATCAGCGCCATCTGGGCCCGGGAGTGGCGGGCGACCCTTTCGCCGACCGTGTGCCGTTCGCGGTGGTAGGTGTCCAGCAGGCCCGAGGGTGCCCGGCCGTTCAGCTCGGCGGCGAGTTTCCAGCCGAGGTTGAACGCGTCGTGCAGGCCGGTGTTGAGGCCCTGGGTGCCGGAGACGAACAGGCTGTGTGCCGCGTCGCCGGCCAGGAACACCCGGTTTTCGCGGTACCGCTCGGCAAGCGAGGTCCGGCCGCCGTACCGGTACGAGAAGTACGTCTTGACGATCTCCAGCTCCCGGCCGCTGACCCTGCGCACACTGGACAGCAGTTCCTCCGTCGTGACGGGCTCGGATCCCTGCTCCGGCTCGGCGTCGAACTCGATCGTCATGAGGCGGGTCATGCCGGGCCGCAGCGGGATCGCCCCGAAGACGCCGTGCTCGTGCAACCCGCTCTCGAAGAGGTCGTGATCGCCCTCGGACAGCTCGACGTCCGCCAGCACGCCGTAGTAGCTCTTGCCGCTACCGGGGGAGGTCATGCCGGCCAGGGCACGCACCGTGCTGTCCCGGCCGTCGCAGCCGACCAGATAGCGCCCGCCCAGCCAGTACGTCCCCTCCGGCGAGCGGACCTCGACCTGGACCCCGTCCTCGTCCTGAGTGAGGCCCGTCAGTTCGTGGCCGCGGCGCAGATCGACACCCAATTCGGCCGCCCGGCCCGCGAGGAGCCGCTCCAGGCGCCACTGCGGGTAGGCGTGGGTGTATTCGCGTTCGTTCACTTCGGCGAGGTCCAGCCAGAGAAACCCGAAGGGGGTACGTGGCCAGGCGAACATCTCGTCCGGGCCGATGCGATCGGCCAGCCCCCGTAGCCGCAGCAGTTCCAGGGACCGGCCGTGGATCGCCATGCCGGCCGAGAACTCCTCCGTACCCGTCCTTTTCTCCAGGACGACGGGGCGAATTCCGGCCAGGGCGAGTTCGCTCGCCAGGAGCAGTCCGGCCGGGCCGCCGCCGGCGATCACGACGGTGTCGTTCATATCGGTCATTCCGACTCCTCTGGGTAGTCAAGGGGCAGGGTCCGGAAGGGGGAGTTCAGGAGAAACCGAGCTCGGAGTCGATGAAGTCGAATATCTCGTCGTCGGAGGCTTCGCCGAGTTTCTCTCCGATGTCCTCGCCCGGTTCCGGGGAATCCGTGCGTGCCCCGTCGATTTTCCTCAAGAATTCCTGCATACGGTTCACGATCCGGGAACGGGTGTCACTGTCAGGTCCGGCCGCGGTGAATTCGCCTTCCAAGCGGTCGAGTTCGGCGAACACGGCCTGGACGTCCCCGTCCCCGTCCGGCCCGTCCGGTACCAGGTCGGTCCACAGCCGCTCGGCCAGCGCGCTCGGGGTCGGGAAGTCGAAGACAGCCGTGGTGGGGAGTCGGAGTCCGGTCGCCGCGTTGAGCCGGTTCCGCAACTCCACGGCGGTGAGCGAGTCGAAACCGATCTGTTTGAACGCCCTGTTGGCAGTCACCGCGTCCGGCGTCGCGTGGCCGAGCACGGCTGCCACCTGGGTGCGGACCAGATCCAGCAGCCGCTGCCGCTGCTCGTCCGGCGGCAGCCCCGTGAGGAGCTCCGCCCACGGCTGCGGGGACGGCCCGGTGCCGTCACCGCCGGCGGCGGCCCGGCGCACGGGGGTACGGATCAGGCTTCGCAGCAGCGGAGGCAGGGTGCCGGTGCGGGCGCTCTCGCGCAGCGCGGACATGTCGAGGGGCACCGGCAGCAGGACCGGCTCGCAGGCGCCGAGCGCCCGGTCGAGGAGCTCAAGGCCCTGCTGGGTGGCGAGCGGGGCGAGGCCGAGCCGTGCCATCCGGGCCAGGTCCGCCTCGTCCAGGTGGCCGGTCATTCCGCTGGCCTCGGCCCACAGGCCCCAGCCGAGCGAGGTGGCCGGGAGGCCGACGGCGTGCCGGTGGTGGGCCAGCCCGTCGAGGAAGGTGTTCGCGGCGGCGTAGTTGGCCTGTCCCGCGTTGCCCATGGTGCCCGCCAGTGAGGAGAAGAGCACGAAGGCGGACAGGTCCAGGTCCCGGGTGAGCCGGTGCAGGTTCCACGCGGCGTCCGACTTGGGGCGGAGCACCCGCTCGAACTGCTCGGGGGTCAGGCGGGTGACCACGGCGTCGTCCAGCACGCCCGCGGAGTGGACGACGGCGGTCACCGGGTGTTCGGCGGGGATCCGGGCGAAGAGCTCGTCCGCGGCCGACGGGTCGGCGGTGTCACAGGCGACCGTGGTCACCCGTGCACCGAGCCCGGTCAGCTCGGCCGCCAACTCGGCGGCGCCAGGGGCGTCCGGGCCGCGGCGGCCGACCAGCAGCAGGTGGCGGGCGCCGTGCACGGCGACCAGATGCCTCGCGACGCGGGCCCCGAGGGTGCCGGTGGCCCCGGTGATCACCACGGTGCCGTCCGGGTCGAGCGGGGTCGGCAGCGTCAGGATCACCTTGCCGATCTGGCGGGCCTGGCTGAGGAACCTGAACGCGTCCGGGGCGCGCCGGATGTCCCAGGTCGTCACCGGCAGCGGGCGCAGCGCACCGCTCTCGAACAGCTCCCGCAGCTCTTCGAGCATCTCCTTGACCCTGTCCAGTCCGCCGTCCAGCACGTCGTACGCCTGGTAGGAGATCCCCGGGTACGCGTCGGCGACCACGGAGGCGTCCCGGATGTCGGTCTTGCCCATCTCCAGGAACCGGCCGCCGGGGGCGGAGACCCGTAGCGAGGCGTCCACGTACTCCTTGGCCAGGGAGTTGAGCACCACGTCCACGCCCCGGCCACCGGTCGTGCGCCGGAAGTGCTCCTCGAAGTCCAGGGACCGGGACGAGGCGATGTGGTCGTCGTCCAGCCCGAGGGCGCGCAGGGTGCCCCACTTGGCGGGACTCGCCGTGGCGTACGTCTCGACCCCCCAGTGCCGGGCCAGCTGGAGGGTGGCCAGCCCGACGCCGCCGGTCGCGGCGTGCAGCAGCAGCGACTCGCCGCGGCGGATCCCGGCCAGGTCCCGCAGGCCGTAGTACGCCGTGAGGTAGACCACCGGGATGCCCGCCGCCTGGGAGAACGTCCAGCCCTTCGGCATCTTCGTGATCATTCGGTGGTCCGTCACCGACACGGGTCCGACGCCGCCGTGGAGCAGCCCCATCACCCGGTCCCCGGGTTCGAGCCCGGTGACGCCGGGGCCGGTTTCCAGGACGGTGCCGGAGCCCTCGCCGCCCGGCGGGCGGGAGTCGTCGGCCACCATGCCCAGCGTGATCAGGATGTCGCGGAAGTTGATACCGGCCGCGCGGACCCGGACCCGTACCTCTCCTTCGGCGAGCGGGCGGACGGCCTCGGGCGACGGTTCGAGCCAGAGCCCGTCCAGCGAGCCGGTGCCCCGGCTGGCGAGCCGCCAGTGCGGTTCGCCGGCCGGGAGCGGCAGCGGCGGGGCGCTCGCGCGGGCGAATCGCGGTGACAGCAACTCACCCTGCCGCACGGCGAATTGGTCCTCGTCACTGTCGAGTGCCGCCCGCAGGGTGCCGGTGTCCAGCGGTGCCCCGTCGAGGTCCAGCAGCAGGAAACGGCCGGGGTTCTCGGACTGTGCCGAGCGCAGCAGCCCCCACAGGGCGGCCCCGGTGAGGTGGCGTACGGGGTCGCCGGGCCCGGTGCTGACGGCGTGGCGGGTGGCCACGACGAGGGTGGTCCCGGCGAACGACTCGTCCTCCAGCCAGCTCTGCAGCAGCGCGAGGAAGCGCGGTAGGACCTGCTGGACGGCGGCTGCCGGGCCCGGTGTGTCCGTGGCTGTGTCGGTGTCGCCGCCCGGGCCGTCCGTCGCGGGGGGCGCGCCGGTCACCAGCAGTGCCCTGGGCGCCGGTGCACCTGCGGCGAGTGCGTCCTTGAGCGCGGCCAGGCTGTCATGGACGCCGATCCGCTCCCCGGTCGCCGCCGTCGGCTCCCCGCCCGCCAGGACTGCGGCGCTGTGGCCGCCCAGCAGCGCCCAGGTCTCCCCTGCGGGGGTCGGCGCGGTGCCGGACAGCCGGGCCGGTGTCCAGTCGAGCCGGAACAGCGCGTCGTCCTGCTCCGCACCCGTGGCCGCCAGCAACTGCCCGGCGTCGGCGGTCCGTACGGCCAGGGAGCCGACGGCGGCGACCGGGGCGCCCGTGATGTCGGCGAGCTGGAGGGAGACGGTGTCGGGGTCGTGCCGGGTCAGCCGCACCCGCAGCGCCGACGGACCGGCCGCGTACATCCGTACGCCGTTCCAGGCGAACGGGATCCGGATCGGCGGGGCCTGGTCCGGCGCTGTGCCCGCCAGCAGGTCGAGGGCCAGCGGGTGCAGACAGGCGTCGAGCAGCGCCGGGTGGAGGCCGAACAGCCCGCCGTCGCCCTGGAACTCCTCCGGCAGCCGCACCTCGGCGAAGAGGTCGTCGCCCAGCCGCCAGGCCGTCCGCAGCCCCTGGAAGACCGGACCGTACGTGTAGCCGTGCTCTGCCAGCCGCTCGTACACCTCGTGCAGCGGGTACGGCCGCGCGCCGGGCGGCGGCCATGCGGCGAGGTCGAACGTCTCCGGCCGGCCGGTCCCGTCCGGTGCCAGGGTGCCGGTGGCGTGTCGGGTCCACTCGGCACCCGGGGTGTGGTCGGGCCGCTGCTCCCGGGAGTGGACGTGTACGGTGCGGCGGCCGGAAGCGTCGGGTGCCTCGACGGCGACCTGGAGGTCGTAGGAGCGCTCCGGGGCGAGGACGAGCGGGGCCTCCAGGGTGAGGTCTTCCAGTTCGGGCGCGTCGGTGTGCTGCCCGGCGTGCAGGGCGAGTTCGAGGAGCGCGGTGCCGGGGAGCAGTGCGGTGCCCAGCAGCGCGTGGTCGGCCAGCCAGGGGTGGGTGGCCAGCGAGACGCGGCCGGTGAACAGGGTGGTGTCACCGCCGGCGAGTTCGACGGTGGCGCGCAGGAGCGGGTGGTCGGCGGTCAGTTGTCCGAGCCCGGTCGCGTCGCTGATGGTGGTGGTGCGGTCCAGCCAGTACCGGCGGCGCTGGAAGGGGTAGGTGGGAAGGTCGAGCCTGCGGCGCGGGGTGCCGGGCAGGGTGGCGGCCCAGTCCGCGGGGCCGCCGCCGGTCCACACGCCCGCCAGGCAGGACAGAAAGCGGTGCAGTGTGCCCTGGTCGCGGCGCAGCGTGCCGGTGGCGGTGACGGTCGCGGCGTCGGGGCCGGTGGTGGTCTCGACGGTCTCCTGGATGCCGATCGTCAGGACGGGGTGCGGGCTGGACTCGATGAAGCGGGTGTGGCCGTCGGCGATGAGCCGCCGGGTGGTCTCCTCGAAGCGGACGGTCTGCCGGAGGTTCCGGTACCAATAGGCGGCGTCGAGTCCGGTGGTGTCCAACGGACTCGCGGTCACGGTCGAGTAGAAGGCGACCCGCGCGGGCCGGGGCTCGATCCCGGCGAGTTGTTCGAGGAGCGTGTCGCGCAGCGTCTCGACGTGGGGGTGGTGGGAGGCGTAGGTGACGGGGATGCGCCGGGCGCGTATCCCCTCGTCGTTGCAGTGGGCCAGCAGGGCGTCCAGGGACTCGGCGGCGCCGGAGACCACGGTGGAGGCGGGGCCGTTGACGGCGGCGATCTGGATGTCGTCGTCCCACGGGGCGATCAGCCCGGCGGCCGTGTCGGCGGCGAGCGGCAGGGAGACCATGCCGCCATGTCCCTCAAGGGCGGTGATCGCCCTGCTGCGCAGCGCGGCGATCCGCGCTGCGTCCTCCAGCGTGAGGGCGCCTGCGACGTAGGCGGCGGCGATCTCGCCCTGGGAGTGCCCGATCACGGCGTCGGGCCGGACGCCGTGGCTCTGCCAGAGCTGCGCCAGGGCCGTCATGACGGCGAACAGCGCGGGCTGCACCACGTCGACGCGGTCGAGGCCGGGTGCGTCGGGGGCCTGGGTGAGCAGGTCGACGAGGTTCCAGTCGGTGTGCGGGGCGAGCGCCGCCGCACAGGCGTCGATGTGGTCGCGGAAGGCGGGGGCGTCCTCGTAGAGGGAGGCGGCCATGGCGGGCCACTGCGAGCCCTGGCCGGGGAAGACGAACACGGTCCTGCCGGTCCCGGTGGCCGATCCCCGTACGACGAGCGGTGATTCGCGGCCCTCGGCGAGGGCGTCGAGCCCGGTCAGGAGAGCTTCGTGGTCCTGGTGCCCGGCGAGGACCACGGCCCGCTCGTCGTGCACGGCGCGTGCGGTGGCCAGGGTGAACGACACGTCGTACGGATCGGGCGGCTCCTCGTTCGTCTCCTCGTTCGTCTCCTCGTTCATCAGGAACTCGCGCATCAGGGCCGCCTGGGCTCGCAGTGCCGTCCCGTCAGCGGCGGACAGCGGCCAGGCCACGACGGAGCCGGTGGCCGGTGCCCCGGGTTCGTCGTCGGTCTCTTCGCCGGCTTCCGTCTCGGCTTGGGCCGGTGCCTGTTCCAGGATGACGTGGGCGTTGGTGCCGCTGACCCCGAAGGACGACACGGCGGCACGGCGCGGGCCCTCCCCCGCGTCCCAGGGCCGTGCCTCGGTCAGCAGGGAAACCGCCCCCGCCTCCCAGTCCACGTGCGAGGACGGCTCATCGGCGTGCAACGTCGCGGGAAGCACCCCGGCACGCATCGCCATCACCATCTTGATGA
>Ga0307511_10000780_pt1 | contig 33991 bp, 45 predicted proteins | sample 13_EM_MG_FD_200266 | JGI IMG/M metagenome (GOLD analysis project Ga0307511, IMG submission 200266) | Populus trichocarpa ectomycorrhiza microbial communities from riparian zone in the Pacific Northwest, United States - 13_EM | ecosystem: Host-associated > Plants > Roots > Unclassified | place... | reverse complement strand
CCGTCCTGTAGCTGCCCCCCCCGTTGTACTACACGTAACATCTACATCTTTTCTTTCGGTTCATCCAAGGTTCCAACCCCATTTTCATACACTGATTCACACAACAACATCCGGCGATATCACCCTCCGTCTACCGGTGTGTTACGCTTACGATCCGCTGTCAACAATTTGTCCCCCATAACCATCCACATCAAACGTTCACATGTTCACCGTGTCGTTGTGGAGCGGAGCTGTCGGGTCTCGGAGGAACAAGGCCGTGAAACGGCTGAAACGTCCATCTGGAAAACGCCGTTCTCCTCACCAACGAGTTTCACGCCCAAGGACGACATCGGAGAGAGGGATGTTACAACGAACATATCCGATGACAGATCCCCCATCGACATCGTGGCACCACAGTAATATCAGAGCGTCGGCTCGTTGGATACGCATCGCACGCGCCAGTGCTTACGTCTTTGTATAGATCGTAGATCGATGGGCGCGAGGGCAACTGGCAATGTACCACGGGCCGGTACACCCGACCTGCCATCATCTGAACTTTCCTTCCACCACGGCACTCACGAAATACATCCGCAAGCGTACAACTCTATACTTACCTACGCGATGGACGTGAGCCTTGATGTCAAAACCCTCTCACCTATATCATGATGGCCGGGGCCGCTGAGGTGTCCGTGCATTGTGATGCGGCAAGTCCCACAGAGATTCTCGCTGCGTGGGAGAGAGAGGTTCCTAAAGACTCTCAGGATCGCAGGCACAGATCTGAACACACACCAGCGCGAGTTGTCACTGTGTCAGTACACCCCAGATGGCTAGAGTAGCGCATACAACAACCGTGATGCGGTGAGTTCGTTTGGTCCTTCCAACCGTGGTAAAGCGCGATCTAAGTCGCCGTCAAAACCTCCACTGGTACCGAACCCAATCTCTATGATCCCCACAGACACACATAGAGATTGACATTGAGTCCCGAGTCTTGGTACCAGGGGTATGACAGTGAAAGTCTCACATTCCCGCAGCACTTTCCAAACTCCTTGTCGGAGCCGGGGGACCTTGATCAAATGGGTGGTTTGTGGCTCTATGGTCGCAGGCTCGTATAATTGCGAATCCCAGACGCTGCTCAAGTGTTCAGTCGACCCGAACCATTGACAGAATGCGTTCAATTGCATGAGCGAGAATTTTCAGCGTTCCCGGGATCCAAGATCCCGTTTGGGCACCGAAGTCGGCTCTTGGTATACCTGGGCGTGTCGTGCCGTTCTCCTGGACCGCGGCGTCCGCATGTCCACAATCCACGCCTTCGAAACCCGAAGGTCCAAACTTAAGAAGTTTCAGATCCCGAAACTTTCATCGCCCGCTCGCCAAGAAGCCTTCTTTCTAACGTACCCGCCACGATCAAACCCTGTAATTTACGACTCAACACCAATCCGCCAATGTTCATGGGAGAGAGGGACCTGGAGCCATCAGCACACCCTTCACGCCGCCATCAGGAATGAATATGTATCCTCCGGGGTAACCGGTGACCGGTGACCGGTGATTCTCTGCACGCCGTATTTGTAGGGTTTTGCCCTCCGCCCATTCATCCAGACGGAGATTGATGAGCGAAACGCCATCGAATCAGCGAACCAAACCTCCTCGTTTACCTCCTCCGGTTCGACGCCCGACCGATCATATACGAACACGGAGTACGGAGGGCGGAAGGAGATATTTTCATTGCGTAGATCCGTACTGCAAAGCGGATTCGAAACGAGATAGAAACCCACGATCAAATATATCGATCGAAATTACAGTTGGATACTTTCTTACTTCTGGCACTTAAACTGGAGAACAAGTGCGGTGTGGTAGGATGGGGCCCGCATGGGCAGCAACGTTGGTGATTTGGGATATGCGTGGTGGTGGGATATATATGATGGGGCTACTAAAAACTAGGGGACTAGCTACGTTCATACAAAATCCGAGGGGTGCACAAGTTGACAGAAGTATATGGAGATCGAGAAAGGGAAAAGAGGGTACTCGACGAAGTATACTGAAACAGGAAGAGGGGGGAGACATGGAACTGGGCATCATCGAAAACGAGAAATTGCTTAGATTTGCTTGGGAAGATTGACGATCTGGAGAAGCAATGGGGGGTTACTGATGGGGCGGGCGTGAGCGCATGTCAAGAAGGCTGGGTGTGTGAGGTGGCATTCACTGGTTGCCACGTAGCCCCAAGAACTAAATGGTGATCAGGGATGGTACGTGGGGGTCGGAACAACGACGGCCAGGGAGGTGGAATGTGCGTGCGCTACGAAATGAACGGAAAGCGTGATCGAAAGGATAGACGGCGATGGTATCATCCTGTGAGAAGGGTCGTCACGAAGAACGAGAGAGCGTGTGACGACGGGAGAAGTATTCCGTGAACGATCGTTTGGAATAGGGGGATGACTGAACAAGGTTAGACGCAGCATACATGCGGGTAGAGATAGGCAGTTCGCAGATCGATCAAACAGGATCAGTCAAAAGAGGAAGGGTAACAATCGGCCGAAGTGGCCGCAACGGGGGATTCGGTGGCTGGTGTGTGGGTATTGTTGCGTGATAGATTATCGGGAGGGGGTGTGTGGTGCCGACAGGAATGGAAGGCGTGGGGGTGGGGCGACAGACGCCGAATACACGGGATCTTCGGTGTTAACGAGCGACGAGAGGCAGCCATTGCCAAATGACTTTCCAATCCTAGGGAACGTGAAGCAGGCACACAGGGATAGGCAGCGGTCCGAACGAACGGATAAGGGTGAAATCTCATCCCAATCCAAAGGAACGACAGTCCAGGAAGAGGTCGATCCCATTTTACCGGATTAGCTTCCCGTAGTCCAACGCGCTTTCCTTCCTAACATCTCCTTGCTCCTTCTTGGGGAACGCACTCCAGAACCTAAGCGTCTCGTCTCCTGCACCGGTAACGATCGTCTCGCCGTCAGGGCTCATCGCCAAGTAGAGCACTCGATGGGTATGCCCGCTCAACGAGGCGACCATGTCCAGTGTCGGGTACTTCCATATACATATCTGGTTCTGGGCCGTTGTCGAAGAGAACCCGTGTGTGGACACAAGTTCATGCGAGGTCAAGGACCACGTCAGGTTGCAAACCTAGATCCAGTAAGAACCCAAACCTTAAACGTGAAAATGGTAAGTTGATCCCTGCTTACTTGGCTGCCAGTATCCAATTCACTGAGCAACGTCCCCTGTGGCGTATTTGTGTTCCAGAACCTAATGTGTTTATCCTGCGTGCCGCCTCCCGTCGCCAGAATCCCCGGAACGTGGGGGTCCCAAGCGAGAGCCTTGACGGCTGCCGTGTGTTGGGTAAATCTGTGCAACGGGGTCTCACCAGGATCATCTCCCGCAGCAACGCCAGCGCCCACACTTGAACTCGACCCTGTTCTTGAATGCCCCAATGTACCACTCCCGGTCCCATACGGGGAACTCCCCCTGCCTCGAACGGATCCTCTAAGATCCCATATGAACACCTTGTTGTCGTTCCCCCCGCTGGCTAGCAGCGCCGAATTAGCCCCATCGTCGTTTGACCACCTCAGCCCGCAAACCTCTTGCCGATGCGCTGCGCACTTCTTGAAAGGTTTTGGGTCTTTTTCCCGGACGTCCCGGTGATAGATCATCCGATCCCGAGAGCCAGAGCTCAGAACGGACCGATTCCATGAGATAGCGCCAACCCGTTGATTATGGGCCTGGTTGTAAGTCCGCAGGGGTTGGAGGGTATTCGCATCGTAAATGTGGAGGCGGCCGGCTAGCGTACCGACTGCCAGCGTTGATCCCTGAAAACGAGAATCACGGATTAGGGGCCACGTAGAAGTGGTTACAAATAATTTAGTTCACCTTCTGGACCCAGGCCACTGAACTGATCGTGTCGTTACCGTTCGATAAATCGCACAATTTCGACACAGCTGCGGTATTGGCCGCCCACAAGTACACGGCAGACCCGAGACCTACGCCTAGTACGTTGGTACTTGACCAATCGACAAGGTTTAGGTAGAAATCGTCCGCGAGCTCCGGTGCATCCAATACCCGATACGGAGTCTTGCAAACGCTACGTAGTTTCCGTCTCGGACTTTCTAGCAGCTGTCGACTCTCGGCTCGCACGGGGCTCATTGAATAGGCATCATCTCCTGTATTGTCTAAACGTCGAGAGGGTGTTGTGGAATTTGACCGAGAGGGGGAAGCATATGAAAGCAAGCGTTTCCGGGTCGGAGTAGTGGGGGGCGCGGAGGAAGTAGATGCTCGGACTGGGGATGGGGCCCGATGGACTGGGGTTGTGACTTCGGAGTGCAGTACAGATGTGAAAATGGAATTAGCTTGTTCTGTGGTGGGTTCAAAGTTAGTTCAGCTCTTGATCGAAAGCCCGGAACTGGTTGGGCGAAGATCAGGAATGAAGCAGGCGTACCTTTGAGGGCGTCGGATTCTGTAGGTATCAGTCTGTTCTTCGACGGGGTAGATGGGCCACCCTCGTCTTTAAGGTGATAGGATGTGCGCATGTCGCCGGAATCACGGTTCGGAACAAAACGATCTCCGTACTCCTTGTCCCGCTCCCTCATGCTATTCCGCCGGGGTCGCGGGGATTCGGGAGTCGTTTCTGAGGTTGTAGAGAGAGTGCTGTCGAGAGAAGGAGTGGAGGCGTTGGATACGCCGAAGATTGCATGGATTTTGGGACGGTTCCTTCGGTGACCGTCTGCATCTTCGATATCTTGTTGAGCAGCGCGGAGACGCTTTCCGAACGGAGAATTCTTGAGACCGGACATGGAGGGGGTGGATGGAGATGGGGATGGGGAGGGTCAGAGGGCGGGTAGCATATGTGGTGGCTGTAATCGGCCAAGAGAAGACTCGGGATCAAGCTACGCGTCGCGTCGTCGTCGTTGAGGTCGTGTCCTCGCCCAACAGACCGTAAAATGACGAAAATAATTCCTACAACTTTCTCCTCCCTTCTCTCCCTCATACGACGCGTGAAATTCACAGAAAATATCGAATATCCGTGTTGAGCATCTCTGGTTCAATTTCGAACAAACACGTGCGCACGGACCATCCGCCCTGCCCTAAACTTGCCTCTATAAAAGTCTGCGCCGAGCAAATTTGTTTCTTCAGATTATACTCAGCTAGGTACGGTGACCACAAGGCTCGCGTTTTTCTTCCTCTTGCTCACGCCCTCTCCAGGATCTATTTTATAGTTTCTAACTTGAGTCTCGCATGTTTAACCATGCCGCATTCTTCACATCCAGTCGATGACATCCACGTCCCCTCGTTTGACTGAGAACATGGCGGTGCCCTGTGCACCGTCTCGAGGACGTTTGGTTATGTACCTTCAAGTGGTGCTTTTCAAGCCCTCTTGGGTGCTAGCCAGCGAGAGGGACGTTCGTCTGATGGATGCCTTTTTTTTCTTACTTGTACATTCTAATATCTACCTCTGGTCGAATTTTTTCACTGCAATCCGAGTGCCTCGTCTAAAACTTCAACGAGTCGATCAACCTCCTCGATCGTGTTATAATGAACCAGCGAAATGCGAACTAAAGCCTCGTTCACGTCCACCTTGGGTTTGAGTGTTTCCACCAAGGTGCACGCGTAGAAGTGGCCATAGCGAATACCCAGCTGCGGATGGGCATAACCTTCATGAGATGTGGGAGGGTATGACGGAAGATTAACTCACGTTGCCTTTGGCGTCGAAGACTTTTACGACATCCTTCCCGCTGATCGCGCCCCCGGTTTCACCCTTCACAATGACGAAACTAATTGTGGGCACGCGCCTCTCATTCGTCGTCTCTTCCCCGACGACCCTGACACCCCTCTTCACAAGCTTCTCCGATGTCAAATGTCCGAGTAACCTCTTCACAAGGGTTTGTTCGTACCTCGCGATCGCCGCGAACGTGGCCTTCAGCCTAGAGTGCGTTTCTGAATCGGAATAGATTGAGCCCGGGTCTTTTAATGACGTCGAAGAGGTTGGGCCAGAGATCGGAGAGATGGAGAGGAGGTATTCAAGCACACCGGTGACGCTATAAGCCAGTTCGTAGCCGGGGCCACCGGGCATGAGTTTGTAGGATGTCTTATCAACAGATGGCGAGAGGAAGTGGTGCGAGAGGGGGGTCAGGTTGGGAAGTTTAGAGAGCCGAATATAGAGGGCGGAGATGTGTGGGCCATACACCTTACAGATGCCGCTAAGTATGCGAAGGCTTGAATCAGAGAGGTATCGACGTACCTTGTAGAAAGTAAGCGCAGCGTAGTCGACATCCCAGTCTTGGACATCGACCTTTCGATGAGGGGCGTACGCCACACAATCAACGCAGATCTCGAGCTTCTTTGCGCCTTTCTCGGCAGCTTTCGCGCGAATCTATTCCTCGTGGCTGATTATCCCCACCGCAACCGATGAACATGGTACACAATCCACAAACCTGCTTGACGACAGACTTGACGTCTGCTACCGATCCGAGGATATTTGAACAAGCAGAGAAAGCGATAATTCGTGTGTTCTTCGTGATCAGTAACAGGAGAGTGGCGACGTCGTGGGCTACTGCGTATGGGTTGTTCGAACCCCCTACTGGAGTGGCGTGCCAATAGCTAAGCTCCAACCCGTTCCGCATCGCGAGTTTCTTCCATGGTCCTGTATTTGCTAGAAGGATCGTTCAGCCGCCTGCCGAAAAGAAGAGCACTGAAATCGATACCTTACCTTCATGTTCACCCGTCACGATAACCTCATCCTCATCGCCCAAATCCCCTTCGATCGCCCTTGCGAGGTTCTCCAGTAACAGCGTTGAGCTCGACCCAAGTGCGATTTCATCCGCGTTGCTGGCGTTGAATAATATCCGAGCAGCCTCCTTGCCTAGGTTCACCCGTTCCGTGGAGGCCTTAGACACGGAATAGTCTGCACCCAGTTGGACATTTGTATTTGACAAATAATCGACGATCCGGTCGATCACTGGCTTAGAGCACTGCGAACCTCCCGCATTGTCGGCGAAGATGTAGGCAGTCTGAGAGGAGAGAGCCGGAAAGAATGAGCGGGCTTTTGCGACATCAAGGGATCCTTCGGTAGACATGACCCTGTTCTCGGGGTGGTATAAGATTGACTCTGAGGATCCCCGCGGTTTTCAGCGATAGAGTGGTGTGGGGTAGAGGATAGCAGACCCACCAGGGTAATGTTCTCGAAGGTAACGATGTGCGTCCGATACCTACCGATCGGCAAGGAGGGTCCTTAAACCTGATGGCGGCCATAGCCACGGACTGAATGTCGTGATGATGATCATGCGCAAGAAATCACAAGCCAGGATTATGTATTCCACCGCTGCGCTCTCAGCTCGGGAACCCGCAGGAATGTATGGGGTCGACCCACATGGAAAACTCTCCAACAGGCACCAGCATTCGTACCCCGGTTTGAACGTTCAACCTTCACCGCCGGACCCAAAAACACATGGACCCAAGTAAAGGGGAGTACCTGAGTCCCGGGAGTTGGAGGATCATGGGATCTGCACAGGGGGCGGTGATAGCGACGATAATCAGTGCAGACAATCAGTAGCGAAGACGATTTGCAGCCTCTCGCTTGCGGCTGTAAGTGAATCCAAAATTAGTCGACGATAAAATAAGCGTACTGATGATGGTCGCGTCGCGAGGATTGACGGAAACCTGACGAGCCGTCGGTGGGGCGGCAAGGTAAGAGGCCAGTATATGCGGTGCTGGGGAGCGTACCACCGCTTGCATGAGGGTAGCGCAATTGTGATAATGCACCACAACTAAGCGGTACCCCCCGCCATCACATTCCTTCACCCGAACAAAAAATTAATTCCACGAGGCGACGACGCGGGTACTGTATTCTACGATCACATGTGATCAGGCCACTGGAACGAAACTGGGGAACTCATACAGAATGCTGACCACTCTATCGATACCTGTTGGGTGGCGCTTGGTGATCGGTGGAGAAGGGTGGGTTCTGAATGCTGGTCACTGAATGGCCGACGCCGATGCTAGCGATTCAAAAGGACTCGCTGAGAACGGTAATATATGCTAGTACGGTCGCGAACAATGAAGACTCCTCACCATCTCTGCGCGAGCTGTGCTCGCACGGGGAGGTCATTCGGGCAGGCCGAACCCGACGCTCTTCTGATATTTCTTCAACCTGGAAGTGTTAGCGGCTGATCAGAACTGCGAACCACATTGGAACGGTTTACATACTGCCGTCTCGCCGCAGGATTGCGTCAAGACGTGGCCAGACCATCAGATGCATGGAACTTGCCTGGGTATGTCAGACCGCATAAAGTGTTCCTCCAGAAGTGTATATGCACGTGACCTGTTGAACTTCAGTTCATCGGACGCGTCATCGCGATCCCGATTTATGGCTTATGGCAGGGACGTTCCCCTAGACGTTGCGGCTGTCAACTGCGGAAGTTTGCCACGTACTCTCGCGTGTCAGGTAGGTGACAGGCCTTCGATTCTGTCCTTGAAAACTCAATCCGAGCCATGTAGGTGCCTGAAATATTGGTCCAATCGGCGGCACGCCTCGGGGTTAAGTGGCAGGTCGAAAAACGGGCGTTTGGGGTCTAAAAACCTACGAGAGGTTTCATCAGCAACCCCACAGGCGTTCCGTGAACGCAGCTTTCAAAATCTGGATAATAGACTGCTGACTTATCTCGCCCGCAGCTGGTGGATCTGCTGGACCTCTCTCTGCGTTTACCGGTAGCACGGGTTCCCCTCCTCAGCGAATGAGAACTTTCCGGCGTCCGATACCCGGTCCCTCACCCTCCTTCCCAGAAAGAAGCTCAAGGTTTCCACATCTCGTCACTCGACTAGACCAAATGTTGCAACGATATAATTCGGAAGCGCGGGACGAACAAAACAAGCACATGAGCGTCTTGAGGGACAAGCTGGATCGGACCGGAGTGTGCCGGTGATCCTCGTCATCTCTCCGCATCCGGAAAAGGCCTTCGAATCCTTAGGACTGCAGGCTCTAGCCCAGCTGTATTGAGGGTGGAAGAAACCCCATCTACGCTCTCCAGGCTGTAAGGGGTGCTGAGGTCCGACCCGAGGGCCTATGGCTGACAGGCCCCGTGCTAACGCCGAAAAGGATGAACTGGTTGTAGTTGAAGGCCTAGGAAGCGCCCTACTATCCATGCGAAACAGGGCAGGTACGAAGGTTCTGGAGAGCTCTCCTGGTCGCTTTGCGAGGTCACAAGGGTCGGCGTCGGCGATATGCGTGTTGGAAGTTTTCCCCCGTTTCAATTACCTGAACTCTTCTGGTCCTGGATTGATCTCTGTTGCCCCCAGGTACTACGGCCTGTCAACCTCTGACCCCCTCCAGTCCCTACGCTAACGTCAGAACCCCAGGGAAACAGCCGATATCGCTCAACGAATCGGAGGTGTGGTGAATGTATGACCGGGCTGAGCTTGACAATCGTTTCGCAGGTAATGAAGAACACTGAAATTGATCAGCGGGCTCCATCCCCCACAGATGCACGGAACGTTGAACACGACCGCAGTCGTCCGTTCTCTCGACGTCCAATTGATGTCACCGTGGACAGGATTGCAAATGTGGGGGCAGCTTTTCTGGTGCCGTGAGGAGATCGGACTCCATCTTATCCCCACTTGGCGGTTTGGATTGAGTTTCCCGTCTCATTTCCTCTCAGCCTTCGCCAAGTGGTTGATGGATACGCGTTGGAAGTTCTGCCCGGGGTTGGTTCCCTTTCACCGACCTTCGGCCACCACGACATGTATGTGGGGGCGCGAGATGTCGACTTGGAACACGAATCGAGGACTTCCGACGCCGCGGAGCTCGGAGGCCGCGAACAATGTATTGATCGAACACGCCAGCCAGGGGAAACAGAATATACAGTTTTATCTCGAGTGCTTCATGTACAACGTTCAACGTTCAATCTCTATTCACGATATCGATCTCAGCTTTTCCTACGAGTTTCATCGGTTCCGCATGGGGATATCATTGACAATTCTCCCAGGCCGTCCAGACCTCTCTACGATTAGAACGACCAACCTCACACAAATTGGGCTCGTTGTACATCGCTTGGGCTAAAAGCCAGTTTTTTCGCCACCTTTGGGATGGTCCCCGACAAGTCGGAGCGCCTTGACCGTGGCAACCTTTCCGAGATCACCATTGAGCCCCCCACACTCCCGTGACGGATGAATCGATCCACATTGCGACGAAATTTGTTGGAGGCCTGTGGTGGATGTTGAGGAATGGATCCTTGACATTTCCAGCGTCATGTTCCCCACCCCCACGATCTGGTTCGTTTCCCTCAGTCGTCCCTCATTTACGGCAGAAGGGAACGAAAGTTACAGTTTTATCCGCCCGCCACGACCGCGATCATTCAAGCTTCGGTACGTGATCAAAGAATATTGTTCCGCCTCGCCCGCCACTCAGTGGCGTGGGCTTGGTCCATGCCCAGACTACAGTACAATAATACCCCATTATCATCGCGACGGTGTGGCGAGCCGAACACCCTGATGTCGCAAGTTTCCGAAAAATCATGATTCGAAAGTGCCTCAGAACGATACATATGTTATGTAGGTCCCATCCGTATGATGAACATGTTTGGGCCTCTATACGGATGAGGACGTGGTGAATGGAATCTTCCAGCCACCTCCGCCCCTCGGACGAAGTTGCTTCACGTTTGGCGCTCGTCCATGCCAAAAATGGGGAAGTTCAGAAACCTAAGCTCCCACCTGTAAATAGTTGAGTCAGGGGAACTCGCCGGAAGACTCGATCCACTCCAAGCGTCACGAGTGTGCTCGGTGGGTCCCGGCCATTTGATTAGACCCCGGAGGCGCACAGGCTCTCCGGAGGCCCAGTCCCTATCAGCGTAACAGCTGCAGCAGTGCTTGCTCTGGGACGAGGAGTGCGGAATTGGTTCCGATCTGATCAGTTGATCCAACGGAGCCTTTGAGCCGGCGTGGAGGGATTATCGATTACCCTCTCCTCCGGCCAACAGAGCTTCTTTCAGAGGCGGTGCCGGTGCCCTGTTTGACCGCCCATTGTACGCATGGACCATGGGGTGGAGGAGCGAGAGGGTGCGTGCCATACTGGGGGCAGACAGCGCTCAGCATAGCACGACTCGGAGAAAAGGGGGAAACCCTATCTACGACGCTGAGCGTGGGCATGGTATCCAGCTCGACGAGTTCTCGTTCCCACAAAGGCAGCAGTTAAGCACTCTTAGGCGAATGGGATCGCAACTTCGACTTGGAAATAGCGTTCACGGATATGAAATAGCAACCACTCGGGAGTAAACGAGCGGATCGCCCCTTATCTGTTAAGCGGTAAGGAACGGGCCCCAGCCGGTCGAATGGGAAAAAGAGACAACCGCACATGTCTCTCTACGCCCCCAGGTGTCTGATTTCCGACTGAACTCTGTCGTGAGGTTAGTTGATAGGTACCAAGATGAGACATTTGGGTGGTACCCAGACTGACAGCTGAGACGACGGAGGAGTAGAAGTCGGAAAAATAAAGAGACAGAAGTCGGCGGTTTCGTGATTAGGATCAGAGCCAGCTACTTTGCCCTTTGTGAGGATTTACACTGGTGAGAATGAAGAGAAGATTTCTTGCTGTCGCGAAGCTGTAACAACGTTTCAAATCTTCAGTGGGCCAGGGGCGGTGCATTGGGATGGTGAAACCCGAGCTGTTTGATCAAAAACCAGCACGACTTTGCATCCGGTGGGAAATGATCTACCAGCTGTGCGAACCTCGGCCGATCATCAGTTCGTCATCGACCTCGCTGGGTTTCTTTTCGCGACTGATCTCAATGGGCGAAATGTACAGCTTACAAATTTTTAGAGCGCGAAAGCTTCCTGGCCGGGAGCCGCGATGCGAGACACGCAGTCTTCCCCTTTCGTTGGGCGGAAACCCCCTCCTTTCCCAACTTCTGGGGTGGGACAATCTACTCCCGCGTGCAACTCTATCCGCACCATAACTGGATGGGGCGTGGTCGAGGAAGAAAAGGACCCCTCCCCGAGACCGGACTTGTGTGTCTCCCCTCCCCCTCGACTTCTTCGAACTACAACATATTTGGGGAGGGGAAGATCGGTGACGGGCTTTCCAACTTGACTGCAACTCTGTTCTTGTGTAAACCCACACGATGGCCTCGGGGGCAATAAGCAATCGAAGGTGGACCGGACCCAGTACTTTGGTGACAGCATGAGAGGCAATCGAGATCATGTGCAAAGATCCGTAAAGGGCCGCCCTGGCATTCATTCACAACCCCCATATAAAGCCTCTGGCTGTCCCACTGGTAAAGTGCGAACCCACTCCCCGTGCCATCCCAACAGTACCGGAGCCACCAGATATGCCTCGCTCGACAACCACACACCGTCTACACCTCTGCCCGACTTGCCAAAAGTCGTTCTCCACCAGTGGCCATTTACAACGACACACACGTGTCCACACTGGCGAAAAGAAACACAAATGCCCCTTCCCTGGTTGCCAAACCAGGTGTTCTCGTCAGGATAACCTGCAACAACAGTGAGTGTCGCCGCCACCACCGTGCCGCGTCCTCAGAACCGAGATTTACTCATTGTGTTCCGTTTAGCTATCGGATTCATCTATCCCCGGGCTCCCGCCGTTCCGGTAACTCGCTCCTGACTCAAAGCCGTATCTCCGCGCAATCGCGGAAAACGGCGGCACCCCCATCATCCGCCCTGACCGTACCACAACCCATTCCCTCGATTGTCGACGTCCCATACACCATCATCGATGGCCCCCCGGTGATTCAGATCCCCCCTGCCACCCCATCCGACCAGTCTCTCTCCCCTCCCAATACACCGCCACCTCTCGTGCCTGCCGACCCGCAAATTGCAATGCAGCACCTCCAACGCCAACATATTAACAACGGGAATTCGCCAGCTAACACCGACGTCAACGCTAATGTCCAGACCTGGCAACCCGCTGATCTAAGTTTCCCCGTCCGACCGCTGTCATCCTCATCCCTCTCTTCTTCGGACACCCCGAGTGAACTTATCAATACCCCCGCGAACTTCCCAAGTGAACTCGGCGGGTACCCCAATCAGATCTGCGTCGCGGCTGATGATCAACAAACTGGCGTCCACGGCTCCTGGTTGTTGGGAGACACTTCTTTTGGGGCGTTCAACGGTGGTTTCTCAAAGGAGGTGACAACGTTATCCCCAACATCCGCCGCCAACTTTGCCGACTTCCCACATCGCTTCGCTGACGTTTACGAATCTCCCTCCACAATTCCCTCCAACTACTACCCCGCCCCTCTCTCCACATCTGCGCAGTACTTCCCGCAACAGGCACAAACACCCGAAACTCCAGCTCAACTATACATGAGCACTTTCAAACCTCATGTTCCCTCACCACACGACACCTTCGTCGGCTATTCGGATCCTTACGTCAACCAAATACACACACGTTCCAATTCTTTGCCCAACCTGCCTTTCCAAGGAAACTCTCCTCCCGGGATGGCTAGCAACTGGAACCACGTCAGAAATGATTTTTCTTCTGCCGATTGGATATGCGCAAACCAGCAACGGCCATGGGCTTGATTATTATTAGCCCATCCCTCATTCCTTCCCTGTCCCCCCCTTGTGCCTTGGTGCACCGGTCGTTTTGCCTTTGCTTTCCCTCCTCCACATAACTTATCATACTGTAAATCGTTCTCTACCTCAAAATGTTGATAATGGGACATGTAGCATTCCTTAAGACATACTTATTAAACGTACACTGTAATTCGGTAGTTGTATTTATGCACGCAAGCATAGGAAATACGGTCACGAACGCATTGCCTACGCCGGGGTACATATGAGATGATATGGCCATACGGGGGGAACCTCGTCGCGGGTTAATGTTCATTAAAACGATACGCGCCCCTAGCCCCTAACGTCAACAACCTTGATCGTGGCGGTAATGACATACCTGTTGAACGCTCCCGAGGATTCAGTTGGCCTGGGACTCTGAGAACCAAAATAGTCACCTTAACTGTTACCCGCAACAGACTGGCGAATGATCTCGCACCGATCAGCGAGTGTCCAAAAGGGCGACAACAACCCCCGCATGGCCATGATGAGCCAATATGGCGACTCGATCATTGTGATCCCGACGGGAAGGACCTGGGCTTTGTTTGACGCTGTCACTCCACCTCGTGCGTGTTTGAGCATGACACGACGGGGTCACACAATGGTTACCCCGGAGGTACCGGCACATGCCGCCGATAGCGGGGGAAAAGCGAAGGACAATAACGAGAATCTATGTCGTCCGTTCCTCGAGGATAGGTGGACGGGGTTCCAGTGGTGCCTCCAATTCGTTCCACCCACGCCACTCCCCCCGGCGTCGGAGTTAGTCCGACCCCTGGAGTCGGTTCGGGGAACCTTGGGTGAACTGGGCTTTCATTGAAATGGCCATCGCACTTTGAGATCAATGACCCAAAACTTACGCATGCCTCGTGTAAGTAATTCATCCCATATATCGCGCGGGAGGCACATGTACGCCAAATACAGATAACCTGGAGTGATTCTGGACCAATTACAAGTGATGAGGTAACGATAAGCCGGTTGGGTATCTGTACTGCATCAGATCAGTGTCGTGTACGCCGAACGCTCAGCGAATACGCACCATGTAGCCTCAAGGGGAAACCTCGTGACCTAGGAGAGATTGCGAATCCTTATCCTACGGTCCAACCATGGCCATTTGGTCAGCGGAACTTTCGGACTGTGTGAACTCTCGGTGTATCACATGATCGTCCTCGTCGACCTCTTCCCGACTAGCCCGCTGACCAGACCGGTCTGCCATCACGGCGTTCTTTCCTGAGGTTCTTTTGAGTTGCTCAATCTCAGCCCCCACGAGTGCTTGACAGAAGAAGTCCAGGTCGATATCGTTCTGTAAACCGTCACGGAGTCGCTTGAGATAAGCCATTCAAATGGTGTGCGGTAAGAAGCACAGCACCTCATCGTAGCCTACGTGCACCATCAGATTTTGGAGTGGGAGGCGAGGCTATCGCGGCTTACCAAATGGCTGTTCCATTTCCTCTCCGGCTGCCACGAACCTTACACCGATCAAACTTCAGCGCGGGCGGAGCGAGACAAAAAGCAAGTAGGCAAACCCAAGATAGATGTATGCCGCGACCGCAACTCCGGGAATCGTGTACCATCGGAAGGTCTGGACCAATTGGAACGGTAGCGAGAACAGGTAAATCAAAAGTGTGCTGAAAACGCAGTTCGATAAGCCCGTATGGGCGGGACCAGACGAGACCTCACTGTCTGCAAGAGGTCGCAATCAGCACACCGAAACACGCTTTAGAGTTGCACGAAGTTACCTGATGTGAACGGCGTATGCACTTTCATTTCTCGCATGTTAGCTTGTGTCTCCGAGATGTCGAACACGCTCACAATGGCAAAGGAGTGGTCAAAACTTGTTCGAGCGCTTAAACGATGAAGTTTAGAATCGGGACCCGAGCCACATGGTGTTTCATGATGCGCACTGGATAAACTGCTTTCAAAGGCTTGCAAACATCCCATCAGAGAACCAGCAGCGCCTAGTGAGGCTGAATGAATATTCAAAGTTTCAGAAAAGTTTCAGTCAGACGCAACTCGAAGCTGTTCCTCTTGATTCCAATAACGCGATCCAATCACTTAGGCTCCTCAATATCTCTAGGGGTATGTTTGATCCATTTCCGGCAATTGCTGGACGTCCGTTGTGCACGGATGGAATGTGGATATGTGGATGTTGGAAACCGCACCGGGATTCTCGATCCTATAAGGTAAGACGGATAGATCGATAATCAAAAACTGCTTTTGAAGTGTATTTGAATGGCGTGGACCCAATCACATACCTCGGAGTCACATGCGCCCTTGGACCTCCTCACCCATCTGTAAACTGCCACGGCGGTTATCGCAAATGGGATGAACTCGGTCTTGATCCCTGACCCCACAACGGGTGGATTGCGTCTACAGGGCAGGAGGGGTATCCTTTCATCCACATTGGAGGGTATGGAGTCGCTTGAAACAGATGGGATAGCACAGGGTCTCCGGGGTTGTCGGAGATATTCGCATGCAGTACGAGCTTCTCGTTCTACCGTCGAACGGATCTGAGGCACTCGGTGGAAATTGCCGCCCAAGCTTACGGGGATAACGTTTGGCAATGGGAGATGCGATGCAGGTGTGTTGGGTTTAGGATTGAACACATCGACTAGGCTTGATGATTGGGGTACATTCGCAGATTGTGCGGAGGCGGGGGTACCTTGTATGTCTGCTTGCTCATCCTCTGCGGGACGCTGTAATATTCGCAATTGCGATCAGAGAATCATAACAACGAAAATCGAACTTGAATGCCTTTTGTAATGTCCAAACTAGCGGATATAGGTCTTCGTAGTAGATCCCAATTTCACCTGCGGTCATCGTAGATCAGCGCCGGTTGGTGGTAAATGATTGGGCCCCGAGCTCTAAGTACCTCTTAGATGGTGCTTCAACGCCACGACGAAACTGTTTGATGTTAGAAACCAACCGAAAGAGGAACTGAAAGGATCTCACGCTTGTACCAGGTCCAACGCAATGACCTTTTCTGCCATAACGGCGCTTACAGCTTCTTGATCTTGGAACCCCTCTGGTCCTGGCTTCAGGATCGGGGGTACGTGAAGCCATATCAACCTTGAGAACGTTCGGGAGTTACGAAACACTTCAGACCAGGCAGTTCTGCCGGTCCAATAACGGTCGTACCTGCAATCACCCGGGGGTAAACACAAAACACTTCAGAAGCCGGAAACGGGGCGGTTAGGCGCTCCAGCGCTACCCATGGAGTCGCGGAGGAAGGCCGACCCCTGAATCGCCCGTTCTTCGGGGATTCGTCCGACGGCATTGGGGCACGCCGGAATGAAGGCCCACGCTTGTTGGAAACCTTCGACTCACCCGCTCGAGGCTCGATACGAAATCACGAAACCAATTACAACTCCCTACGAACATCGCGCTCGGACTCAACGGAATGACAAACAGATTGGCGGGCGGCAGGAACGCACCAAGACGGTTATTAGCACATTGGGTATGGAGAGGTTCCATTCCGTCCTAAGCGATGCGTACACGACGGCTATTCAGCACGTTGAAGGTGAGTGGTGGGGAACCGTGGGCGGGAGAATTTTTCTTCCACCTGTTGCGAAAACCGTGTAGAGGAGCACCGCCGGCCAAATCTTCCAGAACTTTCCAGCGCGCAAGTTAACGAGATTGAGGAGACGGGACGGTTTCAGGAACGCGACATTACCACGGTGTATCTTCCCAGCGACCAAGATGCGAACGACGTTTGGCTTAGGGTGCTGAAGACTTCCTGGTCCATCATCCGCGATTCGCCGCTATACGAAGGTAGAAGAACGTGGTTTCCGGTCCATGACCGGTTGTTCGACAGCTTTGGGAGGGACATCCTGGGTAAGTGGTTTGCGTAAACCAGCTAATCTGCCAAAGGGCGGTTCCGGGCAGCCAACATCACGTCGGCTATTGGGGGATGTCGGAATTTCATAACCACTTGACAAGATCACCTCCGCCGTTAAGTATGGCTAGCAGACGCAGTCGCAGTGGTAACTCCCTCTCTTCCTCCCATCTTGACCCTTATGCCTCCTGGCGGACAACGAGTGATCCCCTCCCGAGAGGCGATCCTTTCCGTCTCACAACTTGACGTTCTCGACGAGAATGGCCGAGCGGTGACCTTTGGTAGTCTGTTTGAGAAACAGAAAATAATCGCCATCTTCATTCGTACGAGTTCCCCCACAGAATTTTCTTCGCTTTCTTACGCGTGCTCTTCGCAGGTCACTTTTGGTGTGCAGTCAGAATTGTTCATTACATGTTGCTGTTTGACCTATCTCACCGATATCTGATAGGCGTGCCAGGTGAGTTTATACCCAGACCGCATGGATTAGGCTTTGCTCAAGCGTTGGCAACCACAGTCCTACGTGATGCAACTCGCATCGATTCCCAGAAAGGAACTGGATGATGCCAACGTACGGTTGGCTGTCATTGGGTGCGGGAGTTGGGATGTAATTCCGTCCTACAGAGGTGAATATCGATCGAGCTGCCAGAATATTTGAATTAACTCGACGCGTTTATCCCCATCAAGAGATAACGGGATTCAATGGGGAAGTTTATGCCGACCCATCAAGGTCCACCTTCCGTGCCCTCGAGTTGATATCCGGGTTACAAGGTCTCACGGTGACCCCCTCGGGTCACACGAGGAGGACCTACGTCGCCAACACGACAGTGTGGTCCGGGCTCCGAAACTTCTTTGTGGGTCGCTGATCCAGGATGACGCTAGAAATAGCAACTCACGGATGGGCACACAGCGTCTGTTCATGAAGAATCCACAGTTTGCAGGGAGATTTGGGAACATGACCCAGCTTGGTGGGGACTTCGTCTTCGGACCTGGTGCGTCCCACATGGAATATTTCTTCGGTTGCTCGGTACCGATGGGTGTCCTAGGCCCGATATGTACTTTTGCGTCAAGGATGCAGCACACGGAAGACCGTGAGTGCCTTGGTAACGACGGTCTAAGATCCTCGCTAAATCCCCTTTGCATCCAGACGTCGAAGCTTCCGAATTGACTCAGCACTTGGGGATCGCGGCGTGCCCACCTTCGCCCTCCTTAACGCTGACAACCCTCTCCGTCAGCGAACGAAGTCGAAGAGATTGTTCTGAGCTATTGCCCGACGAACTTGTTATTATTCCTTCGCAATCGAAAGACGAAAAGGGATGCACGCCTTCTCACTGACCGTACAACATGGTGAGTAGTTTCTCCCCCGCTCGGCTGCTGCTCGCGACCGCTGGACTAAGCGGTGACATTTTCAACCCAAGGATTCTGATATCGCGCTCGTGGACGTACGTAATGTAGTCCCCCATTGGCCACCCACCGAAGACGCGAGGTGGGCGAGCTGGCGTTGATTTGATTGATCGATGAGCGACAGCGCGAGAACAGCTTTGATGGATCTAAAACACACCTTAATCTGCTTAACCACTGACTTGGCGGACAGAGTCAAGTTGTACATATTTGTAGTCCCATGTAACAGTACTTACCACTGTCAACTGATATGAACCTACGTTGACGCTGAATTTACACCAATGGACCGCTCCCGTATCACGCAGGGTAGCCGCGCGCCGAACCCTCTTCTAAACCATTGGCCCGGGGGGCTAGTTCGGCGTTCACCGCTGCTCCCCACTCCCCCCCCCCCCGCACCCCCACGGGTACACCCCCTCAGTTGATCTGTAGAGTGCTGCATGCATCCGTTTTCTCCTGAACAGCTCAGGCAGAGCATCTGGGATGCGTCTGCTAGTCGTTACCTCACAGGTACGTCCTGCCGCGTTCGTTAATTCCGGGAAGCGCTGGAACGGATCCTCACACGTTGCGGTGGATTGGGGAACAGCTGCGGGAACTGTGGTGCTGCTGTACGACCACATAATAACTCTGCCAGATGAGTATCGGTTTGTTTGGAAGGCGAACCCATCTTTCGCAAAGTACGCTTTCCTCTTGAATCGGTATGTCGTGCCATCCGTGATGCTCCTCGTACTCTCCGGTAAGTCTGAAACACGGGAATGGATGAATAATTTTGAGCGCTCACGGAGAACTCGACCCTTCGACAAATAGCGACCTGTGGTTTTGGGCCTGCCCTGTCGGATCTGCAGTGCGTTCCTGTTGATGCGCCACGTCGGGTCAGAATGTTCACGCTTGTTCCAGGTGCCAATGCATCATTTTCACGACGGGGATGGTGGCCATCTTCTCGATAGCCATGGCCAATGTCCTCGTGCTACTCCGAGTCTTGGTGTTGTGGCAGGATGACAAGGTGTGTCCTGCTTATTCCTTTAAATTTTCGAAACTCGGCTCATCCAATATTTTCCAAGAAAATCGTCCGGTTTCTCTGGGGAGGGTATTTCTTGAGTTTCCTCGTAATGACCTCTATGATGCTCTTGACTTGTGCCATGGCCCTTCGTGAGTTTCAGCTACTCTTTTTTCTTTCTGCTCGTTCGTTGACAGTAGTCGTCAGCTGGTATTATCTGGTCTCCAATCACGAGGACGTGCGTTCCGACCGTGAGAGCACGGACCCTTGCGGCAGCCTGGGGTGCTTCAGTACGCGCGGTTTTACAAGGGTATTAGTGTGCAAACTAACCAACTGTTGGATGCCTGATAGGTTTTCTTCGAATTGATCGTTCTCTATCTTGTTGCTTATCACTCCCTTTCGACTCCCCGGTCGGCTCAAATACCACTAATAAAGTCGCTCAGGCAAAGCGGCCTCATATTTTTCCTTACCGTGTTTATCCTCCGACTCGCGAATATGTTTGCAGCGATCTACGTCCGCCCGACCCTTGGCTTCCTCACCGTATTGTGCGTTCCATCTCATTTGGTCGAACGTTCTTACCGATATTTTGACGTCATTTAGTTTCATTTGGTCATCTGTGACAATAACCCTCAACCATTCCCTCCTTCGGCTTCGGAAAGCAGATGTCAAACACTATCTACTCGCCAGAAACTCCGCCATGCATCGTGCGGCGTCGCCTTTCGGCTTATACAGGCCTTCAACAGGTCCGGATTTCGACCAGGACATACTGGATGAATTCGACGATATCAAGACCAAGGTCTCCGATGAGCTAAGACTGCAATCGTTCGGCATTTCGTCCCGGAAGCCGAGGGAGATCACGATTGGCCTTGGTAGAACAGGTGGGTGACCTTCATCATCGGTAAACGTCCACGGATGGATTACTGATTTTACCGCATAGTTTCCTTTCCTCAGCATTGGGGGGACAGCCAAGACTGGCATACGTAGCGCCTTTGTTTCCCTTGCGCTCCTCGCCTCCGTTCCCGTTCCCGTTCCAACCCGTCCGCCACGGGCCTCCGTGTATTCGTACGGACAAGAGAAGATCGCACTGGTTTGGTCTCGGCCGGAGTTTGAGATGGCTAGGCTGCTCGTTTGGATGTGTGTACGTGTATTTCAGTGTACTTACTTACCGGAAACGACAAACTATTCCCCCAGATATTCTGCTTTGTTGACACGGGATATATGCGACTCTGTTATTTAAAGAGCACATTACAATAATTTATATAATGCCTCCGGCCGTAGGATCAGGCCATTTCTTCCTCCATGGCGCTGGACGATGTAACGGCCGCGTTTAACTTCCTCTCATAACTCCTCCTAGCCTCGTGCAAACCGAAAGAGATGGTTGCGAGGAAGAACAACAGCGATAGGTCCATCAAGTCCAAGGCGGCCGTTTGGAAGATTTTTTGCATAAAGGGGACGTAGATTAAGCTCAGTTGCACGAAAAACGAGACCGAAACCGTCGAGATGAGCATCCTGTTTCGGGTAATTGCGCAACCGAGACCACGATTCTGAATCGCGGAAACGAGGTCGAGAAAAACGAAGCATGTGAATGTCTGGAGTAATGAAGTTAGTCTCTTCCGCAAAGAGGCGGGATGTTCACTCGACGGTGAGCCGCTCACCATGGTCTGTTCTCGACGCGACATCTTGTCGTCTGACAACGCATAGATGTAGATAAACAAGGTTTCTACCACGATGATCGACGCTGAGAATATCACACGATAAAGTAACCGCTTGTTGATGATTGGAGCGTCCTTGCGTCGCGGCGGCTTTCGCATTACGGTTGGGTCCACGGGGTCGACTCCGAGAGACTGGCTAGGTGGACCTATCGGAAGGTAATCGGACAGTAAGCAAGTGATTCAGATGAAATTCCATTCCCATAACGTACCGTCCATCAGGATGTTGATGAAGAGGATCTGCATTGCATTAAGCGGGTTGCTGAGTCCAAAGAACGTGCTCAGCGTAACCAAGGTCAATGCTGCCGCAGCCGTACTGAGTTGGAACGACAAAAAGTTCTGGATATTGTGGAAGATGGATTTCCCTGCGGGGAGTTCAGTCAGAAGTCGGACTCCGCACACTGAGTTTGGTACCTTCTTCAACGGCAGGCAAAATGGTGCTGAAGTTGTCATCCACCAAAATCATATCAGCTGCCTCTTTGGCTACATCCGTACCGCTCTTGCCCATAGAAACACCGATGTCAGCCATTTTCAATGCAGGTGCGTCATTCACTGGGAGCACATGTCACGACGAGGAAAAGGAACATCGAGTCTCCTGACTCACCTCCATCACCAGTCATGGCCACGATTGCCCCTCTACTCTGGAAAGCCTCTACTATTGCCATCTTATGTGCAGGAGTGGTCCTCGCAAACACGCTGACACTCCCGACCCTTTCCTTGAGCTGCGCTTTGGTCATCCGGTCGATCGCTTGACCTGTTAGGCAATAAGTGTTCCCGTCAAGGCTGCCACGTCCGATTCTAAGTCCAAGTTGGCGAGCGATATACAACGCAGTTTGCTCGGAGTCACCAGTGATCATGATAATCTGTACACCACCAGACTGGAGGAGAGCAATGGAGTCTGCGACGCCTTTCCGGGGAGGGTCGTACATTGCTTGAAATCCTACAAACACTAGGTTTTCCTGAAGTCCGCCAGACTCGACCTCCTTGACAGATCCGTATCCATATGCCATGGCAATGACCCGGAGACCTTTTGAAGCGATGGCACGAGCCTTACTTAAGATCATAGACTTCGTGTTGCCATCTAAGCCGGGTGTGGAGTCGTCCGCGATGTAGTAAAATTTGCAACGGTAGATGATCGAATCAATGGATCCCTTGATGTAGTAGACCTCTTTACTGGGACCGTGGGACGTTTGGAGGGTGCCGCTGACGGCCATGGATTTGACCTCCGAGCTGAAAGGGCGCTCAGATAACCGATTGAAAGACTTGGGAGGGTCATCGTCAGTTTGTGGGATCGTGCAATAATGCACTGAACTACCTGACGCATATCGTCTAGCCCGAAGGACGAGAGAACATTGAGTAGGGCAACGTCAGTCGACTGGCCGATGTACACCCCATCCGCGTTCCTTGTTGCCGAGGCGTTGTTACAGATGGACCCAACTTCAAGCAGCTTGCGAATCGAATGAGAGTGATTTTCCATCGACGGTGCAGCGGAACTAGGTGTGGAGTCGACGGCGATCGTTTCGTCAACGACGTACACTTCAGTCACGGTTTGTTCGTTTTTGGTCAAGGTACCTGTTGGGGAGCGAAGTCAGGTGCCCGTCATCCTACTAGTCTCCCTGTTTCACCTGTTTTATCGGAACAGATGACTGATACCGACCCCAGTGATTCGACCGAGTGCAATTTCTTAACGATAGCGTTCCGTTTGGACATCCTCAAGACTCCGAGCGCCAGTGTAACCGTGGTGACTATGGGAAGCCCTTCTGGGATGGCAGCGACGGCAAGTGAAACTGCATTTGTTCAATCTAAGTGAATGGAGGTATGGTCAGGGATCTGGGCTCTCACCTCCAATTGTGAACATCTCTAACCACGAGCGGCTCTGGAGGACGCCAATCACACAGATCACTCCAATCACTCCAAAGGAGAGGATGGACAACTGCTTGGCGAGCTCGTCCATCCTCAACTGCAATGGAGTACGCTTCTCCTCCACCTATGAAATTTCATCAAAAGGTATCCTGGCAGCGAACGGAGGATGCACCCACATCCTGAACCATTGTGAAAACGACTCCAAATTCGGTTTGAGCGCCTATTGCAACGACGACCCCGGTTCCTCTACCTGATCACACGTCAGCCCAGGGGTGACCATCAAGGCAGAAAGAGAATCTTTCACCATTCTTGACCAGAGTCCCCATGTGAGCGATTGATGATCTCTCGGCCAAAGGGATTCTGGGGGCACACGGTTCCGTGCGTTTTATCCTTGTATCGGTTTCGCCCGTTAAACTGCTTTCGTCAACCTCGAGGTCCACGGCAGTGAGCATCCTCACGTCGGCAGGCACTCGGTCTCCGGTGGTGAAAGTAACGACGTCTCCGGGGAGCAGTTCGTTGGCGAGTAAGTGCAGTTGTTTCCCATCCCTTAGTAGATGACAGTGATGCGGAACAAGCTTGTTTAGGGCTTCCAAGCTCTTCTCGGACCGTTGCTCCTGAACGAAGCCGACGGTTAACACTATGAGGACAGCGACCGTGATGCTAATTGCATCGTCGACGTTGCCCATCACCGCGCTGACTACGGCACTGCCGCATAACAGGAGAATTAGTGGGGATTCATAGATTGTCTTCGCGAATTTGATAAAGAGTGGTTCGGATGCGGCAACGGTGAATTCGTTATAACCATACTGTGCGCGCAGCGAGGGGATAGCGGAGGATGAGAGGCCTTCGGTGGGAGAGGTCCGGAAGTGAAATAGGGTTTCCTGGCGAGAGAAGTCAACACGGCCTACCGGAGACATCTGGAAGCCAATCATACCTCTATGGTAGAATGGGAAAATTTTGACGAAGGGGTATCTGGAGCGTTTTGCTGGGTTCCGGGGCCCCCCGGTGTGTGTGGAACACGGTTTGGACGTAGGTGATCGAGTGAAGGTCTGGATGAGGCCCCGCGCGATAACGAGTCCAAAGCGCCCTGCCAATCTCCATGGGTAATATTTTGAATTGTCGTCGTTGGGCTCGTCAATTCGTATTGGTGTCTCCGGAGGGTAGTGCTGTACGCAAAGTGCGAGCCGGCGTCTGCCACGATTGGCTGTGGTTCTGAGTTGTCGTCCCCTTGGGTAGTAAGGAAGTAAGCGGACGCAGGGGGTGTACTGTGGCGTGTCGGGTCCGGGAGCGTTGCTGACCGCGGTGGGGGATGAGAGCCCCGCACAGAAGTGGAGGTCGAGTTGGCTGTCTTCGGGGAGTCAACCCCCGGCGAGCGACGTCGCTCTCCCATGCGAGATCCCTCGGGCTTGTACATCCTGCGGGGGTGGTTTATCGTCGTCCGTTGTGGCAGCAGCTTCGGCTGTTATCTCTGACGACGTGGAGGAATCGGATGCCCCGTCCGTGGGTGTCCAAATGGGGAAGGTAGCCAGTCGGCACCGGGCTTCCGTCGGTGGGTCAGAGTTCCAGTTGCTGCGTCTTCTCCGCCGCCCTCGTCGTCACCGCCGCCGTTGTCACTCAAGAATTCGTGCTCGTCGTCGTGGTCAACGTCGGCGATGGTGCTATAGATGAGCTGGAAGGTATCCCCAACGCTGGAGCAAGGCACACTAGATCGGCGGCTGACCGTCCTTCTTGTCGGGAGTTCTGTCCTCCTTGTCGTGGGCATCCATCACCACTTCTTCAGGTCCGCCCATCCTTCGCTCCCTTTCTCCCTTTCTGACCCTCACGACGTCCAGAACGACAACAACGGCTAAACAGAGTCATCTCCACAACACCGTAATGATCCACGACGAGCCCCCCCTTCTCAGGCTGGACTGTCTGCCCTACGATGTACTATTGCACGTCGTTGCCCACCTCGACTTTATGGACGTGCAATCGCTGCGGTCGGTGCGAATAATATCCTTCGTTAACCCGGAACTGCACTAACGTCGACACAGTCTGCGAAATCTCTACATCAGTCACTGAAGACACGCCCGGTATATCGGAACTTTGCAATCCGTCTCCTTCGCCGCAATCGCGCTCTCCCACTTGTTGGATTCCAGCGTCTGCAGGATCTCAACACCGAAGAACTCATCTCAATCATGACCAAGGCATATCGGATCGAGAGGTCTTGGATGACTGGCTCGCTGGCGCCTACATCGCCCGCATACTCGCCATCCCACTACCTATCCGGCGGAAAGGAGCCATCCGATACCTGGTATAGGGTTGTCTCTACCCCTGATCCAGATGTCGACTGGATATCACCCATCTCTTCAGGCTATATGCTTTGTGCCACCAAGTCCGGACGAGTTATCTGTTGGGACATCCACGATGAAACTTACATCAGTGCGTGGCAGCCAGAGGACAAATGGGAGCTATGGAAGTGTCGCGTTGAGTTCGATTCCCGCCAGGTGTTCTTTATTATGGCGAAGAACGTCGAGTAAGCCTCCATACGACGATCTAGAATCGACTGATCAGCTGGCTGATTCACTTTTTTTGCAGTGATTCGCGTGATGTCAATTCCACGGACTATGTCGTGATGCAAATCGATTTCCCGTTAGACGGGCCAAACCCTAAACCTACTTTCACCACGCTTTCGTCATTTTCCATTCCCGGACAGGTCATGAACGTGTTCCTCCTGGATCCCATACAGAAGCTATTTGCTGCCTTCATATTCCTCCAGGGACCAACCGCTATCGGGCTCTACTGTCTGCCGAATTGGGACAACCCGGAGTATATTTTCATAGATACTTGCATCCAATGCGTGAGCCCGCCCGCTCGTGACATACCCGCAGCTTGCTCATATTTGAACAGTACTTCCCATCCAACTGGTCGTGTATCGTGGAAGAAGACCAGATCATCGTGCATTGCGAAGATAAGGATGGGATCGCGCAACATTTCTTCCCCATGAGCCTTCTGAAGCTACACATTCAGTTGCCACAGTGCTCGCCAACAGTCTCTGCTCGTGTCCCAGCCACTCGCATCGTGACCAAACCCTTTTGTTTCCCTGACTTCCCCGAGGGCAAACCATCACCGTTCTTTACCCATACATGGTACCCGGAGTCGGCTCATTTCGTCAGACAATGGTGGCCCACTGTTCCATCGGTGCCGAGGCTCAGTTGCACTGTGTTCCTCCTGGCTGAACATAACAGCGAGGGCCACCCGGTGAACTTCATCATCGCACAGCATTACTTCGATGTGCCCGTCTCTGGAGGGAAGGTGGTCACCCAGGGCCAATATCAGCGACAACGCCAGACCGAACTCCAAGGGGATGGCGTCATCCTCGTGCAGAATGGTGCCACTCACGGTGGTCACGCCGATAACACCCAGGACGCAGGCACGGGTGAACTCGAAACGTTTTCTACCCCGTTGGACCGTAACCTAGAGGCCGAGGAAGGGAAACCGATCGCGAAAATGTGGTTCGTTAGCAACACTTTCGAAGCCGTTTGCAGTGTCGAAGAAGATGAGGAGGGTGATGACGGGGCTGGAAAGTGTCGCCCGCTCGTTGCGATTGACTTCGGGCATGCCACCTGGATAGAATATGTTCCACAACCAGACGGAGCCAAGACGAAGCAGCTGCGGTTTGTGTCGTTCCCACCCGTTGTCATGGACGAGAACGGAGTTACGAGGCCGAAGCGGGGCGAGGAAGGAACATTTGGATTGGAGGATGAGACCGAGGGGCGGGTGAAGACTCTGCCCATTCCGGACGAACTGGATATCGACAAGGTTGAGACTATTAATTTGGACCAAAGCCAGGGTGCGATTTTGCTTTCGGTAGAAGGAGGCAAGGTCTTTATTTTATGCTATGACTGAGGCTTTTTGCACCACCTACGGACAGGTTTACATGTTCACTATCACCTTTCACCATTAATTATTCCCTTTCCTCTTCTACACACTCTTCTCTTCTCACCGTGTAACTCTACTTTTATGGCATTCTTGTGGCGCGTTTTTCTGTCGCGCCGTGCTCCATGCCTTCCATTCGTTGTACGTATCTTCCCAACCGGTTTAATTCGTATCATACTAGCCCGATCGGCGAAACTTTGCAAAGTCGGTTCAGCGGTTCTCTGGTGAGGGGAAGGGAGATACTCCCGAACTTCCAAAGCCCCGGCCCACGTTTTCGGCCTTTTGAGTTGCGTTTTAGAACTGTCCACGATAAGCGGCCTCCACTAGGGCTGGGTGATTCTTCTTCTCGGGTCGTCGAGAGCGAGGCATATGCATGTTCCAAATCAGATCCCAGAGTCAGACCCTCCACCTTTCCAAAATCCGTTCCTTCGACTCGCTCACATCGTCGGACGGGAACCTGTCAGTATATTTGCTCCAATTTATCCAGTGTTCTTCAGACCATCGCTCCTTGCAACTTGCAGGCAACGTTATCCCCTCTAATCGCACACAACCTTAGGTCATTGAAGCGTTTATAATTCTGAAATTGCCTCCTCAGTCGGAGCGTCGGAACGAGAACGGGTCCGAGCCAAGGTGGAGTTCTACCGCGCGCGCCTCGACGAAGGCGGTCATTAATTGCGGTAAACACCCTTCTTCCCTCCACTCCAGTCCGTTGAAGGAGGTCCTGTCGCTTTCCCTAAACGTTACGATGTAGGATCAACCTCTCCGCCTCCGATCGAAGCCCATCGCAGTCATCCTCACAAGCGAGAGTCGACCGCGAAGCGATAAGGAGATCGAAATCCCGGGCTGAAGGTCTGGGAATCACTTCGTGCGCCCGAGTGCGATGTCGAGGGGCAAAGGGGGAGGAAGGTTCTTGAGCGGCAGCCAAGGTAATAGCCCCCGACGCGCGAACCGCTTATGGACGGGAGGGTTGGGTTTGGGGTTGGAGGTCAAATGTATCCTTTGTACTGGAACAATTGAAAGAGCGGTCACAACCTGTGAGATCTATCAGAGGGACAAGGGTGATCGCGGTATGAGGAACGGAACCTGTGACGTACACACCGTTGAGAAGCGTAACGCACTTGCCCGATAACACATTCATGGATGACACCCGCAGTTCAGTATTGAGTCAGTGTTGTATTTTGTGAGGCTCCGGCGGTCGTCTCTCTTGCTCACGATAACGTCAGGGCCGGTGAGCCCAACAATTAGTCCAGCGAAAACCCCCAGCATTGGGTATAGCGATAGATAAGTGGTAATCGACGGGCGGGATACCGGACGGAGGTGAATGTCAATACAACGCAGATCCGTCATGATGTACGATGGGTGAACGCCCATGAACGAGAGCGGGTGGCAATCGGAAGGGGATATATCGCCATGCAAAGTGTTTTCTGCGCGCTAGACACTGACCGATCTTGGACTGAAACCACAAGCTCGTTCACTTGTCACACTCACCACGATCTCCACGAACCGATATGGATTTCAGAAAATCCATCTCGAAACCGTTCAAGAAGTTGAAGGATAAGCTCCCGGGGAGCAGCCACAAGCGAGATGGAAGATCTCGCAGCAAAGATGGTGGAAAACGGAGAGAGGCTGACATCAAAGGAGGCGAAGTTAGCCGGAGGAACTCGTACCCGCGTTCAGGGGCTAGCGTTGACGGCACGATGGAGGGTGGACCCGGCACAGAGGGGAGTGACGGGGGTGGGGGGAATGTCGTCCTTGTCAACGTCAATCCCCCCACATCCGCGCCATCGGTCTTGCACATCTGGGAACCTGACAGTACGCGAATGATGTCATTCTCAGTTCTGCCTCTGACAGGCCCTGCAGACAACGCGGATAGCTCTGCTGTTCCCGATCAAGTTCCTGTCCTTGCAGATGAGAGCAAATTCAAGCGGTGGGAGTCCACCGCATCTGCCACAGCCAAATTACTCCTCCGTGGGGTGAAGGAATCCGCAGATGCCTTCCCCCCGCTCAAATCTGTTGTTGGAGGTCTCTGCTTTATTCTGGACAATTGTGAGGTATGATACTCCTTCAGTGTATATCATCCAAGATGCTCACAGATGCCCTTAGCAAACAAAGGCAAACAAGCAGACTATAGAGTCATTGGCACCAAGGGTCAAGACTCTCTTTGCTTCACTCTGTAAATCCATTCCTGAAGGTGATGGCAAGGAAGCAATGAGGAGGAAGGAGCTGGGACAGTGAGCTCTCACCTTTCAATGTTGAGAGTCAAGTCTAACAGAGAGGTATTGATAGGAAACTAGAAAATGTTCTCCAGGAACTCAAGCCATTGGCTGAGCAGGGGAATGTTGAGGGTTTCTTTAATAATCCCAAGAATGCAGTCAAGCTCAGTGGTCTGGTTGGGGACATTCAAGATGCTGTGATAGCATATCAGGTTTGTAATCAGAGTAAACTCATCACACCTGTGCCTGACTCAGACATACTTTTTAGACTTCATTACAACAAGAGATGTATGATAAGAGTTGCCAACTCATTGTGAGTCTTTCCCCATTACTGTTCAATTGTATGTAGTAACCTGAACCTGAACCAGGGAGATGTGAACCGAATCCTACTGAACAGTATGCATCACACCACTGGAGCTGATCACTGCTCTGGGAACAGGCAGGGGTGCCTGGGGGGAACAAGGGTGGGAGTCCTCCAACAGCTTGAGGAGTGGCTGGAGGATGAACAAAGCCAGCATGTATTCTGGCTCAATGGCCTTGCAGGGACTGGGAAGTCTACAATTGCCCAGACCTTTGCTGAGATTGCCTTTGCAGAGGGAAAGCTTGGGGCAAGTTTCTTTTGTTCACAAGATGTTGAAGACAGGAGTAGCCTTGAAGCAATCCTCCCAACACTTGCATTCCAGCTTGCATATCGGTACCCCTTGTATCGAGAACAGCTACTCCAAGTCTTGAGGGCTAACCCTGGAATTGGGCGTGGGTCACTTTGTCCCCAGATGGAGACCCTCATTGTTGGCCCATTCCAGGCAACACAGGTTCCAACCCTCATCATCATTGATGCCCTTGATGAATGTAGAGATGAAGAGCCAGCATCTGCACTTCTCTCTGTCCTCTCCCGCTATGTGGACAAGATCCCCCTTGTCAAGTTCTTTATCACTGGGAGACCTGAACCCAGAATCCGATCTGGATTCCGCCTGGTGTCACTTCGTCCTCATACAGAAATACTCAGACTCCATGCTGTTAAGCCTGATGTTGTGGACAGTGACATCAAGCTCTTCTTGAAGACACAGTTAGCTGATATAACTAAGAACAGAAGTAACTTTGATCTTGTGGGAGAGTGGCCAAGTGCACAGGATATTGATGCCCTCTGCAAGAAAGCAGCTGGTTTTTTCATTTATGCTTCAACAGTTGTCAAGTTTGTTGCATCCCAGTATGACCCACCTGATGAGAGACTTGCCCTCATCATCTCACTTCCCCATGACACATCTCATGAAGGGAAGGAAGGCATTGACCTCCTCTATACCAAAGTCTTGGAGCAAGCATTTGATGGCAAGGATCAAGCCTTTTACCTGCATTTCAAATTGGTAGTGGGGACAGTGCTTCTAATCTTCAACCCACTCTCAATAAAGGCTCTCTCAGACCTCCTTGGGAACCATAGCACACAATCCAGGATATGCAGTATACTTCGTGCCCTTCATTCTCTCCTCCTTGTCCCAGACAACATAGAAGATGTAGTCCACATCTTCCATAAATCCTTCCCAGACTTCCTTACACACCCAGGACGATGCAAGGATGAAAGGTTCTTCATCAACCCATCAGTTTACCATCAGGAGATCCTACTTTCATGTCTTGACATAATGAAGAGTGGGTTGAGAAGGGATATCTGCAAGCTGGGTTGGTATACCCTTCTCAGTGAGGTTGAAGATCTTCCTACACACAGGGCAACCCACATTGGAGGTGCATTGGGGTATGCATGCCGCTTCTGGACAACCCACCTGATAAGAACTGCTAGTAACAGCCCTGATACTGAAGAAGTGCAGAAGGAAATTGATGAGTTCTTCACAACCCACTTACTGTTTTGGATGGAAGTCCTCAGCCTGATGGGAAACCTTGATGTTGGTGTCTATGCTCTCCATGACATAGACCAATGGTATATTAAGGTGAGTTATATGTGGAGAATCTACTTGGCAAATCTGTATTTATGTCCACTCAGGCAGGAATCTCATGCAGGTGGACAAATGACAGCCAGCGGCTCCTCTTGGAACACTTTGATACAATCCATGACTCTCCTCTCCAGATCTACCATTTTGCCCTCCCATTTTGCCCTTCCTCATCTTGGCTCTGTGAGTACTACAGTGCAGTGCTCTTGAAAGAGGTTAAGGTGATTAAGGGGGCCCCAGCTGAATGGGGGACATGCTCCCGCACAATTTCCTTTGAAAGCCACCCATTGTCCCTTGCACACCAGAAAGGCACTTTTGCAGTTGGTTTAATATCTGGTGGAATTGTTATCCTTGATGCAATCACAGGCAGTCAGATTACAGTTCTTTCTGGACACACTGATTGGGTGAGATGTCTCACCTTCTCATTGGATGGAATATTCCTTGTGTCTGGAGGTCATGATCTGATTGTCAAACTCTGGGATGTCCAGACTGGTGGAGTTATCAAGGACTTCTGTGGCCATACTACTATAGTTTCTTCTGTTTCCATTTCCCCAGACTGCAACACAATTGCCTCAGGGTCCTGGGACAGGACAATCCGTTTATGGCATGTTCAGGCAGGGGACTGCTTTTGTGTCATAGCTGAGTTCAATAGTTGGATCAACTCTGTCAGCTTCTCCCCAAATAATCCCTGGTTCTTGATGTCTGCATCAAATGACAATACTGTCCTGCAGTGGGACCTCAATGGTTGCCAAATTGGACCCACCTATAAAGGCAAAGGTGTTGCTTTCTCCCTGGATGGGACTCATTTTATTTCATGGGGGGATCAAATTGCCACAGTCCGAAACTCTAGCTCCAGAGCAGTTGTTACAGAACTCCAGGTTCCTGAATATGGCTTTGATTGCTGTTGTTTCTCTCCAAATGGCAAATTTGTAGCTGGCAGTGCTTATTACACTTCTTACATCTGGGACATTACAGGCTTAGACCCTCACCTCATTGCAACCCTTATTGGACATACTTGTTCTATCACCTCCCTCATATTTTCCTCCTCCCTCATCTCAGCATCTGAAGATGAAACAATCAAGTTCTGGCAAGCTGGTGCCTCACCTACAGACCCAGCCATGACCAACATGAAATCCATTCCACCCACACCATCTCCAATTGAGTCTGTCAGTCTGCAGGGGAGGGATGAGGTTGCTATTTCAAGTGATAAAGCTGGAGTGGTAAAGATCTGGGACATCTTGACTGGTCTTTGCAAAACATCCATCCAAACCCCAGCCAAAGGGAGAAGTTGGAGAGACATCCAGCTGATAGAAGGCAGATTGATTGTTGTTTGGTATTATGACCAGAAAATCTATATCTGGGATGCTGAGAAGGGTGAATTCCTCTGGAAAGTCAAAACACCTATATTCAAATCCAGGGGTATCAGGATATCAGGAGATGGGTCCAAAGTTTTTTGTTTGGCTGAGAATTCCATCCAAGCATGGTCCATATGGACAGGAGAGCCTATGGGTAAAGTAGAGTTGGAGGATGAGTCATATCTTGACCCCCTCTCTATGGATAGCTCAAAGATTAGGGTTTGCTTCAAGGACTCACAGACCCAGGGGTGGGATTTTGGAGATTTATGCCCCTCCCCCATCCAGTTTTCCAATACATCCCTGGGTAAACCTCACCTCAATCTTATTGGTGGTACAAAGTGGTATACTGGTCCATGTATGATCCAGGATGCGGTCGCTGGGAATGGAGTTTTCCAACTGGCTGGGAGGTATGCCACACCATATGAAGCACGGTGGGATGGTCAATATCTGGTTGTTGGTTATGGGTTTGGGGAGGTGTTAATCCTAGATCTTAACCATGTACTTCCTCAGTGAATATGTAGAGTGTTACACTATCCCTCAGCTGCAACTGTTCATTGAATTCTGCCTCTATCAATAATAGTTCACCTGTTCTGTGCTTTTAACCCTTCTACTGGTAGGATGGGATATTTGCTTGTCAGCTGGAATATCATAGCCACAAATCCCTTGATGAGATTTTGCTCTTTGCAGTACAGAGCCACTGTGTATAACAGAAAGGAGTTGTGCCTGGTATAGACCAATTACTGCTGGGGACTGGCCAGAAGGATACAGAGGAATGGCAAGGATGATAAGGTACAGGGTGAGCTTTACCTTGTATTTTTTGTATTTCCAAAGGATAAGTGCTCCCATCATTGTCACGATTTTCACCTTTTTACACTCATTTTTCTTCTAAGTTCGAAGCGCCCAAACATTCGTTCAAATCATGACATGGCGTTATCTTATCTTATCTTATCTTTTCACACTTCAAAGTCACACCATCAAGACGAGGAGAACAGATAGTATTGGAAAACCGATAAAGAACTATCTATTTAGAAGGACCCGCCACAACCCACTCGTTCTCCTTATCAGATTCCCCAAACCCATCAAAGTCCAACTCGTCGTCAGCGACATCCCCACCATGAGGCCAAGTCTTGTCGTAAGACTGCCAATCTATGTACCGATCAACGGTGGCCTGATCGACAGTCAAACCGGGAATCTCATCCGGGAAACCGATGTCCGGAAGAGGAGGAGACGCAGGACGAA
>Ga0307511_10000779_pt1 | contig 33993 bp, 33 predicted proteins | sample 13_EM_MG_FD_200266 | JGI IMG/M metagenome (GOLD analysis project Ga0307511, IMG submission 200266) | Populus trichocarpa ectomycorrhiza microbial communities from riparian zone in the Pacific Northwest, United States - 13_EM | ecosystem: Host-associated > Plants > Roots > Unclassified | place... | reverse complement strand
AAAAAAAAATTAAAAAAAAAAAGAAAAAGAAAATCGCCTCTAATAGAATTGAAATAGAAATCGCTACACTAGCAGCGGTGACAGAGCGTCCCCTAATAGAAAAACATAACAATTATAGCAATGGCCATTGCTCTTCGCAGGCTCTCTTCCTCCCTCAGGAACCCAATCAAACCTTACCTCAATGGCGGTTCTCTCTATTACAACATGGTATCTATTGTTTTGTTTCGCGCCATGGCTTAATTGGACAAGACTCATTTCTTTTTCTTTCCGTCTGATTCATTTCGATTTGATTTTCGACAGTCTTCTTTGCCTCATAAAGCTCTGCCCGACGAAGACAAAGCTCGCGCCAATGTAAGCCATCATTTTCTCTTGAGATCTCGGTTTAACCGGATCTCCTATTGTTCTTGTTAATTGATAGTAATAATAATAGTAATAATAATAATTTCAGTGGATAAAGCAATTGAATGCTCCGTTAGAGGAAATCGATCCGGAAATTGCTGACATCATCGAACTCGAGAAAGCAAGGCAATGGAAGGTAAAATAATCTTGTTAGCTTCTTAATTGATTTTACACTGCTAGGTAATGATTGGGGATATTCATGTCATTTTGTAGGGATTGGAACTCATTCCTTCAGAGAATTTCACGTCGGTGTCGGTGATGCAAGCGGTTGGTTCGGTTATGACCAATAAATACAGTGAAGGGTACCCGGGGGCTAGATATTATGGAGGAAATGAGTATGTGAATAATCGGATCAATCAACTTCATGTTGTTGTTGTTCCATTTCCATATCTGGAATCGTTGTTCGTTTCGTGTGGCTACCTTGCTTTGTTAGAGAAATGTGCCTACGTTATTTAATGTTTGAGGTTTTTTCCGATTAGGTACATTGACATGGCTGAGACGTTATGTCAGAAGCGTGCATTAGAAGCTTTTGGGTTGGATCCTCAAAAATGGGGAGGTAAGTGAAATGGTTCATATTTTTATATTTTGACATTGCAAGATGAAGTTTCACTGACTATTTGTTCATATATTTTATCCTTCTTGTTGTCCTTTATATATTATTTTGAACACCCGAACATCTTTATACATTCTGGTCTGGTGCTTTAGACTGTATGATAAGGCATTTCCTTGACTTGGCATAGTAGGAAAATCTAAATAAAATGCGATGGCTGCTCAAGCGTTATATTTTGAAGTTTTAATGGGTGCAACGAGTGGATTTCTTGGAAACTTTTCTGGTGTCTGGCAAAATAATATAGAAATTGGTTAATTTCACCAAAAAAAACGATTAGGAAAATCAGGAGAGAAGAAAGCCCCATAAAAAGGGGTGAAGTAAGTAGGAAATACTGTCGTTGTTTAGTTGCTAGCATAAAGTGAAATTCATTGCACTCACAACATCCAGGCAGGTATGGGTGGCAAAATGCCCAGGTTTTCTTCTGATTGAAGTTAATTCACCATGCATGCCTTTTTTATCATTTTCTTGCTGCTAGGCGTATTATGATGTATAGCTAACACCCACTTTACTGGTTGTAAGGATATTTATGCTAAACTGAAACGAACAGAAAGAATGTTTTAAATTTGTGTATATTTGGATTTTTACATTCTTCCCTGTTATCATATTTAATTATGTGATGCAATCTTCATTGTAAGCGCTTTGTTAAAGACAACACATGCCTTATTTATTGCAGTCAACGTGCAGTCACTATCTGGATCCCCTGCTAACTTTCAAGTTTACACGGCACTGCTGAAACCTCATGAGAGAATCATGGCACTTGATCTGCCACATGGTGGGCATCTTTCACATGGTTATCAGGTGCTTATAGCATAACTTAGACTATTTACTGAAGTTCTTGTAACTTTTCCTGCTCTTACTTTGAAGATTTTTCTGTTGTCTTTCAATGTTTAAATGGTGTCCTTTAAAATTCACCCAAAAAACATGGCATTGGCAGTTCTAAACTGATTCAATTGCTATCATTGTTTTGTACAAACTATGGCACCATCTTGCATTTAGAATTTTGGTTTGTTCTGGTTATTTGAAGCGTTTCTGCTATTTTTATGTGGAATTATAATTAGAATTGTTGACTCATAAACCATGATGTGAATTATCCTATTATTCTCTTCGCCATCTTGCAGACTGACACAAAGAAGATATCTGCTGTATCCATATTTTTTGAGACAATGCCATACAGATTGAATGAGAGTACAGGCTATGTGGACTATGATCAGGTGCCCTTTTTTTCCTTATCTTTGAGGAAGTTCTCACTTCAATAGATATGAATTCTAACACTGGAGTGCTACTTGTGTTAGTTGGGGTTGTTTGCATATTTATTCATGATTTATTAATGTGACGAGCTTGTTCTCGGGAAAAGAATGCATGGCTACTGTCATTTTTTATATCTTTTACTTGCTATAAATAATTAGCAAAACTGCTTAATTGTCATATATAAATGAAACAATACAGTCATTGTAGATTATTTAAAAAATTACTTCCTGTTCTTTCAACAAATGTTCTGCAGTTTGTTGAGCATAGTGTTTGAGTTTTAGGTTTACCCCAACCCATCACTTAAAACATGCTTTCAGTGCTCACATATTACTAAGATGGTTAGAGGGTCGAAAATTTCTTTCAGGACTATAATTTCAAGCACTAGATTTAGTGTTTTGCAGGAGACTCAAAATGTTGACTTCAGGAATTGACAATGTTGTAAAATTCAAAATGGTTACTGTTTTAGTTTTTCTAGTTGTAAGAATTGTAACATCAAAACAAGACTTGAAAGTTATTTGTCTGTAGTTGATTAGTTGGGCTTCTTATGTTGGTTAGGAGTTTGCTGCATTCTTTTAATTTCTCTATTTTTTGCATTAAGAAAAGTGAAATTTCAATTCGTTCTTTAAGGGATTGACTTATGAATATTAAAATGCTTGCAGCTGGAGAAAAGTGCCACACTCTTTAGACCAAAACTTATAGTTGCTGGTGCAAGTGCTTATGCTCGCCTTTATGACTATGCACGTATCCGTAAGGTAAACTCCCCTAAAGTGGATGGCACAACTGCAATTGTTGTTGTTACATATCATTTAAACTTCTATCATACTTACTGTTTGGAGATTAGGATTAGGATTTATTGCCCCTAAACATTGAGATTTTCAGTTCTGATGGATTGGCAGGTCTGTGACAAGCAAAAGGCAGTTTTGTTGGCTGATATGGCACACATCAGTGGGCTTGTTGCAGCAGGTGTTATTCCATCTCCTTTCGAATATGCAGATGTCGTTACAACCACCACACACAAGTCACTTCGAGGTCCACGGGGGGCTATGATCTTCTTCAGGAAGGGGGTGAAAGAAATTAACAAACAAGGGAAAGAAGTAAGTCCAGATTTCAAATAAGAGGGGAGGATGACTATTATGATCAACTTAAAATAGATTAATTAATCATTCAACTTGGCTCTTCCTGTTTGCATGCAATCATCTTTTCAAGTCTTTCATTACTGAACATAGAAGTGCCAAAATAGAACACCTACAGTATATAAACTAATAATTGAGTTTCATCCCACAGGTGATGTATGACTATGAAGACAAAATCAATCAGGCAGTCTTTCCTGGACTTCAAGGTGGTCCTCACAATCATACCATATCTGGTTTAGCGGTTGCACTAAAGCAGGTCAGCTCCCCACAGATCACTCCCTATGACTACTTTACTAGTTAAAATGATGCATGATTGCATCTAGAAATTCCTAGAATCATTTTGGCCAGGCTTCCTGATGATTTGAACCCTTGAAAATCATTGATTCTAGGCGAGAACTCCAGAGTACAAGGCCTACCAAGAGCAAGTTCTCAGCAACTGTTCAAAATTTGCTCAGGTACCATGAAGAGTTCTTAACGTTTCATTGGTGCAGATTGGCCATAGCTGTGCTTATTTTTAAAACAAGTGCTAGCTGTATCTCATCTTATCAGAGTGATTTAGCAATAGTAATCTACTGTATTTGCAGAGCTTGATAGAGAAGGGCTATGAACTGGTATCTGGTGGCACTGAGAACCATCTAGTCCTGGTGAATTTAAGAAACAAGGTATGAGGAACGGATTTCTTTATCTGATTAAATAATGTACCTCGTAATTGTGTATTTTAAACAGGGAATTCATATTACAACTATGGTGATGCTTATGCATGTTGGACACATCCCTACGACAAGTTTCCATGTTTAACTCGAGAGAATTTCGTCTGAAACCATCAGTAAATTTAGGAAAAATGTTGCCTGTGAAGCTTAATGATTTGATATAGAAACACTCTCAGATAAACCTTTCTGCAGGGAGGGTTTTTTTTTTCTTATAAAAAAGGAATGGATGAAGAAATTTTTGAATCCTGATTCTGACAAGAATATTGATGCCATGAAATCAAAAACTTCAAATGCCTTGGAAGAATTATAATTTTCCGAACTTAAGAAACGTAGTTGAAATCGGTCTGGATTCCTTTTGCATGGGCTCGGCTAGAAACCATTTTTAGCATAAAAAAGCGAATCAATACTTTATTTTGAAATTTTGTTTGACAGGGTATTGATGGATCAAGAGTTGAAAAGGTTCTGGAATTAGTCCACATTGCAGCTAATAAAAACACTGTTCCTGGAGATGTATCTGCCATGGTTCCTGGTGGAATTCGTATGGGTAAGGTGTTCCTCATGTGTTCGTCCATCTTGTAGTTACTGATTGTTGATTATGTGCTTCAATTTTCTTAGAACCCCTTGCTTTTTGGTGCTCCAGGAACCCCTGCTCTCACTTCAAGGGGTTTTATTGAGAGAGATTTTGTGAAAGTAGCTGAGTTCTTTGATGCTGCTGTGAAGTTGGCCTTGAAGATCAAGGCAGATGCACAAGGTCCTTTACTATCCTCTCTCAAATTCAAATTGTTTTTTTTTAATGATATAATGCATGGTCCAGAGTCATATACTCCATGGTTATACGCTGATAGCGACTTATGATGCTGCAAATTCAGGAATGAAGTTGAAGGATTTTGTAGCAGCCATGAAGTCAGATGGACATCAATCTGAGATTGCAAGGCTCCGTCATGATGTTGAAGAGTATGCAAAGCAATTCCCTACAGTTGGATTTGAGAAGGAAACAATGAAATACAAGGACTGAGAAGGCTCTAATGGTGCAAGGTGTGTGGATTCTTGAAACCATATGTCAAGAATGGTCATGACTGCTTGAATAAAGGCATTGTAAACCGCTTTCCTCGTACATGGTCACGATGCTCCAACAGAAGTCATGTATACCACGCAGATCTAAATTTCAACGAATGCATGAAAGTTGATAGGCATGTCTATGTGTCGTTTTATCTCCCAATGTCTTCAAACAATGTCACATTCTAATAGTATATTTGACATCAACATTATCAATTACATCGAGATTCTACATCTTCATCGTTGCCTTCAATTTCTCTCTGCAGATATATCGATTGCCTGAACCCGCCGTGTTTTTAATTTCAAAGTGAGCAAAGAAGAGATGAATGCGTTTTAAATCAAAGGATCTTGTTGGACTTCCCTCTACTAATTCAAGATGAAATTATTGTTGTTTATTTGGTCGCGCAACACCGAGAAGATGCAGAAACAAAACATGAGAGGAATGAACGTTTTGTGTTACAAATGCGAATAATCATACATATATATGCAAGCATTTATACCCTTCTCTTTTATTATAATATATACATTCTATAATATTAACATTATAGACATGTATACATATAATATCTATAATTTCATTATTTAATGCATGTATACGTATCTCAAAATACATAAAAATTTATATATGTGTATTATTTTATGTTAAATAATAAATATTATTCGGATAATGAGTTTTTAAAATCCAATTAATTGATATTCTAGAAGAATAATAAATAGGGTATGTATATTTATTTGGATATTAGTTGTAGATATACTAGAAACATGATCTGTGAATACCCACAACCATTCATATGAGCGATGGCCTAGCTCCAATAAGCTAATTCTTATTAGTAATAAAACCCCACAAACAATTCAAATCGTCGGCATCAAACGGAAAAAAAAAATTCGAGAATATCCTAGGGAGCCTAATATTAGGAAATTTCACTCATTAAGTGTCTGGTAGGGCAATAGATGGTTTGGTCGAAGAGAAGTCGTGCCATCATTGTCGAAGGAGAGAATCTAAGAAGAAATCTACCATTTATTTTATTTTATAAAAAAAATCTAATTCATTAAGTATTTAGTTAGCATGGCTCTTTTTTCTCTAATGGTTGTGTTATGTTGCTTCAAAGTGTTTTCATTGCTGATTTTTTCTCTAAACTTCTTCTTCCTGGTTTTCGGTATTCTCCGTGTGCAGGGTGGAAATATTCAAACTCTCTCTTCCTTAGTTGTACTTAATCAAAAGAAACAGAGCCCGTATTTATGTATGTATGTCAAACAACATCTTTCCGTGTCTTCAATTCTTTGCTGTACTGTTGTTGAATGGAAATAATTTTTACTTGCTTTTCATTAAGAGCTAAATTAATAATGTTCTTGAAAATGTGGTTTGGATGTGTTTTAGTTACAGACCAAATACTTGGCTTTGGCTTTCCTATTTTCACTCTTTTCTGACACTGAGTTGCATCTGTAAATCTTAGAGCCCCAACATTTCGTTTCACAGAAGTTCTATAAACTCCCGATTGGATGCAAACTTTGAACCATTTAAGCCTTTGGAGTTTCGCGAAGCGCTCTCGTTGATGAAAAGAGTGCAAACAAATTTATTCCTTATTTTGTTCCTCGTTTACAACATTGCATGGACAAGGTTTCAGTCCCAGAGACTGAAAGTGTTCAAGCCCACATGATAGAGACTGGAACCCATCAATAGTTTTTTGTGATGTCGTTTCTTGTTAATGTTTATGCTAAATGTGGGGTGATGGTAAATGCTAGAAAAGTTTTTGATAATTTGCCTAGAAGTAATGTTGTCGTGTGGATAACTTTAATCACTGGTTATGTTCAAAATTCACAACCTAAGGTGGCTGTTGCGGTTTTGGGAGACGTTCTTTTCCTTCAAATTTCACTCTATCAATTGCTTTTAATGCCTGTTCTTCTTTGAAGTCTATTGCATTGGGGAGACAGTTCCATGCCTTCATTCATTAAATACCGGATCAGTCATGACTCCAGTATTGGAAATGCTCTTTGTTGTTTGTACTCAGAATTTGGCAAGCTTGGAATCTTCGGTCAAAGCATTTCGCGAGACAGGAGAAAAGGATGTAATTTCCTGGACTATGATTCTATGGGCTTGTGGTGACAATGGCAGAGCAGGAATTAAGACTTTTCATTGAAATGCTTCTTGAGAATGTCGAACCGACGCTAACTAGTGTGTTAAGCTTGTGCAGCACAATATAATCTTTGGATCTGAGGGTGCAGGTTCATTCATCGAGCACTATACTTGGCCATGAATCAAACCTGCACGCATCTCAAATTCTCTCATGTATTTTTACCTTAAATGTGGATGCATTGATGAGGCGAAGAATTTGTTTGATGGAATGGAATACAAGAACTTGATTACGTGGAATACAATGATTGCAGGTCATGCACATGCAATGGATCCTGCAAAGGATAATTTTTCAGCACAGCACTCAGCATGTATTTGATGTTGAATCTCTCCGGCAGGAAACCTGATCTATTCACCTTGTCGAGTATCTTTAACAGCATGCAGTAGGTTGGCAGCCTTAGAGCAGGGGGAACAAATACATGCCCAGACTATGAAATGGGTAGTTTTTATCAGATGTAGTTGCTGGAACTGCACTTGTGGTTATGTACGGTAAGTTTGGGAGCATTGAGAGGACAAGAAAAGCTTTTCTGGAGATCTCTAAAAGAACTTTGATATCCTGGACTAGTATATGATCACAAGTTTCGCACAGCTGGGTGCAGCTTTTTGAATACATGAGGCTAGCTAGATTCAGACCAAACCAGATTCCTTGCGTGGGCGTTCTGGCTGCTTGTAGCCATGCTGGAATGGTCGACGAAGCAAATGAATATTTCGAGATGATGCAAAAGGAATACAAAATTAAGCCTGTAATGGTCCATTATGGATACTTGGTTGGCATGTTTGTGAGGCTGGGTTGGCTAGATGAAGCTTTTGATATCATCAAGAGAATGGATGTAGAGCCAAACGAGTTCATAAGGTTGCTCTTAATTGCAGGGTGTACGAAGCATGGGAATGCAGAACTGGGTTTTTATGCCGCTGAATTGTTACTCAAACTCAAGCCCAAAAATACTGAAACTTATGTCATGTTGCTAGATATGTACATCTCTGCAGAGAGGTGGGACGATGTTTCTATATTTGAGAAAATTGATGAATGAGGAGAAAATCGGTAAGTTAAAGAACTGGAGTAGGATCAGCATTAAGGGAGAGGTTCAATCTTTAAAAAAAAAAAAAAAAAAACTGGCCCCACAACTCAGAGCTGCAAACTCTTGAATGATTTGGCTGACAAAGCAAAGAATCTCGGTTACAAGCTGGTAGAAAATATGGAGGTAATTGACGACGAGGAAGAGGAAGCCGGAGAGAAGACATTCTCTTCTGCTGTTTACCAGTGAGAAGTTAGGAGTAGCATATGGGTTATTGAATACGCCCGTTGTGCACCTGCACGGGTCATCAAAAGTACCACTATGTGCAAGGATTGCCATGATTTTATGGAGGTTGTCTCATCACTGACTTGTAAAGAAATCATCTTTAAAAACAGAAAGCGGCTTCATAAGTTGGTTAATGGACAATGTTTATGTGCAGATTCCCATGCTCTTCTGACATTTCCATATGGTTGAGTAGGATTACCTGCTAATTTTTTTTCTCCAACTGTTTGGGATTTCATGAAAATTCGTTTCATGTATGCTGGCTAGGAAGAGTTATGCTACTCTGACATGGAAGGCTTCTTGAGCTCTTGCTGTAAACAGAAGTGCGAGGACATTTGATTCGAAACAGAGGCCCTTTTTTTATTCACTTGAGACGGATACAAATCTTAGATTATGCCGTGGGATTAAATTATCTTTAATATTCAAAAGTTGAACATTCTCACTGAAAACTTCATTATCAATTCATCCTTTTAACATACATATATATATAAATGTTACATGTTATGGCTACAAAACAGCATTACAATGGTGGAACTCAAGTGAACAAACATACACACAGTAAATCATAAAGAAAAAACAAAAACAAAAACACATATTTTCTACCCTTCCGGAACATGGGAGAGGTGGAGGTGTTAGATGACATAAAAGGAAGGGTTATGTAAGCTAAGACCACATCACCGAGAGATGTCAGTACAGTTATGCATAATCAGCAGCATGCATCAAAACACTGGTACTGCAACATGATGATGATCCAGGAAATGAAATCAGCGCCTTTTGCTCTTTGACTTGGTCATTCTAGATTTGCTCGACTCGGTGGATGGTTTCCAGATGATATCCTCAAGATTGCTGCAGAAGTTCTTGTAGAACTGCACGAAAGAAGCACATCCTTTTATACTAGCAGTTTAAAGGAAGCGAGAGACCGTTTTCAAGAAAGTTTTCTCAAGGCAATCTGACTTGCGACTACCATCGCAGCACTAAATGCAAATAGATGCAAACTGGATAGATTAATCTCTAAACAACCTTGAGGTATTCAGCGGCATCTCCAGCAGCTCTCTGGATATCTACCATTAAAAATGTTGGAGCGATTTCAAATACCTTCAACCAGAAAATTAACAATAAATTGTGATTAGTAGTTAGTAGACTGAGATATGGAAGCAGCTGAAAAATGTACAGCAGAATTCGAGCTGAGAGCCTACTTCCAGAATAACTGAGAAATGACCAGCCTTATCAGCTGAAAGACCTTCCACTCTCATCTGAAAAGTAACACAGCATCTCTGCTTAGATTGAATATAGAAATTCTAGAATTTGGCAAAGTCTAATACTGCTACATAACTGTACCAACATATTAATTCATTTATTACGACCATTAGGGGGGAGCAAAAGAAAAAAGTACAGTTATAAGAACCTATGCTGTCTACCTTAAAATTGCGAATATGAGTCTTAAAACCCATTGATTGTGCAACAACTTCCATGCTTGATAATACAACAGTTGCTGGCTTCTTTGAAACAAAGCGTGTCTGATGCTTCAGAGAGTCCTAATGGAAACAGAAATTAGACCCTCCTAAATCTTTAGAGCCTACATACTTTAAACTGTATACAAGAGCGGGAAATGGTGAGATGATACAAAACATATAATCTATGATACTGATATGCTGGATGGGAGGCGAAGATCTTTACAATAATAGTTTTGAGAAAATAATTGGATCTCATAATGTGCCGAGAAGTGATAAATCATGCTGTTCAAATATAGCACATTTGATGATCCATACCTGCCCACGGTCAAATAGGGCTGCAAGATTCAAGCCTTGAGATAAAATTATTAAGTCGAATGCATTAAGAATCAAGGGACTCATCTCCTCATTCCCGTGTTGTTCATCAGCCCTTTGCTCCTACAGCAAACCATCTCATCAAGAATGCGAATAGGAGAGAGAAGACAAAGCCACTTCCAATTAAAGGAAACACATCTTAAATATACGACCAAATTGATTTATTCTGGATGGCAACCATAGTTACAAGGGGTTAGAGCAGCATGTTTATTGGTAAAGAAAGGGAATGCCCAATTCAAGTGACTTCTAGAGAATTTGACCACCAGAAATTAGAGCATGCATGTGCAGTGAAACCAAAACTGAGGGCTAGAGGGTGACATCAGTAAGCATGAAACTACCTCCAAGTTGAAGGTGAAATGTCTTGTTAAAATTTGTTATGCTGGCAAACAGTTGTCTTCTTGTTAAAATATAAATCAATGATCGAACACTCAGAGCAGTAAATAAAGCCAAAAGCATCAAACTGAAAAGCTTTCAAGTTTCAAGATTCTTAAATTATGGAACAGCATTTAGCATCTGGACCAACCTCGGGATCATCAAAAACTGCATTTACATCATCAAGGTTCACATCTTCATACTCAACAGGTTTGATAGGAACATAACCTTTCTTGAACCACTCGTCATTCCTAATCTGTTCAACTGTAATACGCTGCATGGAGTCAGAAACACCAAAGCAAATTAACTAACTTAAGACACTAAATTAAATTAAACACTTGGACACTATTATCAGCAAAATATGATGGAGATGATATGCCCAATAAAGGCACTGAACATAACCTTTACAAGAGATTAGGAGCACTAGATTATCATACAAATGGCACAGCATATGTGCATGTCACTAGATTTTTTTAAAAAAAAAACTTCTGAACTAGTGAATCATGCAAAACTCATCTCTATCAACTGCATAATTAGAAATTGAGTTCAGTTTTCAGATGAAAATAAAACAAAGAAAAATAAGGACAAGTCCAGTTCAGTTTGATGTTGAAACATTTTTTCCTTAAGTGGGGATCTATTTCATTACTTCTAATAAATTTTCAAGTTGGCTTGCAACATATTATACTAATTTTAAGTTTTCTGTAATTGACCACAGTCTGCAACCTAGAGCAATGTCTTGTAACATAGCCAATACTTACTGTTTCAGGCTTCGGGTCCAAAATTCTATGAATCAAAGATTTAGCTCCCACTGGAAACCAAGATGGGCAAGAAAATTCTGCTCTGTCAATCTATTGAAAGCATTTGAAAAAATCAATAAGATCATAAGAAAAGAATAACATGATGAACAATACTAATATATGCTGAGAAGTGCAGTTTGACAAGATTGAAGGATGACGATAAACATGGAAGAGATTTAGCTAAAAGTTTTGATTTTCAGATATATATGTTGTCCTATATAATATTTTTTGTTAAGAGTAGAGCTCTTTACAGGATTTCAAGATTAGATGATGCAAACTGAAAGTACCTACTTGATTTGTTTAGTTTGCTAGTTCAAAACTTAAGCCTCACTAAGACCTACTAAGAGTCTAACATAAGAGAAAGAATCAATAGTGCCCTGCCATTAAAGGATTGCAAAACATCCAAAGATACTTTATTCCAGAGTTCTTTCCTTAATTACTTACATAATTACTTGGAGGTAAAATGAAGTCCCAATCCAAGAAAAAATGGCAACAAAGACAAAACAATCCTCATAATTAAGAAAACACAATAAAATTTACCAATAATCCCAAGTAAGTGCATGTGATATAAGTTCATGCCTTGCTATATAATGTGGTGAGATCAAGCTCATCAAATGGAAGATATCCTGCCATCAGAACATAAAGGATGACTCCACAGGACCACACATCTGCGATAGCACCATCATAACCCTTGTGACTGAGTACCTAGACCAGAAAATGAAAACTTACAGAAGCATGCTTGGATTTAATTTTTCATTCAAGCTAGAAGCTAACACTATCATAGTTACCTCTGGTGCTACATAGTTAGGAGTTCCACATGTTGTCCGCAACAAGCTAGCTCCCTACGCACACAAGAATTGCCAAAATAGCAACCATTGTGTTGTTAATTCCTTCAAGTCTGATGATCTAAAATAGTAACAACAAGAACTCTCAATGAGGATCTTACTTGTTCAGGCAGTGCACTCAGACCAAAATCAGAAATCTTCAAGTTTCCTTGTGAATCGAGTAAAAGATTTTCAGGCTGTAATAACATGAACTATGAGATCCCAGCAAAAAAGAAACTGAACAGCAGCTTTCTGGATGTCAGCAAAACAACACCTTTAAATCTCTGTGGTAGACTCCCTTACTGTGGCAATAATCCACACCATCAATAAGCTGTTGAAAGTATCTCCTAGCTTCAGCCTCACTAAGTCGTCCATGATGCACCTACATAATCATGGTTAACAAGAATCATGTATTAGTGTTGAGCTGGGAATATTATGTCAAGACTACAAAATGCCTATCCATCTTGAGTGTTGGATTTGAATTTTGACTACTCACAATTTTATCAAACAATTCACCACCTGTAATGAATTCCAATATTATATAAATCTTTGTTCGGCTTGCTAAAACCTAACATAAAATGGTAGGAGTTAGGAGGAAGAACAATTGGCAACGGAAAAAATACAAACCACACAGTCCTACAAGACATAATATCCTTAAAAAATAAAAATTTAATACTTCATGCCTCATGCAGGCGCACGACATAAGGATGTCGAACAAGCTTCATTATAGATATCTCCCGTTTTATCTGCGGGAAAAAAAGAAAGATATTGTGAGGAAGATAGAAGCGGTTGTGTAACAACCTAAAGTGTTTTAAATTATAGGAATACAAGATATGATGAATTTTAGCCAAAAGAAAGCTACCAATATTCAAAACATCATAATATGGAAGACAACAAAATCCAAGCATTTGCCTCAAACCAGAAAACTTCAGCTCAGATGCTCCCTGTTGAAGGGGTTTATGATTGGATCACATGATATACTACTATGTATCAAAGCAAAGTCATTTCTAGCTAGTATGTTGCAGGTCACTGGATCAACCTGGGTGAGTGAAAGAGAGGGTTCAAATCCAATAAGCGGCGGGGAAAGCAATTCCACTCATTCACATGTTTGAAATCCATAATATTGTTAAAGGAGACATTGTTTTTCCAGAATCCAATCCATACACTTGCCACTAAACTAACTAGCTAGTTTCTTTGTTTACAAGCCGTGAAGTGATGATTCCTCTGGCATGAGATCATAAAATTAAGAACATAAAGCTGATGACTTGTCAATTTAGCCATTTCAAAGATAGGATCCTTCCTTCCTTCATTTCTTTTCTTCTTCTTCTTTTTTGACAACTTATTTGGCTATTAAAAACCCTTCCATTGATTCTTTTCCTGTCCAATCTATCGAGCACCCATCAATTCAAACTGAGATTTCTCTTCTTTTGCCAGATTACTGTGCTTTCTTGTAATCTAATTCAAACCCAGACAAACAAAAAGAGGTTAACTTGCTAACCTGATCGACCATCTTATGTTTGATGATGGTACTTCGATCGAGAATTTTCATGGCTACACTTTCACCAGTCTCCGTGTTTTGCGCGAACTTTACCTTGGCAAAGGTTCCTTCTCCTATAGTCCTTCCTACCTCGTACTTCCCTACTTTCCTAATTGCCACCATCGTGTTAATCTCTTTCTCTCTCTCTCTCTCTTTCTCTGCTACCAGTTAATCTCTTTCTTAGTTCGAAATCTCTTCTTCTTGCATTTGAAAGCAGTCCTCTCTTCTCTTTAAAAAGCGAGGTCCTAATTTTCAACAAGGAAAAGCTATCAAGTGTTACGGGGAGAAGAAGCTTTTTCGCTTTATAGATTTAAAAAACACAAGTAACTGGCATGTAGAAGGTAACCCTAAGCTACTATTAAATTGCTTGTTTGGTATTTGCGTTTTCAATTCTGCTGGATGTCTCTTAAGAATATATTTATCTTTAAAAAATATTAAATTTATATTTTTTTATTGTTTTTAATAATTTTAAAGTATTAATATTAAAAATAAAAATAAATCTAAAATAAGATTGTTTTAATATATTCTTAAATAAAAAATATTTTTAAAAAGTATTATTGTTAAGAGTATATTTGAGACGAATCATGATATTTAAAAATTTTTAATTTTTTTAATTTTAAATTAATTTTTTTACATAAAGATGGTTAGTTAATTTACTTTAGCAATAATAAAATATTTTTTAAAACAAAAAATATATATTTTAGTTAGAAATATATGATAAACACGATAAAAATATTATTTTGATGAATTTTTTTAAAAACTAATTATATTTTGAAATTTAATGATAATATTAATAAGTTTTTTTGAAACCTGGAGATTTATTTTACTTTTAAAAAAAAATCCAGGTACCCTACAAATAAAATAATCTGTCCGAACTTTGAATTCAGTAAAGATAGTTAAAAAACTGGCTGTCTTGAGAATTTTAAGGCCAGAGAAAGAGTGAAAAGTAGAGAGACGAAGGGGTTGGGAGACCTCAAATCTTGTCTTTTAAGGTTTCGAAACTGAAATTTACTGTGATAATTAATGTTAGGCGATCATGAGAAATTAGGAGGTGGGGTTGTTTTATATCAAGCTTTTGATTTGGAAAGAGTGGGGAGACCTCCGGTAAGCCGACGAGACATCCATGGGGCCGGGGTTTCTGGTCGACAAACGACCTCTCTTTTAGTGGCTGCTAGTAATATCTTCTTCCTTGATTCGTGACACCTTCCCATTAGTTCTTGGATTTTTCCTTTCTGTTATCATGATTTTGGCTGCCCTATTATCTTAATCAAATATTAATGGTTAATCCTTAGTTATGATTACTTGTTGAATTACAGTTTTGTCTATTTGTGACTGAATCGATACGGTTTTTCTTCAAGATTTCTGGTGACTTTTGGAGAGAGAGATGAATTGGGGATTTGGACAAGCGGATACCGTGGCATTTGTCAACGAAACCACAGTTTGATTTTGTATTTTAAAAGTATTTAAAAATAAAATTATTTTTTTACTTTAAGTTATTTTTTTATATTTTCAACTGTTTTAATATATTAATATTGAAAATGATTTTAAAAAATAAAGACCAACATAAAAAAAACTATTATTTTACTGCAATTACAATGAAGACCAAGTCATCAGCAGTCAACAAGTGCCATGATCCTCCTTGTTAATGATGATAAAACTGCACCAAAGGGTACAGGATTTGAAATCTGCAAGATGATTGTGCGCAAATTGACCATTATTCCTCATGCGGTCGTCATCTAATTTCTTAATTTGTTACGGATCGCGCATCAACTTGGGTGGTTTTTATTTTTATTTTTTATTTTTGTGGCACTTAGTTAAGGATTTTTTTTTTTAGTTTAACATGGGTGTTTGGGCCAGCTTGTATGTACCTCAACTAATCTCACAGGCTCTGAAATTAACAACCATGTAAGTCTCCAATAACCATCATATAAGCAACCACATGACTATGACTTAAACTTGAAACCACAGAAAAAACAAATCTCTTAATATCACTTAGTAAAGTAATTTGAATATAATAGAAGTTGTCTCCATCATCCCACGTGCTTAACACAAATGAGTCATAATTAATTTTTGGGCATTACTAATTATACAATGTTATAAATCAATGTACAAATGGCAATTTTGCGCTTCACAAAATCAAAATATTTATCATTTTACATTTAATTTATTTATATTTTTTTTATGTAATTTATAATACATCTACCAGCGTCTAATCTCTTTTTTATATATAATTTAATTTTTCATTTGATACATTTTTAATATGTATTTTTTTAATGTATATTTAAATTAATATTCATTCTTTTTTATTTTTTTTAGATTGTTTTTATAGCATTTTTTTAAATAAAGATTATTTTTTAATTATTTTTTATGTATTTAAAGTTTTGAAAAGAGTATTTTAATTCTTCTATAATTTATTTTTTAGGTTTTATACGAATAAATTTTATTTTATTTATTCTTGGTAAGAAATGGGTGCAGATGCACAAACACACACAAAAAAAAAAAAAGATCTGGTGTGTCTTATCACCACTCTTCCTTCATAAGGTTCTGTAATAATAAAATCCTCCAACAGTTTTCAAGCAGGATCCATTGTTTTAAACGGTGCACAAAGTTCCTCAAAACACACGCCACCATGTAGCATGGCCAGGTGTGATGTGTTTGTGGAGCTGTATCTTTCAAAACCAGACAATTGACTTTGAAAAATCAGACCAAGTTCAGTTGATTATTTGATTTTTGTCACGATCATCAAGAGTGTGATACTCCATCTGGTTCTTGTCTGAACATCACTAAGAAAACAAGGAATCAGTTCGTGAATTAGTTATGCTCCGTCCAAAAGGAATTAATTATCTGTAACAACACTTGACAAACATCACAACAGTGTCCCATGTAAAAGAAGAGCTCGAACTGGGAAGGGTGGATCTGGAAGAGGGTATACTTGTCTATCCTGGATTTCTTTAACAAAAGTCTTTATCCGCTACAAACCAGGAATAAAAAAGATAGTGACGATAGGAGAGGTTGCTTTGAATATATTTTCACGGAATGGTGATTAGGCTGCATAATTATCGAGTGAGGGAATTCTGGGCGTGTGTTTCTTGCCAAAAAGAAAAGGTTGTATGTCTCCTCAGCCTCCATAGGAGAAATGGAGCCACCCTGTTTTCCACTCAACTGCTCCATTTCAGCTCTAGTTGCTTCCGAGAGGGATGATGCCCCGCTTGCCTCTATGGTTTGTGCAAGGATACTGCAGAAATATTCTATAATAAAAGCTCATGTTTAATTTTTATTTTCTACTCCGATCTTAAAAGGCTGATGTTTTTTCTTGCCCTTTTCAGGCACAAAACAAATCCAGAAATATAGCTGACGTATGGGTCACGGCCTCACAGGAGACCCACATACGCTTTGCAAAGGGAAAACATGGACCACCCAGTCAAAGAAAGCCCAAATAATATTATCCCACAACATAGCCCACAAGCCTAACTCTATCGTCGCTGAAGCTGTTAACTGTGAAGGCATAATTCAGCATCAAGAATGAGGGCCTTGGCATGCAAGCCAAGAAAGTCCAAACTGAGGAAATTTAACCTTTGAAGGAACCTTCATGGCTCACTCGATTTGAGTTCCCGGAAATCAAGTCCCATTCCCAGGAACATGTCTTGGACGTGACACATATAATTTCCATTTATCAAAAATACAAACTAGACTTGGAGGATATAACGTATCCAAGATGGATAGGTAATTTCAATACCCGCATTTAGACTGTATAAATATGAACTAAATCCTGAAGACAAGCACATAGGACGAAGAGGGAAATTTAAAGTAAGGAACTGTTTGAAGTATCTGGCATACGATTTCTCAGGTGAAGTTTCAATGTAAAACATGAAATTTCGTCACAAAAGTCTGCTCTTTCTTCCCCAACCAAAGTTTTGTCTTTAGACTCTACAGTTTAACAAAGCAAAGGCTTTGAAAAATCAATGTCTTTCGGTCCATAATTATTTTCTCTTTCGAAAAAAGATTTTGAAGGTGGTTTGAAGCAGAGTTGTTTTCTCTTGCAGTGTTTAGTTAAGTGAAGAATGGAGAAGCAGCAAGAATTGGAGTGGGCTAAAGCACAGAAGATTGCAACAAATGTAGACCTTGTAGCTGCAGCTAAAAAGCAGTTGCGATTCCTTGCAGAGGTTGATAGGCATCGGTACCTCTATGATGGCCCTTCCTTGGACCGGGCCATTCACAGGTATTGCCGTGTAACACCTTGCAGAGGTTGATGTTATGTGATGAACTCCTGCAGGAAATCTCGCCCTTCAAGTTCTCAGCAATACAAACCCACAACCTAAACTCCGTAATTTTAATTCAATTTTTTTTATCAACTTTCTTACTGCACTAATGCCAGGTACAAGTACTGTTGGCTTCCTTTGTTAGCCAAGCATGCTAAGTCTCCCGTTACAAAAAGCCCTTTGGTTGCCCCGCTTGATTGTGAATGGATCTGGCATTGTCACAGGCTCAATCCGGTAGTCCTCTTGACTAAAATTTGTTTTAAAAAAGCAGCATTTTTTTTAAAAGAATCGTGTACTTCTTGAGAACATAGTGGTTTTTATCAGGTTTAGTTTTTCAGGTGTGCTACAGGAATGACTGTAAGGAACTTTATGGGAGGATTCTCGGTACCTGGAATGTTGTATCTTCCACTCAGGCAGTTTGTAAGAAGCAAACTGAAGAATTCTGGAATAGAACCTATCCTACGGAACAATATGAACTGAATCCAAGCACCCAGTTAGTGGAGGGTGTTGGGGAAGCTATTCTAGGAGCCCAAAAAAGCACAGAATATGATCTAGTTTCAGCTGTCAAAAGGCAGAGTTCTTTCTATTATCAGGTAATAAAAAAAGAAATCCAAAGGTGCCAAATATTCATGTTTGTAACATCTACATACGACTGGATTGTTACAGGTAATCTAATTTTTAAATATTTTGTAAGAGTTGGATGACAGTCTGTTAACATAATGGAAGTTTTTACACAAAAACTGTGATTCACTAGGTTTTGGATCAGCTTCCAGGAGATGAATGTTCTGCTTGATAGTTCAAATTCTGTGATTTTCATTTAACAAGAAAGAGATGTGTAAAAAAAATATAAAAATTGGAGAACTAACTTAGTCATTCTGTATTGAAATGTCTGGGTTTGACACAAGCTCAACGAACCAACTTTGACTTCATTGACAGGTATCAAGTCCCCATATGAAAAATGATACCTTTCTTGAAGAAGCTGTAGCTAGATACAAGGGATTTCTGTATTTAATCAAGAGAAACCAGGAGAGGTCCATCAGGCATTTCAGTGTTCCAACTTATGACGTTGACCTCATCTGGCATTCTCATCAACTACATCCTGTTTCTTACTGTAAAGATCTGGTGGCAATAATAGGCAGGGTGCTAGAGCATGATGACACTGATTCTGATAGAAGTAAAGGTAAAAGGCTGGATACTGGGTTTTCTGGGACCACTAAGCAGTGGGAGGAAACATTCGGTTCAAGATACTGGAAGGCAGGAGCTATGCATAGAAGCGATGCTCCATCTCCTCTCAAAATCAGTTTGGGTGAACTAGACACTTCAAACAAGAATGATACTGCTTCCAATCAATATCAAAGTATCATTCAGCTTCCAAAGAAAAAGCTGATTGAGGTAGTCACAGATATCCTTTCTCACTTTGCTTTCAGATTATTGCCCCACTAAACACCCATATACCAAGCACAAGTGCTGATATGACATAATTCATTCAGGTTATGGTGGAAATTGTGGAGGTTAGAGACTTACCAGCTGAGCATAACGGAGGCCTTTCCGTAATACTTAGTAAGAAACAGCCAGATTTGTATTTCAATGGCAGGAGAATGAGTATCTTGTCCAAGGCAGGGAAGAAAGATGTCGCTGTTTTCCGATGTGAACCCACAGGAGAGCTCATCTTCAAACTTGTGTCCTATCCATCCTCTGTTTCACATATTGCAAGGCCTGAGAAAATATTGGGGACAGCATTAATCTCTCTACATGACCTCATGAAAACAGGTTCTCCTTTGTCAATTGAAAAATGGTTTGCATTGGTGCCAAATTCTGGAATTGTAGGTTCCAAGCCAGTCAATCTCTGGATTGCTCTCTCTTTCACTCCTCCAGTACAGGCACCATCATTGCTGCACATGGTCCAGACTCGTCCATCCACAACATCTTGTTTCTTTCCCCTCTCTGGAAGTTTTCAACAAGATGAAACTTGGACATGCGTTGTGGATGAGGGTGGCAACAGGATCATCAACCTCCAGATGAGGTGCTTATAACTTGGTGCATATTTGACCATACCGAAGCTCTGCATTCAATGACATTTGTTTTTTCATCAGATATTCAAAGAAAGCGGAGGCCAAAGACAAAAAGGAAGTGATCGGCATGACCAGCTCCGGCGAAAGACTTGTTCTCGCAGAGTTTGCTGGAACAGGATGGTCTTTGATGAATTCCAGCTGGTGGTTGCAACCTCATCAAATAATTACTGATGCTAGTCGGATCTTTGAGCTCACTGGTAGCCATAAGGTGAGGACCTATTCTCCCATGCCTTAACATTACGTGCTTGGACAATTGCGGATGCAATCCTCCTGTATAATCATATGGAAATTTAAGCAATTTTTTCCTCAACATTTTTTTTTTATATATACTATGATCATCTTACATGTAATTTTCGATGCAGCTAGCTAACCTCTAGTGTTTTGTGGCTTCAGGTGATCGTTTTTCCTGGTAGGAAACTGGAGTATGAAATCAAATGTGAGAAGCATAAAAGCGAACAAAATTTCATGACAGCTGTCAAATTTTCTGCAGAATATCCTCATGGAAAAGCCGTGGCGCTGTTTGATTTGAAGTCTGCCTCTCTCAAGGTACAGAAGGTGTCAAATCATCGAGCATCATTCGTCACTAGAATTGTATTATTTTTAATAGTTTTGTGACCAGGTGAATGAAGAATGGCTTGGATTTCCCGGGATTTTATTAGCTTTTCTACTCTCCGATACTCCGAGGAATGAGAGCAATGGACAATTCAATACCGATGGAGAGAGTGCAAAAGAAATGGACACTGATTCAAAGCAATATGCAAATACAAGCTCTAAGGAAGACAAAACAACCAACCAAATTCAGGACATAGAAGATACTGCGAAAGCAACAACCCAAGAACCCTACAAATCTGGTGATGAATGTGATTGTGGTGTTGTGGCTCAAGTTGAGGTGATGGGTGGAAAAGGCACTGGAGTTGTTAAGAATGTCACAGGTGAAGAAAACCACAGTAATGGATCCAAAGCAATAATAAACAGTGGAACATATTGCTCCAACTTACTTGGCCTTGTTGGTTCAGACTCTGCCAGTCATTTAATCCTAGAGGATGAAGCAAAGAGCGCTCATTGTGGTGGATGTGGCTCATGTCATGGTGGTTGTGGAGGGTGTGGTTCCCAGACTGCCAGTTCTATATTCCAAGGGGATGCAGCAAACAGCCCTCATTGTGGTGGGTGTGGCTCATGTCATGGTGGTTGTGGAGGATGTGGCTCATGCCACGGTAGCAGTTGCGGCCAAGATCAGCAGTAAATTATCCTAGTGATTGCTGGTCAAAATGCAGCTGCCGCCTCTACCTAAGGACACATTAGCTGGATCCAAAATAGGCACTTGATACATGATATCATTTCACTTCAAGCACCGAAATTAACATAAACCATATAGACAAGTAATGTACTTAATTCTGGTGATCTATATATAATAATAACGCACTGCGCTTATTTAATTATCTTTTGCTTCTCAATTAAGGATCTCTCTATTATTACTGGATGTTCTTCCTTTCAATACCAGAGGGGGCGATAGGACTTGGGGCCAGGTCCTGCCAAAACAACAAGTTGCTTCTGCAGCTATGAGAAGAAATGCTGAATCTTCCATCTGCCAAGTGCCAAAGATTTTGTGCAAGAGGAAAATGTTAATTTCTACCACTGAATGCAAATTTAATTATAAATAAACGGTGCCAGACAACCCTCTCAAAAACAGTTCCAAAGATTTGGTATTTTCACATTCGATCTAAACCATATTAAAATAAAATAAAAAAATTAATAAACTAATGAATCCAACCAATCAATCATTTCTAACCCAAAATCACACACATTAATTCTGCGGAGTCGTAACATTACCATTAGCAACCTCTCCATCCTGATTCACCACACCGCCACCTTGCCTACAGTCTACAGCTCCAATGGTTGCCCCTGGAGCTGCCTGATACGGAGTTGTATAATACACCTGTCTCCCTGCACTATCTTAACCAGCCTGCAGATACCCTCGCTCAGCCACTCCGACTTTTGGCTGCACCAATCCACCAGCTTTCGTCGTCTTTTGTAGTTGAATTGAGCCAGCCGCCGGTTGCTGGACATGACTGTAAACCTCCTGCACAACTCTCTGCACTCCATAATAACCTTTACCAACTTGTCCAGTAACCGGTCTCAATGCTGGTGCTTGAAGTAAATAAACTGGCTGCTCAATTCCAACATAAGTCATGGGATAACCATTTGAACTCACATGCCCTTCGTGTAAGTTTACGGCTGGAATTACAGCTCCAACCGGAACTGGAGCAGGCGGCACCGGAGTCATTTTCTCCGGAAGTTTCTGTGCATAATGTTCACCAAGGAAACCTCTAGAGCTGGCCTCGTCAGATTTCCGTTGCTAGTTATTACCAGCAATGTGCAGTCTCTTCAAATCCAGAGTCTGTTGTTTAAACGCCTCAGAGGCATCTCCAATCAAATTCCTATCCTCTGATCCACATTCCGAGCCAGCAGAAACATCTTTCACAACAACCTCCGGCACAGTAGGCTGCGAAGGTGGAGTATCCACAAATTTTGTTCCTGGAACAACCGTATTATTATCCAGTTCGAACAAAATCCGGATTCTCCGCTGAAACAGCCGCCTTGGCGGATGGTAAAGAAGATTCTAGACTCTGCACACTTACAGAATCTAAAGCATCCACAAACAACTGCCTCTCCGATTTCACTTCACTCGGAACGAAACTTTTCAAACTAAACAGAAATAACCGTAACTTCGCGGCCTTAGCGGAAGCCCGGTGCAACCGGTCGAATTCAATCATCATGTGCTCAAGATCCTCGTCATTTGTAACGGAATTCAAAGCATCAACATCTTCACCAGGAAGTTGATACTTAAAAAAGATATCAGTGGCCCCACCACAAAGAGACGCGAGTTTATGCACCATCCCAGAAAACTTGATACCGTGATCGACGGATAGGATTTTCGTGTCGCCTCCGATGTAAGCGAGTTGGTTATCGTGGAGTCTTGGTTGGATTTTCCCACCATCACTACACATTAATTTGACTTTGTAGGTTGACAGCGGGTCGTCTGATGAATGAATGTCTTCGGTTTCGCGGGAGTCTGGGTAAGAAGAGTGAGAGAAAGTCTCCATTGTTGTGTCTCAGGGTTAGGGTTTTGAAGGTTTTGAAGGATTTGAAGGGGAGGAAGATGGATGAAAATGTGTTAGTTCGGGAGGGGAGAAAACATGTAAAAACAGGATTCCAGGTAATAAAACGGCGGGAGCTGAGTGGTTATTTTTTAAAATATTCATTTTAAAAATATATTAAAATAATATTTTTTTTATTTTTAAAATTTTATTTTTAATATTAATATATAATTTAAAAATTATTTAAAAAAAAAATTTCTTCAAAAACACTTTAACACTGTGAAAACAAACCATGCCTAAGGAAGGGAAAGTGTTTTAAGGATTAAAATGCGGTGGTGCACATTGTGTGTTTTTTTTTAATGGAATAATATCGTTATTCTTTGTTTCAGTTTTTCATTGATTATCTTATTGATTCTTTTACGATCTGGTGTTTGCTTGTTTTTTTGTTTTTCAAAAGTATGTGTCATTTTAATGTGTCATAATTGAAAAATGTTAAATATTAATATGTAAAAATATCATGAGCTAATTATATATTATGATCTTGACATGAGATGCAATGATAAGCACGCTAACCTTAAAAGTTCATGGTAGATATGTGGCCAGTTCTTCCCCGGTCAAATATTTTTTTTGTTGTGAAAAAAAAAATTGAGAAAAAAAATTTGAGATTCAAGTCACACATAATTGATAATTTAAATAATATAAATAAAAAAACATAACAATAACAAGTAAAATAAAAAATATAACAAGAAAAAAAACAACATGATCCTATCTATAATTTGAAAAACTCAATATTTAAAGGTTAAATTAAAATTAAAAAAATCCAATTAGATTGGGTTAACTTACAAACTATGTAATAGTGGACATATGATTGAGATAACCTTGTAGAAATAAAAAAATAAAGAAAAAAAAACCACCCAAAAGGAAAGTAAAAAAAAACATGAAGATTAATTTTCAATACATAAATGTTGAATGATGAATTTGAAATAAATAATTAGTTTGGACAAAGAAAAAAAAACTCAAGCAAGCATCCCAAACCCGGTCAAATCTTAAAAACTCACAGCCCGTGAAACTCTAGATTCGAGTCCAATCAAGAAGTTTATTATGAACCAATTTAAAAACATTAATTCTAAGAACCTGTTAAAGAAAAATATATCAGCAATCCAAAAAATAAGAATTAAATTTGACAGGAAAAGGAACAAAGAAGGGTGAAACTATAAAATAAAATCAATTTAAAAAATAATTCAAGACAAAAAAAAATAGCAATAAGAAAATAGAGACCAAATTTGAAAAATAAAAAAATTAAGAGGAATTAGATTGAAAAGGCATACCAATTTTATAAATTATTTAAGATAAAAAGAATTGCAATAAAAAGAAAATATACCAAATACGAAGAATCGATGAATTAAAAGGTTGTTCTTGGATTTTGAAAGGGTTTGCATGACAATCTAGGTGGGAGAGGGAGAAAATAGGAAACAAAAAATTATTGTTGACACCAAATCACCGTGAATCTTGGAACATGCATTGCATGATTAGGTCGAGAATGTCGAGAACTTTCAAATGTTGTCCTGGAAAGTGGTTTTTGGTTGTCAAACGGCCCCTTACAAATCGCTCGAATGATGCAGGGGTTGTCCACACGTTGACGCGTGATGTCAACAAGTTATTTTAATTATATGTAATAATATAATTTATGACAATGCTTCTGAATACCTTTGAAATTTATAATAAAAACAATATAAAATAACAAAAAAAACCCCTTAAAATAGAGTTTTTGTTGGTTTTGTCTGTAAAAATATCAAAGTAATTATACAATTCTAAAAAAATTTAAAATATAAAATTTCACCAAGTAGTCAATATTAAATTATTTTATTCAAGTATTAAATTAATAAGTTTACTATAAAAATTAAAATTACTAATATAATCTCATACAATTAACAAAAAATAAAATTCATGTCATAGGAAAAGAAACCCTTTTTTTTAATGTACCATATGATGGGCCCACTATTTTTTTTTAATTTTTTTTTAATGTTCTCATGACAGCTTTATCTTAAACTAGGATTAAAAATAATTTTTTTTATTGATTTTATGCGGTCAAAAAAATAATTTTCATTGAATGCTGATATTCAAATTTAAGTTAAAAAAATTACAAAATAAAGCACCCTCTTAAAAAATATTTTAAATTTATATTTTATAATTTCTTCTTAGATTCTTTTCTTTTTTGTTAATAATTTTTAGCATTATTCATGATAAAATTGAAGAATAATGTTGTGGATACTTAAATTTTTACTAAAAAGTTTTACTTAATAATGTAACATTTGACGATTGATTTTTTATTATTAATGGTTCGTTCTATGATTAGAGTTATGTTGTTAAATATAATAAGATTTACATCTCAAATACTTTCCATATAAAAAATGTTACTTCAACATTAAAAAAATTATAATAATTTCTTTTCATATCATAACTTGAAGAACATTGCACCGTGTTATTTAAAAATTTAAATTTTTTTTGTTAAAAACTAATTTTTTTGTGTGTTTTGAATTGTTTGATGTGCTGATTTCAAAAATAATTTTAAAAAAATAAAAAAAACATCATTTTAATACATTTCGGTATAAAAAGTACTTTGAAAAATAATCACAACCACGTTTTCAAATAAACTTTTGATCAGTGTAAAAAATAATGTTAGTGAAACAGTGAAATTGTTCTTAAGAAAATAACAATGCATGCTTTTTCAGAAAGAAAACAAGTCTTTTTCACAAGCATAATAATCTAAAATAAATATAAATTAATTATAAAATGAAAAGTTGAATAAAAACAGGATGATAATAATGGTCATTGATCTCGGAGCTGGGCAAACGTTTCATTTTCTTAAAAATAAAATATTTATTTTTTTACAAGAACGAGTTGGTCAGCTAAAATAGATAAGCACGAAAAAACCTCTAAAAAGGAATAATGATTTAATTGGGCTAGAAATGATATCCCGCAACATAATTAAATGTCCATTGATCTCCAAGGAGCCAGGCAAGCGTTTCATTTTCATTTTTTATTTTCATTTTATTTTTCTTTATAAGAATTCCATGCAATTTCCTTAATAAATCTACTATTTCCTTTATTTCCCCTAATAAATGAACCACATGCCCTACGTACATCAGACCATGCCCCTCGTGTTTTTATTTTTTAAAAAAAAACTAATAAAAATACCTATAAAATTTTAAAACCGGAAATTTCCTCTGGCAAATGGAACTAACCAATGGGGGCAGACCCACGTATCGGGCTGGGCTATGTTGTAACAATCATTTGCAAGAGGCCCAAAAAGAGAAAAATTATTTCAGTCACCACGTTCTCAAAAGTCGTGGAGTCCACAACTCATGAATCCCATTAAGGGAGAGCAAGAAAAGGGCAGTTTCAATTCAATTCAATTTTGGAAGAAAGAAATCTTGGTTTGTGGATTTGAGTGGAAGCATAGCTATGGTGAAAGCAGTGATCGGAGACGAAACCCAACTAACTTCAGCCGAGGATCGCCTCAGCCAATCCGGTCTCACCTCTCAGGTCTCTCTCTAAATCTTCATATCCACACATGCAAAACAACAACTACGTGCTCCAATTCTTGATATCGAACTTTTTTTCTTCTTCTCGTCAGGTGGGTTTGGTGATAGGAAAACTTAGCTCCAAATTAGATCGTGGCTTCATTTTCGATTTGGTCCCCACCCCACCAAACGATGCAGGAGAATCAGCCTGTTCACTCCTCGAAACCACCAAAGATGACAACAAGAGAAAGGGTTTCAAATCTAAATCACAACCCGCCGTTGATTCTTCTGCCTTGAACATCGATTCGGATTGGGTCGCTGAACATGCCCGTCAGGTCCATTCTACTTCTATAAATTTTATTTATCTTATGTGGTTTGTTACTGTGGGTTCGATTTGGTGAAAAAAAATGTTGTCGTTAATGTCAAAGGTTTCAAGAATGTTAGTGGGTGGCATGAAGGTTATTGGTGTTTATGTTTGGGTTAGTGATAGTGCTTTCAAGAATTCAACTATAACACTTTTCCAGGTAATTCTTGCCCCTTGTAATTTGACTATACTTCCTGTCTTAGTTTGTTTTAATTTTACTAAGTTCTGTGAAAATTGAGCTGATAGGATTTTTGTTGATGGTATAGCTTTTACAGACAGTGAAGGGAGTTGCAGAAGCTGCACCAGTTACTGAAACTGATTGGGATGAGAGATTGCTGATTCATATATGTTATAGTCCAAGGAGGTATTTCATCGCTACTGTCACCGTTTAATTGAAACTCTTATTTCTATTACCAAGTATCTGTCATTTTGATGCAGGCGTTGTTTTTGTTGCTCATATGGACTAATGAGTTGATTTTTGTAGGTGGACGTGCCGGAATTGTGTGTTGTCTTCGAATATCACTTCCAGTAGTATACGGCCATGTGATTTTAAAATGGGAAGGGTCTTAAGTTCCCTTCAGGCATTTAGGTGTACATACAACTTCAAACTCAGGTATCTTCAATGTTTTTCATATGTGTGCTCTGTTTGTGGATCCAAACAACAGTTCTATTTGGTGCTGGAATATAGATATCTTGTGATCCTTGTGACTCATGAATGAAGCTATATTTCCCAGATTGCCTGTAACTCATGAGAGTGCATCAAATGCCCAAGCATTGAGTTCAATTCTTCGTCATGTAATTTCTGTGCATGCTAAAGAGCTAATGGATGCAAAGGCTATGATTGATGGGAATTTGGTAAGCTGCACTGTGACTTTATCTCTCTTGGAATGAAACTGCAGACCTTAAAGTCATTAATTTATGAAGCAAATCAAGGACTTGCAGTTTCTTATCATAGATTTATTCATTTAATGTGAAACCCAGAGTAAAATTTTTAAAAAGTGACATGATGATGCTTGAGGATATTGGATGGAAAATGATTCTATTAACAGGATGGTTTGGTTATTAAGATCTGGAAGTTAGTTGATAAATACCTACACCTGCATCTCCATGGTGATACCTTGAGACATGCCTGATTTCATGAAACTCATGCTTCATAACAATTTAGTGATTAATGGATCCCAATTGGGCACATCATTTTGAGTTAAAGCATACTGTTGCTTTGTTGGCTTGGAATAGACAATTTGTATGGACTGTGGCTTCACTTTAGGAGCATTATTATTCCTAAACATTTGTTCCAATGGTCCATTTTTCTTGTCATCTATGTTTATATGGTCTTAGGTTGTTGGCGAAGAGCTATGCACAACTGATGGTACGCATGAAGTTGAATTGCTCCTACCATTCACGAAGAATTCTTTGGTTGAAGGTGTGTTGGAAAGCTTTAAATATCAGGCACAGTTGTACCAAGTGCTGATATGGTAGCTTGATCATATCATTTCAATCATTTGATGATTTTTTTTTAATTTGCTAAAGCAAGCAGCCAGAAGGACGTTGCTGGTGTTCTTGTCTTTGGTGGATCTGTGTGCTCTTATGCATACTCAAACTCAAAGGAACCAGTGATGCAGGCTGTTGCTGATATAAAGGTACTTCTATTCTATAAAAATTTACTTTTGTTTTGAGTTTCTCTAGGGAATGTCTATACCAGATTGATGATGATGATGATGATGATGATGATTCATGATAATTTTTTTATGTTTGATTCATGTGTTCTGACCATGTCTACTGCATTTTGGAATTTTACTAACAGAGTGTAGAAATTGCTATAGTTCAACATAAATTTACATTTATGCCATTGGTACTTCTTTAATACAGTCAAAATGGTGTGGGGGGTTTGTTCCTTGACACTGTATATAAGATGTTCTGTGTGTGTCCACTTTTCATGCAAAACTCTGCCTATTTACTGATATGAAATGATTATTGGCGGGCCATTTTTTCTTGCCACTTCAAGTGGTGTATTCTAAGTGACCGCCTCTGTTCTTTTCTTGCTTCTTACCTCACAGAGGTTGCTACATGCCCATCTTCCAAACTAGAATGTCTACTCCTGGAATGTCGATCTATATATCGATGAAATTTCAAGTATCCTCTGATTTTGATTTTTTGACCAGGATTTGTTCCTTGACACTATATAAGGCATTCTGTATGTCTCTCCACTTTTTATCCAAAACTCTGCCTATTTACTGATATAAAATGATTATTGGTGGGCCATTTTTTCTTACTAAACATGTCATTGATTTGATGGACTTTTAATGCCGTTGCAAGCTGTAAGCTTCACCTAGGACCAATTGGCACATAATGCACACATATCCGTGCATTAAATAGCAGCCAGCATTCATAAATGACAATTTTAGAATTGAATTTCAAGTACAGAAAGAAAAGAGGCAATTTAAGAAGAGCAGAGGATAAATGCTGAAATACAAGATAAAGATCAGACAGGCATTCTGTTCTAGAAAATCTGTTTGTCATGGTGCCTGCAGAATGGCAATGCATGAATCTTGTTTTTTTCTGCTGCTTTATCATTTTGGAATAAAAGAATGAAACCTTTGCTTCTCTCTCTCTCTCAAGATGCTTTATGGTTGATTCTCTCTTTCAGATTTTCTATTCCCTTTTCATCGTTATTGTTTTTGACCTGTGTAATTATGGGAAATTTTTTATTATTCTCAGGATGATATCATCAGGAGTCTTCAAAGTAGACTTGATATCATCTGTGATGAAGCAGATGAAGATCCAGATCCTATTGACATCGATGGCAAGGATTCAAGGGTAGAAAAACTGCCTGAGAAACCTGTTTCAAGACTTGTCTTGAACTCTTTGAGGTGTGTGAGCTGTAATGTTAGTAGTCTTTTTGAGCAGATGATGAGAGCATGGCCATGAGTCTGAAAATTTGTATTTGATTTGTTATTGTTTTAAAGTAGATTGGTGATGTTTTATCATCTAACTGTCATTTACACATGTTGACTTGTCTGTCTGAAATTTTTGTTACGTGAAATGCAAGCTTTCTGCCACATGGTACAACCAAGTAATGGTACAATCTCAATTGTCCATGAAGGCAGGGCCAGCACGAGTCCCTCATGGGTCTCCTTTGTTACTCACATTAATGGCTATCTAGATCATATGCACTGTGGGGGGTGTTTGGTTTGCAATTGCTGAGGGTGTGGTTCCTCTTTTGTTATTCTTTTTGCCCCTTGATATCTGGCTTAGCATAGAGAATCTATCTGAAGCATCTCTTTGAAATTTGATGCAGTTTGTTTCTGAAACATGAATTGCCTTGCTCATAACATTTGCTATTGTACAATTCAATGCAGGAGAACATGCTTTCTTTCATTTCCTCGAAGAGTCTTTGTTCCCTGGTTGGCTGGTACATTCATCTGTGACTACCTGCAACCATCTGAGACAGTTGAGGTATGTTCATGTGGTTTTTTGAGCAAAATACATCAAACACTACAGTTGAACATTTTTATACTGAAAGCTTTCATCAACTAAGTCGTTTTGAGTTTAATCTTGCTCTATTAGGTTTTAAAAGAACATTGCGTTGAGTTGATGTCCATGGAAGCTCCAACTGATCCCTCGACGTATCTCCAACCAGAAGTTGAAGCTCCATCACTAAACACTGAATCTTTCTGGGATGTTGCAGTTCCTAACCATTTCGCACCTGTTTCTTCTTTAGAGAAGAGTAGACAAGTCGACGTGAGTGTGGAAAGTAGCCGGCAATCTAATCAGCCATTTAATTTCAATGTCTTAGCTGCTGTTTGCCTCCTTCTCTTTGCAATCTTGGTTGGGTTTGTGCTTGCAAGGCAAAAATAGTGTCCGGGTGAATTTTTTGGTATAAATCACATGGTATAGAAATAGGATAACAGAAACTCAATTTTTTGATTTCTTGTTCATTATTTGTTCTGGTTTTGCATTTTAAAAGTGAAGTTCCATCTGGCCCCTCACAAGCCTTACTAGGAAGTAGGAACTGCAGCAATTTTGTTATTAGAAGAGAAAGCGGAAAGTGAAGCGTGGGTTTGGAAGCAAAGCTTGTATTGATAAGGGTTTGTTAACAATTTTCTGTGTGTATTGTGAGATATTCTGTTGAATCTCCTCACATAATTATGTGTGTTGGTGAAAATTGCTTATGAATTCAATTTCAAATTTTCAATAACTAATGTTATGCAACAGGAAAGAAAAAAATCTAATGTGATGTAGATAATTCGCCCGAATCCCACTTAATTTTCACAAACATACTCTGGCTTTGTGTGGTTTTAAAAAAACATCAAATCTCAGCTTTATCAAAACCTAAGTTTTTTAAATCATGGTTTTGAAAGAGTTATTAAACATTCATTCTGTTTTGTTTTTTGGTCAGCTCAACCACGAGGGTACTCTGTTGCAACCCAGCACAATAGATTAGAGTTAACAAATCCAAAATTCAAGCAAGCTAGTGAGGGGTCAAGATATGATCCACCCCAAATTCATAAAGAGAAATATCCACACAACCACCAAGCATATGTCGATACTTAATATGTTATACAGGATAAACTTTATGCAAATAACATATGCGCAGGAGCATATTCTTCTAGTCCCGTCGATCAAGCATTTCATACACGGAGATCATTGAGGGGCATCTCTGATACTCTAACACAGGCTGACTGATTGAACAATCCCCTCCTGAAAGCTTATCCTTTTCAGGTTCACTTGGGAGGTCATGCCTTGAAATAATGCCGCAGGGAAAAAGAGGAGCACATGGAATAGGAACAGGAACAGGTATTTTAATATCTTCGAAACACACCATGCTTACCTATTCTTTATCAACAATGATCATTGAACGAAGTTCACAGTTCTCGAATCTAAACAAACATGTTACGAGTAATCAGTCATAAGACTATTTATACATTGTTAGTTTTTGAAAAAAAGAAAAAAAGAGTTTGTAGTCTAAGAAAAATACTGAAAAATAGTTGCTACTCACTTTTTGCACACCTTGTTTTTCACTGATGGATGACAATCATTTCCCAAAGCATTCAATGTGTGCTGCAAGAATCTATGGTGAGTAACTATTGCAATTTCTTTCTCTGGTCGTGTCCACAACCTGAACAAGTGACAGATTGCCTGTCAGTCTTTTTATAATACTACTATAAGCCAACGGCAAAATCTGAAATACTATTTTCACAATTGCATGACTGCTCTCAATTTGTATTTATTTTTATTTAAGCTAACATGTCGTTGCTTTGCGGATCAAAAGATGCAAACACGTACCAGTTCATAAACTTCAAGCCCCTGGCTGCAATTTCCTCATCGGTCTCCCTAGCATCAGTCTTCCACAAGATGTCTTCATCACTTTCTATCTAAAAATTGAACAGTTTAAGAAACTGGCACTAATAAAAAGGTGCTTACAATCCTTGTGTTAATGCTAGATGGGTTATTAAGTACATACCAATGAAAAATCAATAGTAGGAAAACGAGACCGATTCTCGCTAATGGTTCTCCTCTTGTCACATGGATGAACTCCCTGCAGTGAAAAAGAAATGTCAACAACTTTTATGAGCTACAAATATTCCAAAATCCAGCAACTTTAATCTAGACATTGAGGCATATATACCAAACGTTCTCGACAAAGTTCAAATGCTACAATTGGTGGGCATTTGAGACTTGATATCCCACTATTGTCTATATTTGCCTCCTTTGATCCATTTATCTGGCCTTCGCTACCAAAGACTTGTATGGCGGTTTGCAGGGCCCTAAAAAGAAACTCATTGATAATATCTAAGCAATAAATTGAACATGCAGCAAAGCAACTGACGAAATTCAAGCTGTATAATTTATTAAGCACCTGCACAATGGAGAAGTGATGACTAAATCAATCCTCTCAAGTTGTCCAGATGCATGAATTTGCTTCCTTAGATTGCCCGCCTGTTACAATACCAGAAAGTCAGATGTGCCGTCTGATAAAGCAGGAGAAATGAAGGCGAGATTCAGATATTGATTTCTTTGAATAGAAACTCGAGAAGATATGAAGAGCATTACGGATTTGTTTTAGAGCACGAAATGAAATGAAATGGCCACCAATTACATACCTGTTGCTCGCCCAAAGGAGACAGATGCGCATCAAAATATTCAGGAGATAACAGCGCATCATGATCTTTCTCCCCTGCTACGTTGTGGATTCCCTGTGCATGCCTCACCTGGATGGACACATATAATCGAGGAAAGCGATCTTGAGACATAAATAGAGAGCATAGAAAAAGGAAAGCTCTTGTGCAAATTACCAGATGGAGGATTTTAGAATGCTCTAGTGGGTACAGAAATAGAGCTGGATTGGCATCCATGGCAGGTTAAAACTCGAAACACAATCCTGGAACTTATAGAAGCTGTTTGTTTGCGTTGTTGCTTCTGAGCCACCACAGCAAACATGATGTTTGATAATATCAAAAATGCTATTTAATGACTGGTGGAATCAATGTCATTTCACGTTTTGAACGCAAAATTGACGAAGTAGCTCCTGGCTACTTTTTCAAATTTATGTTCGTGTACATAGTGTAATTCTTGTACTGTGCATGCAAACCGTGCAATTCACTCGCACTGTGCATGCAAACAGTGCAAGTGAATTGCACTGTTCACATGAACAGTGCAATTCACTTGCACTGTTCGAGTGAACTTCTTCTTCTTTTGTTTTTTTTTGAGTGTGTATAGTTTTTGTATATATTT
>Ga0307511_10000778_pt1 | contig 34042 bp, 33 predicted proteins | sample 13_EM_MG_FD_200266 | JGI IMG/M metagenome (GOLD analysis project Ga0307511, IMG submission 200266) | Populus trichocarpa ectomycorrhiza microbial communities from riparian zone in the Pacific Northwest, United States - 13_EM | ecosystem: Host-associated > Plants > Roots > Unclassified | place... | reverse complement strand
ACAGGAAGCCGTGTCTGTCGGAATGGAATCGGCTATGACCCCCGAGGATCGTGTGATCACTTCATACCGGTGCCACCCGTTTGCTGTGTTACGAGGAGGAACTGTCAAGGGTGTCCTGGCTGAGCTCCTTGGTCGCCAGGACGGCATGTCCAACGGAAAGGGCGGATCAATGCACATCTTCACCCCCTCCTTTTTCGGAGGAAACGGTATTGTTGGCGCCCAGGTACCTCTCGGAGCTGGTCTCGCTCTCGCCCAACAATACACCGGCAAAACTGACGTTGCTACCTTCACTCTCTACGGTGACGGTGCCAGCAACCAGGGTCAGGTCTTTGAAGCATTCAACATTGCCAAGCTTTGGAACTTGCCCTGTATTTTCGTTTGCGAGAACAATAAGTACGGTATGGGTACCTCGGCGGAGCGATCTTCGGCCAATACTTCCTACTATACTCGTGGTGATTCCATCCCCGGTATTCAGGTAGGAGTATCTCCCGCGACTTTTCTGGCGGAAGAGATGACAACCTCGATTAGGTCAATGCTATGGACATCATTGCCGTTCACCAGAGCGTCAAGTTCGCGAAACAGTGGGTTTCCGAAGGCAAAGGCCCTCTTCTTATGGAATTCGTAACCTACCGTTACGGCGGCCATTCGTGAGTTTTTTACTGGTCAATTATTCTTGATCGGGGTTCCGATACCACCCAAAGCATGTCCGATCCCGGTACCACCTACCGTACCCGTGACGAGGTCCAGAAGATGCGTAGCACTCAGGACCCCATCCGTGGTCTCCAGAAATACATCGAGGACTGGGGTCTTGCCACTGAGGAGGAACTCAAAGCCATCGACAAGGAGTCCAAGACCGAAGTTGACAAGGCCGTCGAGGAGGCCAAAACTTCTCCCGAACCTGACATGAACGACTTCTGGACCGATATCTACTACAAGGGTACCGAGCCACCCTTCATGCGGGGACGAGAGAGGGAGGAGGTGAGTTCTATCCAGCCCCGTTTCCTAACTCCTCGCTGACGACGAACCTTGTAGATCCACTACTTTTAGATGTTATTAGTTATCCTTTCCGCTTTTTCACGGTTAGATTAACCTTTCCTTCGGTGGAATATAGTCGTCCTGCAGCATGCTTAGAGATTTTCGTCTGCCTGAGAGTTGTTCCCGTCCCGACGGGTGTGGTAGGGTTCTGTGAATACCAACTACGCCTCCCATTGGCTGACGGGTCGGGCCTAATGAGTTCTGTTATACACGCCGGTCCTTCTGGCCTTCCGTCAACTCTCCCCCCACCCTACCATCTGTATACGGACCGCTGTCTTTAAGAACAACGGCCTCCGTCACACACCGTCCTTCGACCCTGAGCACCCCTGTATTTCTTGCGACCGTCTTCAGCAGATCGGGTTCTGGACACCTCTTCCCTCCCACCTCCAAGTTATCGCTTCTCACAATCTAGAATGCCGTCCGAGGGCACGGTCACGGTCGTGCTCGGGACGCAATGGGGAGATGAAGGGAAAGGAAAGCTTGTGGATATTTTGGCTGCCGATGTAGATGTTTGTGCTAGATGTGCGGGGGGCAATAACGCCGGACACACGATTGTCGTTCCTGTCCCGACCGGGAACGGAGATGAGAAGGTCAAGAAAACCTTTGCGTTCCATTTGTTGCCCAGCGGTGAGTTTCCTCCGCGACGGTCTTTATCTTTTCATATCGTATGCTCTTGTCGGGGTTGGCTGATTGTCGCCTACGTTGCAAATCTCACTTCATTACTCTCCCTGTTCCGTGATGCGGGTCGGTGCTTATACCTTACGTTCTTCCGATAGGTTTGGTGAACCCAAATTGCATCGGACTCATCGGAAACGGCGTTGTCGTCCACCTCCCATCGTTCTTTGCAGAACTCGATGCATTGCAATCTGAAGGTCTCGATTGCGCCAACAGATTGTTCATTTCCGATAGAGCGCAGCTCGTTTTTGACTTTCATCAGATCGTGGATGGTCTCAAGGAGGTTGAGCTTGGCGGATCGAGGTATGGATCTGACTGAATTGTTTCGTGTGTTTTTGTGTTATGCATACAAGGAACTCACCTGGGGATGTAGCATTGGGACCACGAAGAAGGGTATCGGCCCCGCGTACTCTGGAAAGGCCTCCCGGTCTGGTCTTCGAGTTCACCACCTCTTCGATAATGGAACATTTGCGGCCAAATTCCGCAAGTTGGTTGAGGGCAGATACAAACGATATGGGCATTTCGAGTACGATACAGAAGGAGAGATACTTCGATATCAGGTCGGTTCAACGTGCTCTATGCTGTCCTCTCAAATTGACAACTCCTTCCCCTATCTAGGAATTGGCGGCGAGATTGAAGCCGTTCGTTGTCGACAGCGTTACCTATGTCCACTCCGCTTTGCAAACCGGGAAGCGAATCCTGGTCGAGGGAGCCAACGCGTTGATGTTGGATATAGATTTTGGGACGTACCCATATGTCACGTCGTCCTCGACGACCATTGGGGGTGTTTGCACGGGCTTGGGAATCCCGCCCAAGTTGATTGGGGCAACGATTGGTGTTGTCAAGGCGTACACCACTCGGGTCGGCGGTGGGCCGTTCCCGACCGAGCAATTGAACGTAAGTGATAGCGAGGTGTTTCGGTCCGTGGTGTCTCACGAGAACCGCAGGATGTCGGGGTGCAATTGCAAGAAGTGGGCCGAGAGTACGGCACGACGACGGGAAGACGAAGGCGATGTGGGTGGCTCGATCTGGTCGTGATGAAGCATTCGTGCTTGATCAATGGCTACGATTCGTTGAACCTAACCAAGTTGGATGTTCTCGACGACCTTGAAGAGATAAAGGTCGGAGTGAAGTACCTGGTAAACGAACAGGAGTTGCCGGGTTTTCCAGGTATGAGCTGCCAAAGGAAATGGCTGGCGTGGTTTGTTGATTGTTCGGTTTTTATAGCCGACTTGGAGGTTCTCGCAAAAGTTGAAGTGGTCTATGTTGTGCTACCCGGATGGAAGTCGTCGATCTCGGCAGCCAAGTCGTTCGAAGAGTTGCCGGAGAATTGTCAGAAGTATGTCGGGTTTATCGAAGAGTTTTTGGGTGTACCAATAGGGTGGATTGGGGTCGGGCCTGGGCGGGAGAGCATGGTGAAAAAGTAGTGACCCACATTGTACTCCGAGATATTCCCAGAAAGGATACGAGGAAGAACGTTTTGTTCCGTTACCGTCACGACGTTACTTTCTGTTACTCTGCCCGCCTCTCGCCTCTGGTCCGTTCGTCACACAAGAGGCATAACGCTCACGGTTACATCCATCATATCAGAAAATACACTTTTGCCCACCGTATGAACCAGGCTCCCCACCTACACCCCAGCAACCTCGCCGCCCCCACCACCCCCGCGTCCAGGAAGAGAATGCGCGAGAACGAAACCCCCAGCCAAAGAACGAAGAGAGAGAAGGCGGCGGAGAGGCAACGCCGAAAACGCGAACGGGACAGACAGACCGGTCTCAACTCGACCGCCATCCAGACAGGAGACCAGCAAGCCCCTATTTCCACCATCTCTGCTCCCGATCTCCACCAACAGGATATGTCCCCTGAAGAAGTTACTCGTAGGGATCGCGTGCGCGCCGCAGCTAGGGAGAGGCAACGGAAACATCGTGCACTCGTCAAACAACGCAAGATGCGAGAACTTGGGTTGGATCCTATGGGGAACGAGCTGATCCCTGGTATGGAAGAAGTCCAGTATCGTGTTCACCCTGACGGTCAGTATACCGTCCTCCCACCCGAACTCCAACACGCCCCTCCACCTCCACAACACGGGATGCCCGAACCACCCTTCCCCCAAGGACAAATACACGGTGGCCAGACCTTTGCCTCCACCCTCCTGTTATCCTTCTCCTGTGCACCACTCCTCAAGCAACATCTTTTACGTACCCTTTCAATGACGAACGAAGAGCTCACTTCATTGGAACCTATCATCGCCCAGGCCTGGGATCACTGGGACCAACAGGTGCGTACTACCCCCTTTCTCCTCTTCGCTTCGTGGGGGACACGTCACGGCTGACTAATTTTATGGATGCGACTTGCCACACTTGCAGCGTCGAATGCACTTTGCGCAACATGCGGGGAAGCCAGACGGGACAGATCCATCCGGTCCTTTCCCTCCACCACCAGTCGATGGTGTCTATGGGGCCGAGCCGGGGCAAGACTTCCGTGCGAGGTTTCACCGTTCGCTCGTGGCGCCCACTCCGTTCCGAACCTTCCCACCAGAGGCTCATCATGGACTTCAAGGCCCTCCACCGAACGGACCTGGGTCAGGGGCTACGGGGGAACCTATCGATCCCCACCTTGTGGTTATTCAACAACCCGCAGACGGGAACAAACTCGGGACCCAGAACATCGACCCCTCTCTCGGTCGGGCCAGAGCGGAAGCCGCTGGTCGGCTGGAGCAGAGGTGAATGTACGATTGTCTCTTCGTTCCATAGCGTTCCCACTCTCTATCTCACTGCTCATTTCGCTCCCCCTCATCGCCTCAGTTATCGTCGTTCGCCATCTCTCAAGTCCCATGTTGTTTCGCAGTCCTCGTATTATGATGCATGTGTTCTTCGCTCCTCGTCTGTTCCTCCACCCTCTGAACTCCCTCTCATACGGTTATCCTTGTTTGTTTGTCCCCTCCTCTACATTACATTACAGGACCTCACGCCGTTTGCGCCGATTTTTTTTGCCCCCTCCCCCCTTTCCATCTCGCTTTTATAGTGTTCTATACGCATTCATGGCCATAGCACCAGCTCGAGAATCGTGGGTCTACTTATACATGCAGTTGTGTTATACTGAACCCCTCACGGGTGGGTGGTACTTACTGGAGGTAATATTCTCCGCTGTGTGCAACCTTAGCGAGGAGGAGCGATCGTGAGAAAAAACGGAGGATCATCGTTGCAGATCCCCCACATCCTAATGTCGCCGGCAAAACCTTTGGATGTTGTGATACTGAGGAAGGCCTTGGACGACAACGCCGGGGGTCCTGGGGGACCATACCAAGAGTTTGGGGAGAAGGCGAAGCCCTCGGGAGACGACTGGTCGTGTTATATCCTGGCTAAGGAAGGGGAGGTGAGTGTCATCAGCACCGTATCGAGTCCCCGTACTCATGCATTTCCGCCTAGTTATTCGCAGTTCGATGCACGAACACCACGGACAAGTGTCTCGCGGTTCGGATCTCCGTTGATTCCTGCCACGTCCAACAATACTTTCTCCGTCCGAAGGGTAAAACGGGAGACACCGTGACATGCCACGGGACGGGATCCCATGCCATGATGTTTCATTTGGTTTCTGGTACGTTCACAGACCTCTCGCCCATGTTCGACAGCTCGCACGTGACGGATGACGCTCCTCGTAGCCTTGACCCGTGAAGGGAATAACAGGCTCTCTCGTCCGCCATCCGAGACTGGGTGTATCAATATCACAGTTTATAAATCTGTGGGATCCGGACACGGACTTCCTCCTCCCGAGAGGTCGACGGAAGAGTTGGAGTTACCAGTGAGTATGGATGGTACGTTCTGGAAACTCTGTGTGAGGTATGTCTCTGTTCTCCTTTGGTGTATTCACTGTGTGTGACCATGTTATAGATTCAGTGGTGATGAGCTTGTGCTCGGAGAACCCTCCCCTCATGCGGATAAGATAGGTGGGATGTGTTGGGATAAGCTTGCAACTTTGGACTTCAACTACCGCACCGAGAGTGAGGTTCTTGCACATTTACCGCACCCGCTCTGAGTTAACTATGGAAACTAGACGAATTGGCCAGTGGTCGCATCAGAGGCATTTTGCTCCCGCCAAAACAGGGTACCTCGGTCGACGTAGGTCCTGATTTCCTCCCGGCAAAGAAGCGGAAACGCAAGTCCATGGGCGATGTTGCCTCCAAAAAACAACGAGAAGAATCGCCAACTGAGTCCGTCCTGGTGCCTCGGGACGTTGAACGTCCGAAGAAACGCCCCGCACGCCATCATTTATATCAATCGGAAGACTCCACGGACGAAGAACGTCCAAAGAAACCCCCCGCACGCCATCATTTATATCAATCGGGAGACTCCACTCACAAAACTACTTTTGAGATGAGGCCGTTGTCCCAGGGACCATCAAATTCCAACGATACACGCTTGCCTAGGGAGAATCACCCCAGCCGTGTATCTTCTGTGCAGGGGTTCGCTAGGATAACGGCCTCCGAACAACCTTCGGTGATAGATCTTGGACCACCTCCATTCATATCTTGGCCGCCGAAACCTGCTCTCCCGACAAACCTGGATGTACCCGAGATGTCTCCCCAACAATCTGCTGGTCAACCTTTGACAGGGTCCCCTTCCGGTAATCCTCCTGCCACCTGCGCAGCTGAACCAGGGGTTCTGCAACCCCAGCCGAAACCACAGGTGCGGCCTAAACCACCGGTGCAACCGAAACCGCAAGTGCAGCCGAAACCACAGGCACAGCCGAAACCACAGGCGCAGGTGCAACCGCAGACACAGGCGCAACAAAAGGAGCACGTGCAACCAAAGAAGCCAAAGAAGCGGGTACAACCACAGACACAGACACAGGCGCAACCTCAGCTCCAACCCCCCTCCCTGGTCGAATCCAACATTACCCCTCCCCCCATCCCTCACAACAACCCTGAGCTGGAACGGCCTGCAGGTGCTGATGAGGCCGACCACGTAATCCCCACTCTTGCTGCCTTCCTGGATAAAGTGGACCCCACACCGCTGGGGTTCTTGGCGAAGGACCTCCAGAAGGTTGGGGTTTCAACGGTGGCAGAGCTCAAACTCATCGCTCGCAAACCCGAGGCGTTCCGAGAGATTATACCTGCGCTGGCCGATCTCCGTAAATCCGAAGAATTCTTGTGGCTGATGTTTCGGAAGACTCTCAAACAACTCCTGGAGGAGGATAAAAGGAGGGAATCGACCGACGGCCCGGCCCCCGGAGGTGATCCTATCAGGAAATTCGTTCAATCCCTGGGTGGGGGGGAATGGATCGACTTGGGAAAGTTCGCAGGTGGCCTTAGGGGAGCAGGAATCTCATCCGAAAGGGACCTGTTGGTCCTCTCTCGCAACCTGGAAAAATACACGGAAAGCATTCCCTTCCTGCGGGAGTTTGCCGCAACCAATAAATTTGGTTGGGTGATTTTCCGAGTCGGTCTCGAAGGCCTCTCGGGTCAGAGAGTGCCAACATCCATCCGGGCCCGGGATTACGGAACCGACAGGGAAGGTGAAGCGTATATCAAGTGGTTCTTGAATACGATCGACTCGGGCAAACCACTCGGACACCTCGCCGAAAAATTCATGGCTGTGGGTCTTACCAGCTACATTCGGCTCTTTCGTGTTGCAGAGGACATCGAAGAAGCTTTGGATTCCATGCCGTTCTTTCAGGGTTTGGCCGCGGAGGATCAGTTGGTCTGGGCGATGATCGTTGCTGGGCTGGATAGCCTCTTAAAATCTGCATAGTTTTTGCGCGAACTCGGGTATTTTTTGTCTTTTCTTGCTTTCCTGTGGAACTGTTGTGTACATTTTGTTTTGCTTTACGTGGTTCGGTGCTTTGGTCCGTTGCTGGTCGTCGAATGTAATATTGAAGTTTGAATCATAGCTAAGCCGCCATCCGATACATACACCGCCACCTATTTCCAACCTCCAACGTCAAACAGCCAAGGTCCACGGGTCCGGTGGTACGTCACGGTTCTTAGCGGGGACGGTTCCTCTGCGCCCTAACCATCTTCCTCTCACACTTGTCTTGACGCGCCCAAATGTACAACGAGTTCTGAATTGTAAACTACTATCGGAATGCAAATAACTGCCCATATAACTGCCCGAGATCGCTTAAACCTAGAGCGTGAATTCCCCGTACTCGAGCAAGGCCAACGCCTCTCTCGCCTTCTCCTTGACCCCCACATCGTCCTCTACGCCCATCTGGTGGCTCAACGGGCCAGGGCTACCACTAATCATACCTCCTCCAAAATCGCACATGTGCCTCAGCGTCGAGTCGAACCCAGCATCCCGCAACACCTTCTGACACCTCGGGTTCTTCGCCAACTGGAGCACGCACGACGCGGCCGGTCTCCTTACGTCGACGCTTGCGTCGACCAAACAAGACCGAACGGAAGCCATGATACGCCTATCGGACGTGATGCTCATTTGACGTTGTGGTGAACCATTCGCGAGGTTCGCGAGAAGACACGTGGCCTGGAGAAGAATGTCACCGTTGTCCGTTTCAAGAGCCGGAGCGATGAAGTTGAGGAGAGGTTCTGAGCCTAGCTCGTTGAAGACCGTTTCCACGTCTTCTTCCGAGTCGGCGAGGTGCCGAGTGATGTGGAAAGCCTGTTCTTGTAGGCCGGGGTCCGGGTTAACTAACAGACTACAAGAAAGTTAAACTCGGAAGGAGCCGAAGCAAGGGGAAGTTGATACCTGGAGAGGGCACTCCACCCGAGGGCGGTCATTATCGTTTGTTTTTGCGCTGTAGAACTCTTGTGTAGTAGGTTCTTGAACGCCCAAAGAGCGTTGAGCCTTAACCCTCTATCGTCAGACTTGGTAAGGTCAACGAGCCGTGAGATCAGGCCTTGTTCGAGCATCACCTGCCCGGGTTGAGTTCCTTGTGAAATGGAGAACTGATGGGTTACCTACCGGACGTAACGGCGAAAAGTCGTTGACCAGGTTGCAAATAACCGAACTCGCAGCGAACATAACCCTCCTGTCTTCACCTTCGTTCAGGAAAACACCGTACACCTTCATTCCAAGTCCACTGTCCACGAGACTGGTGCGAACCACAGCGACTAAGCGCGAGAGAGCTCGAACGCACTGACATGCAGCGAACCGGACGCCCGTGTGTGGGTGGGAGAGGGAGGCGCGGATAATTGCGATTAGGGAATAGTTCTCAGCAACCTCCCGACGGATATCATTATTCCACAGTGACAGGGCTGCGATCGCACTGAGAGCTGCCTATCGTAAGATAAGTGAGTCAGCGGTATAAAGTTTCGTAACACACGAGAACGCACCTCTCTTAGAGATGAGATGTGTTCGGATTCCTCTTCTTCCCATGTCGGTGACCTGTCAGCCGGCGTGATGGAGTTGACAACCTGGCTTAGTTTCGCCAGGCTCCCTCGTTCGTACGCAAACATACACAGGTCTTTATCGTCAGTCACGAAGTAATCTATGAGTTTTCGTAAGCTTCTGAAAAAACAGAGCTCGAGGAAACGACGTACACAGTGTAAAGCAAGCCTTCTTCCTCGTCTGAGGACTCTCGGCTTCATTGCCAATCACTCGGTTCAAGATGTGGAGTACAGTTAGGGATGCGGTGTGGTCACTGCTGAGCGGGTAATGGCTGTTCGGGACACTAGATCGGATAATAAATGTCGCGCTGGAAGATTCGATTAATCACAAGCCACGGAGCATTGGAATTGGATGTTTCTCACCATAAGCACGCCGCTAACGAGACGTCAGTAGCGCGTGATTTGCAGAGGTTGAGGACGGTTTGGAGGGTAGTGGACAGTGAACCCGGCTTCTCCTTGTCGGGCAAGGGCCGGGCTAATGTCAACGCTACGACAGAATTATCCTGCGCCAGGGAGCCGAGAGCCCCGAGAGCGGCTTCTTGAACCTACATCCACGTCAGCACTAACCAACAGGTTGCCGATGGAGGTTTGACCTTTGCATCTTTACTTTGAAGCAGAGTGGATAGCCTCTTCGCGACCCATCCTCCTCCTTGTTTTGTTCTCAGGTCAATCAGGTTCGGCCTCTCCCACCCACGTTTTCCCTTGGTCTCTTTAGCCCGCTCTGCTGGTGGGAGCCACTCTGTGACTTTTGTCCGATATATTTGTGTGCAGAGGGTAGAGGCGAGCATCAAGGCGACGGAGATCACGATCTGCGGGGATTTGTCTTCTAATAAAGGAAGGTAGACATCTAAAACGTCCGTCTGTGGAGATCCACTGGAAGCTTAACAAACGTGTGGTATGGTCGAGGAAGTGACGACGAACGACACCTTGAACAGAGTTTCTAACGCGAACTTTGCCTCGTGCCGCACTTGAGATGATTCCGGTTTGAGACCCCACTGTGAAGGGCCGACGCACTCTGCAAACGCTACAGCGAGAACGCGAAGCCCGCGCGCGAAAGCGGCCTTGAAGACTACGGATTCCTCTGGGGTAAAGTTTGAGAGAGCGTATAAGAAAGCTTGGTGGGCGTTGGCTCGGAGTAATGATCCTAGACCCTCGTGTACACCCGAGACAGTCCCTTGGACCGGAAGTTAGCGCGATTGACCCTCTGGAAGAGATAACAGTTGCCTCACCGTAGGCAAGAGACGAGATGACATGTGCAGCCTCTATCCGAAAGGCCTCCGTGGATGTCCCAGGTTCGCGTTCAGCATACAGTTCAGGTTCGTTCAGACAACCGACGAGGCTGGTGTGAGTGACCTGAGATCGTCAACTTTCTGGGCCAGACGTTATTTCAAGAGATTGGATACGGACACACGAACGAAGGGTTCGTCTTGCGCAAGGGAGGCTTTGGCCGATGGGTTGCCTATGACGGAGTTCTTGAGAGCACGGAGAGACTTGACATTGATTGGGGTGTCTATGGACAGGGACATAGGTGTGGGGAAGATGGTTAAGCTCGTCCCGATCACAAAGTGAACGGCTAGGTTCCCTTCACTTCGGCTCGACACCAGCAACGAAAACGCTTCAGAAATTCATGGATTGGAGTAGGAGGTCGGGTGCGGGCACCAAACCGCGGGCTAAAATATTCGCACAGCTAGCTGGGAATTTCGGTTTGCTTGCATCTTTAACTTTCTGATCGCAACTACGCATCCATAAATACTCGTCTGGTTGCCGTACCCACCTCAGCCTTAAGCGAGCTGTTTCAGCACCCATCGAGGAGGACGAGTGCGGCCCACGGTCTGTCCGGTGATGACGGAACGCCGATCGCAACAAACCTGTTGGGACGCCCCGCCCCGCTGTTCAAGTTACGACCACGATGTCCGAGAGTTACGACCATGTTGTGGATGTTCTTCAGCAGGCCAACACCGGGTTTGACCATCTCTTCTCGGACGAGATTACAGATGCAAAGAACGTCTTCCAGAAACAAGATTCCCCCTTCCATCACCTAGGGCTTGGTGTGTGCTCCTTCCTCGAGGCATCGCTCGGAATGGAGGTTTGTCTTTAAAGCCCACGGTCAAACCTACGCTGTCGCTTATGCTCCTGCCAAGTCTGCGATGATGACTGAGGCCACTACCGCGTTGAACAACGCCGAGGCGCTCGTCAAGAAACAAATCAAGTCTGCATCCAAGACCAACAAGGATACCCACAGGTTCCCGCCTGGCACTCTCTGGGAACTCGTGCACGCCGATTGTACCATCCTTGCTGGCTTGACCCAGGCTTTGAGGTACGCCGTTCCCACTCGACAAGACTGCGGAATGCAAGCTTAGGGCCCCGATCACTAGCGAGTCGTACATAGGATATCTTCAATGCTTGTAAGTGTTGTCTACACCTCAAACTCTTCATCCCGATGACAGATTCGTTCGGCCCCAGGTATTCGATTAATACGTGAGATACTGTGCTTCCACTTTCGTTTCTGGTGGCTGACTGCGGTGCCAGAGCCCACTCGAAATACTCGAAGTACGACCCTTTAGCTGGTACAACCCAACACATACTAAGTATACCCACAGGCTTTACAAAATCGTGTTCCCGGGTGGTTTGGACGATTTCGATACGCCGGGAAGATCGATACCCCCTTCCAGATCTTCAACACCAAGCATCACACCCAGCACCCATTCTGTCTCCTCGTTGAAGCCGGGTCTCTTTGGTCGCTTCCGTGGGGGTAGCTCGAGCTTGGCCCCCCCATCTAGGACTCCGAGCCCATCACCCAATCCGGATGGGCCGCCTGAAGAGACGGTCATCTCTGGGACTGCATTTGGTGACTTTCATGGGGGCCGATCCGCCGGGTCCACCGAGCTAACTATCGCCCAGGATATGGACTGTTTAATCTGATATTATCGTTGTTACCGGGAAAAGTGAAGTGCGTACACTCTAGGGCCACTGTATTGTGGACCGTTCTTCAGACCGCTTGTTGTAGGTCTGTCGTGGGTTTCTTCGGTTATGACTATGACCGTAAGCTTGCGCTACAAGCATTAGCCGTGTCTGCTGCCAAGTCGGACGTGCATTCCGTCTTCGCAGGGTACGCTGTCGGATCTCCCCGTGGATTTCATCGGATTCGTGGCAGGAAACTGAGCTATGGGTTTCTCGCAGGCTCGCCTTAATGTCCTATTATGGCGTTGTGCTCTTACTCTTGGGGTACCAAGCAGACGAAACGCACATTCTGAAACAGTATAGAGCCATTGTTGACAAGATCGCTGGTCGATACCAACTTGGTTCGTTGTGGATCCTCAATAGGGTAAATCTATCGTCAGGGTGCTTTCTGTGTCATTTTATCATTTGTCCAGGCAAAAATCTTGCGGATGTCATGCGACGCGGATGGCGCGATTCAGGTTTTACAGGATGGGTTGGAGTTGGAGAAGAAGAATAGATTCAAGCAGGCCGATTCTCTGGTGATTCTCCTCCTACCCTCTGCACCTCGAATCGCGGTTTACGGTTTCGGCAGCTGGTTTTCGAGCTGGCATGGACGTTGTTGAGTCAGCGGAGGTACCAGGAATCGGCTGACATGTTCCTGAGGATGACTGAGCTCAACACATGGTACGCCAATGGGAAGGGTGCAATTTTTTTCCTGACAGGCGCTGTAGGAGTCATGCCACCTACTACTTTATCGCTGCAGGTGAGACCCACAACTGGTATCTCGTGTTCTGCCCTGCCTCACCGTACTACAGGATGTTACACCCACTTGGGAAACCACAAGAAGGCTCAGGAACTTTTGGACGCCTGCCCTGCCTTGATGGAGAAGAAGAAGCTTGGAGCGGCCAGCTATCTGCCGACAGAGGTTTTCATCTTGAGGAAGCGTAAGTCACACCTTCCCAGTGCACATTTGCGGTCTGAAGGAACGTGGGATGCGCTTCGGTATAGTGGAATTCTATAGGGAAAAACAACGACGGAGGACGGGTTCAGAGAAGAACTACGCTGAGAGTATTAGGATCAACACTGCGGAAGGTGAGTTATGAATTTCCTTTCTACCCTATCCGCCCTGACATGGTGAATCGCATAGAAATGGCTATTTGTACGTTACCACTCATCAAACGACACGAAGTGCGCGGAGTGAGCTGAATTTTTCCCTCAGTCTGGAACACACACGCCAGGGTCTCTCAAGATGTCGCCCGGGCACATGTTGAGGACCTAAGCAAGTTCACTCCCCCGGTCTTGATATCCAGTCAATACACCCCGGCCCCCTCAGTTCCAGCTTCGCCGGCAATAGCAGTCCTTCTAGATTTGGACACCACAGACGAGGAATGTATTCGATCGCTCATTCTGGGGATAGTTCACCGAACTATACAGGACTTCGACGCCTCTCGCGCATTCCTCGAGGACGTCGTCAAGATGCACCCTCAGGTCAAATGTAGTACCTGGGTCGGTGGTCTCGCTTTGTTCGAGTTGGCCGTGCTGGACCTCAAGGAGGTCGAGGCCGACGAGAGAGCTGGGAAGCTCTCCTCGGAGATCAAAGGCGAAGTATCACCCGCGGGTGTGGGCAGGTGGGAAGAGGCCATCAAGAACGCTACAGCGAAGTTGGACAAGGCGATGAGCATTTCTGGGAAGGAGGTGGACTTAAGCTCGAGGTTGGATAGTCGGGTTATGATGTTGAAGGATGAGATGACGCTGAAGAGGGAGATGTTGGCGAGTTCTGCTACGCCGAAGTCGCCCACTTGAAGGCAGTTCTCTCTCCCTGGTATACCTGCGGGGTTTTCTACCCTAATCCCGGACCCACTGAGGCCGCCTTTCTTTTCTTTGACCCATTGTTATTTTGTTAGAGGTCCATAGCACTCTCGTCGATACACGCAACACACACATTCGCAGATTCATTACAGGCGCGCACAAGTGCATATCATATTGACCCCTGCGTCACCAGTCCCCCTTTTGGTAACTCCGATCTTCAACGATGCTTGGTATGTCCACGACATCCTCACCCAACGGAACACAAACACGCAACAAGGAATCTAACCTGGGCACACTACAGTCGTCGGTCTCACGGGTGGTATAGCGACTGGGAAGTCTACCGTTTCCTCTCTCCTTAGGGCCCGTGGATACCCAATCGTCGATGCGGATCTACTCGCACGAGAAGCGGTTCTGCCGGGTACCTCCGCTTATACTGCCATCGTCAAGAGCTTTGGTGAGGATATACTCCAACCGGACAGGTACCTGGATAGGAAGAAACTCGGCAGCGTGATATTCAATGACGAGAGGAAGAGGAAACAGCTGAATGGGATCGTACATCCCGCTGTGAGGAAAGCGATGGTCTGGGGCGTTGTCAGGGCTTGGGTCAGGGGAGAGAAGGTTTGCATTGTGGATGTACCGCTGTTGATTGAGACGGGTATCTGGAAGTGGGTTGGGAAGGTCGTTGTTGTGTATACGTGAGTGTCTCTTGTTCTTATCCCACCCAAACCTCATCCCATGAATGCGGATGGGTCGTTCTTTAGGTCGGCCGAGATCGAACTCCAACGATTAATGAAACGGGACGGGTCCACTCGCGAAGACGCCTCCTCACGGCTCAACTCCCAGCTCCCTATCACGGAGAAATTGCCTTACGCTGACCACGTTGTGGAGAACTCAGGCACCCTCCTAGAGCTCGAGACGGAGACAAAGTTGCTCATCAACAAACTCACTCGCGAATCTGGAGGATTGGTGTGGCTTCTTTGTTGGCTGATACCGCCTATTGGAATTTTCTTTGCGTTGAAGTCTTTGGCGTGGAGGCGGCTCAAGAGAGACAGGAGGAGGACTACTAGGAAGTGAGGCGAGTTTTGAAATAGGAGATGGGAGTGTAATGCAGTGAATGTATGCGCGTTATTGGCGAAGAGTAATTTAGTGTAGAAATGCACGAAGGGTTGTAGACCGCAACGGAGGCCTACGACTACGACGGGGCTAGTGGGTTTGCGGGTTGTGTGATTGGGATATTGATGACCTGGCCATCGTCCTTGATGATTCGGAAACGGACTGGAATTGGAATCACATGTAAATGTGGAGGCGGGTGCGGGACAGGAAAGAGACCCACGGATTGTGAAAGGTTCGCCTTTGGCTCGTCGGATACTGGTAAAATACACCGTTCCGGATCCTACAAGGCGTGAGCTGACTCACGAGTTGTGGGCAACAATCTTCCTTACCTTTGTGACCCTTCACTCGGAATGTGAGGTCCACGTTCCCCTGTGGCATGCTTATCTGTACCCAAAGCACGGGGACGTCAAACAAGCGAGCAAGTGAAGGAATGTGAACATACAACGCCGTCTACCCATGGGTCGCCATTGAGATACCAAACCGGTTCCGGTCGGATAGCGTCTCCCAACAACTCGTTAACCTCGGGGCTGTCCCTGAGGTTCTGGAGTATCTGTTGTGTAATGGAACTAGTCAACCTCTCCTGGTTATTCGCGTACTTTATGAACGCGACCCAAGCAGTGACTCCGAGCGTCCCAAGGATAATCAACGCGGGCCATCTGCGCTACCAAACGGTAAATGCAATCCATTGAAAACGTCAGTTGACTCCTGGTACGGATGGAACTGGAACTGGAGGGAGAAGGGGGATTCACCTCGACAATGGGCAGCTCTCGTTTCGGTGCGGGTCTGGCGTAGTATTGACGAGGTCTTGAGGGCGAAGAGAAAGTTTCAGCAGGGGGTTGGTCGGTTGGGGCTGGTCGGTACGGCGGTCGGACCCAAGGCGCTTCTGTCGCGTAGAGCCTCGCCTGGAAGCATGGGAGTGTCCGTGCCGATGCTTTCTCCCTGAAGAACCTCTGGGTTGTCTGGGAGAGCGAGGTCCTCAACATCTTCCAGTCGGATTCGGAGTTAACCCCCCAACAGTCCTCCGGAGGCGCGCCTCCGATCTCTCGAACCTCCCACGGTCACATCCGCCAACGCAAATAGCAGAAGCATAAAATGTGCAGAAAAAAGGCAATCACCCAATAATAATAAACGCCTTCTACACTATGTTACTACGTGCGTGTGTATTCGTACAGTGTTCCTCAAAGATGCTCACTTGGTGTGGTCGTGGGTGTGCTTTAGCGAAGGTGGAAAGTGTCTAGATCAGGTTCGCGCAGGTTGTAGGGAGGTATGGGACAAGTAATGAGATGACAAGAATAACAACCGAACAATCGGCGCAGGGGTGAGCAGCGATGCCTGGTGGAACCGATGATGCATCGGCCAAATGGATGAAAGTCCGTTCAGGTGCCAAGGCATCAACCGAAGCCGACTGAACGTCGCTTAGAACAAGTAAACGAACAGAGAGGCAACGGTTAACAGAAGCATCACGGGTGAAATCTGGGGCAGCGCAGCGCCTACGAGAAGAGAGATCCCTGTGTTAACACCGACTCGACGCTTGCACAGAATAGAACATGTTACTCACCACCAATGCCGGCACTGTCGTTGGGACCAGTGTTGTTTCCATTCCCGCCTCCGCCCGTCGGACCGCCTAGAGGACACATTTCCCAATAAAGCGAACCGCCAGGACTGTGAAACTCACCCGAAGATAGACCTGGGCTGCTGCTCAACTCAGCAAATCCAACCGCGGTCGGTTGGGATCGGAGGACAGTGTAGACATTCTTGAGGAAAGCGGTTCCGATAACCCATGTGGGACCGCCTGTACTGTTCCCATCGGTGCTAAAAGGGAAGAACGCTCCCAGACAAGTATCCGAACCGCTGGTGATTGGTCCGAATTCGCATCCTGTGCACTGATGGGCCAATACTTTCCACCAAAAGTCGTGGAAACCTCAACTGTGGTGGTGCAAGCTAAGGAGGAAACGGGATGTCAAGAATAAACATCGCCGAAAGGAAAACAAACATACGGAATCCGTAGTAACCGGCGAGATTACCGCTCAGCGGCTGGGAGCCGGGAATCTGAGCATAGATCGTTGAAATAACGGCCGCAGGACCGCCGATGAGCGTTGTACCGGTCTCAACGACACCACTGCCGTCAGGCGGCAAGGCGATGTCCTTTCCGTTAATTTTCATCCCTGAGATTGAGGCGTGTTGGTAACAGAGAGCCAAGCATAAGACATGGTGGAACTAGGTACGCACCTGACACGTTGATGAGCCAGTACGTCTTCCGTCCACCAATAGTGACGAGCGGAAGGAACTCGACATCGCCCACATACGACGTCTGATTCCGACCACCAAGGGTGAAGATACCACCAAACGCTTCTGTCGAGGCGTTTGGATCACCGATGAGTCGGGTAAACCAGAAACTCATTTCGGGTGCCCCAAATTGACCGCTGTCAGCAAGGGTCTGCCAGAATGGAGTAGCCTCGGTCTCGCGAGGGCGTCGAAGGCAAGGCCAAGGATACCGGAGGGAGAACCACGTACAAGGTTAGGAGAGCTCTGATCGACCCGGAGCCAAGGCTGGAGCTTAACCTGGAAACCACCCATTGCCACGATGTCTCGGACGAGATCACCGGCGACAGAGTTGGACCCATATGAGAGCGTTACCCGGACTGGTTGACCGCTGGAGTTGTGGGCGATTTCCAAGGTATCTGAAGCATCGCTGTTGAAGTCTGGGGCATCCGGACTGCAAGCGGCACAACTCGGACTGGAGATCCACAAGTCTCCGGTTCCTGTGGCGAGGATTACCTTGAACGATTGAGGGCTGTTTGATATTTGAGCTAGGAGTTCTGAAAATACGAGGGCGCTGAACGCACGGCGTCCCGATCTGGATAGCACCCGTGTAAGTGGTGTCGTGGTTCTATAGATTATTGTTAAGGCGGGGGAGGGATTTTCGGGCGGAGTGAGGATGACCTGATCGGTGATTGGGATGGTAGCGGTGTTCTGGCGTTTCGAGGGCGAATTGACGTAGCCATACTTGATTCTCAGGGCATTTCCAGCATTCACATAGTCTTCGATTGAAAGAGGCTCACGCCTCCTCATAAGAGGGACGTGAAACGGCTCTGCACCGGCAAAGCTGAGACACGAAAACGCCGTTAGGGATAGATAGAGAAGAATCATAATGAGATAGGGCCGGGGAGAGAACGGAGGCGATGAACGCCTGGTGGTGGGCAGGAGCGCACCTCAAGGACGCGTAGACCTCCAAAACCCCGATGAGACCCCGGAAGTACCCCCACACCCCGATAAGGTGTAGGGCTGGCGAGCGGCAAAGTCCGAGACAGACGAGTGGTCTAACACGAGGAACGGCTGGATGTGGATGGGAGTAGGACGCCTACGGTGAGTGACTGAGTGGGTTGTTGACGATTGAGCGGCAATGAGCGATAAAACGCCTGTATAGTCAACGACCTTATCTCTTCGAGAGCATGCACGGGAATGGGGAGTGAACACGCCTTCGTCCCACGAATCGCTTCGCAAGTGGCAGACGGCAGGTGTGTTGGGATACGACGCGTCGCGGTGGAGAACGGGGTGTGTGACTTTGGCCAGTACTGGTATGCGTGTGTTTGTGGAACAACCGGGCATATGTTGGTGGTTTCATCGTTGGGGGCACATCCGTAATCTGACCACACCATATTCCGCGAAGAAGACAAAAACCTCGAGATACCAAATCCAAAGGCCGAGTTTGGTGTACAATTGTCGTCCCTTTGACGGAAAAACCCTCCAGTGCCTGCGGCGCGAGTTCCGGGCCCGGATCTTCGGTGAGTGTAGGACCGGGGTTACAAAGGACCACCTGCGGCACCATTCAATTCAGCAAAGCCAATCACAGCAGGTTGAGAACGGAAGACGGAATGGACGATATTGAAGAAAGGTGGGGTGAGTCAGGTTTTGGGGCGGCCGATGGGGTCGAAGGTAAGGCCCATGATATCGGCACTGGAACCATCCAAACTGTTGGCAGAGGTCCTACCTACCAACAGCCAAGGCTGGTGCCGAACCAGCCTAGGACAAGACCACAAGGGCCATTTATGAATTGGTAGTTGGTGGGGGGTGTTGAGCCCACGGTGTCACAATCTGGACAGTACCGTCGCTGTTCTGTAGGGAACTGGCGAGGCGGGGTGGGGATATACGGGGAGGAGCTACGGGGAGGAGCGGGGACGGACCTGACTGACGACCAAAATGGCGGCGGCATCCTGGTTGAGGGTGAGGAGTGGGGACAGCGTTAACCGCACTCCTTTCCCAAGGCGTCACCAACGATTCTCCATTCCTCGACTGAGACGCGGTCACGCTCCCTCACGAGGGGGATGCTGCGCCAGCAAAGGTTGGACGCGGCAACGTTGCCAGGGACAGGTAGAGGTGAATCTCCACAGGAACACTTGGTGGGATTCTGGCCGCGTGAAAACAGGGGGTGGACAGTCATGACACGATACTTGAGGCCTTGAGGGCTGCGGTCGGGGCGAGAGGAGGACGGTGCCGCATGGTGCCGGAAGTGAAAGTGATTACAAATCTGGACATCCAAATGATAAGTACGAGGAAAGAACCTCCGGCGATAATCTGCTCGCTGCCCGCATCGCGTTCCGCAAAAGGGATAAATCCTTGAGACTCCCGATCCAAAGGTCGGGTTCACTTTGCAACAAGATGTTAAAACCTCCGTTCAATGTACAGTCGGGGCGGACTCACTCTGGTCTCCAACGAGCCGGTTGGAACCCTGGCGGAGGGTCTTCTCATCCCCCGGCACGTCGTGGGCCGGTTTCATCCATAACGTTGAGGAACTCTGGCCAGGGAGTTCACGAGCAGCTCCTAGCTTGCCTGCTTCATCGCCGTGAAGATCTACACAAGATGTACACTGGACGTATAGATGTTCCAGTACATACCCCCGCCCAGCACTCCGGTACAACGCACGGAAGTCCACAAATCAGCGACGCAAGTATCGGAAGCATAAGATGTACGGAAAACAAGAAAAAAATCCTTCCACAACGTTACCATGTACGTGTGCGTTCGTAAAGTGTCCCAAAGCCCAAGTAGGAGTGAAATAGTACAGGAGCAAGGTCGAACCTGCTTGCTTAGTGTGGTCAAGGGATGGTAAAAAGAGGTGCTTATATCAGGTCCGCGTGGAAAATGTAGGGAGAAACGGAGCGAGCAAGATGAAAGGCACAAAAGCTAGTTGGTGAGCAGCGAAACCCGATGAAACCAGTGACGGATCGGCTGAGGGGGCGTAAGTCCATTTGGGTGCTAAGGTGTCAACCGAGGGCCGAGTGGATGTCACTCAGAACAAGTAAACGAACAGAGAGGCAGCGGTTGCCATAAGAATCACGGGTGGAATCTGGGGCAAGGCGGCGCCTGCAAAAGGGGAGTTACCTGTGTCAACACCGACTCGACGCTTGCACAGAATAGAACGTGTTATTCACCACCAATGCCGGCACTGCCGTCGGGACCAGTGTTGTTTCCATTCCCGCCTCCGCCCGTCGGACCGCCTAGAAGGACTCATTTCCCAATAAAAGAATCCGCCAGCACCGTGAAACTCACCCGGAGATAGACCTGGGCTGCTGCTCAACTCAGCGAATCCAACCGCGGTCGGTTGGGATCGGAGGACAGTGTAGACATTCTTGAGAAACGCAGTCCCGATAACCCATGCGGGGGCACCTGTAATATTTCCACCGGTGCTAAAAGCGAAGAACGCTCCCAGACAAGTGAGCGGACCGAAATTCGCATCCTGGGCATTGATGGGCCAATACTTTCCACCGAAAGTCATGGAAATCTCGACCGTGCCAACGCAAGCTAGGGGGAGAACAAGATGTCAAGCAGAGCCTTTGTCGAGAGGGAACCGACCATACGGAATCCATAGTAGCCAGCGCGGTTACCACTCAGCGGCTGGGAGCCGGGAATCTGAGCGTAGATAGCCGAAATAACGGCCGCGGGACCACCAATGAGTGTTGTACCGGTCTCAATGGCGCCAATGCCGTCATGCGGCAAGGGGATGTCATTTCCATTGACTTTCATCCCTGAGATTGAGGCGTGTTGGTAACAAAGAGCCAAGCACGAGACAGGGTCGAATTAGGTACGCACCTAAGACGTTGAGGAGCCAGTAGGTCTTCTGTCCATTGATAGTGACGAGGGGAAGAAATTCGACATCGCCCGTATACAACGTCTGATTCCGACCACCAAGGGTGAAGATACCACCAAACTCCTCTCGCGAGGCATTTGGGTCATCAATGAATCGGGTAAACCAGAAGCTCATTTCGGGTGCCCCCAATCGACCGCTGTCGGCAAGTGTCTGCCAGAATGGAGTAGCCTCAATGTCGGCGAGAGCCTCGCAAGGCCGAGGATACCGGAGGTAGAATCATGAACGAAGTTAGGAGAGCTCTGATCGACCCGCAGCCAAGGCTGGAGCTTAACCTGGAAACCACCCATTGCCACGGTGTCTCGGACGATCTCACCGGCGACAGAGTTGGATCCATACGAGAGCGTTACTCGGACTGGTTGGCCAGTGGAGTTATGGGCGATTTCCAAGGTATCTGAAGCATCGCTGTTGAAGTCTGGGGCATCCGGACTGCAAGCAGCACAACTCGGACTGGAGATCCACAAGTTTGCGTCGCCTGTGACAAGGACTACCTTGAATGTTTGAGGGCTGTTTGACAATTGAGCTAGGACCACTAATAATATGAGGGCGCTGAACGCACGGCGTCCCAATCTGGATAACACCCAAGTAGCTGGCGTTGCGGTTCTGTAGATTGTTGTTAGAGGTGGGGGGAGGGATTCGCAGGGCGGAGAATGGATAACCTGATCGACAATTGGGATGGTAGCGGTGTTCTGGCGTTTCGAGGGCGAATTGACGTAGCCATACTTGATTCTCAGGGCATTTCCAGCATTCACATAGTCTTCGATTGAAAGAGGCTCACGCCTCCTCATAAGAGGGACGTGAAACGGTTCTGCACCGGCAAAGCTGAGACACGAAAACGCCGCTAGGGATAGATAAAGAGGAATCATAATGAGAAGGCCGGTGAGAGAACGGAGGCGATGAAAGCCTGGGGGCGTGCAAGGACACCCAAGGACACGTAAACCTCCAAAACCCCGATGAGACCCCGGAAGTACCCCCACCCCTCGATAGGGTGTAGGGTTGGCGAGCGGCAAAGCCCGGGACAGGGCGAATGGTCTAGCGCGAGGAACGACCGGATGTGGATAGGAGTAGGACGTCCAAGATGTGCGGAGCGGAGATTATGCGGCAATGGGGCGGTGAACACCTTTATGATCAACGGTTTTATCTCGTCGGTGGGAATACATGATTCGCAGAAACCTTCGGTGGTATCTCAACCGCATGCGAACGGAGGATGAACGGGCGAGGAGAAATACGCGGAACAGAGAGAATGGGAATGCGTTCGTCCCACGAATCGCGTCGCAAGTGACGGACGGCAAATGTGGTGGGATATGGCGCGCGAGTCGCGGTGGAGAACGGAGAGCGTGAATGGTCACGACTTTCGGCCTACTCACTTTGGCATCCAGTGAGGGAATAGGAGCCCTAGGAACGAGAAGGAGGAACTCTTCGTACTATCCTGGTGTATACCAGCCTAATGGGTTTGTTGTTCAATGCGGAGGGGTTCTGGGGTGGAGAGTTCATGAGCAGCTTCTAAGAGTGTGGTTATTGTGTTGATGGGGGGCCCTTAGGGTCAACGCAGACAGCCTCACTGGGGACGCCTAAAGGTCGGTCGTCCCGAGCGCCTGCCGCAGCGCTGCAGTATTGAGAAACAACTGATCGGATTCTCCGGGCGGCCATCTCGTCGCGCACCGTCCTCGAGCAATGCGATGAGGAACATCAGAGGCGGCTCAAAGGACGTCAAGGCGTGTTTCTTTTCTCGTCATATCCTGTATCTATCTTCGAATAGATCTACTGAACATCCTTTCACGATGGGTCCGAATCATCTCAGCGGCACATTGTTCCGGATTGTGATCCAGATGATTTTCCGATTGTCAATAGCGCCGTACGGCGACTCATTCTTCTGACGTTCGAAACGGCATCCTGGGTCACACTATCTCCACTTCTTTTCTGTGATCACTACCCTGATGTAGATATGGATACGGTGTTAGGCGAGACCATATCTGAAGGTCTCGACCGGTTGTATATACCAGGCGAAGTTCTCGACCGAGTCCCCCCTCCCAGTTGTCACTGGGTTCGTCAGCTATCTCCCATAGATCCAACCCTTTCCCGACTGGGATCCAGTGACTCGTGAGTGACGCGGGTGCACACACACCGTATTCAGAGTTCAAATCCGAGTTCACCACACCCATGATACAGTGGTGTCTTCCGCACGAAAGCTCCTCTCTTGGGTCCGATTATTTCCATTCCAATCACTGAACTACTGATGGGCCGGCCAACCCTGGTGCGCGGCAAGGTCTGGTTTCGTTCCCTCCTGCGTTCCCAAACCCAAACCCGCGGTTTCCGACTCTATCACCCACCTTTACTACTATGCTGATGCGTGACCCGGTTGTATCTTACCCGATGAGATATGGGCAAATCCCCCGCTCCGCCGGATCGTAGCAACAATTGTGAAAACTCTTTCCTCTCTTCTAACAGCCCGACGATATGCGGCAGATCCTTTCTACCGACTTGCTCCCGGCTTCGAAGATCGCGATCGTCTCCTGATCGAACTCGGGGGCGATCCGTTGCTGCGAAATAGTGAAGATCTTCATTCTCGGATCCCGGGCTTGGCTCCTTGATTACTGTGACGTTTGTGAGTGGAGACAATCCGCCCGATATGTACACCAGATATATAGCTGTTCCACTACCCCACCCAGCGCTCTGGCACAATGCACGGAAGTCCACAGATCACTAGCGCAAATATCCGAGGCATAAGTTGTACAGAAAAAGGCGTCTTCTACTCCGCCCAAACCTAAGTAAAAAAGGACAGAAGCATGACCAACGACGCTTGCTCTGTAGGGTCGTGGGGTGTCGTGGTGATGACGATGGTGGATAGAAGTGTGTTGAACAGGTCGGCGCAAAAACCATAGGGAGAGAGCAAGCAACGACAACCAAATTGATGGTAGAGGATTAATGTAGGGGGCGCCGGTGAGCGACAGAGGAATCCGTGGAACCAATGACGGGTTGGCCAAAGGGGTATAATTTCCACTGAGGTGTCAATGTGTCAACCGTTGAGAGGGCCGACCGAACGCCAGTTAGAACAAGCAAGCGAACAGAGAGGCTGCGGTCGCTAGAAGCACCACGGATGAAATCTGGGGCAGGGCGGTGACTGCAAAAGGAGGGGAACTATTGTCAATACCGGCCGCGTTGGTTTGGGGTGGAACAGGTTACTTACTACCAGTGTTGGTGTTGTTGTTCCCGTTGTTGTCATTGGGGCCACCGCCAGTGTTATTTCCATTCCCGTTTCCGCCCGTGGGAACACCTGGAAGAACATGTTTCCCAAAAAATGAAACCAGCCTAACAATAACACTCACCGGTTGAAGCTACGGCTCGACTGTCACTCAATGCAGCAAAGCCAATCCCAGGGGGTTGGTAACGGAAGATAGAATAGACATTCTTGAGGAAGGCAACACCAACAATCCAGTTGGGGTTGCCCGTAGTATTTGAATAGGGGGTAAACTCGAAGAAGCCTCCGAGACAGAGATCCGAACCGGTGCTGACCCGCCCGAAACTCATATCACGAGAATCGATGGGCCAGGACTTTCCACCGAAAGCCATCGTGACCTCAACTGTGGTATCGCAAGCTAAAGAGAAATTTGGACATCAAAAAGAGGCTTTACATATGGAAAACGGTCATACGGAATCCATAGTAGCCAGCGTATGCACCGGTCAGCGGCTGCGAGTTGGGGATTTGGGCGTAGATCGCTGAAATCGTGGCACGAGGGCCGCCGATGAGCGTTGTACCGGTCACAATGGCAGCGACGTTGCCAGGCAGCAAGGCGATGTCCTTTTTATTGACCGTGATCTCTGTGAACGGGGTACGTGCGTGAGAAAGAGCCGGACAAGGAGCGAGGACAAATTAGGTACGCACCTGATAGATCGAGGAGCCAGTAAGTCCTCCGTCCAGCGTTAGTGACGAGCGGGAGAAATTCGACATCGCCCGCATACAACGTCTGATTCCGTCCACCGAGGGTAAAGACACCACCAAACTCTTCTTCCTGGGCATTTTGATTATCAATCAATCGGGTAAACCAGAAACTCATTTCGGGAGTCGTCAATTGACCACCGTCAACAAGGGTTTGCCAGAACGGGGTAGCTCCAGTCCAACCGATATTGTCGAAGGCAAGGCCCATGGAACCGGAACAAGAACCATCGAGGAGCTGAGTAGGGACCTGATCAACCAGCAGCCAAGTCTGGTTCCGAACCCGGAAACCACCCATCGTTACGGTGTCTTGGATGACGTTACCTGCGACAGGACCGTAGCTATAAGGGATCGACACCCGGGTTGGTGGACGAGTGGGGTCCAGGCCGGCTTGGAAGGTACTTGAAGTGGTGTTGTCGAAACCTGGGGTACCTCGGGTGCAATTAGCACAACCCCGACCGGTGACCCACAAGTCCGTAGCACCCGTGGTGAGGAGGAGTTTGAACGGTTGAGGGCTGTTTGAGACCTTAGTCTGGAGTGCCGAAAATGCGAATCGGTTAGTTGTGGTCGACGCACGGTGTTCCAATCTGGACGACACCCAGATAACTGGTATCGTGGTACTGTGGATGGTCACTATGCTGGAACGGGGATTCACGGAACGAAGCAAGTGCAGACCTGGTTGATAACTGGGATGTCCTGGCGTTTTGAGGGTGAGGAGTGGGAGAACTGGTTTCCCAGGGCGTTTGCTGCATTTACATAGCCTCGGATTGAAGGAGGCTCGGACCTCCTCACAAGAGGAATGTGAAAAGGCTCTGCGACAGCAAAACTGAGACACGACAACGCCACCAGGGACAGGCAGAGGAAGGTCATAATGAGAGAAAACCGGGGGAGGGAATGGGAGTGGTGAAAGCCAGGTGTGCCAAGTGACAGCGAACCCTGGGTAGCTATCCCCTCAGAAGATCACTTCGTTGTTATTAGGTATCCGGAGCCAACTGTGGGGACTGGCGCCATACTACCATAGTTACCAGGCTTGTCTCGAGTGAGGCTTCCGTTCGGGGTGTGGGGATTCAAGTCAAGGAACACTGACTGATCGGTTTCCACACATCCCTCGTTTCAAACGTTGGACCACTAGTTCCCCAGTGCCGTCCTCGGTCATCGTAACCCACGGGGGGGCAGCCAATCCCCAACCCAGTCCTCAAACCTTTGTGCTCGGAATACGTCGGGGATCAATCAATCTTCCCGGAGGAAGCACAGACTAAGTTGACAGAAGACATTGACGCTGTCAAAAACGAGTGAAAGGCTGCCATCTAGCGACAGGTCGGGACACGCCCGCCGCGTTGACCACCAACGAGAACCGCGATCTAGGTGAGTCCCCGTTGGCCCATCCTACCGTCACTAGGCTGTTACTCGCGGTCCGCTGAGCACAGTGAAAGTCTTCTGGACGTTCGAAAAGATACGCGGTACCATTCGTGCTCACTCGCCTGATTCGGGTGTGAATGTGGCGTCGGACAATATCATTCTATCTGAAGACCTCGGCCGGTTGTATATCGGACGACGCTCGAACATCTCAACTCTGATAGAGGTGAGCCAGCAGTTGTATCTCCAAGTGCCTACCTCGTGGAATTCAACCACATCCTTTACTATCCCTGGGTCATAGCTCCAGTCGTTCAAGCTCTTCCCTCCCTCCCGACAGATCCTTTTTACTCCGGCTTTGAGAGATCGTGATCGAAGGTAGGGGTGATCTCAGATCGCTTCGAAACACCGAAGATCTTCAATCTTGGATTCGAACTACTCCTTCATCGTCGTAACACGCGCGAGCGGAGACGATCCAGTGTCCACGCCAGGTATACGTCCATTCCTGTCACCACGTTCAGTCCCCCAGGGTAATACACGAGCAGAAATCCACAAACCAATAATGCAACTATGGGGAACATAGGTTACGCGGAAAAAACGCCTTCCGCTCTGTGCTTGTGTACACATTCATAGAGTGACCAAAAGCCCAAGTCGAAGAAAAACCTACGGAAATGCGGTCAAACAATACTTGACCTAGTACGGACGCGGGTGTGTCGTAGGGACAGCGGAAAGAAGTGCGAATGTCATAGCTAGGGCTACACGAAGACCGGTAAGGCTACAATACTATCCTGGAGAGTGAGGCGATGGGTTGGATGGGATCCGGTCGATCGAGTTGCATCAGGAGCCGGTGTTCCATTGCACCACAGTAGAAACACTCGAGATGGGGAGGACACCAAACGCTGTCCAGACCCTGGTGTGCGTAATACAGAGTCCTGGCTTATATTGAGTATCGGAGTACATTGGTTCATAGGTGAATGTCCGGAAACATACGAGCGGGGGGCCGAGCGATATTTAGTACGTGAGCTACGGGTTCGGAATTTTGGTGAGTGTGGGACCGGGATTACAAAAACCCACCCGCGGAGTCACTCAATTTAGCGAAGCCAATCGCGGCGGGTTCGAAACGGAAGACAGAATAGACGTTCTTGAGGAATGTGTCCCCAACGATCCAGGTGGGATTGCCTCCACCCCCGCCAATATCCAAAACGAAGATGGCTCCGGCACAAATAGACGAACCAGAGCTGATCGGTCCACGATTCATATCCTTGGGATTGATGGGCCAGGACTTGCCACCGAAAGCTATGGTAACCTCGACTGTGGCATTGCAAGCTGGAAAAGCAAACGGGATGTCAAGGGGAGACTTGGCTAGTGGAGAAACGAACATACGGAAACCGTACAAGCCAGCGGGGCCACCGCTTAGGGGTTGGGAGTCGGGGATCTGGGCGTAGATTGCTGAAACACCAGCCGCAGGGCCGCCGATGAACGTCGTGCCAGTGTCGATGGCAGCGACGCCACTAGACGGCAAGGTAACGTTTTTCTCATTGACCGTGATCCCTGAAATGGAAGCACATGCGTGAGAAGGGGCCAAGCACAACACAAGTACGAACTAGGAACGTGCCTGATATTTCGAGGAGCCAGAAGGTCTCCTGTCCAGCATCTGTAACGAGTGGAAGAAATTCGACATCGCCTATGTATAGAGTCTTGTTCTGACCACCGAGGGTGAAGACCCCACCAAACTCTTCTTCCTGTGCATCTGGATCACCAATGAATCGAGTAAACCAGAAGCTCATCTCTGGAGACGCCAAATGATTGCCCGTGGCAAGGGTCTGCCAGAATGGGGTAGCTTTGGTGTTTGCGATGGTATCGAAGGCGAGACCCATGATACCGGCTCCAGAACCAACCAATATGTTGGCAGTTGTCTGGTCGACCAGCAGCCAAGGCTGGCGCTCGACTTTTAAACCACCCATCGCCACGGTGTCTGCGACGAGAACACCGGCGACGGCACCGGTGCCGTATCCGAGTGTTACTCGGACTGGTTGGCCGTTGTATTGGGCGGCAAGGAAAGTAGTTGAAGTTCCGCTGTCGAAAAGTGGGGCATTTGGGGCACAAGTGGTACAAGCCGTACCGCCGACCCACAAGTCCGAAGAGCCTGTGTCAAGGATGACATTGAAAGATTGAGCACTGTTCGAGAATTTGAGCCAGGGGCGCTGGAAATGTGAGTCTGTAAGGGGTGTTGGACGCACGGTGTCCCAATCTGGACAACACCCAGGTAACCGATGTCGCGGTTCTGTAGGTAGTCGGTAAACTGGGTGGGGATTTACGGGGAGGAGCAGGGACGGACCTGATTAATGAGTGGGATGGTGGCGGTGTCCTGGCGTTTTGAGGGCGAGGAGTGGGGATAGCCGTACTTATTTCTCAAGGCGTCCGCAGCGATTCCAAATTCCTCGACGGAGATAGAGTCACGCTTTCTCACGAGCGGGATATGGAAAGGCTCTGCGCCAGCAAAGCTGAGACACGATAACGCCACCAGGGACAGGTGTAGGGGAATCATAGTGAGAGTTGGCCGAGGGAGGGGGGGGGCGGGAACGGTGAAAGGCAAAGGGTGTGCGGCAGCGCACAGGGATAGATAACCCTCCAAAGCACCAGGAAGACCCCAGGTGTACCCCCCGTCACCAGATGAGGCGTAGGACCGATGAACGGCATAACCCGGGACAGCCTGGGACAGGGCGATTGGATATGGGTATAAGTCAGATGTCTGCGGTGGGTGATTATGAAGTTCAAAATTGAGCGGCAAGGGGTGACGAAACGCCGTTGCTATCAACGATCTTCGTCTTGGCGTGGGGAAATAAAAGGTCCACAGGGGCCCTTAGTGGCCTTCGGGCCGCGCACAGGCGGTGTGGACAAACGAGGCGAGGTATCCTAAAACCGTGGTTAGCGCGCGGTTAGAGGCGTCACATGGCATCGAAGGTAAACGTTTAAACACTCACTCCGGGTTACCAACCCCAACGACGCCCGCGCATAGGAGAATAGTCTCATTAGCATATTTCAATGTTGGGCGGGTATCGTTGAGGAGGGGGCCGTGGATTTTTGGATCGAACCAGAGGGATAATGGTATTCGTAGTGCGGGCAAGCCAGTACGCCCTAGATTTGCTTAGATGCGACAGGTGATTGTTAGGAAGGGGAAAGAGCTCCGTACGACCAAGCGGAAGCAGCAGGAGGTAATCGCCACCCATACGCAGGTGGAAGCGTGGTTCGGCCGGGTACTCTTTCTCCAACTAACGATTCGAGTGTGGGGGATCAATGCAGATACAGGCGGAGGATCACTTTGATCGTGAAAGAAGCTTTGTATAAACTTACCATCTTCGTCGCTGCCTGTCGTTGCCTTGATCCGATCAAGCGTTCCGGGTTTACGGACGAAAACTGCTGCTGCCACGAGTGTCGTCGATCTCCAGGCCAGGAAAGCATCCATGGGGTACTATGCCGTGTGAACTCGTCCGGGGTGTCGGTACCACGAAGAACCTTCGTCACGACCTCGAGCTGATGGCCGTGTTGCGTGTAATGACCAAACACCTTCCGTTCCTACTTCCGAGGAAATGAGAGAGCGTCCTTCCCGTGAACCACACAGCAAGCGGCGGGCAGCAGGCAGGAGATTCGTGACCTCCGAACCAACCCGGGACAGTCGCTCAGCCCGTCTCTTCACCCAGGAATGGGTTCCAGAAAGTTTCATTCTGGGCGCAGATAGCTGCATGGAAAACGCCAAGCGGAGGCTGCTGGGTATCAACGTCCAATTACTTGGGATCGAAGTTATGAGCCCGTACCGTACTAGCATACGTGGGCATGTGCGGTAACTGGATTTGCGTTGATGGTTTCGTCGTCAGGAAAACCTCTAGCAATACAAGGAAAGGACCTCCGGTGGCAGAAGCCCTCGCCACATCGCATTCTGCGAAGCGGATGCAAACTTCAAGACCCCAAATCTTAAGCCAAATGTTGAGTTCGCTCTACAGCACAACATTATAGACGTCTGGGCGGAGTAATCACAAATCACTTTTAAGAGCATGGTAGTAATTGTTCCGGTGGAGAGATGGGAGCGCCCACCGGTGTGTGTGGTTTGGAACCAGGAAGCGGCCAGCTGGCTTCTCGGGACCCGCCATTTCACACCAGGCTTGAGTACTTGAGTCATCAGTTCTCCTGCGCTGTCCTCGGTTACCATTACTCCCAGGGGCCTCTAATCCATAATCTGGTCTCCACACTCCGGTACTCGGGATACGCTGGGGGTTGGCTGGAGAAGAAAGGAACATGGGTTGACAAGCGACATTCACGCTCTCAGGAATGCAAAGGCCGTACCATTGTGGCGGAGGAAGTAGTGGGGAATATCCGGGGTGATTTGAAGGAAGTCAAGGTGCCTTTGTTCGTTGTCCCCTGTATCGATCCCTTGACGTATCTGCTCGACATTCTTGCATGATACGTCCGGATCTTGGCAGGGTAGTTCGTGTTCGTGTTCGTCATTCGTCTAACTCTCAAGTATAACGTGAGGCCCGGCTAACCAGAAGTAGTCAGGACGCGGAGGCCGGCCGATACTTTTGTTTGCATAATTGTATCTATGATTAAAGAGGAAAGAAGGAAAAAGAGGTAAGAGGGATTGCCGAGCGCGACACGCTGGCGCCCCTGGTAAATATCTGGTGATATCCAACCTCCCAAGGGCATCATTGATTAGTTGGTTTGAGATCGTATGATATCCACCCCCTCGGAATTGGTGACACCCGCGGATATCCAAAATATAAACCCTTGGGTTCGATTTGATCTCCTTCGGATGTCCCGTGTGAACCGTCATGTACCCTATGTTACTACGTACATATGTATTTGTAAAGTGTCTCAAAGCAGGAGCCGAAGTAAAACATTACGGGAGGTGGCCAGACGATGCGTACTTAGTAGAGCTGTGGGTATGTCGTAGAGATTGCAACGGTGGAAAAAGGTGTGTAGATCGGGTACGCACGAAAAATGCAGGAAGAGATGGAGTAAGCAACAAATCAATGACAGGGGAATAACGCGGAGGGTGAGCAACAGCAGGATACGTTGGATGATAGGTCGGCCGAGGGTATGTAAATCCGTTCTGGTATCAAGGTGGCGCGGACGGACCAACCGCTGAAAGTACTGACCGAGTGCCACTTAGATCAAGCAAGCGAACAGAGAGGCCACGACTGTCAGAAGAATCACGAATGAAACCTTGAGCGAAGCCGCAGCTGCAGGGGGGTTGGCATTAGTCACACTGGCGTAGAATATAGCAGGTTACCTACCATTCGTGCCAGGGCCTCCGTTACCACCCCCATTGTTTCCATTTTCGCTACTGGTTAGAGCAGCTGAGGAAGGAGGGGAGGTCGAAGCAGAGGAGAGGTAAGGGGCGGGCGGGGAACCATAATCAGTTAGGATCTCCTCCCGTACGGCACAAGTTCCCGGTAAAGGGAACAGGCCATGCTACGACTCACTCGAAGAGCCACCAGCGACGGTACTCAGTTCGGCAAAGCCAATTGCGGCGGGTTGGGAGCGGAAGACAGAATAGACGTTTGAGGAAAGTAGATCCAACCACCCAGTTGGGGGTTCCTCCACTCACAACGAGGTTTGAACCGGCGTGCAAATCGAATATTCCTCCAACACAGATAGACGAACCAGGCCTGGCTCGTCCGAGGTTCATGTCCTTGGAACTGATGAGCCAAGATTTCCCACCGAAAGCCATAGATATCTCGATCGCGGTATCGCAAGCTAAGAACAAGACGGGATGTCAAGAAGGGGTTTGGTCAACATAAAACGAGTATACAGAATCCGTAAAAGCCAACGAGAGGACTGTTTAGCGGCCCCGAGTTTGGAATCTGGGTGTATATCGCTGAAACGGCGGCCGTAGGGCCACCTATGAGCGTCGTGCCCGTATCAATGGCGGCAACGCCACCGGACGGCATGGTGACGTCTTTCTTATTTACCGTGACCCCTGAGATCGAGGCATTTACGTGAGAAAAGGCCGAAAATAAGACAAGGGCGAATTGGGTACATGCCCGACACATTGAGGAGCCAGTAGGTATTCCGTCCAGCATCGGTGACAAGTGGAAGAAACTCGACGTCGCCCGTGTATAGGGTCGTGTTCTGACCACCTAGGGTGAAGATCCCACCAAACTCTTCTTCCTGAGCAGTTTGATTACCCAATAGTCTGGTAAACCAGAAACTCATTTCGGGGGTCGGAAATGGGTTGCTCGTAGCAAGGGTCTGCCAGAACGGAGTGGCTCCGGTGTTTGCAATGATGTCGAAGGCAAGACCCATGATACCGGCCTTTGAACCGTCCAAAAGGTTACCAGAAGGCTGATCGACTAGCACCAAAGGCTGGCGCTGAACCTGAAAACCTCCCATGGCCACGGTATCCCAAACGAGATCACCGGCGACGGCACCGGAGCCATATGTGATTGTCACTCGGACTGGTTGACCGTTGTTCTGGGCAGATTGAAAGGTGCTCGAAGCGCCGCTGTTGAAATTTGGTGTGCCCAAGGTGCAGGCGGTACAATTTATGCCGGTGACCCACAAGTCCGAAGAGCCTGTGTCAAGGACGACGTTGAAAGTTTGAGGACTGTTTGAGGATTTGAGTTGGGAGCGCTGAAAATGTGAGTTTGTGGGGCGTGTTAATCGTACGGTGTTCCGATCCGAACAACGCCCAGGTAACTGGTGTCGCGGTTCTGTACACGGCCGTTAAGGCGGCGTGGGGATCCAGGGGCGAACAGGACAGACCTGGTTGATGACCGGGATAGCGGCGGTGTTCTGGCGTTTTGAGGGTGAGGAGGGGGATAACCGTACTTGCTTCTCAGGGCGTCTGCAGCGATCCCCCATTCCTCGGCGGAGATAGGATCACGTTTCTTCACGAGAGGCATACGGAATGGCTCTGCACCAGCAAATCCGAGACTTGATAACACTGCCATGGATAGGTGGAGGAAGATCATAACGAGAGTTGGCCGAGGGGGAGAAAGGGGCGGTGAGAGCCAGGGGATGAGTGGTGGCGCACTCAGGGACACCCAAGACCCCAGGAGTACCCCCTGTCACCCAACGAGGCGTAGGGCCGACAAACGGCACAGCCCCGGACAGGACGAATGGTCTAACATGAAGTGTGATTGCACCCGGGCACGAGGTACACGTCTACGATAAGCGATCGAGCGGCAACGAGTGCCAAAACGCCGTTATGATCAACGACCTTGTCTTGTCGAAGTGAAATCAATAATCCACAGGAATCCTCGGTGGTCTTCCGACTGTATGCACACTGAGGGCGACCAAATGAGGCAAGGTACTCGAAAACTGTGGTCGGCGTGTGGGCAGAGGTGCGACATGGTGCCAGAAAGTAAGAGCTGATTCTGGGTCACCGACTCCAACGATGATTGCCCCCCCTGGAAACAGTCCCGTAGGGAGACTTCAGTTATGAGTAACCCAGTGTATTCTGGTTTATGTCGTTCTTTGTGCGGAGTGGCCAGGGCCGGGGTTCACTGCAAACGATGCGACCCACAAGTGTAGTACCAGGAATTTGCGGAACCGCATTGGGTCCACCTTCTGAGCCCTCCGTCGATGGTGGGGCTGGTTTCGGTTGGCGACATCCAAACGCCTGGCTTGGGAATCTGGCACGTGGTGTGAATCCGGCAAACGTCCGTGGTTGGGAAGGTATCGTCGGGGGGAGGGG
>Ga0307511_10000777_pt1 | contig 34048 bp, 47 predicted proteins | sample 13_EM_MG_FD_200266 | JGI IMG/M metagenome (GOLD analysis project Ga0307511, IMG submission 200266) | Populus trichocarpa ectomycorrhiza microbial communities from riparian zone in the Pacific Northwest, United States - 13_EM | ecosystem: Host-associated > Plants > Roots > Unclassified | place... | reverse complement strand
GTGGAAGAGGAATGGGAAGTACCGAGGGTCGCGGTGTGGTAGTCGAGGAGAACTGGCCATTGGGGGAGCTTGTCGTTTGTGACTACGAGCCTTGTAGTTGGTGGGTGCGTAGCCGGTTCGGAGAGAGTCTGGACCGAAATAGGGATTCCCCTGGCATCTACTGGTCGGAATTCGAAGAGAGAGAGGTCGAAGAAGATTGCCTGGGAGTCGGGGCGAAGGAGGGGATGAAGCTCAGAAGGGATGAAGGGAGGGTATTGAGTGTATGTGTATGGAGGGCCAGATACGGGGGTGGGTGGTAGGGCGGTCCCCGGTACCAGCCAAGGGTATGGGTTTCCCTGTTGGTTCTGGTAGTAGTCAAAAACGTTGGGTCGCTGACGGCTGTCCAAAGATCGCCGGCGGGTATGGGTGTAGTCAGCTGGGACGGTTAAGCTGGATGAATCCGGGACAAAGGTGCCCTTGATGGGAGTGGGGGGCATGGTCGCGCTCAAGAAGGGGGTAGACATCCCGGCGTGCCAGGAAGGACGCCTGGCGCGACGTGGAGGAGTCCAAGGATCGTCATCTAGGATCTTCGAGCCTCGGATGGGCGTGTTGGGAGTGGATGGATCGGTGAGACCGATGGTGGGTATGTGAGGTGAGATCCTCTGACGGTTGTGGTATTGGTAGAGATAAGGACTCGCCAAGTCCTGGTAGGACGGGGCGGATGGCGTGTAGATGAACGGGCCAGACATGTTGGTTCGAGGGTGAGGTGAGATCTAACAAAATCTCGCCGCCCAGCTTTTATAGGGTTTTGGTCGAGCCGAGTTTTTTTAGGCGCGTGCTACGCGTCCACAGGGCACAGCAATCGTCCCAGATCGACAAAGGGAGGACGATCGGGCGGTGTGGGCAGAGGGAACTGTCTGCACAGCTTTCTACCTCGCACTGGCCTGGCTGCGTTCGAAGGTACTTACTGACTTGCGCGTATTGAGTCAGCTGCCACGTCCACTGGTTTCTTGTTCAGAGAGATCAGATAGGCAAGACCGGGACCCCCATTGTGCAGACCCAGTGCGGTGCCCGCGGTGGCTGTGGCGCCGATGACATACGGACAGGTCTAAGCTTCGGGGTGGCACGAAAATCCGTAGGTCGAGGGTTTTTTCCATTTCCCGGTCCGCAGTATACTTATACCGCCACACTGTTCTATCTAGGGAGAGCGGGAAGATCATCGGACTTGCCATCATTCAATCCCGCTGGCTTGGTTACTGATCACTGTTCGACGTTCGACGTCAGCTTTCAACGTCGTTCGACCCTGGCCTCATCCGCTCACCACCCATTCCTTACCTTCTCCCTCACCCTTCCCCCCTCCCCTCCCACAGGCCTGTCAAACTAGCGGAAGATTCTCCCTCTTTCGCTGTTCGACCACAGGGTTAACATCCACCCCACTCACTCACGACACCTAGCCATTCATTCCACAAGCCACTCTTTTATATCATACCCACCCCAACACCAACGGATTCATTCCCGTTCCTTCCTTTTCCCCCTTCCCCCTGAACCTACATTTCTCCGATGGCACCTCAACTCATTCACATCCTCCCTCGAGATGGAAACGGTTCCAACAGCGGTCTTTACATCGCTGGATTCGTCATCGCCGGCTTGATCATCCTCGGTGTAGGTGGCTGTCTGCTTATCAGGTTCCTGAGGCAACGAGCCAGGAACAACGACGAAGACAACCGTGGTGCCGCATTTCTCAACGTCCGTGGTCTTGTCAGAGAAGATGACGAGAAAGTCAAGGACGAGCCTCTTCCAAAGTACGGATACACACCGCTCCGTTTATCCTCGGTTTGGTTATCGACGGCATGCTGACCCCCCAATGATAGTGACATCCAAGGCATCCAATACCACATGTTCTCAAGGACCCACATCGGTGGCCAAGGAGTCGTCATGCCCAGCCGTGCACTCACAAGGCCGAACGTTACGAAACAAGAAATTGTAGAATACCACACCAGCGAGGGCAACCTCCCTCGTCCGTTCGCTCCCTTCTCCTTCGCCCTCCAAGCCGGAACACCCCCTTCCGTCGGAAAACGAAACTCGACCGCCTCCGTCCTCACCCTCTCTCGAGACTCGTTCCTGAGTATAGGTTCCCACAGCAACCGATTCTCAATTGCCTCCACTCTCTCCACTTCCTCTCAATCCGGCCGAAGGAAGGTCAAGCAGATCTTCGACCCTGTCCTCCCCGACGAACTCGTCGTCTCAATGGGAGAGAGACTGACAGTCACCCAGAGTTTCGATGACGGGTGGTGTATTGTCGGCAGACCGGGTATGCTGAAAAATGATGAAATCGAGCTGGGTGCCGTGCCCGCTTGGTGTTTCCTGAAGCCCGTCAAAGGCCTTCGTGCCGAGCGACCGATGCGAATCGACAGCTTGGGTGTTACCGTCCAACTCGACGCACCGGGCCCCGGTCGCGACCAACTCATATCTTGGTCCAACTTCTAACCTATTCACACTCGGCGTTATGACCCCCCTACCTCCCGTCCCGGGTATCCGCTCTTTACCGCCTTCTTGGTTTACCCTCCCAACACAGTCCCTATACCCCGGGTATCTCCTCTCCGTGCTCTCCGGTCCAATGTACACACGCACGCACACCTGCTCTTCCTTGCTTTAAAAATCACCCCAGTCTTGATGACAAATCCTCCTATCTCGTCTATTCACGCTTCTACGCTCGCTCCACGCAACGCATATGCATCTGGTTATCATCGCACAGACACCACTACCGTCCGTACCGAGGTCGTTGCTTTCTTCGTCCTATTGTATGAGACGAAATACCATTACCCCAAATTTACCCCCTGCGCAGTGCATACCACTTATTCAACCCTCTTGTTATTCCTGTAGCATTCTTGCATCCCTGCTCTCGCACGCTTCTATCGGCACGCGCACCTCTTCTCTTGATGTAGACATCCTCGATTCCCTTGCGCCCGTTTACGGGTTCATACCACACCCCTTGTAGGGTTTTTCACGTATATATATGACAGGTGTTGTCCCCCGCGATTGAGAGAGAGATTTCCTTCCCGCCACCCTCCACCCCTCGCTACCCTGCGCGGTTTGCAGCTCGACGGTTCCTTGTTTCAGGGACCTCTCGGTGAAGGATCTCGATTTCTTGGTGGCCCGATCTGCGTTCTTGCCGACAGATTATAAGTTCCGTCTTCTCGTCACCCATCATGGTGATTGACGGCGTGAGTGCGCTTTGTGTGGCTCTGTCAACAAGAGACTTGGGGCGGCGAGCCGGTATAAACGACCAAGCTCAGGGTACAATGCGATCGCTGCATCCATTCCAGTGTGTATATAACCTTTGTTCATCTCCGGTGCAGCTTGGGCTTCTAATAATGTGAGAGCCTGGGCGATACGCCCAGAGCTCGTGGGATCCGAATGATCGGAATCGTGGATCGAAATGAGAATGGCGTACTGTAATCTATCGCTCGGCCCGGTTTCGTCCCTTTCCCGAGCGAAGTAAACTGCCGTAATGGAGTGATTGTGGATTATTAATAAACGTTGAGGGTGTACTGTATACAGTGCCTGGTTGCCCCCCCTCCGCCTTTGCTTCCATAATCAGAACTAACGACGGCAAGCTCCCGGAATAGATACGTATCTCTATGTGAACCTCTGACAGTTCCGAAGAGTGGGACGTGGCGTACCGCATTATACTCGCATTATTGGAGAAGCACCGGAATTGAGTTATTGTGAGCCGCATTATCTTACCACGAAGCTGAAGGAACCTAAAACCAAAAACGTCGAGGGAGAGGATCAGGATTACTCATGAACCATTCGCACGCGTCGCGTGGATTGTCGAGGAACGTAAGTCCTGCAGTGAACGCCGGAGGGCGCTGGGTTGGGTGACCTAACCTCAGGCTGGGTGGTCAGTGTTTTGCGGGATCCCCTCAATCTGCGCTTGCAGTGCGTTTTTCCTCTGTGTATTCGTCCTCGTAGGTTGTTCTCAATCCGGTTTCACAACCATCCATTGGTGGGCGGACAATGGATAGGACAATTGCTTCGAGTAATGCGGTTTGTGTCAATCAGTCTCACCTCTCACTTCGCCCAGAATCGAGGTCGCCTGTGAACAAGAACGAAAAGAAAGGTCACCGTTTTTTGAACACGGGCGCAGATACTATCCGCAACCTCCCAAAAAAAAACGGCCAGTTCCTCAGGTTAACGACATTCGGTAAAGCGAGAACACCAGTAGGGACCCACTAAGTATCCCAATTCCAGTATCGCCGGCGCGGTATAAGTCGCCTTTGCATAGAACCGAAACAAAGGTCGTGCGAAGGGCGGTAGTTCGGTAGCGAGTAAGGTGTTGAGGTGGAGCGCGAGCATTGAACGTGCCTTGGTCCATTTTTGGTACCGTCTCGAAGAATCCTAGGAACACTAAGGTTCGTTAACGCAGGGTACCGTACAGCGCAGCGCATGAAAACGCTTGTCCAAATCTGGAGGAACTTCGTTATCTGTCCTGCCTAGAATGATCCTCCAACGCACCACATGGGGCAGAATGGCGTCGTTGTCCAGCCGGTATAGAGTGGTTCGTTGACGCGCTTGGTAGGTGCGAAACGTGAGTTTCTTTATTATGTCCGTTGTAACGAACCGTACCTCGGTGAGCCCGGCATACAAGCCCAAGAGCTCCGGTCACGAAGACGAGAGTGCAGGTGAGAACTCTCGGTGGAGAAGAGCAAATAAAAATTTCCAAGTGTCAACCAATCCGTCGTCTTCACTCTCACTAGAGCCCAGAGTGCCGCCCTTAACTTTGTCACCCGCGATGATCCTGAAATGGTTAAGAAACGCCTCAACCCGGTCATCGTTCTCTGAATCCTCCTGCGTTCGTAGGCCTTCGCACACAATCTTGTCGACGGTTGCCTTGACCTCCGACTTCCAAAATCGCCTTCGCTGAACCCAGTGTTTCCATGAAGGGGACTAGGAATACATATGTTGGAGTGGTCGCCAGGGACGGAGGGCTCAAATTCGCTGCCGGAGTCCAGGTTGATATTTGCAGGTCGCGGTATCCGAAGCCACCAATCGATCGCTGGCACTTTGCAGGTTTCTACGGATGACCGCAAGAGAATCTGACTTTGCCCGCTTGATTTTGATGATCACAGGTACGATCATCTCCTCTTCCGATGAAGGGCCTTTGACCTCGACCGTCCCAGGGCCCAAGCGCCGACCGAAGCTAGTCGCGCGCTCTTGGGATGCCGGCCGACCACAAGCGCAAGATCTGGCATCCGCCACTACAGAGATTCCTTGATATCGGCGACCGGCTGCATCCATTCTTGTGAAGCACCAGAAGACGCCTCCGCATGGATCAGAACAGGCTCCCAGCCTTTGTGGATGGTCTGGCCGCAAGGACGTTGAGGTATCTTGGATGGCGTTCCGTGTATTCCGCGTAGTAGGCAGATTCTCCTGTGTCCATACGCGTGAGTCTAGAGACTATGTACTGCTCGGCGAAATATGCGGTGTACGCCCCTGATTTGAGGGGTTTGAAAAGCACTCGGTAGACGGGGTACCAGAAGGCTTCTACATCTCGTGGGGATATCTGTGAGGACATCGCAGATTCGACCGCCCGGCTCAGTTCCAGGTCCTCGAAATCGACCTCGATGTACCTGAGATGGATTGAGAATTGGAGGGCCTGAGGTGGTCGGGTCAAGTCTCTGCGGATGTCTTAGGTTGTATCCAAGGATCCAGCATTTGAGGAGGTAGCCACTGCCATTGTGTAAGATAAGAGAAGGCTCTGGGAACAGAATATATGGGGGTCCAGTGGCGGTTGTGAATTCGGGTTGTGGCCTAAACAGGACCCCTGAATTCATCCACGGCGTGAAGACAAGGTCCCGGCAACCGAGGGTAGAAGAGTCTCCCACGAGTGCGGTGCATAGTATATCATACCCACCGGAACGCGGGTGTTGGCCATAGGGGCTATCGGCGCTATCGAGAGGGCAGAAACCCGATCGCAAAGCGCCAGGGGAAAGGGCGCGGGTTTCTGGGCGGTTGGCGAGCCCGTTCCTCGTCGCTATGGATGTCAGACGGGGCGACCAGATATATGTATACTTCTCAACGTCGGCATAGAGTAACTGGACGGGAACGGATGGGCCTCAGGAATACGTGGAACAGGTTTACCCAATCTGGAAGAGAAAATATAGTAAGTGTCCCTGTCTGCACGCGGAACAATCACCACACTAACAGAGTAGAACAGCCTCACGAGCCTAAACGGAATCCTAAACGTGGTGCGGGGTGTCAAGTCAGGAACTAAGGGCGGGGAAGACCGCAAGTCCTCTCCGGTACTCAATTCGATGTGTATGATCTCGCAAGCGAGAAAAACGAGCGGGATGAGTGATGACGTACCGGCCACGACACACGCAGTCAAAGGTAGAGATGCAGCTACGGGTATAGTGCACCGCCAAAAAGGTGCGTGTTCACCCTGGTGTTCCCGTATGTCTCTCATCGATTACTCCTTGTCGACTGGATTCTAGGGGATCGCCAAAGAGCGTGCAAAGCGGTCCGCGTGCAGCCAAGTAGTTTGAATACGACCCACGACGATAAACACAGGCGTACGTCGTACTGGTTCGAAGCCGGCGAATGAGCGGAGTGGCCATTGAGTGATAGTGCGAAGGAAGAGGAGCCCCCTAAGGAGAACGAGCCGTTTGATTACTGCGCGATAGCCAAACGGTTCTACTTCGAGGTGGAGACAGTGGGCAGCGTGAGTCCACAAGAGATGCGTGCACAATCTGCGCGACCCCTCGGGGCGTAGATTTGGAACGATATGAACCCAGAGGAGCTATGAAGGAATATCATGGAAACGATCGAAACTTCAGAAGATGGGAGACGACGTATCTCAACCTAGAAGAGAAGTGTAAAGTAACCTAAATGGTACCCAATGGAGAGAAACAGTTCCTCACGAGAATCCAGGAAATGCCGAGACAGTCAAGAAGGCGACAACTGAGTTCACATGGGGCCAGGAACGGGCGACAATGTGCGTCGAAAACATGACGAGCGACATAGGTCAGGGGAGCCGAAGTGGGCGTACGCGGTGGGCGATGTTCTGGATGGAACGATCGAAGCGGACAATGATGACCCATCAGGTGATTACAGGTCGGAACCCCTCGACGAAAGGCCAGGGGCCAAAATCAAAGTTTGAGCCCATACCCAAGAGGGTCCAAAATGCCCCGAAGCTGACAGCATGGAGTTGAGCTCGAGCCACTCGAACCGAGAGGAGACAAAACATAAAATGCCAGTATAGCCACACCGTAAAGCGAGTAGGGAGGATGCGTACCACGAACGCAGCAAAGCGACTGAAGGGCGAGCACTGCACAAATTGCGCAAAGCAACTGGTGGAAGTGATACATGAGTGTCCGAGGAGAACCAAAGGACAAATTTCAGTATGGGCCAACCATACACGGGGCGTCTGGCTAGGATATACCCACCCGAACGTGTGCCTGGAGACAGTGAGAAACCTCTCGGAGGCGAAAACCCCAAAATTGAGACCAGTGGTAGGATCGGGCTACACAAGGGGGATGCCAGAACCAGCGATCGTTACTACCGAAAGAGAGAGAGAGATGGCATGGCTGAGGCGACCGCTCTACAGGTAACCTGGAGGATAAAACTTTAACCGCCAAACTAGCAGTGTACAGTGATGGCTCGCGTGGATGATGGCACAGCTGGTCGAGGGTTGGCGGAAGAAGGCGGAGGAGTGTGGTCAACGACCACCGTAACACAGCAGTGTTGGTGCCGGGGGAAAGCAATCGGAGGTTGGAGCTACCGGAGATCACGTAGGCGATTGAGAACGCGCTAGGGAACCAGCCACGTAAGATCTGCAACGATTCTTGGTCGAAGGGCCGGTGAAGCACGCGCAGGATTGGGGAACAAAAGACCAGCCACGGGTGAGATATTGTCCGCTCTTCGAATGGATGGCGACTTGGCTGAAGGCCAGGACGATAAGGCCACCCTACAATGGGTAAAAGGAAGCGAAGGCGAGGATAGACTGGTCGCGGGGGGTGAAATTGATTTGCGAATGCCAGCCGACATAACTATCGCTGGAGTGGTAGGGACACCCCAGAGCCCGCTCTACCGCCACCTAACGGGTAAAGACGATATTGATAATGCAGCCGCGCGAAGAGCGGTGCACCTTCCACCGTCACCAACGACACCACGGAACATCCCGCCTCAAATAGTAAAGGAACTCATCCTAATCCTCGGCGCTTTAGCCTCAGCATTCGGGTATTACTCCCAACGAAATGCTCGCTGAAGAGGAATGAGACAAACACATAGATGTAAAGTGGTGCCAGAAATAGAGGAGGGTTGTTGTGGCTGACATTTTTTCTCCCTCAAGACTAAGTAGTTCATCAGGAAAACTGAAGTAATTCTCTTATCCTCTTTACTCTACCACAGGCATACACATTGTTAACTATTCAACCTGGAGAGCCCCCCCACAAAAAAATTGTCCGCCTCATCGGGCGCTCAAGCAGGAAAAGCAAGAAAAGCACGTGTAGTTTTCCTGATGCTATTTTTGGGACATGGTTCGTACCAAATCACCTCCAAGGCGTCAAGTACTCACGATAGATGCCCCTCGGGTCCGGTGGCAGGTAGTCAGGCAGGCATGGTACCCGGCGGCCACGATCGCACCTAATCCAACGGGAGGCTCCATTCAGGGGAGCTGGAACTTGATCCAAAACAACATGCCCACCGCGTACCGTCCCCTGTCTCACCCCCGCAACGCCTTCCTGACCATTGTATTAGGAAAGCATACGTCTCGCGCCAAGGCTACTGTTATGGGTACCTCGTGAACGAACCCGCAGCCGTCGAGTACCTCCTCCACAATCATCCCGAATGGCGAACCACATATAATCTATCCATAAGCCACTGGGCCGCCATGAGCGTTGTCGCTAAAGATCTCTCCGACGCTTGTGGTCTTACTCTCTATGCGGACAGTATCTGGGTTGGCGGTGGATCGATAGTTCTTGGCATGGTGTTCACGGGGATATCAATGGGAGATAACAATCGCACCCCTGAAGACGACCAGAAGCTCAAGAATCTGGAGCAAATTTTGGTGACGCTGGAGCTCGTGTCTACCCCGAAGCTTGAGATCCTCTGTTCTGCCACGTACCGACCTCACTTGAACGAACCCTTCCACATCGGCTTGCTGCCTGCCCCGGAGACCTTCGACCCAGGAGACATCGTAAAGTTGATGAAATACTGGAGGCGTCAGTGTAGACGAGAAGAAAAGCGTAAAAATGCTGTGAGTGCCGTGATCCACCCCGCCTGCCCTGTCCCCTGACGCTTATCTCGCAGCGGGCAAGACCCTCTCATGTCGTTTCAGGTCGAGTCGGAAAGGAGTCCGACAGGCTGGAGGGACGGTCGGGGCGTCAGAGTGAGTGACGAAGGGGAGCGAGATACAAAAATGGGGTACTTCGTTTCGTGGTCTTCCGTACAACTGATCGTCGGTCGAGGTTGCGACAGGAGTTGACTGAAAATCAATCCATATGGAGTGGCCATCTTCTCCGCCGTTAACCAAACCCAGATTGTTTGCCCATTCAGGTATCAACAAGTGGGCCACCCGTGATGTAACTTCGACTTACAATGAGAACGGTTTCCGAGCGGACACCCGCCGCCGCTGGAGCAGAATATGGGACTTCGCCGAAAGCGGGGTACTGGGGGCGACGTCGAACCCTGATAAGGGAACGATAGGGGAGCTGTCAGGGCCCCGTCCGTTGCGTCGGGTCGCGGATATTGTCTCCAAACCGCGCATCTGGAATCGTAACGCTGGGATCGATTCGTTCGAAGCCCACCCAACTACCCGAATTATGGGGGGTGGGAAGGACCGCAACTACCCACCTCAGGCCCACCGAATGCTGGTATTGCCTACACGCCCCAGCTTTCGATTTCACCGAGCTACGCTGCACGGAAGGCCGTAGATATTGAGGAACAAACCCCGGCTAGTGGCACCTTTCTACGATGGATGTGTATACATCTGGTTCTATCTAGTCTTGCGGACAGTCACCCACTTGTCACTTACGAAGTGCCACCAGCCAAGGTTTACTCTTCAATAGATGTAACTCGGAAGGGTAGCGAGCGTTCGAATGAAACGGCCGCAGGACTATCGATCAGGACCCCGACCGTCGGGCCTGGCCACGGATAGACTCCAAACCGCACATCTGGAATCATAACACTGGAACAATTTCGTTCGAAACCTGGCCAACTGCCCTAATTACGGGGAGCGGAAGGACTACAACCCTGCCTACCTCAGGCCCACCAAATGCTGGTATCACCCCCACGCCCCAGCTTTCAATTTCGTCGAGTTGCGCTACACGGAGAGCCGTAGATTAGCTACTTCAACCCTACCGGAGGCATGCCACTGACAATGGTTGGCTGCTTGTTAACACCCCACCGAGATCTCGAGGACACAGGTGGCCCCCAGCCCCTGGCGCGACTGGGTCGCTGACGCGGCCGACCGAGATCGACACCCGCCAGCGACAAACCAGAATTTGTTGGGATGGGCACGGTTTTCCGGACGGACCGGAGCTGATCATGATAAATGCCACAAACCGCAACCCGACCGCCGCGGCAATTGAGTCAACATCCAAGGCAATTTCACAAGCCTCACTTCCCCTCCCCTCGCTGCCGCGCCAACCACAATCATCCATCATCAACGTTACAAAGGGAGAGCAAGCCAGTGGCGTCGGACGGATCCGTCCCTAAACAGCCGGCTCTGAGCGGGTCCGTGGGTCACCCCGTAGTAAGTAAGTACGGACGGAACACCGCTTTGAATTGAAAAAAACATCATCTGCATGGAAGCAAGTTCCTGAGAGTCAACCATGGTGGGGCCCGACACAGCCGCAAAACCCGTTGAACGGTGAATCCGTATCATGGCAGTTGACGGCGTTCATCTTTGCGGGTGTCCCCCCGGAGTATCCACGGGAAAATAGGGAGTGTATGTGTACGTGACGGTCGCGCAGGTCCGACCCTGATCGGAGATAATTCACTCAGTCGCGGTCACCGCCAGGGGGACCAAGGGAACGAGAGGCAGTTTATCATCGTACCTTCCAAGCTAATTAAGTGGAGAAAAGAAGAATGATGGAACATTACACGGACAACGATAGCGATGCGGTGAGAGAGAAAGGAGTAGGGAGAGAGGAGGATGAGCGAAAAACCGTTTGGTCGTTTCCAGAGGTCATAAATACCAGTAAAAGAAGCACCTCGAGAAGAAAAGAGACGAATTGGGAGAGAAGTATTGTAAGTATATATGTGTGTACAGACGTAGAGTATATGCGACAGCTGGGCGCCCTCCTCGATGACGTGCCCTACTGCAACTTACAAACTCGAATATTGAGTAGGGAGCAGTGTCAAGGCACATTCTGGAGGGTCTGGAAGAGAGGTAGAGAGAGAACGTCATGACCCGCCAAGATCAGCATGGGTCGAGAAACAGGAGGGCAGCAAAAAAGCAGTGATCAACGAGCGGGAAGATTGGTAAGGCAAGATCACGAAAGGAGTTACACGTTTGGGTCATGGCAGAGGAGTCAAGCAGCGTACCACCCCGACGGTAGTGATGGAGATCTCCATACGGGTGAATTGTGAGGTGTGAACAATTGCGCGAACGTCGACCTGCAGACCCGATCGCAGATATTGATAAATAAGGCGCTGGGGCGGTGTTGCAGGGCGGCAAGACTTCCATGGCCGGATTACACAAGGGCGGCGTCTTTCAGATAGCCGCGGAAGATGGAGTCCCGGACATTGATGATAACGGTTTGGGTTGCCTTTGTATCCTATGAAAGGCGAAGAAGCACATCAGCTGACCCCTAGGCCAAACGAGGAACAAAGGAGACATACCACGACGCTCGTCAAATGAACGTATAGCACCCGTTGTCCAGGGTTGCTCGACCTATGAACCTGGACGAAGTGGCTCTTGAAGTAATTGGAAACGGGTTCAAATTCATTCGGTCGTTTGCCGTAGGACGTGATGCTGCAAGAACGTTGCATCCACGTCAGCTCGTTCCTGGAAACACGAAACCGATGGGCGCACTATTTGGCAACTCGGATCGCACGGGCCAGTTTCTTCTTCAACAGGTCGGTTTTATCTATAACCCACCGTGTTGGTTAGGGGTCAAAAGAGGCCGAGGCGGAACTTACTCAGGAAGAGAACGAGGTGCACGTTTTTCAATAACTTGTTCGCGCATATTTGCGAGAAGAGCTGAATAGAGTCCTCGATCCTATTTGTTAGAGGGTCTTCTTCCAGGTACTAAAAGGGAAAGAAAGAGACGATGTGAGAGACCATCAACGGGGTAACTCAGCCCACCCACTTGATCATAGGCGCTGATGGGAGCGACGTAAATGATGGCGTTGGCATCGTCAAAGAACGGTGCCCAGCTGTGCCTCTGACCACGCGCTCCACCAACGTCATACAGCCGCCACTGTACTGTGCGATTGTTGTGTTGGACAACAAACGCGTGTTCCGCAACGCCAATTGTTTGGATCCTAGCGTGGAGCACATCGTCGATGGTTGGCACGTATCCGCCTTCGGCCACTCTGCCGATTTGATCAAGGAAACTGTAAGACAGAGAATGTGGTCAGTATGGGGTAATGAATGCCGCACTCGCTCGCCCCCGCGAGAAGGGCGGAAGAGGGATATATAAAGCTAGAGTAAGGAACAGAACGCACAATTCAGACCATTCTTCCAGACGGATCTTCTTCTTGTCCAGTAGTTTGGTGACCGCCGGATGATGGCGGAGGGATACAATATCATCACGGGCTATCTGAAGCCTGCGGGCGACGTCGGCAACAAGTTCATCGGGGTCGGTATCTTCTGGGGTGTTTCCTGTGCTCCGCGCCTTGCCCTTTCCCTTGGCTCGAGTTGGACTCACTTGCGTCGTGACTTGCCACCCACTGCGGACGTAAACACCGTTCTTCCCACCTCCGGTAATATTGAGGCCGCCGCTTAGCCGGTCGGCAAGAACTTGCTCAACGGCGACGAGTGCGGTAAGTCGGAGCCGTAGTTGTGTAACGGAGGAACGACCGGCTGGGACATATGTATCGCCCTCCTCCGATGAATTCGACCGAGCCTGGTTAAGATCTTGGTAGACGAGATGACCCCAGTGTTCGAGCCCGTTGAGTATTTCCCTGATTGCGTGTACGACGTTGTAAAAGATAACAATCTTCCAGGATGCACGTTCAGCGTCGAGCGAGGCCGGTGAGTGGAGGAGCTGGAATTGCTTCTGGAGGGTCGACTTTCCCGACTCTGCCTGGCCGAGGAGCAAGAGCTGCGGGAGGTGGTGTGGCAAAGCCGTTAGAAGGGGGGATTTCCACCAAGCGTTGAGTACTCACCTTGACGTCCTGTTTGGAGCGTTTGAACCGTTCTTTATCTCTTCTGATTTCGTCGTCGATACGATCTGAGATGCGCTTGGCCTCTATTTCCCGCTCGAGCCTCGCGTGCTTTTCGTAATCGAGTTCGTGCGCTGGAGGCTTGAGGGCGTGAGAGAAGGGATCGTCACCGAGGATCGAGGGCGGCCGTTGGTTTGCGCGCAGCATGACGGGGGAGGGGAGGGTGGTGGTGGGAGAGAAGAAAGGCGGGGATGAGGGTATAAGTAAGTAATGGTGGTTGTGAAAGCGGTTGGATGCTTTGATCCGACGAATCGATTGATCACTCCTCTCCCTCTGTTCCCCACCCCGCCGCCATCTGAACCTGACACACATGGTGATTTTTTGGCGGCCCGTTCTCTCTTCCGTGCGACTGAGCCCAGCCTAACATGATCCGAACAGTCTGTCACCCTCCATACCTCCCTGGGCGACCTCAAAATCGAGGTCTTCTGCGAGGCCGCGCCTAGAGCAGCAGAGGTGCGCATGCTGTACTCATATGACCCCTCATGCGTTTCACCCTTTCATACTCGATCCGCGCTGCAGAACTTTTTGGCCCTTTGTGCTTCCAACTATTACGATGGCTGCATTTTTCATCGCAACATCAAGACCTTCATGATTCAGACCGGTGATCCCACCGGCATGGGTAAAGGTGGCCAATCCATCTGGGCTAAACCTTTCGAGGACGAAATCCGATCCACCATCAAAGTGAGAAACGGGGCCCATCAGCCGTTCCCACCTCTTGGGGATCCTACCGCTGTCCCTCCCCTTTCCCTTTCCCGTCAGCGCTCACGATGGATCTGACGGACGCCTTTCTTTCCCCTCGTGCTTTCCTCGCTTCCCAGTTTAACGCCCGCGGCATGGTGGCGATGGCAAACTCGGGTCCAGATTCAAACAAGTCCCAGTTCTTCGTAACATACAGCAAGCAACCCCATTTAGACGGAAGGTACACCATCTTCGGCAAAGTCATTGATGGTGTCGACTCCACTCTGGATGCCATGGAACGAGTCCCGGTCAACAACAACAACCGTCCGTTGAATGAGATCAAGTTGACAAACGTGAGCCCTCATTCCCTTTCAGCCCCCTGCCTACTTCTTCCCCCGCCGATCCCTTTGATACGCACCAGCCATTTCCTCCTACTCCCCCAGTTCTAAATCTAACACACCCGATTTACCCACTGCAAACTGTTTTCTGACCCACGCCCAGGTCACGATCCATGCGAATCCAATCGCAGACGCACAGATCAGGTCATAAGGATCGCGCTGTTCTATGATCGCAACATTCTCGAGCCCTCTAGATGGGATGTATCTCAAACACGTACTTACCTCCCCCGCAGCCCGCCCCACTCTAGTGGGCATGGGAAGATCGTAGATCGTAAGCTGTTTATTCTCTTCACCCTTCACCGGCCCTTTCTCTCGTCCGATAAACATTGAATACGAGAACCTAAGATGTACTCAGGGTGGAGCGCGTGTCTCACGGCACAACACGAAACCAGCGTCCGCCTGAAAGGGACTGGAACGCCCATAAGTATCTTAGGCCTTTCGTTCCCCCTTGGCGTTCAGACATGAAACAAAAAACAGTTCTATTCATCCCTCCCACCCTTCGGCGACTGAATACGTCACGCGCGAGGGTACCACAACCGCGGGCCCCGCATCCCGCTTTTTTCCTTCTCTTGTCCCTTTCCGGGGCAGGAGAAGAAAACCTTCGAGGAGACACTGTGCATGGTTGGGGTCAAATCCCCGGACTGAGTTTTTCGAGTCGATCGAGGCGATTTAAGAATTTTGGTCCTCGCCCTTCGGCTGCGGTTCCCGACGATGGAACGTGATGCGATCATGCTTCTTTTTTCAATTTCACATGTCTCGAGCTCGCGGGCAATGCTTTATCCCAACCCTCCCGACAACATTTTACTGATAATCCGAACCTGCTGGGTGATATTGTGCCTGGGCCTTACTGAGTGACAAGGTGCCGGTGATCCTCCAGTCGTCATCGCTCAGTAGCCTCAGGTCACCGCTTTCGGTTCTTCCGCCGAGCGCTCCGGTAAATGGGGGCGGTCAATATCTCACTAATGAGAGCGAAGGGTTTGGGGTTGAACACGCAGTATTCATCGCTTCCGGATCCCGGCGAGCCAAACCGAAGGAACAGGAGTTAATCGATAACCGGGGGTGCAACAACCTTCGGCGTCCACCGCGACGCCCCGCGGACAGGGGACAAAATCGGACAAACCCCACCAAGTTTCAGCCACCATGAAATCTCGTTTATGCGTAACGCCATAACTACCGCGCAAACCATATTGGACAATTGCCGATGCAACGGAGGAGGCTCACCGCTTGATAAACCCAACCAATTCCTTCTGAAGGTCGCGTTGCCTCCTTGTTCGTTCTAGATCCTCGACGCTCCTGAGGTCATACACTATGTCTTTCGTCTTGCCGAAATAAACCTAAGGGCCGAAAAGGAAACCGCGATCAGGTCAGAGGGAATAAAGTCAAAACGAAGAACCCCGTGCATCGGTTGAAAGAACGATGTGACTGCGATCTTGGGATCAAGAACGAACAATGGGTGTGATTTGGTGGAAACGCCACGAAGCCAACGCCGAAGCCGGAGATTAAAATCGGATGGGTCAAAGCGGGGGGAGAGGTAAAAACTCGTTCATGGGCTACTTTGGGACACCCGCTCTCCCCGGATGCTTTTTTCATCAATTCTGATAAGTAGGATCCTCATCGTGATTCGCACCGGCGAGCACGTGGCGCGTGCTGTTGGCCGGGGCATTGCGAAACACGAAACGAGAGATAGGCACAGACACCATGCGGGGGTATGGGGAAGGGTGATGGGTCGAGCGCAAGAGAAGGAGCGGGAGAACAAAGAACAGACCACTGACCTCCTGTAGCAACCCCCTCATTTTGATTTCCATGTCCTCGATTATCCTCCCCGTATTCGTGATATGCGAAGTTGGATCTTGTACGGAGAAATCGTGCTCAGACTATCCGTCCCAAAGGTTTAAGACGAACGGCAAAGTCGCAAGACGAACCGGTCGGTCGGTGGGAACCCAATCGAAGACCACAGAATTACCAATAGATCAGCACATTGAAATGAGTGATCCCGACATTCCAGGGTACCAAAAGGATTGCAAGATGAGCCCAGAGATGGTGACAAGATTGCGGCATAACGGGGCCGTTCGACCAGATAAAGTCAATCAAGGATGAGGTGGGGGTCGCGATGGGAACGAACAGATAGTTGGGGTCAAACGGGGAAAAAAGACAACAGAAAAACGCGTCAGCTTCAACGGTTCCCGAACTCGCTCCAGGCCAGGTCTGAAGTCCGGGGTTCCCGGCACTGAGGAACCACCGGACAAGCCGTTGTGGGCACAGGGTACGGCAGTGGGGAAGGGGATCGCGCGACTACCTCTCCCCACGAAACCGGGGCCGAAGCGGAGGAGGAAAAGGATGGAGACTAACCTGCCTAGTCATGCTCCCGCTCAACCCGATCTCCGCAGACGTCTTCTTCTCGCCTTCGTTTGCTTGCTTGTCGCTCTTGTTGACCATGTTAAGCATTATGGTCGAGGTGAGTTTGTAGTGCGCTTGGCGACCACGCTCGGATGCTTCGAAGACGTGGATAGAGTCCCAGGAACCAATGCTCTCGGTTGGTGAGGCTGGGGTCAGCACTACATCAAGGTTTAGAAATCAGGTGCCACCTAGGCTGCGTTCTGTGTGCATTGGTGGGTGACCTACCCTTCTTGAACAAGACAACCCCGGCGAACCCTCCATCGTCCAAGTCCCACAGGTATACCGACGAGATGCCGCCTTCATAGTACCTGGAGGTCACAGATATGACGTCAACTTGTTTGGCCTGAGCGGCGATTAGATTAAGTTGGGGATTGGAGGGGCGTACATCTCTCGGTAGGTATCAAATGCCTCGTTTGCCGCGATCTCGAGTTTCCGGAGCTTGACGGAAGGAACGGTCCCATCGTCCAGAGGCGGATCGTATTCGTTGGACCACGGTGACCTAGGTGCGACACCGGTGCACATCAACACCCGATGCACGCGAGACTGCGTCCAGACGCACCGATGGCTTTCTCCGTCCCTGTTGTAATCACAAGTGAGGTACTCCTTCCCGGTCGCAACATCTGTCTTGACTTTGAGCGGTTGATCAACGCTTCCGAGGAGATCATCTGCGTAGTCTGGGCAGATATCCACCAGCGCCGAAACGTTCTCTTCTATTTGCGTCGGGGGGAGCCGACGCATCAGGTCGAGCATTGAGTCTAACGGATCTGACATGTTGGGGTGGTCGTTGCCGGTGAAGCGCAAGACTTGGGTTGAGTTGAACGCCCCAACGGAATATGAAAGCGATAAACTGAGCGGAGATTGAGCTTCAGCCCAACGGGGGTGTCGTTGACGAGGGGGGTCGAGATAGTAAACGGCAACTGATCGCGATCGGAGGAGAGGGCACTCAGGTCAGGGCAACTCACACTTTCTACTCAGTGATCCACCTACGATGACCGAATCTGCACCGGGGACAGCTACGAAAAGAAAAAATACTGGTGGCGACGGGGGCAAAAATCGCCGACATCGCTCGGTGGGCAGGACAACTGAATTTCCGCGCTCTACTACTTGAATGCTCACAGCCTACCTTAGGACGGCACCTCGATCTGGACAAAACCGGTCGTGAGTGGGCCGGGCGTCTGGGTTTCCTGTACGAAAGGGAAGGAGAAACAGGCGGTCGGAGAAGTTTATCAAGTATTGGAGTCGGTCGGTATATCCGTCCACCGCTGGGGGGTCCGTGTGCTCACGGCAACTGCCTAGATCGCCTCGGATATTTGGCCGGAGGGTGCTACGGACGACGGCCAAGAATCCGATAAAGCGAACGAGAGCGACGAAGCTGAAGACGGTGAGGACTTTGAGGCGCAAATTGCGAAAGAACTTGCGTGGATCAAACGGCCGAGGAAAGAGCAGAGGTTTGGTGGGTGTATTTTCGCCGCTGAAATGTTTCGGACCCTGAACTGAAACACTTGAAAAGCGAACTGTCAGACGAATACACCATGCGGTACGATAAATCTCCGTGGCACGATCCCATCTAATCAATTCAAAGTGATTTTTATTTCGTGTAAACCACCCGTGGAGCCGGTCAAACTCGTGCTCAAATACCTGGATATTGTCCAGGAGACGGGGGTCACCCAGACCAGGTATGTGATGGTCTTCCCGTGATTCTGTCTGTGACTGAAGGAGAAACAGGTACATCTCGAGGATCACGCCGATCTCCAGTTCTTGCATCACCGCTCTTCCAGAAATCAAGAATCTGGTCCGAAAGAAGATGGACGAGTTCATCTCGACCCACGGCGGCGACACCGCATTTAGCGTGAGTGCATCGCCAGCCCGAAGTTCCGAGTGGTGACGTTGACGCGCACACGAACTTGATTTGCCGTTCACCCCAGGGAACAGTATAAGATCGAGCTGAGGATCAGGAACCATAGCACTTTGACCCGGCAAACTCTCGTCGAGGCCGTGGCCGACTCCGTTCCCAAACAGCTCAAGGTCGATCTAGAGACCCCGGAGGTGTTCGTTCTGGTGGAAGTGTTCAAGGTGAGGCGTCAATTGATCTGAGCTGTCATTTCAATCGATCCAATCTAACTGGCTGTTTCCTTTCCCCCTATTTTCCTCGGAAAACCCGTTGGGATATAGAGCACCTGCGGCGTGAGCGTAGTGCGCGACTATTACAAACTCAAGAAATTCAACGTGCTCGAAGTTGCGAGAGAGACGGAGGTGGGATCGGGGTGATCGCGTAACTTAGATTGGCGATCGCACGTCGGGGGATGCAGACCTCCGGTCAATGCATGGACAGGGTGGAAATCGCTAGTTGTGCTATATAATACGACAGGGACAATCGTCTTTTCAAACCACCGTCTGTCCGCTATGAGACGCAGCCGAAATGGGTCCGCCCCCTGCTATCTGTCGTTCCTGACGGGTGTGCCTAAGGGTAAGAGTCGGATTTCTTCAGGACTCCGGTCTTGACGAGCCCCCCAGGCCCCCCTGTACGAACGCTATTTAAGCTTTGGGGGCCTGGGGTAAGCTCTTCGAACCGCCAGATGAGTTCTCCCCGCTGTTAGGAAATAAACAATTTCCAACCACTCTCAGCCTCTTGCTCGCACGGCAGGACGGCTATCATGACCAAGGGCATGATTCATCAGCTCTCCTCTTCCATCACTACCTGACATGGATCCTAACAATCCGCCCCTCTGGCAGAACCCCTCGTTTATGGACTACACTTCTTATGCCGACCAGTCTGCGCCGAGCGATTTTCGACACCAGCCCTCGACACAAAATCCATATGCCCACTCCGACTGGTCTGACCAACCACGCCAGGGCGATCAGCAGATTCCCCGCAACAGCTTCAACCCAACTTTCCAGCCCTCGAGACAGTACCTTTCGCAGCCAACCTCATACGACTCTTCTCCCCAAAACCTCGTCCCCGCGCAGCAGCAACAGCAGCAACCACTCAGAATATCATTCTCTCGTTCAAACCCAAGAGATATGGATGCCGACTCATCGAGTCTCTCTGGGGACCCGTTCGTTCAGCCCAACGAGGAATATCGCCGGAGAGACAGTGGATATCCACCTCAGCAGTGTACAACGTTCGATAACCAGGTCCTTGCCCAGATTCCGCCCCCACCTCCGCTTTACCACCCCAGCCAGGCATTAGATCATCCTGGAGGACAAACATACCACCACCAGGCTCTCCCGTTGTCTGATGCCAGCGCAGAAGGTGGCGTTCTCGATGTGTTCGGCACGTCTATCCGGTCAAGGGTTCCTTCTCAAGATGGGTGCGTTCATCGATCCGTTGCTCTAGGCGTTCAATGCTAATCCTCACTCCACACACAGATCCTTCCGCTCCGTAGATTCTCCGAATCCGAATACCCAGCAACCTCTCTCGCTTCATACCTCTCCGCAACCGAGAGGCGGGGTTGGGAGGGCATCTGGGGCAACCGGTTATTTACAGGCCGGTCCGAGTCCCCCTGCCGCTGTAACCCTGAAACGTGTTCGATCGCGGGAAGATTCGTTCGCTTATGACCAAAACCCCTCTGGGGATGACTATGATCAACAGAGGGAGGATAACAATCGAACCAAGTCGTAAGTCTTGACACTTCTCATTTCCACGAGAACCTTCCCGGTTCATGGAAGGGGCGGGAGACGCTGATGGTGTGATTCCCCTTGCCGTGACACACAGCGGTGCATGCGCAAGGTGTAAAAACTTGAAGGTATGTTCTCCTCTGCTCTCACTCGCAGTGGGAGTGTTGATAGAACCACACGGTGATCTGTTGACCCACATAGGTAAAATGCGAGTTCAAGGACGACGCTGAGGCGTGCCGGCGGTGTTCAAATGGGGGTCATGAATGTGTTATTCCAGGGAGGAAGAAACGCCGAGTACCGCCGTGAGTCCCGAAAATCGACATTGCTGGTAAACGCACGTCACAACCCAGCGCTAACCATACACCGCCTGGCAGCAAGCGGGAACACCTGCTCAATGAAATCAGAACCCAAGCAGCAGAGATCCAACGGTTGATGGCCCAGCTCCAATTGGCAAACCAACAAGCATCGGCAGCAGCCACCCAGGGATTTAATTCTCCCCCACTGGGTCTAAACTGTTCCGGAAACCTCAAGCGCTCTCCGTCCCAGCTCTGCTTCTCGAACTTACCATCCGAGGATTCGGCTATAGAGGGTCGGGATGCAACCATACCGAAGGCTGAGGTACTCGACTGGGTCGCAAAGGCCAAAGAATCGATCGAGGCTTTCGGTGGATACATTGGGATCGGTACCGCAAGCGTTACGAAGGACCTGATCGGAGATTCTGATGATTCGGTGGACTCAGACGATGGTGACGACGAGAGGTTCCTATCTGCTCGCGGCTCAGAGGATGAAGGCGCGAGCGTTGCTTCAGATGATCACGGACTCGCGTCCAGGCACGTCTCACCCGACGGGAGGGGGAGGAGGAGGGATGTGTTCTTATCCTCCGAGAAACCGGCGGCCATTCCTTCTCACGTTGCCCCTTTCGGGTTGATGGCGAACCTCCTGAGGAAGACTAGACTAGACGATGGTCATGGTGAGGTGAATGGCGAGAAAGCTGACGAAGTTGGGGTCGCGAGGAAGGATTATTTCCGTGCAAGTACGTCTGACGGATGCCCCGAGTCAACTTGAACAAGTAACCTACTCTCTTTCTCGCAGCCACCCCGGATCCTGCGTCCCGCATTTCAGATGTGGACTACGATCTGAACCCTGATATTTTGACAAGGGGTATCGTCACTCCCAGGGAGGTTGAGAAACTTTTCAAGATGTAGGTGCGGTCGTCCGTGACTCCGGACTAGAGGCTAAACTTGCCTCGTCAGCTATTTTGACTACATGAACCCAACCGTATCTCTTTTGGACCCGGTGTTGTACACTGCGGGTAACACATATTACAGGAGCCCCCTATTATTCACAGTTAGTGAGTCTTTCCTCCCCGTCCGACTTGGCAGCAACAACCGGCTCTAAAAAACTGACGCCGCCTTCTTCAAGTTTGTGCTATCGCATCTAGGCGCTTACCGAATGTGTACCCCAGAGCGATGTCCTGCGCCAGACGGAAAGCCGCTTCCTCGTTTATCGATGGACAAAAATCTGTCGAGATGGTCATTGCCTATATCCTCCTTGCACTTTACCCCATCGCAGTGAAGAGATACGAGGACGATAGGAGCTGGATTTTTCTTGGAATGGCCATACGGTGCGCGGTCTTTAACCTCACCTTACGCAACACCAGCTAACGATTCTGGGGATCCCTTCAGGATGGCCATGGACCTCAACTTGAACGTACGAAGCACCGTCAAACCAAAAGATCCCCTCCACGCGAGGGAACTCCTGAACCGGACTAGAGTGTGGTTGAATTGCTACAATGTAGACCGTTCCCTGGGGACTCAGCATGGTCGCCCGGCCACGATACCGAACCACGACTGGATCGCTTCACACTCAGAGGATTGGTGGAAGAGCTCGGACCAGAACATATATGGCTTCGATATCCACACATCTGCCTATACAAGCGAGTTGAGGGTGGTCAGCCAATTCAGGGCAAAAATTTATAGCGATCCCGAGAATCCAACAGGGATAAACAAGGTGAGGCCAGCTTCGACTTCCTTGAAAATAGGGGACTAAGCCTTCCACTCATCCAGAACATCGATTTTGAGAAGTTGGCTTGCGAGACTGACGACGGTCTGGTTGCGCTGAAAGAACACTGGAAGCCTATCTTCGCTGCGAACAACGTTCCAGGCGACCTCCGTCCCAGTTACAGGGCAAGTTTGGTTGGTTTTGCCATCAGCTATGCGCGGCTGGTAGCGCTGTCGATTGGGATGAAACGACATACCGGGTTTACGGAAGACCCGTTCATTTCACGGTGTTGGCACGCGGCTTGTGACGTTTGCTCTTTTGTGGTGACCGAGTTTAACTCCCCGGAGCTGAGTAAGGATACAGAACTTGTAACTCCAGGATCCCGTTGATGTCGACTTCCAGGGATGTTCTTGATGCATGGCCCCGAAGCCCAGAGTGTATTCGCAACTTTCGCCGCCGCGTTTCTTGTCAAGGTAACTTTCACCATTGTGTCCACCGTACATCGTTAATCGTCTTGTAAGTTACTTCACCCCAAGTATATCCCTGCCTTCACGCAAGAACAGCGGCAAGAGAGTTACAACTTGATTCAAAAAGTTATCGACGTGCTTGGTGAGGTGGCCATCGATGACAAGCATGGACCCAAACTCTATTCGAGATTACTCAAGGGTCTACTCGCTACGGTCAAACTTGACGTCCCGTATCCTGGGAGGAGAGCACCATCTCACACGCGAAAGCCATCGTCCAGGAATTCATCCTTGTTGTCGCCAGGTGCATCTCCCCCATGCACATCATCGATATCCCCGACCAGACCTACTGTGACGCACTTGAATATCAGCCAGATCCAAGCGGATGATGGACGAACTTCGCCGGGGGATGGGTCCTCTGGGGGATCACCCTCGTCGATGCAGGGGCTGCACGTGCAGGAATTCTTTGCCCCGCCGTTGCCGTTTGATGGGGAATTATTGCACTCGATGCAGGATCTAACGAGTTCGACAGAGTGGGATGGGATGGCATTACCCGGTGCGCACTGCCCTTCCACGGTTGTCGTTTTTCGCAAACTAATTGTACGTATTGGGTTCCCTAGGATGGAATTGGATGGGCGGGCTACAACCTTCTGGAGAAATGCACCGAGGCGCACCGCCACCCGGGAACTTCCCTCCAATCCCTGCGGATGTATTTGCGACTGGGGAGTTTTCTGCTCCTGGTTACCAAAGGTTTTGACGTCTCGGTGGATGTCCCGCTGCGGTCTGTCCGCAGCTTTGTGGTGGGTGTTTTCTTACGGAGTTACGGTAACGTGTGTGTCATGAAAGTGATTTGCGCACATGTCCCGGGAAGAGGAACCAGTGTATGATGATTTAGGACTGTCGCTTCCGTACGACTCGAGCTGTTGTTATAATTTGTTCCAACTAGTGTGAAACTATTCCCTCATCAAGCCTATTTCCCTGCGATTCGCCCTGAGCCTGTGACCAAATACCACTACAACTGTCTCATGTTAAGAGTTCCTACATAAATGTCCCTTTGTGTGGCTGTGGGCACTGGCGCTGTTCCTGGCGAACAGATGTCGGCGAGCGCAGATCCAACACCGGCGCCGATCACAGGAGCACTGCCCGGTCACTTTCCCTCTTTATCCTTGTTCGCGGTTGTCTGCCTTCCATTCCCTCCCCTACACCCCTACACTAGCTTTCTCGCTGTCCTGCTATGAGCAAGGAACTCGGAACGTTGGCCGTCGTAGTCCTCAAGGCTAGGAACCTCCACGACCGTCATTCATTCTACAAACAAGATCCATACGCAAAGGTCGCTTTGAACGGGAAGACGTTCAAGACCGATGCAGACATCAAGGGCGGTCAGCACCCTGAGTGGGATGCCGAGTTTAGGTTCCCCGTGTTTGCCGCCAAGAGCGATTCTTCGAGGCAGTTGGAGGTGGCTTGCTGGAGAGCCGAGCCGAGGGATGACGAGGAGATCGGGAAGGGCAGGGTCGACATTACCGAGACCCTTAGGACTGGCGAGTTTGATGGTGAGTTTGAGCCACTTCCTGTTCCTCGGGCTGGGTTCGGTGGTCGGAGAGGCTGATTTCATGTATCTCCGCCCTTTCACGAAACGCTCACCTTTGATCGGAAAGATTGGGTGACGATCAACGATGTCGGGGGAACGTACAAGGGGGAAATCTACCTGGAGATGACGTTCTTTGCATCTGGTCCGCCACAGTTGGAACGGAGACCGTCTAAGCTCCCGCCACAGGAAAGGTTGCAGCATTTGAAGAAACCTAGTGGAGCCCCGAGTGCTAACGGAAGGTTGGCGGCGGGAGCTTCGTATACCCCTGGATATTCCCCGCCCAAGAATGAAAAACCACTTCCGTCGATTCAGGAGTCCCAAGGACCTGCACCGTTGCCTTCGATTTTGCGCCCGGGTACTGGAACTAAAGTTAATGGACCAGGAGGTCGACCGGATGGAGTCACATCTCCAATTAATTCCCGGCCACCTGCTTCTTTGTTTGCTAGTCGACCCCCCTCCTCTCCGATTCAACAGCCGAATAACGCCAGTCCGTTTAGGGTTCCTGGGCAACACAATCCCCCTCCGACGGACAGCGGACGCAGATCGTCATATTCCCCTCCTCGCGGCGGCTACTCTCCTCCCAGAACTTCGTATTCACCACCAAGGCAGCCCAAGATCGAGGATAACCCTTACGTCTCTGACCCTACACCCCCGAGTAACACTGCGACCGGGTATTTCCCATCACCTCAGATCGTTGTTGATTCCACGCCGCCCGGACCGGCCGCATCGCCTTACAATCCATTTGCGGGCCAGACTGGATACAGCCCGCCTCAACCGCCCGCACAAACACCCCACCCGATCTCGACCTACCCTGGTGGGCCGAGCTTCCCGTCAGTATCGCCACAATCTCCCCAAACTTTCTCACCACCGCAGTCGACTTCTTCCGCGTATCCTCCCCCGCAGTCGACGTATCCTCCGCCTCAATCAGGATACCCACAGCCACATTCTAATTACCCCCCGCCGTCGCAACCGGGGTACCCTGGTCAATCGCCGCCGCAATTCCCACCGCATCAGTCGACGTTCCCTTCCCATCACCAAAGTACTTACCCGACCTATGGGCATACTTCTCCGGCTCCGGGACCAGGGCAAAACCCATTCTTTGGGAGGGGAAGGGAAGGTTCGATTGGGGAGTTCCCAGACCCTGCTCTAATGCAAAGATACTCATCACCATTGCCACTCCCGGCTAATGGGAAACCACCACGGAGTAGTTCGCCGTTCCCCGTCCCATCTGTGTCGCCTCCGCACCCGAGCGTGAGCACGTACAGTCCGAGTGCGGAGTATGAGAGGGAGTTGCAGAGGAGGAGGGAGCAGGAGGAGCGGGATGCGGAGCTGGCGAGGCGGTTGGACATGGAGTTGAATTTGGGGGGTTGATTTGACTGGATGCTGGTGTGTCCGTCCCTAATTGCCTTCATCTTTTGGTGGAGAACGACAGCGCGAGAATCTTATCTTGTGGATCTAACGTATGTGGTGCGGTTGTGCTACAGGCGCTTCGTGGTATCTATGGCTGATTGTATGCACGCTCGCTTGTATGGTACACAAATGTAAATAGAATTATTCGGGCCCGTATTGCTCACCCACGTTTGACTATCGGACGCGTTGAGCATCGATCGAAGTCCCGATCGCGTTTTGTCTTCCGGTCGACCACTCCAACCACCATGTCCTCATACGACTCTGACGACGGCAGCGGCTCATCTCCGCCACCGACAAATGCTGTCCCATCGATAATCAGTCCGGGACAACCCATCTCTACGTCATACACGTACCATTCTCCTCTGCCCACCGCTCCGGGGCCATACATCCTCGGTGTGGACGAAGCGGGGAGAGGACCTGTCTTGGGACCTATGGTTTACGGTGTCGCTTTTTGTCCCGAGGCGTGGAAGGACGATTTAGATGAGTTGGGGTTTGCGGGTGCGTTCTATTTCTTCGGTTCATTGGTGACCGTGAGACGTCGACGAACATCTTTCAGATTCGAAGACACTCAGCCACGAGAAACGAACAGGGCTATTGAATATTCTGAGCAATCATTCGGAGCATATGGGGTGGTCCGTACGGGTTCTATGGTACGCTGTATTGTCACCTTTATTGATGTACGGAATAATATCTAGGAGTCAGTCCTCAGGCAATATCGAGCGGGATGTTAAGGATACCACCGATCAACCTGAACAAACAAGCACAAGAAGCCACCGTTCTCCTCATTCGGGAGGTGTTGGATAGGGGAATCACGTTGTCAGAGGTATGCGGTTGACATAGCGTGTTGTTTCACCCTGCTGATCTTCCGCAGGTCTACGTGGATGCCCTCGGTCCAACGAAAGGTCACGAGGCCTTTCTGTCAAATCTGTTCCCTGGGATAAACTTTACGGTTGAAGCCAAGGCGGATTCGAAGTACAAGATTGTCAGTGCGGCTAGTGTCGCCGCCAAAGTTACGCGGGACGCTTGCCTGGAAGGGTGGGTATGGGAGGAGGCAGAGTCGTTATCTGAGACTGCTGTTTGGAGTTCTGAACTTGGATCTGGGTATCCGGGAGGTTGGCAACTCATTCCGCTTATCTTGATGCGTCCAGCTGACAGAAGATCACGACAGATCCAAAGACCAAAGCGTGGTTGGGAGCATCACTGGACAAAACATTTGGATTCCCAGGACTGGTGAGATTCTCGTGGGCCACAGTCAAGGTGATACTAGAGAAGGATGGGCATCCTGTCAAATGGTAACCTCGGCTTTCCCCTCTCTCAAATGCATCGCTGACGCTCTTGCCAGGATTGACGAGGGTCAGGCGCATCTTATTCAGGCATTCGAAACGGGGACTGGTAGGGACAAGAACCGTTGTACTATTGCGCGAGATTTGGGTATTAAAAGTGTAGGATCTCTGTAATATTCGTACCAGTATCGTATACCCAGGGTGAATTAGTAGTCCCGCTTAGCTCACGTTATGAGGAGTCACGTGCGGTTTTGTCACGGTCACGCTTTCTGGCAGGCGAAGCCGATCGCATTCAGTTTGACAATTCTTGAACATGATCTTCGACGACCGCACGCCGAAGTCATCATCACCGCCGTCTGCCACACCTGTGCCCCAATGCAGCGTACTCCCCCCCCGAAGGTCAAACATGCGCCTACATATCTTAAGACCGCGCCTTCCACCACACCCCAGGAAGCGATGGATGCCCGGCAGCAGGCCCACATAAACGAGCTCACTGAGCAGCTACGCACCGCGGAGTACATGTCAAAGAAGCTCCGCGAGGAACTTGCTCAGGCCCAGGCTCAGATGAAGGCCGAGCGGGCGACTTTACGGGACCAGAGAGTTAAGGAGGCTCAAGCTTGGAAGGTCGGGACGGAACTCATGAGGGTGTCACATAAGGTCAGTCAGGCGCGACTGTTGCTTTTATTGGACTCAGAACGGAGGAGCGTGCTTTCTGGAGAGGATTCTGTGATCAGAGAGAGGTTGGCGAGGATTCAGAGGGATTATAAGCTTGTGTTGTTTCAGCAGAGGGAGGACGAGTTGGAGGAGAAGGTTATCGAGCTGCAGGAGATGTTGGAGGCGGAACGGGAGGAGCGAACGAAAGGTGATCAGGAGTACGAGGAGTTGCGAGAGAAGTATGGGGGACTGCTCGCGAAATATGGGAAGGTGAGGGACAAGCTTTCCACTTTGCTCGTCAAGAGCGCAGAAATGCATCGCGATCTGGAACGGTCTGGGACGAAGAGGGGTCAAATTGAGGTGCGTCTTCAACGGTGGCCTTTTGTTGGGGAACTAACAAACGTGTTTTCAAAGGACGACGTCTCGCGCCTCGAGGAAGAGGTCAAGAATCTCAAAGCGGAGTCGGCCACCCTCAAGTCCACCCTCAAACGCGAATCTCTGCGGTTTGATAACGCCAAGAATGAGAAGGACGAGCTCGAGAATGCCAACACCGAACTCAAGCGGAGCAACGCAGACCTCAAACGCCAGGTGGACAAGTGGCAGAACCTGGAAAACAAGGAAGGCGCGGAAACTGAGAAGTTGAGGAAAGAGCGAATCGCTCTCGAAGTCAAGTTTCGAGAGGTGGAAACTCGACACACTGAGAGGGAGCAGCAGCTTACGGAGGAGCTGGAGCTCAAAGATGCGAAGATGGAAAAGTTCCGTGTCCGCCTTCGGGATTATGTTGTACGTTTCGGTTCTGTTCCAATCTTCTCCATCGTCCGAGCTCAGAATCCTTTTTCTGCAGAGTTCTGACAAGGAATCTCGGAGGTATATTGAAGAGCTAGAGGAGACATGCGAGGAGCTCAAACGGAGGGTGGCCACGTTCAAGGAGAAGAATGTACAACTCAGGGCTGAGCTGTCTACCGCGCAGCAGGAGATCAAGATTCATAACACCGTCGAACGGGAACATGGAGTGAGTCTTTACCCCGTACTTGACGCATATTGTCTGATAGATGATCCAGAGCAAACCAATCACGATATCGGACGTCGATATCCCCTTTGGGGACGAGGAGCCATCTCCAACGCCGTCAACCCGCAAGCCGAAGCCCCCGCGAAAATCAAAGACCGACGTCGGTGAAGGACCCTCAAGGCCACCTCCATCGAAGAAGAAGGCTCCTCCACCTGAACCCGAACCCGAACCTGAACTCGAAGAGGTCGAAGAGGTCGAAGAGGTCACTAAACCGAAGTCACGACCGAAACCTGCCAAGAAACCACCGTCGAAAAACGCCGGCGAATTGGTTGAAGGTAACTCAAAACGTGGTCGAGGGAAGAAGACGACTGAAGAGGACGTGGAGAAGCCCAGACCCAAGCCCAAACCAAAGAAGAAAGCCTCGGTCCAAGAAACAATCGAGGATAGCGAGGAAGAGGTCCAAGAACTCGAAGTAGAACCTAGCAAAGCTAAAGGGAAGGGGAAGGCCAAGTCTTCAGCCCCTCAAGAGTCGGCATCCGTTGTCCCCAGGAAACGTACAAGAACGAAGACTGCAACTGATGAAGAGGAGGTTCAGCCAGCCAAGAAGAAATCGACCACGAAGAAGGCGGCGGGCCGGCCAACCGCGACCTCCCAAAGGGGAGACGAGGAAGACGAGGCAGAAGAGGAAGCTAAAGTCAAGAAGAAGAGAAAACTGAAGATCTTCAATTCGTCCCAACCCCCGGCGCTCACATGGGCGTTTGGAGGCGGCGAGGTGTGTTTCGTTCGCCCTCGTGCCGTCAGTTCTGTGTAGCTGATCGGATTCTAGGGGGCTAATGGGCTGGATATCCCAACTGAGTTGAGTCCTATGAAGGAGGGTGAACCTATGGTTCCTCGGTCGATATTTTCCTCGAGGACAAGTTCGTCGTTTATGAGATGACACCTTTCTTCGAGCTTGGGCCTGAGAGATATTACGACTGCTAAGCTCTTTCTTTAATACTGTCTTGTTTACACTGGGTTATGCTGGATTCCGTTTGTACACCTATTTTCTGACGTCCCTGGCACCGGAGTGAGCATCCAAGAGCACATTGCAGATTTAAGCTTGATGGTCGAGCTGTCGTAAACGTGATTGGGGGGAAATTGATCGGTTCGTGACATCCGTATGTGTTAGCCGACGAGGTGGCGGAAACCGGGTCTTTACCACCTCTTCCACGGAACATCACCTCGACAATCCCGCTCTCTGAACCCTTGACTCTCATAATGCCACGACAAGCTGGAATCCTCAACAATGCCTTGGGCGCTGTCGGTCACACACCCCTTATCCGACTCGACAAGGTTGCGAAGGACGCGGGGTTGAAGTGCAACCTCTGTACGTTTCCTCGTCTTCTCGGATCATGACCTTCGGGTATCTTAGGCAAATTTACTTTGGGCAGTGGGCAAGGTCGAGTATATGTCTTCTGGGGGGTCGGTGAAGGATAGAATTGCCAAACGGATGGTGGAGGTCGCGGAGGCGGAGGGAAAGTTGATCCCCGGAAAGAGTGTAGTCATTGAACCTACGTCTGGCAACACTGGTACGTGCTACCTCTCTCACCCCCAACCACCGAACACCCAATAAACCCTTCCGGTAGGTATTGGTTTGGCAATGGCCTGCGCAATCAAGGTATTTGAGAGCCGTCCAAAGTGCTGAACGGCTGCTGAATACTATAGATATAAGGGATATTCAGTCATTATAACGATGCCTGAGAAGATGTCTTTGGTGCGTCCCTATGCTGGCTACTGTTTGAAGCCCAAGCACTGACAACGAACCTGTAGGAGAAGGAAGCCGCCCTGCGTGCGCTCGGAGCTGAAGTCGTGAGGACTCCGAGTGAGGCCGCTTGGGACTCGCCTGAAAGCCATATAAGTAGGCGTCGAAACAGACTGTCATGTACCCTTCGTGGCTGAATTCCTCAACGGTCGTTGATAGGCGTCGCCCAGAAGTTACGAGATTCGATTCCGTACGGTATCATTTTGGACCAGTATCGAAACGTACGTCGTTGTCTATTATAGTTCCCGTGGGTTTATCTCAAGCTTGTTGTAGGTGAACAATCCCTTGGCTCACGAATACACGACCGGACCAGAGATCATCGAGGACGTGACCGCGACACCCTCGACATCGTCACACCCTTCGTCTGGGAAGGTGGATGTATTTGTTGCTGGTGCAGGAACTGGTGGTACTATCACTGGCATTTCCCGTGCGTTGAAGAAGGGACACAATCCTAAGTGTGTTGTGGTTGGAATCGATCCTGTGGGTCGTTTCGGTGCATTATCAACTTTCAAATAATTGACTCTTGCGATAGAAAGGAAGCATCCTCGCCTACCCCGACACCCTGAACGACAAAGCGGATGACGGCGTTCCATATGTCGTCGAGGGCATCGGATACGACTTCATCCCCGACGTCTTATCTCGTGGACCCGAAACCGTCGATCACTGGATCAAGACCTCCGACACCGAGGCCTACGCCGCAGTCAAACTCCTGATGAAAAACGAGGGATTGCTCGTCGGCGGTAGTAGTGGGAGCTCATTGGGTGGTGCGTTGACATGGTTGAAAACAGAAGCTGGAAAGAAGGTCGCAGGTAAGGAAGGATTGAATGTCGTGGTTCTCCTTCCTGATGGGTAAATCTCTTTGTGCTGACTCGGCTTGGACATTGGCTAATCCTCTTGCAGGATCCGGAATTACATCGGAAAGGAGTGGTTCCTTGATCTCGCTCTGAAAGGCGAACCTTCGCCCCTCTCACACCAGATCAAGAACATCCTGGGGCCCAAGAAAGGCCCACATCCCCCGTCGTCGAAGCTCTGAATGGGAACGGAAGGTTCTGGGGGCTTGGTTACGATCATGTGTTTTTTTATTGACGGCGACCTTTTTGTTGGAGAATCTGTACAAATCTTTCTTGCAGTCTTCTGCTGAGAGGGTTATAGACATTGGCCCTCCGGAACGCGGACGCTTCTATAGCTCGGTTCACATATGGTTACCACTCACGCGCACGCAATCTATTGAATAAAGGCAGGTAACAACAATTCGTAGCGGGTGACGACAACGACGACCTGTTACAACGTCCCAACGTGAGGTCCGACCTTCGACCGGCCAGGGGTTGTTTCATCGAAAGGAGTAGAAATATCCGAACCTAACCCATCACCAGCATATAGGCAGCGCACACATAAAGGTTGTGTGGTGCTCTGGAGATGTCCGCAGAAATCAGCCGACCGAAATGGATAGACAACCTGGGGTACGTACCAGTGAGCTTTTTCGTCTCCTCATCCACCTCCAGCAATATCGCCTTGAGCGCCGCGTACTGCATCTGCATCGCCATTAAATCGTGCTCTTCGGGGTACGGGTTGTGCTCATTGAGGTATCCAAATCCCAGTTCCAGCCGCTCCAGGACTTGGTCCAACCGTTGTATAAGTTCTGCTCTGTGGTGACCCATCTTAATCCTACCGAAATCCTCCCTGATTGAGGCGCACATCTCGTCGAATCCGTGGGGCCAGAGGGAGTCCCATTCTGACCAGACGAGAAGTAAGTACGACTTGAGGATTTCGGCGTCCTTGAGCCCTCGGACTGCCTTGACAACGTGCGAGTAGCTCCCGAACACACGTCCCAAGCACGCGGGCGGGAGTGGCGGTTTTTTGTTTAACCACGACCAAACATCGACGTCGATCTGTGGCAGTAGCTCGTCCTCTGCTGCGATTTGCAACAGTGTGTCGACCACGCTCTGGCCGACCTCCTCGGTATAGGCGACATTGTGGACCGCTGCTGTCCACGGTTGGATCAGATCCTGCCTCCCAATCCAGCTATCCCAGGGTACATGTGGCGATGCAAGCAAGATCGTGCGAGGATCTGCCTTTCCAAGCAGCGTATGGACGAACGGATGGACGTGATGCCACACGAACCCCGTATAATTTGAAGCTCTGGCAGCGCGCAAGAATATGGCGAACATCTCGTGCTGCCCGTTCCGCTCCTGCCAGACCGCGTAGGGGAAGAGCGCTGTGATCGCCTTGCGCCCAGAGCGGAGTGGTTGTGTATCCTCGGCCGCGATCATCTCTTCGAGTTTCTGGGTTATCAGGGCCGTAACTTGCTCCAAACATACGCTAACTCAACATCAGAGTTACGTCGACCTGGCAGGGATAAACACACCTTTCGTCCGGGGTAGTTCCTGTGTTGGGAATATCCGAGCAACCGAGGTCGGTTGCGACGATTGACAGACAGTCGGCGATGACCGAGGTTGGGGGCAGGGGATCCAGGGACAGGGAATGGAGTGCAAAGCGGAGGATCCAGCGGGGAACCTTTGGTCGGCCTCTCTGTTTTAGGGGCCATGCGAATTCTGCGAGAGTTTGTGCCACGAGGGGGTGATCGCGACTGGTCGAGATACAGTCCCGCCACGACAGTTTCCGGCGTCGCTGGTCGACTAGCCTATAATGGATTATGGCCATTGTGTAGCAAACCGGGAGGGTCCCGAAATTTGGAGGATGTGGAAATGTTTGGTTATAGTGCTGCCTTACTTCTTCGAGAGTGGGTCGGTAAGCATACGCTGGGGAGGCCGAGTGGCAGAGAATTGCGCGGAGGAAACATGTGGCAGACAGTGTTGCAAGCTCCTCTGACTCATGCACAATCGTCACATTGCGACCGCCGACATTGATGCAACTGATGAAGACATTGAAGCAACCCGTGATGGTGGAGGGCTCGAAGTAAGGCGATCTCGTTATCGTTTCGAGATACTTCAGGGCCGAGGTGCGGTCCTCTTTGTCAAAGGATGCTTGGATCATCCACGAAGCACACCTCAGATCCAACCCCCGGTCTGTGGAAGGAGGCAGGCGCCACAAATACACCCTGCGGGCAACAATGAAGAACAGCATGGGTAGCAGTCCTGGATTTGTCCCCAATGCATCGTTACTTTCGATCACTACGAGCAGATACTGGGCGAGCACGATCTTCAAGAATTGGTTGGGAGGCGATGGTTCCGGTTGTCGGATATTGGTTATCCAGAACTTCCAGTACCGACGCATAGACCTCGCGAGGACCGTTACAAAGGGGGAAATGAACTTGATGACGTTCCTGGTAATCGATATGGCTGAATGACACAGGAATCGGGTGAGGCGGGATCCGGGTGTTCGATACGGGCAGGTCGTTAAAACCGCCGCAGCG
>Ga0307511_10000776_pt1 | contig 34054 bp, 46 predicted proteins | sample 13_EM_MG_FD_200266 | JGI IMG/M metagenome (GOLD analysis project Ga0307511, IMG submission 200266) | Populus trichocarpa ectomycorrhiza microbial communities from riparian zone in the Pacific Northwest, United States - 13_EM | ecosystem: Host-associated > Plants > Roots > Unclassified | place... | reverse complement strand
ACCCGCTTAATGTGGTAAAGGATTGGATCACCCGCAACTATTATGAAAGATGGGAAACCAGGTACCGTGTAGTCAAACATACGGGAACGGAGAACATCATGATTGTCAAATCTGTCCTAAACCCCATATGGGATTTTATCGATGTACGAAATGTACAAAAAGGTATCAAAGATACATGGGAAGGAAGTGAAATCCCCCCCAAACTTTTGGAAGCAACATTAATCATTAGCCGGAAACGGACTATGAACTTTGGAGATCTAGTCCAACGATTTAACGCAACATACCTTGAGTCATTTCCAGATGTAACCACCCTCGAAGACTTATTCCAAAGTCTACATCTATAAATCAATTGGTGGCGCGTTCCAAAAATATAAGCTGTAAGTTGTTTCTTATTGTAGTTCTATGTTAACATTATAAAAGGAATAAAACGCTAATACCCAGGAAAAACGGGGACAATAGTCATCACGCTTTTGCTACTCTACACTTCCGCTCTGGCTTTGCTCGGCCTCCGGCACCCCTCTCGTTGCGGCTTGCTGCAAGGTTCTTTGCTTATGTTTTTGGTGTGCCACACCTCGCTTAAGCACAGGCAAGGGTATACATTAGCGCTTACCCTGCATATGCATCATGCACATGCAGTCACCATGCATGTGACTCATGCACGCACACACACGGATCACACGGCATATGCAGTGTGACACCGATGCGTCATGTACATGAGTCACCAACACATGCATGCAGGTAAGATTACATCACATTCCATTTATAATACTGACATGCATATGTACGAGTCATACTTGGTGTCACACCTCGTATTACGAGTCATAGAATTAATTAGGTTTTTCGAAGAGGGTGGTCAGCTCACCCACACCAGTTTATTCCACACAAAATAAACCGTATCGCAAAAAGGCAAGGAAAAGGTATAAATATCAGCAGTGAAGAGTCAATCCAGACGAAACCAACAGGGACCCCACAGTCAAGTTGTCTGCTTCGTGATACTCTTCAGAAATTCTAACAATTCTTCTCTCCCCTTCGATAGCTTCAAGTGAAGGTCGTTAAGTGAGGGCTCATAGATTACCCCCAGCGTTTTCACCCCTACTACATCCCAATTCCACTTCCCCGCCAGGTGGTGCACTTGATCCCTGTGGTTTAATATATATAGCACGACCGGCCTACTGGTCTCCAACCTTACTCTTTTATTGCCCGCCTTTAGCGGATCCTCTACGTTGGCTTCCTCTGCCTCTGTAGCCATATCCTCCCTTGCTGCCGCCCTTCTTCTCTTGTTCCTTGACTCCCTCACCTTCTTGAAACAATCCAGCATTAATTCTTTCAATGCCTTATATGAAGTCCTGGTGTCCCCTGTTGGGAGACTCCGCCGCAGAGTGGCAGCGCCGGAGGATGGGAAGTCGGCGACTCTGACGCACTCCATCAGGAATGCGTTGTGCTCCAGACCTGAGTCCTTCTTCCACTGCCACCCCTTAGCCTTTATTTTCACCTCCACCTCCGTTCTCCAAATTGCATACCGAGTAGAATTCTTTCTCCTCCCTCTACCTGCGATCGTGTGAGGCCAGCCTAGTAGATCGATAGAATTGTTAATAGCATTTGCGGCGGTAGGAAGCTTGATTGAGATGATTTGCGGCAAATATCAATGTCTTTCCTTGATAGTTGTCTTATGGTGGAATTTATATCTTATTGTCGGAATGGTATGTCGATGTGATAATACAAGTCGGGGGGGGAATTCGCTGCTATTTATCCTTTCCTATCCCAATGGTCATCCAACGCAGGCGGCTTCTTGACATTGCAAGCTATGGCATCTAGTGGTCATGGTAGAGCATTGTAGAAAAGCCTTGTATTTCAAAGACTCAGATTCCGATGGCAAGCATCTAGCTCCTGTATTCCAGGGTCGGATTTTACATGGCAATGGATCCTACATATTTGTTAAGGCATTACGGGAGCTAGAACTACTCTACTTGTTTCTAGGATTGCCCAATGTTTCACGATGTTCACTCCAGCTAGGACCGATAGGGCCTCATAGACAAACCTAGTTCTAAACATGAAATCTGCCGAGAAACATCCGCCTTCCATATTCCAGGGCCTGATTCTGTAGTGCAATGGATTCCACTAATTCCTTGTTGCGGTATAGTAGGAGCTGGAACTACTCTACTTGTTTCTAGGCTTACTAGATCTTTCACGATGTTTACTACAGCTATCACTGATAGGGCCTCATGAACATGCCTAGTTCTGAATATGAAATCCGACGAGAAACATCCGCCTTACATATTCCGGGGCCTGATTCGGTATTCCAGTGGATTCTACTAATTCTCTATTGCGGCATTGTGGGAGCTAGAACTACTCTACTTGTTTCTATACTTGCTAGATATTTCATGATGTTTACCCACCTATCACCGATAGGGCCCAGAGACAAACCTAATTCTGAACATGAAATCTGACGCAAAACATCCGGCTTCCACATCCTTGAGTCGCATTTTGTACAGGAGCATTTTAGTGCGTGATTTCTGAGCCCATTGCAGTAGCTACTACCAGGGCTATGGACTTCCCCAAGATTCCCAACCTGGCCATATCTAGATTGGCACAGTGTTTCTCTAATGACTTGGGGACTTTCGAAAGATTTGCGTTTCACATTAACAATATCCGACGAGAAACGTCTATATTAAAGAGTTCTATGTTGTGTCTTGTGCCAAAGTGGGCAGTCCAGTAATTTCTCGACAACATATGGCAACATGAGCTACAACGGCAAGAACTCCGAGCTATCCCAAAACATGCTAGAAACTTTTCGTATAGAAATCTGTATTTGGATATGCAACACCTGATTATCTGACGTGAGCCATCATAATGCTTTTCCATTGGGGATGGTGCACGCTTTACAAAAAGGGACCATGAATCCAATAATCTTTATTTTAATCATATATGGCATTTCATGTTTCTAGATCTACCCTATTGTTCACTAACCAGTTCTCTCCAGGCTCCAAAGGTATCAAATGTGCAATCCCCTCAATTTTGGTTATTGGCACAACTAGGCCCTCGGAGTCCGTTGGGAGCCTGACGCATATCATCCCTTCCGCAGCTCGGACTGTCCCCCCTCCAACAGTTTGGAGCAAAGTTACGTTTGCTAGTCGATGTACATCCCCCACCTTGTTTGTTAGTTTGAAGAGCGCATTCAATTTCACAGGTATTCGTACATTCAATAATTCCGGCTGTGCCCTACCCGATGCAGGGTGTCTTCTGACCTAAACCCAATCGTTTCTTTGTTGCCCTCGGAACTTCTTTTCTCCCTTACACCTCTCGATGTGTATAACAAACCCCCGCCCACTCAAGTTAGGGACTGGAATTTGGAGAGTACTATATGCTTGGATATCCCGATCTACCAGCCTCACTGCGTCGGACTCTCTACCTAGTCCACGTGTCAAAAAGACCCTCTTTGTCAGCTTCAAATCACATAATCCAACTATGCGTACCAAGTCTTCTAGATTTGATACCATTCCTAATACAATTTTACACTGCATTCTTAAATAAAACCGGCCCTACTCGGGGCTGCTTCCAACGTCTAGTGTTGGCTGTTCGGTTTCCCTGATACTCCCCCAAGCACTAATTGTTAAATCCTTCCTGGCGAAAGTGTGATCCCCTGTGTAGGTAGTGTAAATTTGGAATGTTGTATTGACCCATATTGATCTGAAAGGTGGGGTCCTTGAATCCCTTGTGGATGGATTCACTGATGTCCGTAGAATATTGACCTAGGGCACCAAACTTTAGTATCTGCTCAGCATAATGAAAGATGAGATGAATCTTCTGGAAACTGTAGTGCGATCCTTCTCGTAAGCCCCCATCTACCACCTCCTGACGTTCCAAACGGTTTTCCTGACGCATTTTGAGCTTTGCCGACGCAGTAAGGTCTGCAACCGATGCTTGGGATTGCTCCTTCAATATGTTCTTGTGCGCCTCTGCTGCTGCCTTCTTTGCTTTCTTGCCTGCACGAAAGCGTAAGAACACATCTTTAGTCTTATGAAACCCCCGTAGGTATTGTTGTAAGTAAGAAACCATTTGGTCCGTATGGCTGGGATACTGAGTCATAAGGTAAAAGTCTGTGATGCTACACAGAGGATTGCTTTATTGAAGTCTTGTAGCTGGCCACCAGTCCGATGTGCTTGATTGTTATACGAACGCAAAGTGACAGCAAAAGTTCCAAGAATAATCTTGGCAAAGTTCCGTATCTCCTTCCCCAACCATTGTGAAACTACTTAGTATGCTTTTGCAAGCAACAGAGAAGTCGGAGTAGGGTGGTAAACGACGCCAGACATAGTCAGAGGCATTTATTCCCTCGTGATATTCCAGGAAACCTTGAATCTAATCCATCACATGATCCAATATCTCAAGGAGGACATTGTGCAAGATATCCGCTCGGACTAGCTCAGGTGGGTTCAGATTGGGAATTGACCACAAAGGGTTTTTCATATTCTTCACTCCGTGTACAGTCAGACTTACTGCGTCTGATTTATCATATGCTATAGCATAATCTCTGTGGCAGCGCCTAGCATAGCTATTGCTCGAATTCTCACCTAGCTTCTCGGTGGGGGTTGTGCAAGCGCGAAAGCGGTTTGTAGGAATAGCCTGTATAGTAGTATTTTCCATGTAGTCAGCCATCCAACAAAATAGCTTAGGAAAGCATAACTGAACATTCCCATCCACAGAAAGCAATTCGTATCCTTCCTGACATGCCGCATCAGATAAAGGCTTTAATAAAATTGTTAAAACATCATGAATAGTTTGCAAAGCCTGTCTTTCTGGAATTTCCACTGAATACTGGAGTATTTTGTTGACTCGTTTGGGCCCAATTGGTAATAGCGCGATTGGTATCCAGGCATGCATGGTATGTGTATTTCGTACGGCGCTTAGGATATGTCCTATACTCATATACATACGCCATAGCTTTTTATCCCCTGAAAAATTGGTGACGTGAGTTTCATATGATGCTAAGAGGATAGGTACAAGCGTTGCTCCATCCGGAAGCAATTTCTAGGATGTAAAATTAGTCCTAAATGCGATGTGGTACATTCAAAGTCTCACCTACTAGTCCTGCCACCATATTGCAGTATTGATCTCACCATATACCCGGTTTTTTTGCCAGTCATATTCTTGTTGAGGCCTCCATACCATATCGGATGCCTACACCTTCTGACACAGAAGATACTTCACTGCTAAGATAATATTGGGATAATGGAACTATACTCCATTAAGCGGGGGATAGTCTACTGTGCCTGAGTACCAGCGAGGTTCATTTGCAGTGGCATGCACTAGCTTGTACATTGTGTAGGAAGAACTAAATTGAACATGATGTGTCGGATTGAGGCCCTGCATAATCCCATCCTGAAAGAATTGCTCTATATACTCCTGTAAGGTCTTGGCAGAATTGAAGAACTGTACCAGTCGGTAATCAATTGGATGCCGGAATAGAGCGTATAAATTGTAGCTTTGATCTTGTTCCGGGAAAGCATACTCTTGTATCTGAATACCTGCACGTGACTGGATAATGAAGTTTGACTTGTTGGGTTGTGTGCTATCATCCTCGGATTCTAACTTGCTAACGAAGTCACGAGGTTACTTATTAGATCCGCCACATTACGGATCCATAGAGGGAAATATCACAATCTAATAAACCAATGTCCCCTGTGACGTCCATGTCAATCTCAGAAGTGGCCAAATATTTTACGTCGGATACTCGACACTTGCGAAATTTGGGTGCTTCCAGACTTTGGAGGTTATAGCCGGGATACGGTTTAGCTAGGTGCTTGGACTATGCTTCTAGGGAAAATTACAGTTTCAGACAGCATTGACATCGTGTTTTGTGCCTATTCATATTGTTTCATGTGGCTTCCATACCGTAAAATGTTTCTGATAATAATATGTGTGAATGGAGTTGATACGATGCTTAATGTCGCAGAGTTTGAATCCTACAAACGAACGAGGATCTTATTCATATTGCGGAGCGGTCGTGCCAACAACACTCTCACCGTACAAGAAATAACTTACTACATCGGGAAGTTCTTGTCAACGTGGCAACAAGTCAATTGGAGAAAAGCTTCAAGCATGTACAGGCTTCACTCTATTCCGATACAGATGTAATTAAAACATTCCATACGTCGGCAACCTGACTTCAAATGTCGGAAAACTGTAGTAGTTAGTTTTAGCAGGCCTTACCAATTCGACATGGCTAATGCAATTAAACAATGCCACCCGAACAAGAGAAATACTGATATGTGCACCATAACCCCAACTAACACTACCAATACCACTGTCACCATAACAGAATACTATCACCAAAGTGAGCAACGCAAAGATTTGTTCACAAGGCATATTCAGTCCGACAGCATATGCGAACAAGCCGAAGAAGATCATCTAACCCAAAACAACTGATAATAAGCGTTCATTCTATATATCCATAACGCAGATATTACCAAGGTTAGTAGTGCTGCCCGGCTATGACTGAAACGTGGTGAGCTTACATTGGGACACAAACAGTCCGAAAATGTAATCTCGTAGCGAAAAAGTTAGGTGAGCAAGAGAGTTTTTGGAGTGAGTGGACGATCCGCAATACGATACTTGTAGTATGCTGGTCAAAGCGTAGGCGATGGCACATGTAGTCATGGGAAAGGGATCAGCCAGGAACACGCTTTGGGGAATGTTTAAGACATACATAGTGTCGGAAAGTGGATTCCCTGTATCTGGAAAAGGAATTTTTGTGGATAGTGCGAAAGAGATAAGGGAATCGGCCGGGAGAGCATTAGATCAGCTCCTGGTAGACATCCTAGAGAGAGAACAGAATAGGGATGAAGCTTTCACTGGACGAAAGGTTCATATGAAGGAACGGTTGCAGAGACAAGAAGAATTGTTGAGAAGAATGGGGGAAGGGAATGCCGTAGTAGAGGCCCATATTAGCGCAGTTCAGGAAGCTATGGTGGAAGAGTTAGATAGGGACAGGACAGCATGAAGGGAGTTAAGAGGGGCTGGCAGATCAGGTGGGTAGGGGCGGGCTTGAGACAGCATGTGTCGTAAAAGGAACTTGGGTCAATGTGTGAGCTGGTGGTATTTTTGTTTTTAGTAGATTGTGAGGGGGTATGGATTGGGTCAGATTTTTTTTTTTTTTTTTAGTTAGTTGAGGTTGGGGGGAAATGAGGAATAAATACAGAGAGTTGGACTTCTCGTGTCGGATAAGTTTCAGAACGTGTATACCGTTGTCAAATGGCACTAAAGTCTTCCGGCAGTAAGCCTGCAATACAGGCATGTAGTGCAACCCGCAAACGGGCTGCCTCGCAAGGACTACCACCACCTACTGCTCCTCAAAGGCTCGGCCCAACTGGACTGCAGTTGAGGAATGAGATCTCATTCGACGAGATCAATGACAACTATGAGGATGAGGATTATTCAGTATGTATTTGAGAAGTTATTGTACAAAGAGGATAGATACTAATTTCCGAAGCGGAAAGGCGGATATAAGACCGAAAGCGAGGAAGGGAATGCTGCTAGAAAAAGTGTTTTAGCACAAGGGATTGGGCAAAGCACCAGGTCATTTGCGGGCGTCCAGGCTAAATATTAGGGAATAATTAATCTCGCGCGTAAGGTCGTGGAAAGCTACACCTTATATCAAAGGCCGCTTCTGATACCAGGCAAAGTACCCCTGTTAATTCACGACACATGGGAGCGAGCTCATGGCAAAAATGAACACCTCCAGAAGGTCAGGGAGGTAGATAGAAATGTAAGTCAGCAGCATTCCTACCAATAGCGTCGGATTTCTGATGCGTCGCAGCTTAAGAGTATACACTCGTGGCTTCATGCTCACCTGGTAGCTGAATGGCTTGCAAGCATCACCAAGATTTATAGCATCAGTCACTTGTCGAAGCAAGAGATGAAGGAAGAGGTCGCAAAGTTGCTCGAGGGTGATCCCTTTCTTGGCAGACGATCAACACGAGATGTGAGAAGACTCCATTTGTCTGCTATCCAACGCTAACGTTACAGAAATGCGAGGCGCGGTTTCGTGCGGAAGAAATAGTTACGATTATATACCAGAAGTATTTCCATGTGCATAAGTGAAAGGGAAACAGGGAACCTGATTTCCTGGAAAAGATCAACAGGGTTTTCATTTGCTTCATTGATATGGCCATCAGGCATTGCTTGAAGGCTTGGAGGAGGGCACAGTGTGTAGAGCGTGTGACGGAGTTCAAATACGAAAGAGCCTGGCATAAGTAAACAAGAAACTCAATGGGTCAGAAGAAGGCTAATGGAAGCAGTAACACACGATAGAATAAGTAAGACGTGGGGAAAGAAGGAAGGAGTTCAGGACTTGATTGTAAGTAATGTCTAGATGGATATCGCATGTCGGGTTGCAGCACACGTGAAGATAGTTGATATCGAGTTTACGGATGCACCAGAGCCAGAAGAGCAAGAGATGTATGCAGCTGAACTACAGCAGGAGCTGCTGAACTCATACAACCGATTCCATGTGCCAGGGAGTAAGCGACGCCGAGAGAGAAGACAATTAAGAAATTCGTCGGAAGAGCTGGCAGACCCATTAGAGCCATGAGTAGGTGAGATCGATGAGAATCAAGAGCAGGGTAGTACTGAAGATGACTGGCACAGTAGCAGGGATAATGGACCAGTTGAGGAAAGCGACTGATCGTGTCGGATATCGGTGCGGGGATATGTACCCGAAGGTCTTGTTATGCCTGTTGTGCTTGTGTTATTTATGGAATGTTTTACGTGTTTACGTAATGATTTTCTATTTTTTTTGTTTGAGTGTTGTTTGGTTGGTACAGAGAGGACAGGTTGTTTGGAGTGAGCATATGCAGCATCGGATTGTCTATATATTGCGGAAGTAAGATTGTTAGTTTTGGGGTAAGGATTGATATGAGGAGAGGACGCGATGGGAAATAAGGGGTTGAATAGGTAGAATAGAGCGAGAGAATATAGAGATGAACTACAGCCCATTAGTTGCGACCTGAGAACACAGGTAAAGAAACAACGGCAATGGCAGGGGAATGTGTAGGGAAAGTACACTGGAGACGGGCTGCGTCGTAATGAGAAATCAAGGAAGATAACAGGAATACATGAGCGTGAGGGAAGGGGAACAAAAGGGTGGTGCGCACAGAAGGATTTGCTACAAAATAAAACCTAGGCAACGGGTAGGTAGAAGAAACAAGTGTTGTGGAGGAAACTCAATAAGAAGGAGTGTGGTGAAAGAAAAGCCAGAAGGAGAGAAGGTAGGGACACGCCAAGTCGCACAGAAATTCTATGAAGCTGCAGTGGAAATAAAAGCGTAGTGGAAGAAGATAGGAAGGAGAAGGAGGTGGGACCGATAGGGAGTTAAAAAGATTTCATGAGAAGAAGCAGTGCAGGAGCAGGGAATCAAAGGTACTACAAGTAACAGAATTGCTGCAACAAGGACGATGGAGGACGTGTGGCGTTGGGGAACGTAAAGAAAATGGGCGGGAATCGGGAAGCGCGAACAACTAGAATTTGCATAACAAAGAGAAGAATGCGATAGTTTGTGTAGGAAGAACGTGGCTGCCTTAGTTGTTTAAGGATCCTCGCTTATGGTAAAGAGCATCAGGTACTTCTGAAGCACCTGATGCAGATTTTTTCGTTGCTGATGTCCCCGTTCCACATAAAACACTTTCAGTTGATATAAGCTCAAAACTCAAGGCGTTTAAGATATCCAAGTCTTCCGTATGAGAGGGACACCTCATGGTCTACCAGCCAGTATCCTTACTATCTCCAAAAACCTTGCATCGGGAATGGCATCTTAGCTGTCGTTGATATAACCTACTCCTCAAGAAAACCTACCATCCTAGGAGGAGAAGAAAGTGAAGAACCAGCACCTGTGCCCTCCTTTTTCCCACTATCCTGCCTACATATCAAATAGGTAGCCGACCCATAGTTATCCAATGTCGATCGGAAATTACTCACATCTAGAGTGAAGTACTTGTCCCCACAATATATGCACAAGTGGAAAAAATAACTGGTAATATTTAAACATATAACTAAGATTATGGCCTTCAAGACAGCAAAGCTGTACACTTATAACAAATTGAAAAGATTAGCTATAATTCCCGAAGACATCAAGAAGTTAATCTCTGATATCCAATGAAGGAAAAGAGATACTTCTGAACCAGTTATGTTCTAGTAATCAGTCTAACCTCCACCACTCACCGTCTACTTCATTGATGTTCTGAACCTAGAAGCAGACTCTTCCCTCATAATATGGATATTTGAGCAACCTTCTATGACACAAACAAATTCGAAGAAAGGTCAACCACAAATACATGATATCCATGCCTTTACACAAACACTAGGATACATTCACTGCTTTTACACAAAAGACATTTAACCTCTATTCGAACCAATAACCTAACAATTCCTTTGGAAAATGATTATTCCATTTGAAAGTAAAGACTTAGAGGTCTCTATGGTGCTTATGGACCACCTAAAACACTGCAAGATTCCACAACTTACACAACCTCACTGGGTTCTTAAGGAATAGGATGATATTATGTCCTTCCAGCTATGTGGTCAGCACCTCCTTCTACCTATTGTAACAGAACAATTTGAGGACCAACCCATAGCCCAACGACTAAAGAGACAAGACAGAAGGGACCCTTCTGAGATGCCCATCAGACAATGTTCCGCCTCAGAAGTCAACACAGGATCTCAAACTGGCCTCATGCCAGAAGATGACATCGTGGAACCTACCTCTATTGCTAGCAACCTAAATAAGGGACAAGACGATATTGGCCTAACTCCTCCTCTAGGAGTGGGCACAACAGCGGAAGGAGGAGATGATAACGGAGATGATTGTAGCTCCAGCAGTGAGGTCACAAGCAGGGGATCGTCAGTTCATAGTCTAATAAGTATATGAAACCTAAAGAAGCTCAAGAAGATCAAGAACTGAACATATCGTGCTAAGACCCCAGTACAACAACAATAGAGAACAGCTACAGGAATTGTAACACCTGTAACATTATCGAAAATGTACAAAAGCATGAAGTGTATCTACATTGAAGCTCTGTAAAATTTCAAAAGTGGAGTTAACAAATGGGGCAACTCATAGTATATTGATACTTGGGTCAATGCCATACAAGGATCGTCAAGTATGAAAGATATAATATTGGAATTGAAGGAAGCATGGGACTTTATTAGATTCACACTACAATACAACGCATTTATTACTTATACCCATTACCTTATAAAGGAAAAGGACAAGGCATCCTTTTCCAGCTTTATGCTGGTGCTATAGAAATTTCTCATTCCCCTACTAGTATGGCCATTCTATGAAAAGAATGGGAGGCTGCCTAACCCTACAAGGATGGATGACACATAGGTATTAAAACATTTATCAACTAGTTGGAAGAGCTTCAAATTAAACTTATCTACTAGGATAGAACCCAATGCATCTTGGAATAAGTCAAATGCAAGAAATTCCTGAACCACCTAGGGGAATACATAGAAACCACCTTGGTTCCCCAAATACTTATTCTAGAACGTTCAACAACCTGTGCAAGAAGGCAGAATCATCCGAAGCTGTATGAAAACATTGTCTTGCCTCAACTACACCTAAACATGCATGCCAACCAAACACCCAACCAGCGCCGAACCACAGTCGTAACAACTACAGAGATCGAAAGATACACAGCCTGATAACAAGTTATAATTTTAGAAGGACCCCTGCTATGTAAAACACAAGAACCAAGGATCTTGACTGGAAAATGGTTAATAAGACATTAACATCATAAGACAAGAGGAAATTGATTAGGGATCGGAAGTGCCTATGTGTAAGGAACTGATTTTCTGGTATATGTTTTCTCTCTACGTATTTTATCTATGACAGTTTGGGTTGATTTTATTAGGTTATATCAAGGTACGTTTTTGGCCTGCTTTGGTAGCTACTCTTTTAGTACATGTTTCAATTAGGAAGGATTATATTGGGATTAGTCTTATTGTTTTTCCTTGTAATTTTCTCGTCATATTTCTTTATTATTACCTGTCATATTCAAATATCATTCCGGGATAGTTTCATTTATCTCAGCCTACTGACCACCATCTCCTGCTATGCCTGCCTAATTGGGCAGTGGCTTATTCTGTTCTGTTGTTGGATGTTTATCTGATTGGAAGTCTTGTGTCTATTACCTTGTTAGGCATCGTCTTGACACTGCACGTGTCCATAATGAGCCATCATGTATTCATTATGATCTGGTATCACAATAAGTCTTTACTTTTGCCCTGTGTGAGTACAAAAAGACACATTGCCTTAGGAACTCAGTACCTATTAAAGATCTGAATTCCGCGGCCTTAGACAGGATAGTTCTTATTCAGCATATTCTAGACTATCTACCTCAAAAATACACAATCTACCGTAATAATATTCTGATCCATTTGAACCTTTTGATCCCTCCACAACATTACAATTAGCAACCTTTTAGCTACATACTATAATTCTGCATAGGATATAGTGGGCGTAAAAAGGACCCTATAACCATGTTAGGAGAGCCGAGTTGCTTACCCAAACTCCTCTACTAACTTGACCAACACCTATATTTTTTTTATCTGCAATTTAAGCTTCAAGATTTTCACCCACACCTCCTAGAGACTGATCAACCTTAGACCTTCTTGAACCTTGTCTAAGACAATCTAGCACTTAACCCAGCACTCCAGAACTGAACTCCCCAAGGCTAGTGAAACAGCAGTCCCTGTAACTCCCTTATCACAAATCTCAGAAAATCTCACCTTAGCACTAGAAAGTCAGCACTAGTCCCCACTTAGCAACATAGATATTCTAAGCCTTGCAAATGATATTAGCAAGCTGCCATGTTAGCACCAGAACCGTCCCACTCTAGAACCTCTAGCAGACTCTCAGGGTCAAATCCAGAATTTGGACCCTTAAGAGTAAACCTACCCATGTACTCCTCCAGATCTACCTCCAGACAATCTTTGAGAACAGATACCGAAGAACTAGAAGAAGAAGGGCTCACTGAACATGGGCAAGATCCTCTCTCAGAAGCAGAAGATGAGCCAGACCCTGCAGATATAGGAGCTACTCCTGCTCAGTGTAACGGAAGGCCGTTTCTTATAATTGTCTTGGTACGTATTTCCTAGCACCTGTCATGTATACCAGATAGCTCAAGCATAGTACCTTACGTACTATTACCTTGAGCGTATCCGGTCCTTATGTACTTTTCTTTTATCATGATGCACTACGCATCCACACCTGTATTTTTGAGTACGGGAGGCCTGACCTCCCACACCTGTATTTATGGTCATGGAGGAGTGCTTTCTGGAACGGGCAGAAAGTAGGTTTTCTGAAAAGGCCAGAAAACAGGTTTTTCAGAGTCCAGAAGGCTTGGGGGCTAGTATAAGTACTGCGCCATTCCGCCCTTCTGGAGGAGGATTCTCAGATCAGATCACTTCAGACAGAGTTCAGACAAGCCTTAGATAGCTTCAATACAGAGAGATTACACCTGTTAATTCTCTTCCCGCTTGGGAAATCGATATGCTCTCAAAGACCCTCTGAGTCCTCGACTTAGCGGAACCAATAACAGACATACACTATCACTCCGGTGATAGTATAGACTCTGTTAAACAGCCCTCAGTGGTACTATTGGGACTGCCCATTATATTTCTTTTAACACGCAAAATAATCTAACTGTTAAAACTACTGCCATGGACTGATCACCCGTTGGTATCTTTATAATACCTTTTCAGGTATCCCCTATATCGGATGTCAACATATTCAACAAATACATTACATTCTACAAAAGCTAGCCACAAGAATCCACCACCGAGACAGAGATATTCTCAAACTGAAGTCAATAGAAGACATTATGTAAGACAAGGCAGAGCTCTAACGGGCAGTGGTATACACCATTAAACAATTCCACCCTCGTTCTATCGCCTTACCCCACCAATATCGACCCCACCCCTTGCATTCCTGGCAACTACAATCCCCATTCATCTTCTTATACCAGAGAGCATAAGACATCGCGGCACCATACGTCCCAGGAATAATAGCAGCGTACAAATCCGCATCACCATCCCACCGCTCACCCTCGTTCTTCTCACCATTAGAAGAAACATACGAAAGAACAGCAGGAACTACATAGCTACTTCCTGTTCCATTCAACACCAGATCCCTCACAGGCGAGGCACATCTACCCTCCTTCCCAACTGAACCATTTTCAGTTGGCATCAGCTCAAAACTCGAAGAGTTTGAGCTATCCAATTCTTCCATATAAGGAGACCACCTTACGGTCTTCTTGCCGCCACCCTCACTACCTCCAAAACCTTGCATTCGGAAGGGCATCTTATGCGTCGTTGGTATTACCCATGCCTCAGGAGTACCTACCATCGTAGGAGTGGAAGAAAACGACGAACTAGCATCTGTGCTCTCCTCGTTCCCACTATCCTGCCTACATATCGAACAGGCAGCCGAGCCACAGTCATCCGAAGTCGATCGGAAATCACTCACGTCCGGAGCGAAGTACTTGTCCCCACTATATGCGGACAAGGGGGAAAAATAACTCGTAATTTCCGAACGAGTAACCAACATTATGGCCTCCAGGAAGGATAAGCCTTACACCTACCACAAGTCACGAAGATTAGCTATGATTGCTAAGGACATCAAGAAGTGAATCTCTGATACACCACGAAAGAAAAGAGACACTCCTAAACCACAAACGTTCGAGGAATCAGTCAAACCTCCTCCAATCACCATCTTCACCATCGATGTCACAAAACCAGAAGAAGACTCTCCCCTCACAACATGGGAATTTAAGTCACCTCCTATGACAGAAGCAAACTGGAAGAAAGTACAACCACAAATATATGATATCCTCGCCTTTACACAAACGATTCGGTATCTTCACTGCTTTCATCCAAAAGACATCCAACTGCTTCTCGAAGCAACAACCAAACATTATCTTTGGAATACAACCATCCCATTTGAAAGTAGGGACTTGGGGCTTACCACGGTGCTTGCAGAGTGCCTGGAACGCCCCAAGATTCCACAACTTACAGAACCTCACTGGGTTCTGAAAGAATGGGATGATATTATGTCCTTCATGCTATGTGGTCAGCACCTCCTTTTACCTTTTGTACCAGGGCAATTTACGGACCCACCTATGGCCAAACATCCAAAAGGCCAAGATAGAAAGGACCCTTCCGAGACGCCAACCAAACAACGCTCGGTACCAGAAGTCAGCACAGGATCTCAGACTGGCATCGTGCCAGAAGATGACATAGTGGAACGTACCTCGGATACTCGTAACCCAAATACTGAAAATGATCAGGACCAACCATCTCCCTTAGGATGAGGTACCACAGCAGGCGGAAGAGATGACGATGGATACGATAGTAGCTCTAGCAGTGGAAGCTCTAGCAGTAGATCATAAGTCCACAGTCACAGAAGCATACGCAAACCAAAGAAGAAGGTCAAGAGGATCAAGAAACGAACAGATCGTGGTAAGATACCAGAACAACAGCAATGGGAAACGACGAGAGGAATTGTGACACCTGAAACGTCATCAAAAATGTCCAAACGAATGAAGGGTATCAAAATTGATGCTCCAGAAAATCTCAACAGTGGAGATAAGAAATGGCGAGACTCACAGTACCTCGACACTTGGGTCAACGCGATATAGAGATGGTTAAGTATGAAAGGTGTAAGATTAGAATCGAAGGAAGCGTTGGACTTTATTGGATTCAAACTGCAAGGCAGCGCACTCACTACTTATAATCATCACCTTATCAAGGAAAAGGGTAAGGCGTCCTTTTTCAGCTTCATGCTAGTACTACGGGAATTCCTTATTACCTCCACTAGCAAGGACCTCCTATGGAAGGAATGGGAGGCTGCTGCACCCCACAAGGATGGACGACACATGGGTATCAAAACCTTTGCCAACTGGATGGAGGAACTTCAGATTAAACTTATCGACAAGGATGGAAATCAATGCATCTCGGAAGAAGTCAAACGCAGGAAATTCCTGAACCACCTACCGGATTACATGGAAACCACCCTGGTTCCCCAAATACTTGATTCATGGACGTTCAACGACCTGGTCAAGAAAGCGGAATCATACGAGGCTGCACGGAAAACATGGGCGTATCTCAACTACACCCAAACAAGCTCCCCAGCCTGCCACCCAACCAGCTCCGAACCCCAGTCGAAATCACTGAAGGGATCGGAAGACAGACAACAAGAAAACAAGTTCTAATCCTGAAAAAACCCCTGCCATGAAAACGACAACCACCAAGGATCCGGACTAGGAAGTGGTTAACAAGACGTTAATATCACAAGACAAAATGAAGTTGATCAGGAATCGGAAGTGCCTTTGGTGCCGTGCGCCTGGTCACACCTTCAAAGAATGCAAGAAGCGAATATCGAAAATACCCATGCGCACCGCCACACAAGTCCTATCCCTGCAACACACCAGCAAACCAGTTATCGCCAAGAACAACTACAAGGGCAAAACCAAGGCAAAACCCCAGTCTACGGAAGAATTAGACTACAGCAGGGTTCGGGTCAAGGTTAACGGCCACCCTGCATTAGCCCTTACGGATTTACAAACGACTGGCGGAGATTTATCAACGCACAATTTGTGTACCTATACGGCCTACCTACTTATGGAATCGACAAGAAGTCACTCAACACCGCGATCAAAGGATCAAAGGGTGTGATAGAAAAAGCATGTGATGTCCAAATGGACTACAGAGGATATACGGAAACAAGAACGCTATATGTAGCGCATCTCGCAGGCTGGAATATGATTCTAGGCAAGCTAGCGCTTATGGCTCTGAAAGGCTTAATCCCAGCAGGACCAAAGCCTGTTACCATCCAACCTGAAGGGATGGCTCACTTTGCACACAAGGAATGGAGGAAGGCAGGGCTTGCTACGGGGCAAGTCACATCTGCTGCACTCTTTATAGAAGACTAAGCACCAGACTATCTTCTACCACTCTTCGAATTCATGTTCTCAGCCATGAGTCTCGAAGAAAGTCAGGAATTCAACCCCTTCGTTGAATTCGCCCAGTTATTTCCGGCAACCACACCCAACGGGTTGCCACCCTTACGAACTCTCAACCATCGAATCTGCTCGAAACCTGGCTCTACATGGGTACCGAAATGGCGACCCTCACCCTCCAAATTTTATGGAGAGCTCACTAGACAGCTCACCGAAGAAGAAGCCTTAGGCGGGATTTATCGTGCAGAACATGACACCGATGTGGTAGTTCTGTTCGTACAAGCCAAACGAGATGATCCAACTAAACCACGGCGCATCCTAGACGCCAGGGATTGGAAGGCAGCGGTTGATCCCAACCACACACCCCTACCAAGTATTGAAGAGCTCATGGAGCTAGTTGCCGCTCGGAAATACTGGAGCAAAATCGACCTAGCAGATGGGTACCACAACATCAGAATCTAAGAAGACTCGGAACAACACTTCACCTTCTTCACACACATGGGATACTACCGCAGTCGCATTATGCAACAAGGCGACCGCAATGCTCCTGCCATCATGTTAAGAGCCATGTACGAAATCTTTAAGGACATGGTCTTCAAGGACCTTGTCATATATATCGACGATATTATTATCTTTTCAGATACCTATGACTAACATGTAGCTACCTTACGGAAGGTTCTATAATGACTACTAGACGAGAACTTTTGTTTCAAGGCTAGCAAATGCCAATTCTTCACCAAACGTCTAGATATCTTAGGACACATATTAACTCCGGATGGGTTAGATATGGATCCTAAGAAGCGCAAGAAAGTATTAGACTTCAAGGTTCCCAGCAACCGTCGGGAACTACGAGGTATACTCGGCATTGTCATATTCCTAAGCAAGGTTTGTCCTGAATTGGCCTCCTAGTCAAGCACCCTGTCGGAACTGCAAGGGGAAAACGCACCCTGCAGATGTACGGACACCCACACCACAGTACTCGCGAAAATCAAGGAACTTGTGAATTCTCCACAGATTCTCAAACCCTGGGACCATTTCTCAGAAGCGCCAAAATACCTGGTATGTGATGCTAGTGATATTGGACTAGGATATTGGATAGGACAAGGAGAACTAGGATCAATTCAACCCTGTCGATTTCATTCTCGGAAATTCAGCCCCGCACAGCTGAAATACCTCACCTACCAAAAGCAGTTGCTTGCTATTGTTGACTCCCTGAAGTTCTTTGAGCCTCAACTCCGAGACCAAGAATTTACGGTTCTCACGGATCACCAACCACTACTCTCTTTCCTCCGACCAAGACAAACCTCTCGGAAGCTAGCCCGATGGCAAGCTTATATGAGAGAATTCGACTTGGTCATTGAACATACAGCTGGAAAAGAAAACCTGTTGGCAGATGCTCTATCAAGGAAGCATAAATACTCCCTCGATCCCATCGAGGAACAATACTTCATCCCTCAGAGCATCGATCCTATAGAAGACAACAGCAACCTTCAAGACATTTCTATCACTACTAACAACCTTTCTATCTCTCCCATACTACAAGAAACCATCATGGTTTCCCGCGGTAGCATCAACTTCAAGCACACGCACTGCGACTACAATAAGTGCGCAGGCCGCGACGGAAGCCTTGGTCACCACCGCTCTTGTCCCTATCTCGACAACGTGAATGACGGGGACTATGAAGATTACGACGATATCAAGGAGGAAGAAATGCAATCAGATGAGGATACCCTCTCCACTATCCCCGAAGAAATCTTTGACGGGTATGAGTTCGATCCTCACCCCCACGTTGTTGAACATGATCAATTAAATGGTTATCATCACATCAGCCCTCCCGCAGATGATACCTGCTCAGTTACCAACGACGACAATATTCCTGCTATCATTTCGGACGTTGTCAATGATGCCTGGGAACAGTACAAGCAGCATCGAATGCAACACAATACGGATTATCACGACTACTACTGCCGCTCGCATGGTAGCTCGCACCAGAATGGGAATCATTACTTTCCCACCACCAGATGCTCAATTTGCGGAACCTACGGATATGGATGTTTAGACTGCACTCTAGCGGAGGCAGTTTATCAGAAGGAGAAGGAATTCAAGTCGAGTCAGCAAGACTCATGTAAATTGAAAGCTACCACTATCCTTCCTAACAACACCGTCTCCTCTGAGACTCCCGATATTCACATCACAGAGCTTAACCTCAAAGAAGATCCTAACCGCACTCTCATGTGGTCTGCGGAAGAATGGGCAATCAGGAACGCTCCTATTGCTCGCTACAAACCATGGGGTAAGCAAACCGAACAAAAAAACCCATGGAACTACAACATCAAGGTCATACCAGATGAGGAAAGACCCTACTTCCTCTCTGCCGCAGTTACCACTAGATCTCAACGCAATGCAGCTTCCAGAGAAGCTAGCAGATCTAACCAAGGTCATAACACCCTCCTATCCCCCACTAATCCTATGAGATATGTGCCAGGAGTGGGATTTATGCACCAACAACATCACACATCTAATGAGGAGAACAACCACGTTCAAGACCCTCAACCAGAGGAGAAGACGTCAATTCCTCCTACACCTACTGCCACTCGTCGGTGCAACTTCTGCACAGGCGAGGGACACTATGCATCAACATGCGAGGCAAAACACATGGCAGACTCAGACCTCAGGAATAGAATGGTGCCAGCAACCAATGTGGTAAAGATATACCTCGATCTCGACGATGGCCCCAAAGATGACCCAGACCTCTATCTCGTTGCTCACATTGACAAAGATGATAGAATGAGGGACGCCTACATCGCATGCATTAGGATATGCCCCATGTGGAGCCAGCTCTACAACACACCAGAAGGAAAGAAAGGAGTAAGCAAGGAGAATGGGTTCTTGTACTAGAAGAATGAGAAAGGAGAATGGAGGCTGGGTTTACCAAGCATGTTTGGCATGAACGATAAGAACTACCTCGAAGGTGCAATTAAGGAAGCTCATGATGCTACGGCACATGGCGGAGTTGAGAAAACGTTGAAATTGTTGACTGATAGATTTATTTGCCAGCCCTTTTCGACGCTCGTTAAAGAATACGTGGCGAGTTGCGATACCTGTCAAGGGACGAAGTATAGCAACAAGCCACCACTAGGACATGTAACAATGTTACATGTTCCTGCAAGAGCCTGGACGGATATCACTATGGATTTTCTTAAGATATCTCCTGTTTTCACTTATTGCTCTACTTTATACCCGAACATTCCTTTGGAAGATGGTCATATGATTTGCTTTTCGAGACTTTGAACGATTGTCTGTAGACAATCAGGATTTATGTTTCTCATTCCAGTTTCTGCTAACCTCACGGCAGAGAAGTGCACTAATACCTTTGATAAGCACGTTGCTTCTGTTATTGGTTATCCCTATTATAATGTTTTTGATCAAGACACTCTCTTTACGTCAGACCATTTCAAGGATTGGGCAGCAAGAAAGGGAATCAAGTTGGAACCGTGTACCGCATACAACCCTCAGACGGACGGTCAGTCAGAAATTGCCAACAAGGCAATCCTCCAAGCCACACGAGCGTGCAAGGTCGAAGGAAACGAATGGCTGCACAAACTCTCCAAGATTCAGTTCAAGTTGAACTCTCGAGACAACACTGTAAGACAACACAGTCCATTCTTTTCACTCCTAGGCTTTGAGGCAAAGCTAGGTCCTTCTTCCTTCCCCTACCCGATCAATCCTTATACCCCTGCAGAGGTACGTCATCTTGACACCTCTCACAACCTATACTCCTCCAAAGTCAAGCAGGCGAAACAAGCCAACAAGAAGCTATCTGTTCCACCACTTCTTTCAGCTGGCCAAAATGTTCTTCTTTCAACAGAGAACATCAACCTCTTGAACACATCTAGTAAACTCAAACCTAGATGGGTCAAACCGTTCCGCATCCAACACGTCAACAAGAAGCGGAATAACTATACACTCGACCTGTCAACAGACAGTCGACTTTCTCTTATCAACAACACCTTCCACATCAGCAAGATCAAACCTTAAGTTGAAAACGATTCAACCAACTTCCCAGGTCGTCACGAAGAACAACCTGGTGAGGTAACGGAAGGCAGATGGGAAGTCGAACGAGTACTCGAATTTCTTACTGCTCCTCGTACTGGTAAAAGCCAATACCTGGTACGTTTGAAAGGGTATGGAAGTGATGACGATGAATGGATCAACTTCGAAGACATCAGCCTTGAAATCGTTGAAGACTTTTATACAAGTGGAAACTATTCTATCACCTTCAAGCAACGATGATCCTCCAAGAAACACAAGAAGCGTCACACTTGAGAAACCCCCAAGTCAATTATTCAAACTGAACGAGACAGAGTTCTCGCCCCCAGTCCTGCCAACGAAAACCTCACGTCCGCTGCTACCAACCTTGTAGAAGATGTCTTTAACGTTTTCCTAAAGTACTGATTTGCGCTGGTTGTATTAACCTGGCAATCCCGGGTTCCTTCTTGTTGTTTTAATTGTCGTTCAGAATTGACTGTGGAAGAAGGTATGGCTAACAAGGTATCTATCGGATGTTTTCATTGTTCCTTATGTCATGAATGTTTACTATGGATGATTTGGAAGTTATGTTGGTCTCCTACTGTTCATTACGAAGATTGCTACTCTCAGAATTGTCATTCTTGCACTTGTTATTTCGGACTACCTCCAGCTTGGGCAACGCAACAAGAGTAGGAAATCCTTTTAAGTGGGGAAGTGTAACGGAAGACCGTTTCTTATAATTGTCTTAGTACGCATTTCCTAGGACCTGTCATGTATACCAGATAGCTCGAGCATAGTACCTTACGTACTATTACCTTGAGCGTATCCGGTCCTTATGTACTTTTCTTTTATCATGATGCACTACGTATCCACACCTGTATTTCTGAGTACTGGAGGCCTGACCTCCCACACCTGTATTTATGGTCATGGAGGAGTGCTTTCTGGAAGGGCCAGAAAGCAGGTTTTCTGGAAACGCCAGAAAACAGGTTTTTCAGACTCCAGAAGGCTTGGCGGCTAGTATAACTACTGAGCCATTCCACCCTTCTGGAGGAGGATTCTCAGATGAGATCACTTCAGACAGAGTTCAGACAAGCCTTAGATAGCTTCAATACAGAAAGATTACACCTGTTAATTCTCTTCCCACTTGGGAAATCTGTATGCTCTCAAAGACCCTCTGAGTCCTCGACTTAGCGGCACCAATAACAGACATACACTATCACTCCGGTGATAGTATAGACTCTGTTAAACGGCCCGCGGTGATACCATTGGCATCGCCCATTACGTATTGTGGTACCCATTTGCTAGGTCAATCTTGCTCTAATACTTTCGACCAGCGACTAGCTCCATGAGTTCCTCAATGCTTGGTAGGGGTGTGTGGTTGGGGTCGACTGGTTTGTTCCGATCCCTGGGGTCTAGGATACGTCGTGGTTGATTGGGATCATCTTGTTTGGCTTGTACGAACAGAGCTACCACATTGGTATCATGTCCTGCACGATAAATCCAGCGTGAGGCTTCTTCCTCGCTGAGCTGTCTTATGAGCTCAGCATAAAATCTGGAGGGTGAGGGTCGCCATTTTGGTAGACAGGTAGATCCGGGTTTCGGGCATATTCGGTGGTTGATAGTTCTGAGTGGAGGCAACTCATTGAGTGTGGTTGCCCAAAATAACTGCCCGAATTCAACGAAGGGGTTGAATTCCTGACTTTCTCTGAGACTCATAGCTGAGACCATGAATTCGAAGTGTAGTAGAATATAGTCTGATATTTCGTCTTCTATAGTGAGTGTAGTAGATGTGACTTGTGCCATAGCAAGCCCTGCCTTCCTCCATTCTTTGAGTACAAAGCGTGCCATTCCTTCAGGTTAGATAGTGACAGGCTTTGGTCCTGCTGGGATTAAAGCATTTAGTGTGGTGAGCACTGGCTTGCCTAAGGTCATATCCCAGCCTGCCAGATGCGCTACATAGAGCGTTCTTGTTTCTGTATATCCTCCGTAGTCCATTTGAACATCACATGCTCTTTCTATCATACCCTTTGATCCTTTGATCGCAGTATTAAGGGACTTCTTGTCAACTCCATAAGTGGGTAGGCCGTATAAGTGTACGAATTGTGCGTTGATGAGATCTCCGCCAGTCGTCTGTAAATCCACAAGGTCTAAGGCAGGGTGGCCATTAACCTTGATCGGAACCGCGCTGTAGTCTAATTCTTCGGTAGACTGGGATTTTGCCTTGGTTTTGCCCTTGTAGTTATTCTTGGCGATAACTGGTTTATTGGTGTGTTGCAGGGATGGGTTTGGTGCGGCGGTGCGCATGGGTATTTTGGATATTCGCTTCTTGCATTCCTTGAAGGTGTGACCAGGTGCACGGCACTATAAAAACTTCTGTTTCCTGATCAACTTCATCTTGTCTTGTGATATTAACGTCTTGTTAACGACTTCCCAGTCCGGATCCTTGGTTGTTGTTGTTTTTGTGCTAGGGGTTCTTCCAGGATTAGAACTTGTTTTCTTGTTTTATGTCTTCCGATCCCGGCCATGATTGCGATCAGGGTTCGGAACTGATGCAGTAGTGGGTTGTCGCGCAGTTTTGGGTGTAGTTGAGATATGCCCATGTTTTCGCACAGCCTCGTATGATTCCGCTTTCATAACCAGGTCATTGAACGTCCATGAATCAAGTATTTGGGGAACTAAGGTAGTTTCCATGTAATCCAGTAGGCGGTTCAGGAATTTCCTGGGTTTGGCTTTCTCTGAGATGCACTGGTTTCCATCCTTGTCGATAAGTTTAATCTGAAGTTCTTCTAACCAGTTGGTAAAGGTTTTGATACCCATGTGTCGTCCATCCTTGTGGGGTGATGCTACCTCCCATTCCTTCCATAGGAGGTCTTTGCTAGTGAAGGGAATTAGGAATTCCCGTAGCACTAGGATGAAGGTGAAAAAGAATGGCTTGTCCTTTTCCTTGATGAAGTGGTGGTTATAAGTAGGGAGTGCGCTGCCTTGCAGTTTAAATGAAAATACAGTCCAACACTTCCTTCGATTCCAATCTTATACCTTTCATACTTAACCATCTCTGTATCGTGTTGATCCAAGTGTACAGATACTGTGAGTCTCCCCATTTCTTATCTCCACTAATGAGATTTTCTAGACCACTAATCATGATACCGTTCATTCGTTTGCACATTTTTGCTGACAGTTTCAGGAGTCACCATTCCTGTCATCATTTCCAATTGTTCTTATTCTGGTGTCTTACCACGATCTGTCCGTTTCTTGATCTTGTTGACCTTCTTTGGTTTGCGTATGCTTCTATAACTGTTGACTGACGATCCGCTACTAGAGCTTCCACTGCTAGAGCTACTATCATATCCATCATCGTCTCCTCCACCTGCGGTTGTGCCCCGTCCTAAGGGAGGAGTTTGATCATCATCACCTTCTCCATTGTTAGTGTTGTCAGCCTCTAAGGTAATTTCCACAATTTCATCTTCTGGTACGATGCTAGTTTGAGATCCTGTCCTGAATTCTGGTGCGGAGCATTATTTGGTTGGCGTCTCAGGGGGGTCCCTTTTGTCTTGTCCTTTTGGTCGTTTAGCTATAGGTGGGTCCTCAAATTACCCTGCTACTACAGGTAAAAGAAGGTGCTCACCACATAGCATGAAGAATATAATATTATCCCATTCTTTCAGATCCTAGTGAGGTTCTGTGAGTTGTAGAATCTTGGGGCGTTTTAGGTGATTCATAAGTACCGTGGTGAGCTCCAAGTCCTTGCTTCCAAATGGAATAGTTATGTTCCAAAGATAGTGTTTGGTTGTTGCTACGAGAAGCTGTTGGATGTGCTTTGGATAAAAGTAGTGAAGATACTCAAGCGTTTGTGTAAAGGCAAGAATATCATGTATTTATGGTTGAACTTTCTTTCAGTTTGCTTCCGTCATCGTAGGTGACTCAAATTCCCATGTTATGAGGTGAGAGTCTACTTCTGGCTTCAGGACATCGACGGTATAGATGGTGAGTGGTGGTGGTTTGACTGATTCCTCGAACGTCTGTGGTTCAGGAGTTTGTCTTTTTTTTCGTGGTGTTACGGAGATTACCTTGTTGATATCTTTAGGAATCATAGCTAATCTTCGTGACTTGTGATAGGTGTACGGTTTGTCCGGCTTGGAGGCCATAATGGGCGTTACTCGTTCGGATATTACAAGTTATTTTTCCCCCTTGTCGGTATATTGTCGGGACAAGTACGTCGCTCCGAATGTGAGTGATTTATGATCGACTTAGGATGACTGTAGCTCGGCTGGCAGTTCAATATGTAGGCAGGATAGTGGGAACGAGGAGAGTTCGGATGCTGGTTCGTCATTTTCGTCTTCTCCTACCATGGTAGGTACTCCTGAGGCGGGGGTAATACCAACGACGAATAAGATGCCCTTCCTGATAGAACGTTTTGGAGATAGTGAGGGTGGCTGCAAGAAGACTGTGAGGTGGTCTCCTTATATGGAAGAATTGGATATCTCAAACTCTTCAAGTTGTGAGGTGATTCCAACTGAAAGTGGTTCACTTGGGACGGAGGATAGATGTGCCTCGCCTGTGAGGAATCTGGTGTTGGATGGAACAGGAAGTATTTATGTAGTTCCTGCTGTAGTTTTGTATGTTTCTTCTAATAGTGAGAAGAACGAGGGTGAGCCATGGGATGGTGATGCGTATTTGTATGCTGCGAGTATTCCTGGTACACATAGTGTCACGATGTCTTATGCTCTCTGGTATAAGAAGATGAATGGGGATTGTAGTTGCCAGGAATGCAAGAGGTGGTGTCGATATAGGTAGTGTAAGGTGATGGAACAAGTGTGGAATCTTTTAATGGTATATACCACTGCCTGTTAGAGCTCTGCCTTGTGTTGCATAATGTCTTCTATTGACTTCAGTTTGAGAATATCTCCGTCTCGGTGGTGGATTCTTGTTGCTAGCTTTTGTAGAATGTAATGTATTTATTGAATATGTTGACATCCGATATAGGGGATACCTGAAAAGGTATTATAAAGATACCAACGGGTGATCAGGCCGTGGCAGTAGTTTTAACAGTTAGATTATTTTGCGTGTTAAAAAAAATATAATGGGCAGTGCCAATAGTAGCACCGAGGGCCGTATAACAGAGTCTATACTATCACCGGAGTAATAGTGTATGTCCTTTATTGGTTCCGCTAAGTCAAGGACTCAGAGGGTCTTTGAGAGCCTACAGATTCCCCAAGCAGGAAGCGAATTAACAGGTGTAATATCTCTGTATTGAAGCTATCTAAGGCTTGTCTGAACTCTGTCTGAAGTGATCTGATCTGAAAATGCTCCTCTAGAAGGGCGAATCGGCTCAGTACTTATACTAGCAGCTAAGCCTTCTGAAGTCTGAAAATCATGTTTTCTGGCCTTTCCAAAAAGCACTCCTCCATGACCATAAATACAGGTGTGGGAGGTCGGGCCTACAGTACTCAGAAATACAGATGTGGATGCGTAATGCATTATGAAAACAAACGGAAAAGTACATATGGACCGAATACGTTCAAGGGCATAGTACATAAGGTACTATGTCCGAACTATCTGGTATACATGATAAGAACAAGAAGAAATGCGTACTAAGACAATTTATAGGAACCGTTCTTCCGTTACAAGTTGATATACTCCTATGTATTCGTGCAGCCTCTTATGATTCTGCCTTCTTGACTAGGTTGTTGAACGTCCAAGAATCAAGTATTTGGGGAACCAAGGTGGTTTTTATGTAATCCGGTAGGTGGTTGAGCAATTTCCTGGGTTTGACTTCTTCCGAGATGCATTGGTTTCCATCCTTGTCGATGACTTTAATCTGAAGTTCCTCCAGCCAGTTGGCAAAGGTTTTGATACACATGTGTCGTCCATCCTTGTGTGGTGAGTCGGACTCCTATTCTTTCCATAGGAGGTGCTTGCTAGGGGAGGGAATAGGAAATTCCTATAGCACTAGCATGAAGCTGAAGAAGGACGCCTTGGCTCTTTCCTTGATGAGGTTGTAGTTATAAGTAGTGAGTGCGCTATCTTGCAGTTTGAATCCAATGAATGAAGTCCAATGCTTCCTTCGATTCCAATTGTATACATTTCATACTTAACCATCTCTATATCGCATTGAACCATGCGGCAGGATGCTATGATTCTCAGTATTTCTTATCTCCACTGTTGAGATTTTCTGGAGCATCAATCTTGATACCCTTCATCCGTTTGAACATTTTTGATGACGTTTCAGGTGACACGATTCCTGTCGTAGTTTCCCATTGCTGTTGTTCTAGTGTCTTATCACAATCTGTCAGTTTCTTGATCTTCTTGATCTTCGTTGGTTTGTGTATACTTCTTTGACTGTGGACTGACGATCCACTGCTAGAGCTGCCACTGCTAGAGCTACTTACATATCCATCATCATCTCCTCCGCCTGCTGTGGTGCTCCGTCCTGATGGAGGGGTTAGATCCTTATCATCTCCTCCATTGTTAGCATTACCAGTATCAGAGGTATGTTCCACGATGTCATCTTCGAGCACGATGCCAGTTTGAGATCCTATGCTGACTTCTGGTAAGGAATGTTGTCTGGTTGGTGTCTCAAGAGGGTCCCTTCTGTGTTGTCATTTACATCGTTTGACTATAAGTAGATCCTCAAATTGCCCTGTTACAACAGGTAAAAGGACATGCTGACCACATAGCATGAAGGACATATTATCATCCCATTCCCTCAGAGCCTAGTGAGGTTCTGTGAGTTGTGGAATTTTGGGGCGTTTAAGGCAATCCATAAGCACCGTAGTAAGCTCCAATTCCTTGCTTTCAAGTGGAATAGTGGTATTCCATAGGTAGTGTTTGGTTGTTGCTAAGAGAAGTAGTTGTATGTCTTTTGGGTGAAAGCAGTGAAGGTATTACAGCGTTTGTGTAAAGGTGATGAGATCGTGTATTTGTGGTTGTACTTTCTTCCAATTTACTTCTGTCATAGCAGGTGACTCAAATTCCCAAGTTGAATAAGGAGAGTCTTCTTCTGGTTTCAGGACATCGACAGTATAAAGGGTGAGAGGAGGTAGTTAGACTGATTCCTTGAACGTTTGAAGTTCAGGAGTGTCTCTTTTATTTACTGGTGTGTTGGCGATTAACTTCTTAATATCTTCGGGAATCATAGCTAATCTTAGTGACTAGTTGTAGTTGTAAGGCTTATGCGTCTTGGAGGACATATATTCGGTTACTGGTTCCGATATTACTAGTAATCTTTCCCCCTTGTCCGTGGATTGTGGGAACAATTACGTTGCTCTGGAAGTCAGTGATTTCCGATCTAGTTCGGACGACTGTTACTCAGCTGCCTGTTTGATATGCAGGCAGGATAGTGGGAACGGGGAGAGTACGAAAGCTGGTTCGTTGTTTTCTTCCACTCCTATAATAGTAGGTACTCCGGAGGTGTGGGTTATACCGAGGATGCCTAAAATGCCCTTCCCAATGGAAGGTTATGGAGATAGTAAGGGTGGCGGCAAATATACTGTGAGATAGTCTCTTTATATAAAAGAATTGAATAGCTCAAACTCCTCAAGTTTTGAGCTGATGCTAGGTGAAAATGATTCAGTTGGGAAGAAGGATAGATGTGCCTCACCTGTGAGGAATCTGGTGCTGGATGGAACTGAAAGTAACTATGTAGTTCCTGCTAGACTTTCGTATGTTTCTTTTAATGGTGTGAAGAACGAGGGTGAGTATTGAGATGGTGATGCGTATTTGTGCGCTGCGATTATTCCTAGGACATATGGTGCCCCGATATCTTATGCTCCCTGGTATAAGAAGATGAATGGGGATTGTAGTTGCCAGGATTGCAAGAGGTGGTGTTAATATTGGTAGGGTAAGATGATGGATGGAGGGTGGAATTGTTTAATAGTGTATACCACTACTCGTTAGAGCTCTACCTTGTGTTGCATAAGCTCTTCTATTGACTACAGGTTGAGAATATCTCTGTCTTTGTGGTGGATTCTTGTTGCTAGATTTTGTTGAATGTGATGTGTTTTGTTGAATGTGTTGACGTCCGATATTGATGATACCTGAAAACATAGTTTAAAGATACCAACTGGTGATCAGTCCGTAGTGGTAGTTTTAACAGTTAGATTATTTTGTGTGTTAAAAAAATTGTAATGGGCGGTGCCAATAGTAACACTGCGGGCCGTTTAACAGAGTCTACACTATCAGCTGAGTGATAGTATATGTCTGTTATTAGTTCTGCTAAGTCGAGGACTCAGAGGGTCTTTGAGAGTATCCAGATTTCCCAAGCGGGAAGAGAATTATCAGGTGTAATCTCTCTATATTGAAGCTATCTAAGGCTTGTCTAAACTCTGTCTGAAGTGATCTGATCTAAGAATCCTCTTCCAGAAGCACGGATCGCCTTAGCACTTATACTAGCCGCCAAGCCTTCTGAAGTCTGAAAAACCTATTTTCTGGCCTTTCCAGAAAACCTTCTTTCTGGCCGTTCCAGAAAGCCCTCCTACATGACCATAAATATAGGTGTGGGAGGTCAGGCCTCCAGTACTCAGAAATACAGGTGTGGATGCATAATGCATCATGATAAAGGACAAGCCAATAAGGACCGGATATGCTCAAGACAGTAGTACATAAGGTACTATGCCCAAGCTCTCTGGTATTCACGATAGGTGCTAGTAAATGCATACGAAGACAAATATAAGATATGGTCTTCCATTACAGTAGAAACTTTCTGGTGGCGTGCATTGAGGGTAGGCACGTAGATGATCTTAAACATCTTACGGCCACTTCCATTCAAAACCCATTGCCTTCGACCTAGGTAGTATTGTTTGTTAACCGAGCCTAAGATAAATAGGGCAATGGCTCTGCCATTCTTGTCTTTGGCCTCATATGTAGTTGGCCTGGTCCGATGCAGGGCATTGATCTCCTTCTCCTCCTATTCCCTAACAGTCCTACCCGAGGCTGCCAATTCTTCCCTAGCAGTGCCTCTCTTTCTCTTGATTCTCGACCCCTTCAGATAAATAAAACAATCAAGCGCAAGCTCGTTCAAGGCCTTGTGGGCCAGCTTGGTATGTTCCATCTGGTGCTGACTGAGAACGCAGGCTCCAGAGACTGGGAAATTAATAAGTACTACAAATTCCAACAGAAATGCATCGTAGTCATTTCCGGGGTCTTGCTTCTATACCTATCCTTTTGCCCCGATGTTCACCTCAACTTGGGTCCTCCAGTTGGAGTGCTGGAAAGAATCATTTGTCCTACCCCAACCCCACAACAATAAGGGGCTAGCCTAAGACGTCAATGGGGTTGTTAATTACGTTAGGTGAACTGGACATGTTATATGCTTTGTATGAATTGCTGTTTTTACCGGAAAGTAGAGAAGTATAAGGTGAAATAGTAAATCAAGTTGGAGGGAGCTCGTCGCTATTTATCAACTCCAATAATAGACATATAGGTGTTTCTTGACTCTACAAGTTCCTCTCGTGATCTCAGCCAACCTTTCTATAAACCCATATTTCCTGTATGAGATAACCGACGATGTACACCTAGACTAATAATAGCGCATCGGATATTGCATGCCATAGCACTTCAGTGATTATCCACTTTTTTAATCCTTGTTAGCCATTTTACGATGTTAATTAAGATTCTTATATCTCTTAAGATGTTTATCCTGACTTCTCTTGCATCGTTTATAATACTTCTCTAGGCTTGTTAGATGTTTCATGAAGTTCATGCCATCTATAAACAGTGGATTCCAATAAAAATGCCTTTACTTTAGAAGTATGAAATCTAATGGGAAACGTCCCACTCCATCCAAGGATTAGCTCCATTCCTGATGAGGTTATCTAGTAAATTCTAAACTTGATATATATTTTGCAATGATTCCTAAATAGGAAGGGACTAGATTGACCTAGTGTTGTAGTAGAGTATGAGTCTCATCTTGTATCGTTCATGTAAGTTTAAGAGCAAATGCCAAGACAAAATCAGTTGTACCAAAACATACTAGAAACAACAGTTTTGCTACCAGACCCTTATTGAGGTGGAAATATTATCTAGTTCGAAAAGCAGAAACACCTCTCTTTTGGTTTCCATCCGAAGTAAAGTATCAGGTGAATAGCACAAAAGATCTGTTAACTACCAACCTAAATACGGTACCAGTAGTATACATAGTTTTATGCTTCTGCCAAAGTATAATTTCATTTCTTACCTTGCTAGAGTAAAACGCCAAGACTTCTCTAGTTCCACCAAAATATGTCAGAAACAATGGACCCTCATAGAGACAGAAACATTGTCTATTTGCAGAATCAGAAACGCTTCCCAGTTGTTTTCTATCCAATGTAGGGTGTCAGGCGAAGAGCATAAAAGATCTATGAACTACCAATAGGAATGGGGTGCTAGTGGTATGTACAACTTTACGCTTCTGCTGAAGAATGTAGTCATTTCTCGCCTTGCTAGTATAAAACACCATGACTTCTCTAGTTTCACCTTAGTATGCCAGAAACAATAGTCTCACTACCAAACCCTCATGGAGGCAGAAATATTATCTAGTTCGAGAAACAGAAATACTTTCTGGTTGTTTTACATTTGATATGAGTTTTCAGGGAAACAGTGCGAAACATGTCTAAACGAAGAATGGGAATGCAGTGACAGTGGTGTACTCAACTTAACGCTTCCACCACAATATGTCGTTATTTCTCATCTTGCGAGAGTAAATGGCCAGGACTATTCTAGGTCCCCCAAAATATGCCAAAAACAACAGACCCTCAAAGAGGTAGAAACATTGGCTAGTTACACACATAGAAACACTTCCCAGTTGTTTTCTATCTCACATGAGGTTTCAAGCGAACAGCGTAAAAGATCTATAAACGACCAATAGGAATGCAGTGGCAGTAGTGTAAATAACGTTACGATTTCGTCGGAGTATGTAGTCATTTCAGGCCTTACTTGTATGAAACACCATAACTTCTCTTGTTCAACCTTGATATACCAAAAGCACAGACCCCGTACCAGACCCTTATAGACCCAGAAATATTGTTTAAGTCGAATAATAGAAACACTTCTCACATGTGTCCCATCGGACAAGAGATGTTAAGCGAACAGTACAAAAGATATGTAAATAAAAAACAGGAATTTAGTACCAATGTGGTGCTTAACTTTAAGCTTCCACCAGAGTATGTTGTCATTTCTCACCTAGCTAGGTTAAAACACCAATACTTCTCTAGTTCCACCTAAATATGCCAGAAACTACAGTCTCGGAACAAGACTTTTATACAGGCAGAAATATTGTCTAGTTTCAGAAACAGAAACACTTCCTAGTTATTTTTCATCTTACGTAAGGTATTAGTTGAACAGTACAAAGTATATCTAAACAACCAACCTGAATGCGATACCAGCGGTGTACGCTTCTGCTAGAGTTTGTGGTCATATATCACCTTGCCAGAGTACAATGCCCACACTCATCTACTTCCACCAAAACATGCTACAAATAACAGACCCTCATAGAGGCAGAAAAATTGTCTAGTTTCAGAAATATAAACAATTCCCAGTTGTATTCTATCCCACATTTTGTATTAAGCGAAGAGCCCAAAGGATCTGTAAATGATCAATATAAACATGGTGCCAGTGGTTTACTCTTCCACTAGAGTATATGGTTATTTCTTGCTTTCCAAGAGTAAAATACCAAGACTTCTATAGTTCCTCCAAAACATGGCAGAAACAACAGACCCTCCTAGAGGCAGATACATTGTCTAATTCCTGAAACAGGAAAACCTCTCAGTTGTTTTTAATCCGACTTTAGGTGTCAAGCAAAGAGCACAAAAGATCTGCAAATGACTAACATGACTATGGTGGCAGTGGTTTACGATTCGGCAAGAGTATTTGTTCATTTCTTGCCTTGCTAGAGTAAAACACCAAGATTTCTCTAGCTCTACCTTAACATGCCAGAAACAATAGTCTCACTACCAGACCCTCATATAGGCAGAAATATTATCTAGTTTCAGAAACAGAAATACTTCCTAGTTTTTTTCCATCTGACGTGGGGTGTCAGGCGAATAGCACAAAAGGTCTTTAAATGACCAATAGAGATACGGTGCCAATAGTATATACAACTTTATGCTTCTGCTGGAGTATGTGGTCATTTCTCGCCTTACTAGAGTAAAATACCAAGACTTCCCTAGTTCCACCTTAACATACCAGAAAAACAAGTCTTACTTCAAGACCCTTATAGAGACAGAAACATTGTCTAGTTCCAGAAACAGAAACACTTCCCAGTAGGTTTCCCTCTGACATAAGATATCAGGCGAAGAGCCTAAAAGATCTTTGAACGACCAACAGGAATGCGGTGCCCATGGTGTTCACAACTTTACCCTTCTGCAAGAGTATGTGATCATTTCTCACCTCACTAGAGTAAAACACCAATACCTCTCTAGTTCTTTTAAACTATGATAGAAATCTAGTTCAGAGCAAAAAAATAAAATAGTTATAGTCACTAGTCTAGTTGTAGAAACACCAAAACATAGATCTCTTTCATCTGACCTGGTGCGTTAGGAGAAAATCACCCACATCTACAAACTACCATCATGAACAGACACAAAACATGCTGCTGGAAGTGTCCATGACTTTACACTTCTGTTGGAGCATACTTTATTCATCCTATCAATGTTCAGGCTGAAGAAAATATCAGAACCCTCCAGGACCCACAATATCGAAAGCGTCGGCTGTACCATTTCAGGAAACCAGAAGCCTCGACCAAGGCACTGGACATATCTATGCTCCCGATATTTTTGCCACAAAATTATAACTTTGAATTGGAGTCAGTGGATAAGGGATTGTAAGGAACTGAATTTCTAGTATATGTTTTCTCTACATGTGTTTTATCTCTGGCAGTTTTGGTGGATTTTATTGGGTTATATCAAGGGACGTTTTTGGCCTGTTTTGGCAGCTACTCTTTTTGGACATGTTTGGATTAGGAAGGATTATATTGGGATTAGTCTTGTTGTTTTTTCCTTGTAGTTTTCTCGTCATATTTCGGTATTATTACCTGT
>Ga0307511_10000775_pt1 | contig 34061 bp, 44 predicted proteins | sample 13_EM_MG_FD_200266 | JGI IMG/M metagenome (GOLD analysis project Ga0307511, IMG submission 200266) | Populus trichocarpa ectomycorrhiza microbial communities from riparian zone in the Pacific Northwest, United States - 13_EM | ecosystem: Host-associated > Plants > Roots > Unclassified | place... | reverse complement strand
GTGGCATATTGTTAAATTCTGCGGGTTGACGCAACAGCAGGGATAGGTATTCGCAGGGGGGCTGGCTCCAGCACCGTGCGTCATGCCGAGGTGCCGAGCCCCAATACGATCAAAAGGTAAACAACGATTTCTGTGCAGAGGCGGTCTATCGAAACGCAAATAGCTGTAAACAACGGATTCTGTGCAGAGGCGGTCTATCGAAACGCAAATAGCTGTAATTCGAAATGTCCAGTAACATTCTTCGGCTTCGGCTCGTAGTCCTTGGAGATCTGGTCGCGGCATAAGAACATTTCAGATCGTAGACTGTGGATCGACCGTACCTCTTCTACGAATCACTAGGAAGGTGGAGGTCCGCCCGCCATCTTTGCCTTGAACTCTCTCACCTTGAAAGAGTCCACATATTCTACAACGCTCGCGATCTTCAAAGAACCATCTGCGCCTTTAGCATAGTGGAAGAGCAACAGAACCTCTTGGTCGAATGGACCGGATGGGAAGTTGAGGGTGATGTTCGCCTATCGACAGAGTAGTGTAGGTGAGTCCACAAGTGAAATTCCTCAAGGTCAAATCCACTTACCTGGACAACGATGAACAAGGGGTGTTCAATGACGTTGGTGAGATCCAACTAGAAGAGTCGTCAATTCTCAGTTCCACCCACGTCCTTCTAAGGTCGTGCTCTGACCTTGACGGACTGCACGGCAGTAAGCATCCCGGTTATCTGGCCGATCCACTCAGCCCTGGTCAACTTCCTCCCGACCCTGCATTATAGCGTTCAGTACTCAGGACGCGTAACCTTGGAGAACGACAACTAACGTGGAAGGAAGAAGGTCATAGGTCACATCCTCCGCCAAGTAGGGAACGATAACGTCGATGTTCCTCGTCTCCATCGCCTCCTTGAATTTTTCAGCAATCTCGCGTTCGGTGGACATGTTTGGGTGTGGGGTGGTGGAAGTAGTTGGGTGATGTCGTCTCTATGCTCTTGACCCCTTTTTAAAGGGTTTCTGGTGGGGTTGATCTGGCGGTCAGGTCACGATAGAAAGACTGTGATAAACGCTACGGGGCTGAACACGCCGAAACCCTACCATTGGTTAACGACCTCATACACTCTCCCATGACCCAGCAGACCCCTGAAGCGGGCCGCGTAGCGCTGAACTATCGCAATTATGCTTATCCACCGTGTACCTGGGACGGAGAAACTATCCCGACCCTTCTTGTCGTCTTACCCCGACCAGGATTGACGATTTTGTTCGTGCGGATCACCGGATCTTGATGAACCTCATGCAAGGGAAAAGGTCGCAGCCACGACGGGCAAGGATTTTCGCGTCAGAGACTAGAGGTCGGATTGGATGATGGATTGGAGAGAAGGGCGCTTCCTGCGTCTCCCCGCTCGCGGCGATCGGCACCGAGCTCCCACACGCGTCGCGAGGTTCGCAAGCCAGGGCAACGAGCGCCGGGAACCCCTCTCGCAGCCATTTACGAGCGAGGGAGCTGATGGAAGGGTCGAGGGCATACAGGGCTAGCCACCACTGGACGAGAGTTCGAACGGATTTCTTTCCGGCTCGTGAGCAGGTACCACGGGCGGAAGGTTTTGGGGGAACAAAGGCGTTGGGCTATGTGTGGGCCCGCAGGTGTGAATCCGACATGTCTGGACGTCTATTTTTAACCCCCACCACCTTCCAGATTCGGTCTGGCATATTGTACACGCTCGACTTTTCTTTCTTCATCCCTACACCGCTCACTTGGAGTTATTCGCCTCATCTCCGGTATCGCGGGTGAAAACACTCAAAGTGCGGGAGCGAATTTGGCCATCCGGGTCACAGCCGTGATACTAGCCGCTCCGCAGCATCGGGACCTTCAATGGATATCAACGGCGGCCCCGGACCATACCTTGCGACGCCTAGCAGCCTACGATCCTTTGTACCTCCTTTGGTTTCCGTTGTGTTCAAACCCGGGAGCACGCGGCCGTCTGCCTGGTTTGTATCCAGGCTGATGCTCCCGTGCGTGTAGGGTCTGTCCTCGTCGGTCGAATGCGCGAATCGTCTGCTACCACCTCTTCTTCAGGCCGGTGGGTCTATGATTGCTCGTACGAATCCTTGACAACCCTCTGTTGGCTGGGCTCAACGGCCGAGTTGGATCTTTCACTCTCAAGGCTCGTCGAGAAGCATCTCAATGGCATGGGTTTAACCTCGTTAAGCGCCCTCGCCCTCAATCTGAATGACGCTAGTCGTGGAGACCGGTGGTGAGCCACTCGACCCGGCCCTCTAATTCTGTGCCGATCGGAATCACCGGCCCGAGTCTCGCGAAGTGATCCGGGACGGCAGCGGGGAGAGAACCGGGGTGGAACCGTGGAGGCCAGACCCATGGTGCTGGCGGGAAAACTTGCCCTAGGTTCTATCAATGCCATGCCGTGGATAGTACACCAGAAGGCTCGTCTTCCTCAATCAACTGATTGACGATTTGTGCCAGCGTTCCCGAAGATCAAAATACGGTACGACTCTTGGAATGCACGGGCACCTTCCCTGAATAATCTTGAGAATCCTTCCACCCACCACTGGCTTGTCCGCGCTCTTACACTTTTCTTTGTCCGGAGCTTATGAACGACGCGCCAAGAATAGAATCTATCCATTGGGGACAGGGCACGGCACCTACCCCCGTCGATTTCATCCCGATCGAGCCGTGGTTCGTGCACGGCCTTGGAGATGGCAATACTACGTAACCACCGTGACTCGCCAACCGTTCAAACCACGATTCACGGCCAAATAATCCCGCTAGAACAAAGCCAGGGACAAGGCCCATCACATACACCCGTTGCACGTCCCCGAAAACATGGGGAGGGTGGCACGTATCAGTCAGATGAGGACCGTGTGTTTGGCGATGAGGCCTGAGGACGTGGTAGTGCCACAATCGGGAATTTAATCGATAATGGGACGCTAAGTCCATGGCCTAAAACGGTGTATCGGTGTATTTGACAAAGACACTTCCTGGCCACCCCCCGTGGCCGAGGCGTATTTAAGCCAGAGAGTCGGAGGGTGTCCTTTTCCTCACCAATCCAACGCCGTTTACCCTGCGCTCACAACAATTTCACTCTCTCCCCTCTCGTCGACACATTCTATCCCATCTAAATGGCTTACTTCAACGGCGCCAACAACACCAGCTTCTACTCCACCCCCTCCGCATCTGGAGAGTTCTACTCGTATCCGCCCCCAAGCCAGATGTTCCCCACTCACGCTGAAGGAGCGAACAGTCAGGTATACGCTGACCCAACCGATCAGTGGAGCATGGTTAGGCGGTCGGGACCTATTGTCGGGTCGCCGACCAGCCTTCGGGCAACGGTTAGTTACGGTGAGTACCACTCGAATCGCTCCATCGATTGGTGTCTGACACAAGAGCCTCCAGAATCTCTGGCCCCGACCACCTTGCACACGAACGAGACCGATGACGATAGTTGGTTGTCATACGACTGGTCAGGGAACCACCGACATGTCCAATCTCACCCCTCCGGCTTCTTGAGCCGGCATGATTCCTTTGCCAGCACTGCAGCGTCGGAAGCATCCGCCGCGGTACAAACCCCCAGTAGCGGCGGGTATTCGTTTGAGGAGTTGGGTGCCCACCAATCGCAAACAGTCCCACTCAATTACTGGGAGATCAATCAGAGCGGAGCCCCCACTAGCACCTCTTACGCGGTAAGTGCTCGAGCCCGACCATCCATACACTACCCGCCGACACCTTTCCACAGGAGAACGCAAATACTTCCCACTGGCCCAGGATTGATCCAACTAGGGCAGAGATCGTGCCGACAGTGCGGTACCAACCGTACGAGGTGTCCCGTACTCGACAGACTTGGCACAGGAACGCTGAGGCGGGACCGTCGACCTCGGCGGCTCCGCTCATTCCATACATCAACCCACCAAAGCTACGATCCTCCGGAAGGATATCCGAGACCACGGCTGACGCCGAAACAACCAAACAGATTACAGAAGAAGATATGGCACCAGTAAGTATTTTTACTGTCCTCATATTCCTCGTGTAACCGAATGGTCGTTTAGCATCAGAGTCACCAGCGGGCCAGGGTTCCTCGGGGCCAGGGAAAGCCACGCACCTCCCGCGTATTTAGCAAGGAGGTTGGCCAAATGCTGTGCGAGTGGGTACAATGGAAGAAAAATCTCCTAAGATTCCCAACACTCAATCAGGCTCTGTTCGGTAAGTGCATCTCCCATTCCGAACGACGCACCTGACCCGATCGGTTACGATGCAGCCGCACGCAAAATTATTGAAGAGAAACGGAACCCGGTCTACTTAGAACCACGGCTGAAAGTGGGACACGGCGAACGGACCGTAACAGGTTCGAAGAATGCGGATAAAGAGGCTGACAGAAGGAAGAAGGAGCGCGAGTTGTACGAGGACCTTAGCAAGTATTACTCACTGCCGAAGGGAAAGGGGAAGTGGACACGCCCGCCACTACTGATGAAGGGTAAGCACGGCACGATTTGATGCGCCGATAACATTCCACTTACCCAAATTCTTAGTTTGGCGAGAGCTCAACGGTTCCGACAAGCCACCATATTGAGGAAGAAAGTAGAAGATGCCTGGATTTCTCGTTTCGTTTTGCAGCTACCCCCATAGATTTTGAATTGTACTTTTTCTTGGTTCTAGTTTTCGAGCTGTTCGATCTCCGTGAGGTGAATGTGGATGTAAGGGATATGTCAGGAAGTATCTCCGAGAATCCTCGAAATTTATGATTCCACTGCGACAAATTATTTCAGAACAAGCACAATGGGATCTGGATGGCGTCAGATCAAACCCGGTGGTAAACCATTGTATCACAATCGGCCAAATAAACGGCCGCGGTCACAATCCGTATTAGGGATCCGGAGAGTAGCCATGGCGCCCATATCCTTCCAACGACCGGTATTGAGTTGATGACCACAAGGACGACAGCTGTCGAAACCCCAGTTTGGATCGTCGATAATTCTGGACACAACGGGATCGATGGGGGTCGGTTGGAAGATGGAGAGGTGAAGGAGATGATTATCGGCGTGGGAAACGGCCAATTTATGTGGGCGTATGGAGAATTGAATCGGAGTTATCCGAGTTCTCTGGTCATCTCGGTTCCGATGGGCGCCCCAGCCTCAACCCTGCTATCACGTCACCTTGCGACTTCCTGGACATCCACTCTGGGGGCAGGATCGACGTTATTTGCAGAGAGGCGGGGATACAACCGTGTGCGCTACTGTTGGAATGCATAATGTACGTACCATTCAATCAACAGGCGGCTGCTTCGATCCAAGACCCCTCGGGCCAGAACCGGTCGGCGGAAAAAACACTGGGTTATCTCCCGGATCCAGCGCGCTTCCGTGCGCTTCCAGGCACTCCAAAACGCCTCCATCAATATCTTGGTGTTCCATGCACTTGGTATTACATGGGGTTCACTGCCGACGATGGAAGCACGCCGCGCGGCGCTTCGAAGCGATTTTGCTCTCCAAAACGCTTCCAAGCTCGCGGGAACTAACTGAGTATGCATGATCTGACCACCCAGCCAGAAACCTTTAAAAGGGAGCCAAGAACAAAGAAGCTACCCCACCCAACTTTCTCTACCACCCCCACTCCAACAACTAAACATGTCCCCCGAACGCGAGCTTGTCGAGAAATTCAAGGAGGCGGTGGAGACGTTGAAAGTCGAAGCCATCTTTCCCTACTTGGCAGATGAAGTGACCTATGAACTTCTCCCTTCCACGTTCGTCGTCGTTCTCGATGGTGGTAATTCCTGCATACTGAACGCTATGATGCAGGGTCGGGAGGAAGCTTACCAGGGCCGGATGGATTGAACAGATGACCACTATGGCCACCGTGACGCAGTCTATCAACGTTAGCACACGATTGTAGGACGACGTGAACGTAACCGAGGACTGACGATCCTTCTAGTTCGATGTCACCAACATCATTGAATTCCCCTTGTTCCTCGTCGCCCAGGTAAGCGGATCCGACCTCGAGGAATTTCGTTTATGGGCTCATCCGACACCACCCTGATAGATAGATGTTGTCCTCACTTTCCCATTCGGCCCAGTTGCCTACGAGGTCATTCTGCTCTTCCACTTCATTAAGGACGCAAGTGGCTCTTTGAAGATCTCGAACGTCGTAGAGTACGTGGACTCCTTCAAGATGAAGGAGTTCATGGCGAAGTTGGGGAGCGGACTCCCACCACCTTCCTAGTGATCGGTAGGAGAGGTATGTTCGACATACGGTCTACGATCGGAGGCGTTCTTACACAATTCGTGGCCAGGTCTCCGAGAACAACAACCAAAGCTGGAAACCGTCACCGGTTGCCTCGAATTAGCCCCGTAGATGATTTATGTAATACAAGGAAATTGCATGGACGCTTCTCAGTGCCGTTAGTCTTCCCGCGCCGTCGTGAGTGCTTGGTTCAATGTATGCACCCCTCCCGGAGTCTCTCCCGGATCAATGGCACTAAGGTTGTCTTTTGAGTGGATCCAGAAACTCCCCTGCCGTCCTACACCCCGGCCTGATTGAGGCATCAGGTTAAGATCTTTGGCGTGTGGGTCAGGGCGATGTATGCTAGTTGGGAGGATTGGGTCCGAATGGTGGAGATCGACGCCTGGTTAGTTTGTTGATCCTCACGGTAGATAGCGATGTGTGAGGGTACCAGGAATACGAGGGTTCGGAGTTGAACGGAACTAGAGCGCACGAACTGCAATCCTATGTCACCTAAACCTTGCCGATGACTATGGGCAATCAGGCGTGCAGGCGCCTCCACGCGGAACGTAGTGAAAAGAAAGGAATGACAGGTGTCATGGTTCATTAATTCCCCGCTAGGAGAGAGAAAAAGAGAGGATGTCCTTTAATGTACATGATGTTTGAATATCGTTAATAGAAACGAATGTAGTGATAAATACTGTCCAGTGCCTGTCCCTTGCATGATAAATACCATCCGTGAGTGCAAGGAGGGTGGGGACTTAGAAGCCGTTGTTGACCAAGAGGTTAGGAGTGCCTCGAGCTGAAAGAGAAAAAGTAACGGTGAGTATCGAAGCTGGGAGAGACGGTGAAGGGTTGGATGGTACTCACGAACTCCGGTAACAACGTTCTTGAGTGCTTGGCTCTTGATGGTGGTATCGACCTCGGTGGGGCTCAAGGTACTATCGAGACCAAGGAGGTAAGCGACGAGGCCAGCAACATGTGGGGTGGCCATGGAAGTTCCGGAGAGGCTTTTAGTCGATCCGTCGTTAAAAGTAGAGATGACGTTGAGACCGGGAGCCCAGACGTCGACGCCTGCACCGAAGTTCGAGAAGGAAGCCTTGGTGTCGGCGATGGTGGAGGCGGCAACGGTAATTGCCTCCTTGACGCGAGCGGGGGAACTATTGACAGCGTCTTCGTTATCGTTTCCAGCAGCGACGATAACAGGGACACCGGAGTTAAAGAGCTAGAAGAGGGGCGAGGGATCAGGGCGGGTGAATGGCTTGATGCAGGTCGTGAGGCTTACTTGGACAATGGCCCTGTCGAGAGCATTTGAGACACCACCACCAAGACTCATGGAGGCAACAGTGGGAGTTTTCGTGCGTTGGAATTCAGTGGCGACGAAGTTAACGCCGGATATGCTGTGAACAGGAAGCATTCGCAGGTGAGCAACCATTGTCTTGCATAATGATGAAAGGCACGGGTCCTCACATGTCCGAGTTTTGACCGGAACCTTCATCGCTAAGAACTTTGACGCCGACGACTTTGGCGGCCTTGGCGACACCGCTAATAATAAGCATGAGGGCGCGTAAATACCCGATAAAGAGAATAATGGGACAAAAGCAACGCACAATTGGCTGGAAACGGCAGTCCCAGCACAGTGGGTCCCGTGCCCATTTCCGTCTTGTTTCAGGAATCCACCGCTTTAGGGGAAAACATCAGACACTTCTCAGCTGACGGAAATCTCTATGGACGACTCACAAGGCGGCTCCAAAAGTTGCACGACCTTCGAATTCGGGATGCTGGACGAAGATACCGGTATCTGCAGACGTTGATGAGGTTCCGCACACTGAGGGGTGAAGAACTTGGACCCACCGATGATGTAAACCGTAGAGCCAGCTCCGGCAGTGCTGTCGAATGAGTAGGCAAAATTGAGTGCCTTGTCATCCTGACTAGCCAGCTTTGTTGTGGAGGAAAGTCGACTCAAGCCCCAAGGAGCATTGTTCCTGTTCGAGTCAACATTAGTGCTCATCACAGGGGCTGGAGAGGTGAGACGCACTGGGTAACCTTAGCGAAGGCCTTCATGATACCGTCTTGCTCGATGGCCTCGACTCGGGGGTGGGCCCTCAAGGTCTCCAAATCGTCGTCGGATAACTCTCCCGCAAACGCGCCCATGGACTCCCACTGGTGGGTGATATTTGATGCAGATGACATGGTACTCGTGAACGTCTTGACATTGTTATCGGTGCTCGACGTTCCTGGCTCCTGTTTGAGGGTAACAATATATCTTCCAGGTAGAGAGTTCTCCGCTTTGGAAATTCGTAAAAGGGGGGAAGGTGCCGCCAGGGCAGAGAGAACGCAAAGAGCAAGGGCGACGAGCTGGGAGCAGGAGAGCATTGTCGAGGAGCTGGCAACTGGTGACCACGGATAAAGGATTGAACGCGGGGGACTGAAAACCAAAAGGGACCTGCCTGGGGGATAGAGAAAAGCTTGCAGAGGTCCGGCATCGATATTTATACGGAGATACACACGGAGTCCCCCTGACAACGGATGGCTCATGGTCCTCGAAGGGCTTGGCAGTACATCGCGCTTCGGAACCAGGGCGGATGATACAATGAAGGGATATATGAAGCGGATTGTTCGCGTGGTCTATGCACCATAGTGGGGGGCCGTGCCAGCCCACGTAAAGAAAAATAGGGCGGAGATGCGTACACTGGGCGCTATCGTTGACAATGGAGCCAAGGTCTTCCGGCTAGTCTAGGCGGTTCAAATCCCTCTGGTTTCGACGTAGTCTCTGAGGGTGAAAATCAAGTGCAGTATATGGGTCGCGGGGTTGGATGGAGGTCAAAGCCATGACACGAGCAGTGGCGGTGAGGTGGCAGTCGTGATTGTCACGGACACGACGCAGGTCCCCACGCTGTGGTGGTCCGGCCATCACCGGGATAGTTAGACGCTCTCCCCCTTTCCCGAAGAGGGTAGGTCGCACAATAGCCCACCACAGGAAGCCGATGATGGAGGTGATGGTTGTTGCGGTTTGCGAGTTCTCTTCACGCGTAACACGCTTGAACGCACCGGTGTAAGGAAACGGAGACGCAAGCGTCGATGTCGCAATGTACTAGGCTGCCGGGCGCGATGACAACTTTCTACATAGCACCCTCCCACGGTTACTGTCAAGTTGCGGTCATCCTCAGCGATCCGACCGCATCCGATTTCGCCGACCACCCCACTAAAATTCAAATTCTCAAGCGTAGAGCGGATCGGACTGCAATTTCGGCTTCTGAAGGGCCCGTCCTTGCACGTGGCAGCACCTTGGCGAGGACCACCGGACATAGCAAAGACATTCACCGAGTGATCCGTGGACCGAACGTCGCGCCAAGCCCTATTGTCTGTCGTAGTCTGTGCGCAGGTCCCAACGACGATGCGGGGGGATGTCGGTGATCGATCGTCGGCCCTAGTTAGTTTCCCTGGGCCGAATCCCTCTTTTTACCTTGCCAATAACGGCTTTTCGTCCCACAATCCTACCTTCCTTCGTACGCCCGAGGTACCTGGGGAACGAGGCAACATGTCATGGTCCGTGTTCCCCCCCGCGGCGCTCTCCAGAAGCGTGCTTGTCCACCCGACATAGGCGAACGGGAGTTTGTCAAACATCGACCCAAACCAATCCCTGAATATGAACCAACTCCATTACCAGGCATGCACAGAGAACGCGAGCTGTAGGAGATGCGTGGATCAATGCCCGGGATTCTCCCAACACTTTCCGTGTGAGGCGGCCTTCGGTCCAGGGGTGTGCGGATACGTCGCCTTCACCCCGTTTGTTACTGGGTGGGAAAGGACCGGGGAAGGTTTCCCAACATCAGCCTCGATGCTACCTGGCTAATGGGCCTATGACATAGAACATAATGAGTAGTAGCCATAATGAGTAGTAGTGGATGATAGAGCCTCGAGACAGTGGACTAATTGAACCCGGGGGCTCTCCGTGTATGTACTGCGGGGTTTAATCAACGTGTTCGTGGAACGGTGGCGAGATGGTCATTGAAACTCTTGGGATATTGTGGCGGCGGCGAATGCAACTGGGAAATCAGCGGAGCGCTCCGAGAATCAGAAGCCTGCAGAGGTGATAGTGTCCCCGGGGGTGGGGAAGTGAGAAGTGGGCCGCCCCTCCACAAAGTGGGGTTGAAATTGATATTGGATAGTCGTTGTTGGACGTACATTCGCCAGCATGGTTGAATATTCGTCTCACTGGTGGAGATCGTGGACACACAGTCGGCAGGGCCCTCCGGAGAGACCACTCTGCAACCCATTCGATCTGAAGTAGGGCCAAGCAGTGGTGGGCCCCTTCAGAGTAGAAAGGGTAAGGGTGTCCTGAACGGGCGATCGCTGTACATCGTCGCGGACGCGGCGAGGGCGGGGAGATCTGCCAAGCCGTGGCATTTAACGGGCGGCAGAACTCCGCGATCAGGTGGGATCCCGCCTCACGTTGGCCCAGGCCGCGACCTACGGTATTACCCACGTCAAGTCTCGAGGATAATTCTGGGCCTACACTTTCCCCACTACCCTGAAGGCCACCACGATGCGATGTACGAAATGACGGAGAGAATGGACTGAGATCCGACGACTCCTGCGGGAAGCATCGCAGTTGGTGTCAGCGTGTCTGTTCCACTGAACGATGCCCAGCGAGGACCGTGGATAAGCCTCTTAACACAGAAAAGAACCCGATTGAGGTAGGTGGGACGCGCGGGAGATGTAAACGCGTTATAAAAAAGCAGGGAGGTGTCCAGGTCTCTCGTATACTGGTATTTCGGGGTCGTGTTGTTGTCATGTTCGTCGGAAGTGTCGCGGATGGTCCAAAAACTTGCGTTGAATCGGTATTGATCCTCCCTGGAACAGGACACAGACGATCTGGTCTGACCGGGGAAGGTGGAAGTGAACGTATGACAACGCCATCACCTGCAACTCTGAGGGGATCGGACGCCTGGCCCTCGTGTCTCTCCACAACCCCGCAGCGAGCCCGCCACGCTCAGAGTCAGGCGTGGTGGATACCTGGTGCACATCCACTGGCGCGTATTTGAGTAGTGGTCCGAGCGAAGGAAGGAGATCCGTAGAAACGCGCCATGAGCGTCAGGATAGTCCGAGTCTGGGAAATGGTTTGCCGCCGTCGATATGAGTCATAAGGGAAAGCCACTTCAAATTTTACACTCGTGCCGTTGTGGCAAATTTCGGCGAAACTGCTGTACAGTCTTTGCATCGCAATGCTTGGTCTGGAAGGGCGCTGATGGGTTCTCATAGGTTCTACGCTGAGCATTCTGAAGGTTGATTTTGCGGTGCGGAACCGAGTGATGTCACTAGTATTCCTCACCCGTCACATACGGAGTACCTGCCGACTCAGGGCGCGAGGGTGCGATTTGGCCGGCGAGACTACTTCGTGCGGTCGTCAAAGGAGCAGGTCTCAGTTCGTTGTTCGGCTTTTGATCCTGGCTCGGCACCTCGGCATGATGCCAGATGCCGGCCCGGGTGTCGGCACACAAGGTATTCCTGCCCTGCCCCTTGCGTTCGGTAAAAACCGGCGATGGGTCCAGAACACCATCGGGTACTTCACGACAACCACACAGACCACAAACCTGACGAAGGAACAGCGCTGCTGACCGAGAATCGGTCAACGCACGAATCTGCCATGGTCACGATGCCGGGGTGCCGAACCAAGGATGAAAAAGGTAAACAGGAGGTTGGGGTTCTATCGGTTCTACTCTCTGGTCTGTCGAATTGATAACCACTGCACCAGGCACTCCCCTGATGCTCATCTCCAATTGAGGGCGGACTTCTGTTGGAACATCCAGTTTGGATAGGAAAAGTTCCGGTAGAACATCAGGAAGGCCGTCCCCGGAACAGCCTTGTTGCAGCTTCGACTTTATGCACGAGGGGGTTTGAGTGTGTGGGACAGTAACTGGCAGATACTATGCGTGTTATTGTTGGCCAATGACTAATGGCCCCATGGACGGAAGAACACGGTGCGACCTTCCGGAGAGTATCCAACTAAGGCTCAGAGGAGCGTTAGTAGGGGAGAACTAGCATGCGGTGTCTATGGCTTGACGTAAGAATACCAGGAACTAGGGCACTCATGCTGGTCTGTGGATCTGAGTTTTGACGTCTTCGACTCCCTCGTTCCACGAGTTCAAAAAGGAAACAATCGCTTACAACTCTGCCGCGCCGCACGCGCTTACGAACCCATCAACCTAAGGTTGATGGGTTGATTGGGGTCAGTGATCAGGGCCGCAAGCGAGGCACATGCTCCTAGGTTTTTACGTCTAGTTATGAACACCTCTATTCCTGCTAACGCCCTTAAACGCCTCCTTTGGGCGGAGAGCACATCCGGGTGGCCGTACCGTGCTCTTTTAGCCCACGAGGCCTTTAGTCATTGCTCAATAGCGATAAAACAGTAGCTACTTATAGTGTCCTGCCGAACCAGATGCCGCTGCCCACACTCGCACCCCCTTATGCGTTGCGTAAAGTTGAATTTGCGGCTATGCTGTTTCTGGCACCCTAATATCCTCTTGATGCCTTTCGTTCAACTTGGATCGGGGACAAATCGATCTATCGATCCATACACGGCCAGGACGGATGAGCACCGATCTTACTCATGATTGGCTAAGCCCAGGAAACACCCCTGAGTACTGATGATCGGACGGTGTAATGCAAAAAGAGAGACACGCTCAGAGGATGTTGATGAGGCCCAAGTAACTCGCGGGCAGGATTGCATGTTGCGCGTGCCCAAGGCCGCAGGTTCAGGGCACAATGCCAACAAGAACTGCCCGGCAATTGCAATTTCCAATATACATTGCCCGGCAAGTTCGCGAGTGGCAGCTAGTCACCAAAAAGAAAGTCTGAGTCCGAGAGCTGGCGTCCATATTCTCATGACATGAGGCAAGCTCGGTTCCCACTGGTACTTGACGGTGCCTTCCTGTCGGCTGTCCCTTCTCCGCCCGCCGACCAGAATCGTGACACACGAACGGCACCGGCCCGCCTAGAAATACCCCCAGGGCCGCAAGCAGGATGACTGGCCGGTTTCCGCACATGTCAAGAAGCGGAAGGACTTCTGCACCTGGACCACGGAAACACGCGCTACACCGCCAACCTACCGGATGGGTATACTTAGTTCGGGTTCTGAATGAGCGTGCGAAACGTTACCAGGCAAAACCCGGCAAGGTGCGTGGGACCGTTCAGGAAACGATGATGAGCGCGTGCGTGAAGAAGTAATAGCAGTAACGGCATATATCCGTTCCATAGAATACGAAGAAACGACCCCGATCAAAAATCAATCGACCCAAGTTCACGGGTCCTCTTTGCGGAGATCGGCCTGTGCAAAGGCAACATGGCCTAGGTGGGCTCTGTCGTCAACCTTGAACATTCTGCGTGGTGCCGCGACGGGTTGGAAGAAAGAGCAACGCACTCGAAACCTTATTTATCTGGGTTACAGCATTGATATAAGCCTCTGCCACCCCCTTCCCTCGCCACCCCCTCCCTCATGGCCCCCCTGCCCGAGTCCCATACTCCCCGCCGAGGGGAGCCATCAATCGTCAGGCAATATCCCGCCCCCCAGTCTTTTCCTCACCCACCACCACCACCCCAAGACCACGCCAGGAGTTCACCTGCTCCGGGCCCGGACGATGAGTGCCTCTCGCAACATTACGCGCAAATGGCTCGAGAACTCCTGTCGTCTTCACTATCCGTCTGTCATTGGCTGGATCCGGAGGAGGTCAAGGTCGTCGGCGAACACCCGATAGCCGCCGGAGGGTTCGCGAACGTTTGGGAGGGGACGCATGACGGTCGCAAGGTCGTGTTGAAGTCATATCGGTGCTACGTGTCGTTCGACGTCACCACCGTCGCTGCGGTGCGTTACGATCATGCCTGCCCTAAGTACGCTGCTAACCGCTCCCCAGAGGTTTCACAACGAGGTTCACGTGTGGACCCTCCTCCACCAACAAGACGTGGGCGTAATACCACTTGTGGGGGTATACTCTACTGAGGACCACCCCTTCTGTCTTGTCTACGAGTACGTGGACGGTCTCGACCTGAGGCAGTACCTGAGGGACAAACCAAACGCGGGGAGGATGAAGCTGGTACCCATTCCGACCTCCGCTCGTTTGGTACATGTCAACTCTCTTACCTTCCTTACCAACAGTTGATGGGAATAGCTCAACGTTTGAGCCGCATGCACGACTTGGGCATCGTCCATGGAAGACTCGAGACGGTGCGTCCTCCCTCACGTTCGTATTATGCGAAATTCACGTCCACCTTGTATTTTAGGCAAATATCCTGGTTGATAAAGACGGCTCTGCGTGGGTTGCCGGCCTTGGCAACACGGCCGTTCTTCCCCACACTACGGCTCAGATGGTGGAGAGCGGAGCCAACACCGATAGACTTTCTCGTAGCCGCGCGCCGGAATCGATCCGGCCGGGGATACCGCCGAACCTGACCGACACCGCACATCCAACTAAGGCCAAAGATATGTGTGCGTTCGGGGTTTTGGCCTGGGAGGTACGGAATGACTCGTATGATATTTCCATTGTGCTCACTCGAGGCAGATCCTCACAGGGCGACCCCCTTTCTTTGGGATGACGAGGATCGCGGCGATGTACTCGATGCTGAACGGCGCTCGGCCACCGAGACCGGCCAACCACGAAATCTCAGATCGAGCATGGTACATGATCGAACATTGTTGGCACAGCGTGCCCTCGAAACGCATGTCAGCTATGGAGGCAGTTAACCTCCTCGGAACAGAACTAAGGAGTAGGCCGGGTTCCCGTGCTATACCACATGCTGAATTGCCAGCCAATGCGAATACAGGGAATCGGGGCGGAACCATGGCCGCTCTTATCAGCCGTTTCCTGATTTAGTGTTATTGGGCGGACGTGCTTACGGAAGGAATACAGTGTATTTGTATGGGAAGAGATCCAATAAATGTATTATAACCGATCCGCGAAGCTGCGTCCGCGTGCGCTTGCATCGAGGATGATCAGGGTCAAGACAGAGAGGACACAGAGTAAGGTGCTGTATAACTAGTTCAGTAACCTGCAGAGCGGTGAATGTGATAATCATAGTGGTCAACCACAGTCACTGTCGCCAACCACGCCCACGCCCACGCCCACGAAACCCTCCACGAGGAGAGATAAACAACCCGGACTGTGGTTTCGGCTTTCCAAAGAGTCCGTCCTGGTCTGTGTCTGTATTTTGGCGTGGACCGCGATACATAGAAAAGACATTTGTCGAGTTGTCCGTAGGCCGACCGTTACGCCAGGTACTGTTATCTGTCGTAGCGGTAGCGTACTTGTTTCTCCACGACGACGTTGGGGACGTTGTGGGCGTCAGCGATCGAGGACTGATAGGCGTAGATGGTCGATCACTGGTCCCGGCTTCCTTTTCTTCACTAGTCTTGTCCTGCTCTGCCTTTTGTTTGGCGACCTCGCATTTAAAACACGAATCTTGTGTCTTGGACTGGTGACACCTGCGGCTGACTTTATGGCCACAAGGGAGATCCATTTGCACCCTTACTGAACATGTCAGATCTTTATGATCTCGAGGGTTATGGCACTTGCGCGGGCACGCGTGGATCCCGCAACTCATGGCGATACGACTGCGTAGCCGTGAGTTCATACAATCAACGTAGGAAAGGGGTGTAAAAATGAGACGAACCAAGGTTCAGAGCACCCGCCATCTGGGCACAGGGTTTCGAAGGCTTCCGGATCCTTCAGAACGCTCTTGATGTCACTGTGCTGTTCGCACTGCACGGGCAGCCCTTCGTAGAAGTATCCGAGCCGCTTTATCATTTCGAGGAACTTGGACCAGATCTCCTTTCCACTCCGTGACTTGAGGAACGTTTCACTATTGCCTACGATTATGAGACCAATCCGAGCGCGCGAGAGAAGCACGTTCAGCCGTTCCGAGGAGGACATAAACCCGATGTTTCCCTCCGCGTTGCTCCGAGTGAGAGACGCGACGATGATGTCGTTCTCTTCGCCCTGATAATTGTCTGGATCCTCCAGACATCAGCGGAGGCACCTCCGAGGTGATGCAGAGAGACTCACCGATCGTTGCGACCTTGAGAGACTGGTTTCCCCGATCCGACAAGTCAAGTTTTCCCAGCAGCTCACTGAGTCCCGCCATGATAAGTTGGTCTACATCCATTTCACCAACCACAACCTTGTTGCCGGTTTCCAATGCCTCCCGCAACCCGGTCAGCTGTCCCAGATACGGAGTCAAGACTGCGATCTCGCTCGAGCTGTATCCTTGTTGCTTGAGGTACTTCACAATCTTTACAACCATGGCCACCTCGAACTTGTTCCTCTTTGACGTGGTTGCCCCGAGGTATTTTGGATCGAATAGACTGGAATCGTCATCCTCCGGGTGATTGTGGTCGATGAATATGATTCTGTTCTGGAGGCCACGGATGGGGGGCCGGGACGTAGTGCCGGGGCCGTCGGTAAGGTCTGGGTACGTGAGGTGGCGGACAAGGGCAGAGAGCTCGGGCGGCATGCGATGTTGCTTCGAAAGGGCACGGTATGGATGACCTTCCGTGACAAGTCTCTCGAACAGGGACCGATTGAGATTGTAACCGTCCCCTTTCTCCACCGTCAATTCGTAACTGTTGACCTTCGGCCGCAGTTGCCTATTAATACAGCCCCATGTGTTGGTAAATCGAGCTTCGCACAAAGCCAACAGAATGGTAACGTACTTGTGATCTCCAATGAGGATCATTTGCTTCGTATGGTAACTTAGGGCAGTGAGGACGTGACTTTCCAAGACTTCACCAGCTTCTTCAACCATGAGGATCTCCGGTCCGGTAGAATGAATCGCATCCCGAAAAATCGCCGCCCCTGTTGTAGTGCAAGCGATGATCCGCTTGGATTGGAGGACCCGTCTGGTCCTTTCCTGAAATTTGCGAGCGATGGGCGCCTGGGATTCGTTGTACTCGTCCCCAGCCTCTAGGATAGCATTTGTTTGGGCTTCGAGAATCTGGTCACCCCATCTGGCCTCCAATATTTTCCGCTCCTCCAAAGAAAGGTCCCACACATCTTGCGCTCGCGGTGCGAGTATGTTTGGGTGATCGCGAAGTACCCCTGCATCCCGACCACTTAACCAACGGGAGAGGAGATATGTATGCCCGATATCTCGCCCAGATTCTCCAACCAGGATCATATCATCGTCGGAAGGAGGAACAGAAAGTGCCATGAAGTAAGCGGGGTATTTCGACTCGAGGTGATCAAGTAACCTTGAGGGCTTCAACGGTTCCTGGTACTCAGAGAATGCATGTTGCAATACACCACATTGACCGTATAGCGAGCGTTTCATATCATTGATGAGTTCCCAGTCGGACGCGTCGAACCGGTACCAAAACGTTTGAGTTGAGAGTGCCATTCTTGTGGTGCTGGGCGAAGGCTTTGATCCTAGGCGAACCATATCGTCTTCCGGGATCCCCTGTTTCAGTAGATCTTCGAGAAACTGGTCGAGGGCATGGTTCGTATAGCAACAGACTACAATGCGGTAACTTGTCAGCTCGTGGAATGCTTTGACGAGTAGAGCTCCTATGAATGATTTCCCGGTCCCTAGATCACGTAAATAAATCCGAAGGGACCTCGCATAACTGCGGAAAATGAGTACCTGGTGGACCTTGAATAAGCGCGACTTTTTGAGTTAACCCACAAATGAACGCTCTCATTTGTGCGTCATCCAGTGTGATGGGGTTTTGTGCGTCCGTTGGTGTTGGTAGATTGCGTATAAAATCAGAGGCATCCTCCTGATCTATATCTGACAGGTCGCCCGGTGCGGCCCGGGGTCTGTGTGGTTTGACGAGGAGCGTACCATCGAGGAGAAATGGAACATATCGCATGGCTTGGAGACTACGGAGAACTGGCTCGTAGGCGAAGAGGGGGGTACTGATTTGAACGAGCGACACTAAGGAGCATCGTCGAAGTTGGGATAGGGTGTCCTTTATGGTTGCGCTTCCTCCCAGTTGGACGGCGATGGCGGGGGGTTCTCGAACCAGGAGGTTTACGTCACGGATGATTGTAACGAACGCAACGATCTCATTCCCGGATAGAAGACAGGCGAACGACCCGTGCCGGAGATAGTTACGGTCCTTTTCCAAACGATTCCTCCTATCTTCGTCATCGATTGCGGACGAGAGAAAAGGCAAGTCGAAAAAACAGGTAAATTCGAGACCCCACTTTGACTTGTCGTCGGCGTAAACGTTGGTAAGGGTAAGGCCTGATATAACATCGCCGGCACGCTTCCCCCTTTGGTTCCCAAGGGCGACCTGTACGCTTTCACGTGTATCGTGGACTAAATCTTCTCTGAGGAGACGAAATTGGTTCTCGACATGCACCTTGCACATCTCCATCGGGGAGGTCAATTCCAGGTCGTCAATCTCATCGACCGTTCGAATATACGGTCGATCGGTTGAAGCTATTTCGTCGGGGGTTGGGAGGATGGAAACTTCCCGGTAGGAGTAAGGGTCATTATTGTGTCTCCACCCAGGTGCCTCGGGCCAGTCCGTAGGTACCGTCGTGTCTTCAGGGTATAATGATCCGATGTGGTTGATCTTTCGTGCGTTAGAGCGAGTTTCGGGGTCAGGGGAGCGGAGTAGGGTCCGAACAATATCCGGACCCGATGCCACGTTTCGGTACTTTTCGGCGAGTTCGGGCGGGAGGAGGACCAGCTGGAGGAGGAGCCAACTAAAGGAACGCGCCATCGACTGCTGGAGTTGGTCAGTGCTGAACGCGCTCACGAGTGAATCCCAGAAGTTGGGGGAGTCCACAAGTGCTCGTAAGAGTTGTTGTAGGGTATCCCCGCCTCCAAGATATTCGAGTTTTGAGTCGCGGAGGTAGGCGAGGAGGTCTGCCACATCGCCATTCAGAGCTTCGGTCGAGGGGTTTGAGGATATGGCAGTTTGGATGGCTTTGAGTCCACGTTCGGAGGTGACGAGTGTGTGGAGGCAGGTGGCAGAATCTGGGTGCGTGGAGATGCTTTGAATGAAATGGGATACGAGGGGATCTGTGAGCTGTCTTTCTCCGCTTAGGACGTCGTCGAAGATTTTCTTCAGCCTGGGATTCCTCGAATCCATTGGATGGGTGGGAGTGGGGGGAGAAAGAGACAAGCTGATCGTCGACCAAAGTGTGGCAGAGTGTGGCGGCCCACGTTGGAGTCGCGCACATCAGGCAGACCCCAAAAAGTCAGTTGGCTGTTCCAAATTCAAACTTAGCTTATTCGCCACGATTGAATGTTAAACGAACAGCCACCAACCTGTTTTCCAACAGCGGCAAACTTGATTGTTGTGCCGACCGCTCCTTGGTATAATCCAAATCCACCGTGAAGTGGCAGCCGGGGAAGGGAACGTGGCCGACGGAAAACCTCATTACCAGTGGGATGTGTCGAGAGGAACATGGTCAGGTGCTGCTAGTCGTCACGAGGTCATTACGTCCATCCGCTCTGGGGAGTCAGGGTTGTCGAACGAGGACGAGCTCGTCGGTTGTGGTGTGGGGACAGCAAACAGTGATGATGAGGACATCGATCGGTCATGATCTACTTCGGAGCGCCCGTGACACGAAATCTTCCGCCCGGCCGTGTTCAGTCCAATGTGCCGGCCGGGGGCGATATCCAGATGGCCGCATTTGGAGAGGAATGCATCGACCCCTCATTCCCACTTCCAAGGGAAACTGAGGTGAGTCGTGTCCCACCCCTTACTATGGCCCATGGATCTCGACGCAGGTTCCCGGGACGTTAAGTATTCCCAGGACGTTAAGTACCGGACCTTATCGTGTCTTATTGATCATTCTCTTTATATTATCAATGAATGGTGTCCCTTTACCTCTCAGGTTCTTTCCCCCCCCCCCCACGCCATCTAACACCGTCTCCGCCTTGCCTGCCTCAATGTGACCTTTTGCGCCTTTCTCCCCAGCCATCGCAATATCCCACAACTCGGTCTCTTCCCATTCGGTGATCTCTCATTCTATCGTGGGCTCGACGCACCATGTACTGTCACCTTCATCATTGGATGCAGTCTCACCTCAGATGTAGATGAGTGGCTCCACGCCAAGTGGTCCACACGGACGTTCGTTTCGCAATACGACAGTCTCCGATCCTGCCGGGTAGTAATCTCAGCACACCCCATTGCAGGTTCGTCCCTTGGTTCTTACATACATTTACATTCACACTCACACCCATCGCACACCGTAGCACCTCGGGATCTATCCCAAATGCTTCGGGATTGTAATGTAGAAATCGCGGGATGTGCTGTGATCCTTTTTGGATGGATGCCGTCCAAATTCTGGTGCCACCATTCCTGCCAACAATTTGCCTGGTGATTGCAGGGATTCCATTCCAGCTCATTTGTCGAATGAAGAGCTTCTCCGCTCCCCACACCCCATCTTGTGAGTTCTTTTATTGTTTCGCCCCACCCCTACACAAGAGCGTGCAGTTTGAGAGTGTCGCTATCACGGATGTTGTTCTCCATGCAGTATGTCTTTATCTCTGCGTTGCTTTCGTCCATATGCTGACTTGTTCCAAGGTCATTTGTTCTGGCTGAAGTGCCTTTCGCCCCTCTATCACAAGATCGTAGCACGTAGCACTTGGTTTCCCCGATGTCGTCCCCCTGGAGCGATCTAAATGAATTCTTCGTTAGCCCCTGGACCTCTCGTAGCCAGCACGTGGTGGAACCTCAATGTCTCAGTTCCTTCAGGGCAGAACCGTGGCCCCTCCCTGCAACCTTATTAGCCATTTCCTGACCCAGTCTCATTGGGTGGACGTGCTTTACGGGAGAGATACAGTGTATCTGTATGGGAAGAGGTACATTAAATAGTATGTATTATAACCGATCCGCGAAGCTGCGTCCGCGTGCGCCTGAGGATGACTGGCCAGGATGCACCGGGGATCGGGGCCAAGACAGACGAGGGTACAGGTGCTATAGAACTGGTTCAGCAGCCTGCCGTAGAAGTAATTGTGATGGCCGTAGTAGCCAACCACAGTTACTTTCGCCAACCACCACCACGAGACCCCCCACGAGAAGAGTACAACGAACCAAACTGTTGTTTCGGCTTTCCAAAGAGTCCATCCTTGTATGTGTCTATACTTTGGTGCGGACCGCGATGCATAGAAAAGACATTTGTTGGGTTGTCCGTAGGCCGACCGTTGCGCCAAGTCCCATTATCTGTCCCAGCGGCAGCATATCGATCCCTCCACGACGACGTTGGGGATGTTGGTGACATCGGTAATCGCGGAGTAACTGGCGTGGTTGGCCGATCGCTGGTCCCGGCTTCCTTCTCTTCATTAGCCTTGTCCTGCTCTGCCTTTCGTTGAGCAACCTCGCATTTAATGCACGAATCCGGTGTCTTGGACTGGTGACACCTGGAGACGACTTTATGGCCACAAGGGAGTTCCACTTGCACCCTCACCGGGCACGCCAGATCTATATGATCTCGAGGGTTATGGCACTTGCGCGGGCATGTGTGAATCCCGCAACTCATGGCGATGGAACTGCGTAGCCATGAATTTATACAGTCAATGTAGGAAAGGGGCAGAAAAATGAGACGAACCAAGGTTCAGAGCACCCGCCATCTGGGCACAGGGTTTCGAAGGCTTCTGGACCCTTCAGAACGTTCTCGACTCCACTGTGCTGTTCGCATCGCACTGGCAGCCCTTCGTAGATGTACCCGAACCGCTTCATCATTTCGAGGAACTTGGACCAGATCTCCTTTCCACTCCGTGACTTGAGGAACGTTTCACTGTTGCCTATGATTACGAGACCAATGCGGGCGCGTGATAGGAGCACGTTCAGCCGTTCCGGGGAGGACATAAACCCGATGTTTCCCTCCTTGTTACTCCGAGTGAGAGACACGACGATGATGTCGTTCTCTTCGCCCTGGTAGTTGTCTGGATCCTCCAGAAATCAGCGGGAGCTCCTCAGAGAGACGGCGAATCTCACCGATCGTTGCGACCTTGAGGGACTGGTTCCTCCGATCCGACAAGCCAAGTTTTCCCGGCAGTCCTCTGAGTCCCGCCATTATAAGTTGCTCTGCATCCATCTCACCAACCATGACCTCATTGTTGGTTTCCAATGCCTCCCGCAACCCGGTCAGCTGTCCCAGATACGGAGTCAAGACTGCGATCTCGCTCGAGCTGTATCCTTGTTGCTTGAGGTACTTCACAATCTTCACGACCATGTCCATCTCGAACTTGTTCCTCTTTGACGTGGTTGCCCCAAGGTGTTTTGGATCGAATAGACTGGAATCGTCATCCTCCGGGTGATTGTGGTCAATGAATACGATTGTGTTCTGGAGCCCTCGGACGGGGGGGCGAGACGCAGTACCAGGGCCGTCGGTGAGGTCTGGGTACGTGAGGTGGCGGACAAGGGCAGAGACCTCTGGTGGCATGCGATGTTGTTTCGAAAGGGCGCAGTATGGATGACCTTCCGCGACAAGTCTCTCGAACAGGGACCGATTAAGATCGTAACCGTCCCCTTTCTCCACCGTCAATTCGTAACTGTTGACCTTCGGTCGCAGCTGCCTATCAATACAATCCCGTGTGTCGGTAAGTCAAGCCTCACACAAAGCCAGCAGGATGGTAACGTACTTGTGATCTCCAATGAGGATCAATTGCTTTGTTCCGTAACTTAGGGCAGTGAAGACGTGACTTTCCAAGACTTCACCAGCTTCTTCAACCACGAAGATCTCCGGTCTGACATAGTGGATCGTATCCCGAAAATTTGCCGCCCCTGTCGTGGTGCAAGCGATGATCCGTTTGGACAGAAGGACCCGTCTAGCCCTCTCCTGAAATTTGCGAGCGAGGGGCGCCTGCCAGTCGTTGTACTCGTTCCCAGCCTCTAGAACGACCTCTATCTGGGCTTCGAGAATTTGGTCACCCCATCTGGCCTCCAGGGTTTTCCGCTCCTCCGGAGAAAGGTCCCACACGTCTCGCGCTGGCGGTGCGAGTATGTCTGGGTGGTCGCGAAGAACCCCTGCATCCCGGCCGCTTAACCAACGGGAGATGAGATAAGTATGCTCGATAGCTCGTCCGAATTCTCCAACCAGTATCATATCGTCGTCGGGAGGAGGGACGGAAAGTGCCTTGAAGTAAGCGGGGTAATTGACTCGAGGTGATTAAGCAACCTTGAGGGCCGTAGTGGTTGCTGATACTCGGAGAACGCACGCTGCAATACGTCACCTTGATGATTTAACGAGGATTTCATATAGTTGATGAATTCCCAGTCAGACGATTCGAACCGGTGCTCAAAGATTTGAGCTGAGAGTGCCATGTTTGCGGTACTGGGTGAAGGCTTCGGTCCTAGGCGCACCATGTCCTTCTCCGGGATCCCCTGTCTCAGTAAGTCTTCAAGAAACTGGTCGAGGGCATGGTTCGTGTAGCAGCAGACCACAATGTGGTAGCTTGTCAGCTCGTGGAATGCTTTGACGAGCAGAGCCCCTATGAATGACTTCCCGGTTCCTGGATCACGTAATAAATCTGAGGGAACCTCGCACAGTTACGGAGGATGAGTACCTGGTGGCCCTTGAATAAGCGCGACTTTTTGAGTCAACCCGCAATTGAACGCTCTCATTTGTGCGTCATCCAGTGTGATGGGGGTTTGTGCATCCGTTGATGTTGGTAGATCGCGTATAAAATTAGAGACATCCTCCTGGTTTACATCTGATAGGTCCCCTGGCGCGGCCCGGGGTATGTGTGGTTTGACGAGGAGCGTGCCATCGAGAAGAAATGGAATGGGCTGTATAGCCTGAAGACTACGGAGAATTGGCTCGTAGGCGAAGAGGGGGGTACTGATTTGAACGAGCGACACTAAGGAGCATCGTCGAAGTCGGGATAGAGTGTCCCTAATGGTCGCGCTTCCTCCCAGTTGGACGGCAATGGCGGGGGGTTTTCGAGCCAGAAGGTACACATCACGGATGATGGTAACGAACGCGACGATCTCATTCCCAGATAGAAGATAGGCGAATGATCCGTGTCGGAGATAGTTGCGGTCCTTTTCCAAACGATCCACCCGATCTTCGTGGTCGATCGCGAACGAGAAAAAAGGCAAATCGGCAAAACAGGTAAATCTGAGGCCCCACTTTGACTTGTCGTCGGCGTAAACGTTGGTAAGGGTAAGGCCTGATATAACATCGCCGGTACGCTTCCCCCTTTGGTTCCCAAGGGCGACCTGTACGCTTTCACGTGTATCGTGGACTAAATCTTCTCTGAGGAGACGAAATTGGTTCTCGACATGCACCTTGCACATCTCCATCGGGGAGGTCAATTCCAGGTCGTCAATCTCGTCGATGGTTCGAAGGTGTGGCCGTTCGGTTGAAGCTATTTCGTCGGGGGTTGGGAGGATGGAAACTTCCCGGTAGGAGTAAGGGTCATTATTGTGTCTCCACCCAGGTGCCTCGGACCAGTCTGTAGGTACCGTCGCGTCTTCGGGGTATAATGAAATGATGTGGCCGATCTTTCGTGCGTTAGAGCGAGTTTCGGGGTCAGGGGAGCGGAGTAGGGTCCGAACAATATCCGGACCTGATGCCACGTTTCGGTACTTTTCGGCAAGTTCGGGCGGGAGGAGGACGAGCTGGAGGAGGAGCCAACTAAAGGAACGCGCCATCGACTGCTGGAGTTGGTCAGTGCTGAACGCGCTCACGAGTGAATCCCAGAAGTTGGAGGAATCCACGAGTGCTCGTAAGAGCTGTTGTAGGGTATCCCCACCTCCAAGATATTCGAGTTTTGAGTCGCGGAGGTAGGCGAGGAGGTCTGCCACATCGCCGTTTAGGGCTTCGGTCGAAGGGTTTGAACATACGGCGGTTTGGATAGCTTCGAGTCCACGTTCGGAGGTGATGATGGTGTGGAGGCAGGCGGCGGGATCTGAGTGCGTGGAGATGCTTTGAATGAAGTGGGATACGAGGGGATCTATGAGCTGTCTTTCTCCGCTTACGATGTCGTCGAAGATTTTCTTCAGCCTGGGATTCCTCGAATCCATGGAATAGGTAGGGGTGGGGGGATGAACAGACAAGCCGATCGTCGACCAAAGTGTGGCAGAGTGTGGCGGCCCACGTTGAAGTCGTGCACATCAGCCAGACCCCAAAAAAAGACGGTTGGCTGTACAAAACTCAAACTTAGTTTATTCGCCACGATTGAATGTTAAACGGACGGCCACCAACCTGTCCTCCAGCAGTGGCGAGCTTGTTTGTTGTGCCAACCGCTCCTTGTTATAATCCTAATCCACCACGAAGAAACAGCCGAGGAAAGGAGTGTGGTTGAGGGAAAACGCCATGAACACCACTCTCAGCAGGGTGCGTCAGGAGGAACATCGTCAGGTGCTGTCAGTCGTCGGCCCGTCACGAAAGATGGTGGAATGCGCCATAGGAATTGTGTCCATCCGCTCTGGGGGGCCAGGGTTGTCGGACAAGATACGAGTATGCCGGCTGTGGTGATGTGGGGAAGCGAAAGCATCTGAAGACTGACGGTAAACAACGATGAGAGAGGACATCGAACATAAGACCTGGAGCCCAAGCGCTCAGGCTCAAAAGATCCGTGATGAATAAGCGCCAAACACACTCACCTGGGAGCGCCCGTGAGGGAAAACCGGTGAGATGCGCGACAGCGCACCCGGCGACACGCAACCCCAGGGCGAAACCTTCCGCCCAGCCGAGTTCAGTCCTGACCCCAGAATGTGCCCGGGGGCGATCCGATAGGTTGTCCAAATGGCCGCACCGGAGAGGAACGCGTCGACCCCCATTCCCACTCCAAAAAGGGAAACCGGGGTGAGTCGTGTTCTACTATGGCCCATGGATCTCGACGCAGGTGGCGAGTTGATAACAATTACATTCTAGAAACGAGGTCAAACAGTTCGTTACAGCTTCACAGGTTGATACACGTCGTCGAATCTATCGAGAGTTGAGGAAGAGGGTCTCGAAGTAAACACTAAAGGAAGAAAGCGGCAGCCGCGCCAACAGCAGTGGTAACAGCACCGCCGATGACTTGACCAAGGACAGGAATCCCGGCTCCCATGGCAGCACCCTGTGCGGTTGCGAACAAACTACCAGCGGCAACGTTTCCGATCCCAGATTGAAGCCCAGCCGCGAGCGTGCCTAAGTAACATTCGACAATACAAAAAGTGTGGCGAGATGCCAAGTTAGGCAAGGTGGTGTGGTCGTGTGACGAGGGCCATCTCTCACCTGCGACAGGACCGGCGGCCGAGAAGCCGACAGCATTCAAGACCGGAACAGTCAAGAGAGGTGTGAAGATGAACGCTCCTATGACTCCTGCACCGACGCCAACGAGAGGAATGAAGCCGACTGGATAGAATTGAGAGTCTCAGCGACCCACACTAAAGCGACCGACGAGGCGGTGTCGTAGAGGTCACGTACCCATGATTTTCTGATAATTTCTGAGAACGTTTGCGAGGAAGACGATTATGGATGGGGGGAAAGAGGGAAGGTGGATATGTTCTCCGTTTATACTCGAATTCGGTAGCGCCCAGCGGAATTGGGTGAAGATCGGACCAATGAAAGGTCGATACCGTCGAGCTCCGCGGGGGTAAGCATCTCCAGGTTCCCCCGGTGCCACCTCGTCAGGTGTACCCACTGCCAAATCCTCCAGGATTGGGACAATGTTGGGAAAATGCCGAGTCAGGCCGGAAACTATGACGGGCCGCAACGGACAAGATTTATGCACTCGCTCGCGTGGACCGGCTTACCCTACATGCACCGGATTCAAATGGGGCGGAGCCGTGGATGACACTCGTACTTGGAATAAGCAGTCATTTATTCGTGCATTGAACATAATTTCGAAGGAGTATATCGACGCGCTTCCATAGACCAGGCAATTTCTTGGAATCGCATGGAATCGCTCCGAAGGCTTGGAAACTCTCCGAACCTCTTGGAAGCACGCAGAACGGACCGTGCGCGTCAGTGATCAGAAGCGCATGGGTAGCCACGATCGGAATCTTGGTTTCCTAATGCAGGCTAATGTCACGTGTGCTTTCTGTTTCTGTGTTCCTACGTGCATTACTAACGCCCCTTCCTCCTCACTGCAACGGGGGATTTATTGCGAGTTCACGCAACCTCCCTGAGAACCCCTGCAACTTCCTGAACGACCATGCTGGAGGTCGGACGGAGATTGTTCGCAGAGACGGGGAACTACTGCGTGCGCTACTCTTCGAATGTTCAGTATCATTGGACGTTAAACAGCTGACTTCAATCCAAGATCCATCGGGCCAGAACCTGTCGGCGGAAGGAGAAAACGCTTGGTTAGCTCGTGGATCCGGTGCACTTCCAGGCACGTCTAACAGCCTCCGTTGATATGTTGGTGTTCCAAGTACTTGGAGTTCTTTGCCAACGATGGAAGTGCACCAAAGCGCTTCACAGGAATTTTTCTCTCCCATACGCTTCCAAGCTCGCAAGGGCTAAGCAGGTGTTTCCTGGTGCGTGACCCGACCCCAGTCGAACCACCAGAAACCTTTAAAAGGGGGGCAAGAGCAAAGAAACGACCTCACCCAACTACCTCACTCAACTACCTCACTCAACTACCTCACTCAACTACCTCACTCAACTACCTCACTCAACTACCTCACCTAACTACCTCGCCCAACTACCTCCTCCACTCCCACACCTAAACATGTCCACCGAACGCCAGATTGTTGAGAAATTCAAGGAGGCATTGGAGACCAAGAACATCGACGTCTTCGCTCCCTACGTGGCGGAAGACGCGACCGTTGAGGTTTTCCCTTCCACGTTCGTTGTCGTTCCACGGGTGGTACTTCCTATGTACTGAACGCTATGATACAGGGTCGGGGGGAAGAAGACCGGGGCTCAGTGGATCAGCACGGTAGGAGAAAGGTCCAAAGCCGCGCAGTCCTCCAAGGTCAGGACCTCTTCACAGAATAATTTGATGTCATTGGGTGCTGACGACTCTTCCAGTTCGAGATCGTCAACGTCATTGAGCACCCCTTGTTCATCCTCTTCCAGGCAAGTGAATATGACCTTGAGGGATTTCACCCGTGGGCTCATCCACACTGCTGTTGTAGGCGAACGCCTCCGTCACCTTCCCATCCGGCCCATTCGCCCAAGAGATGTTGGGTATCTTCCAGTTTACCAAAGACGCAAGCGGCGCTTTGAAGGTCACGAACGTCATCCAGTATGTGGACTCTTTCAAAGTGGCGGAGATCAAGGCGAAGATGGGGGTGTAATGCAACTAGTGATTCGGAGAAGAGGTACGGTCGATATACGGTCTACGGTCCGAAATGCTCTTACACTGTTCATAGCAAGATCTCCAGTGGCCACGAGCCAAAACCAAAGAAAGCTACCGGACGTTTAGAATTAGCTTCGCAGATGATGTAATACAGACAAACAACTTGGACACTTCCACAAATCCTCTTGAACCGTTGGAATGAGCGTTTGGTTGTGTGCACTCCCCCGAAATCAATGCATCCCACCATTAGGTTGCCCTTTGAATGTGTAGAATGGAATCCCGGAATTCCATCACTATTCCACACCTCTGGCCTGTTTAAAACAGGTTAAGACCTCCTCGTGCCGCTCATATGAGCACAGCTACTGGAACGGTACGGGTCGAAACGGACAATATGCGAAAGCCCTCGTTCACACAAATACCTCTGTACGCTTTTGCGCCGGGTTGTCTGGGGAGAAGAATAAAGGACATCTAGCATCCGCGGGGTTTGGAGCGGACGCATGGCCGTATACTCACCCCTCGGGCGGCGAAACAGCGATCAACCAATGGATCAGGAATACTTAAGAATCCAGGATGAACCCCAGGGATTTTAACCAGCCCTGGAGGGTGGTAGGTAATCCTTTGGAGATCGTTGGCAAATTCCGGGATCCGCTGCCACTGGGTCGACAATCGTATTTCCCAAGGAAAGTACGTGGACTTGCGGGTTTGGGAAAAAATGTCCGACCATACGAAAAACTCATGCGCATCGTCGTGGGGCAACGCTTTCCCCGGGTCGGCCGGCAAGATCAGAACAACGGATTGTCCGAGCGGAGCCGCGCAAGCGCTCACGGCTCCCGCGTCGGACGACGGAAGAAATCGCTCACGCTCAGACGTCCAAGACGCGGAAGAAGAGCCTATTGAGGCATTTGGATATGTGCCTCAAGGTTGTCGATGTTTCGACGATTGTTTGATCATCCCGAGATTTATATGGATACCCTGGCAGGTAGGTAAACCGTGCGCGCGCGATTGCTTGAGTGAGCGTGACGCGTCTTTCTTGATCACCGTCGCGTCCTGGTCTCCTATTTGAGCACCATGTTCTCTCTACTACCCGGTCAAGAGTACAGAAAAATGCTTCGCACGCCGGTGGTGTCAGTTAATTCACACTTGTCATACTTGCCTGAGCTCACACATCCTGTTTTACAGTCTCGAAGGACCCCGTAAAGACGCGATCGAAGCCGTTCAAAAACGGATAGACGTTCACTTCAAGGAAATCAACGAGCTGAGATCCGTCCAGAATTCCCATGTCCCTGTCTCCAGTTTACCAGCAGAGCTCCTATCAGAGGTGTTCCTCTACGTCGTCGAGTCCGGGTTACAACGCGACAATCTGGGTCTTGTTGTGGGAACATTCGAGTTCCGCCACGTTTGCAAGTATTGGAATGACGTGGCTGTTGGGTTCCCTCGACTTTGGGCTCGGTGGCCGGCGCGTGCCGTCAGAGCGTGGCCACTATTCAACACGCGTTCGAGAGGCGCTCTCATTCTCTTGACGTGGCGGCCCTACCATATTCCCGCCGCCGGCTGGGACGTCCTTGCGGACCCCACAATTCCGGGGAGAGTTCAGCAACTCGACTTCAGTGGGACTGGCGAACAATTGGAACAACTCTTCGGAGCCTTCGGTTCGAGCCCCCCTTCAAACGCTTCATCCATTCAGATACATATCACCCTGCACAGCACTGGGCAACACACACAAGAACACCTCGCTCGTTTCCTCTCCTCTTCTTTCCCAAACCTCTCGAAACTTGACATTTGCAACTACCAACCTGACTCGTCGTCCTCGGTTTTCACAACCTCCAACCTCACTTCGTTGAAACTCTCCTTCCCCCACACGACCCTGCCACGTTACACCCTGGCGCAACTCTCCAAAATTCTCCAGAATCATCCAAATCTCCGAGAGCTGGACCTTAAAGATGGTGCAATGCCTGAAGTTGGATCGCCAGAAGTTCCGGTTCCCTTCACCCTCCCACAGTTGGCCGACTTCAAGTTACGTGGCACAGCCGGGTGTATTCTGGGGCTCGTAAACCTCATCGGCACATCCTCCCCTCTTCACAATGTTGCCTTTCACTTTCACTATCATCGCAATCAAAACGTTCCGGCCCTCGTCGACGCTGTAAAGAAAATACTTACGGCTTATTACGAATGTGAGGGGCTGGACCACCCACGCCAGGCCTACCACCTCATCGTTTCGGAGGGGGGTCAAGGTTCCCTCTTCTTCGTCGCTCGATCGCGCTCCGCCCCTGTGTCCACCCCACAACCCACTCTCGAGCTCCAATTCAGCAAAACAAGCGAGCTTTTGAAGATTTTCCCCCTTTTCCCATTGAAGGATACGCAAGAGCTCACTATCGAAGGGATGAGCCTTTCTTCAAACGAGTACTACACGATGCTTCGGAAGGTGAAGAGCGTTTCGCGGCTACACCTTTCCAAACTGGACATCGTGCCGGTGTTGAAAGCCCTGAATCCGACACGCAATCGAGGTACGTAGAAGGGAGCCACAGAGATATCACATTGAGTCGTTGACGCGCACGCAGATAAGTCGGCTCGACACCCCGTCCCCAGACTGGTGTCTTTGACCCTCTCTCATATCGACATCCTCAAGCTCACCGTGGAACAAGATATACTGGCCGTCCTGCGGGGCAGGCGTGACTCTGAGATCGGCTTGGAACGTCTGGTTATTCAGCAATGCCGTCTACGCTGGAAAAAGCAGGATACACTGGGCTTTGACGAATTGGTGGAAGAGGTTGAGTGGAATGACGTGGATGAGATGCGCCCATCGGACGAGGACACGGACGAGGACGAATCTGATTACTCTCGGTACGAGTATGACCCATTGTATTATTTTTGAGCCTGTCGTAGATATACATTTATGGAGGTTCAAACGTTCACTTCTGGTCCAAGTCGAGACTGGTTCATTTCGAAAAAAGGTGGCCCGACTGCGTTGGGGTGTCTCATATTGAGCTACCCAGAAGGATCTCTGCTCTTGATGGTAGGATCGGAAATAATTGCACCGCTCTGAACACGAAGTGAAAAGCCGTACAGGTGGTTACACGGAAATTCGACGGTCTCCAGCGGTATTACATGGTCCGGTCGAGGCGGCCGAACCCTCAGCAAGGGAGTCTTCCTGCTATGGACGTCGGTGAGTCCCACCATGCTCAGCGAGATACTGACTAACCGCTGCGAAAGCATTAGCGACAGGAAAATGCAATGAAACCCCGGTGGAGCTGAAAGAAGCAACAATGTCTCTTTCTTGATCACCCCCACGTCCCAGTCGCACGTAAAGCACGATGGCCCCAAAACTCGATCTAGAGTACAGCAGGATGCTCAGTATGCCATTGTCGTTAGTGACCTCGCTCTCCATTTCCCGTGCTCGCCCGTTGAAGTTCACTTCATACTTCTGATTGTAGCCTCAAACCGTGCGTCAAAAGCGCGATCGACTCCCTTCAAAAACAGATAGATCTCCACAACACAGAAACCAGGCGGCTGAAATATGCCCAGAACTCGCACGTCCCTATCTCCTGCCTGCCTGCGGAGCTCCTATCGGACGCGTTTCTCTATCTCGCCCAGTCCGGTCTGCAAGACGACGATGCCAGTTTCGGTCAGGGAACATTCAACTTTCTTCAAGTCTGTAGGCGTTGGAACGAAGTAGCCGTCAACTCCTCTCCACTTTGGGTTTGGTGGCTCGCCGGGGCCGTCAAAGCGTGGCCCATATTCAGATCTCGTTCGAGAGATGCTCCCATCCTCCTGACATGGCGACCTCAACTCCTCGGCTGGGCACGAGATTACCTGATGGACCCGATGATACCGAAGAGGATTCGCCGATTTGATTTCAGTGGGACGAACAAACAATTACGGTTCCTCTTGGTCGCCTTCGGTTCGAAGCTCCCTTCGGAAACTTCGTCCATCCGGATACAAATTACCCCATACGAGCCCGGGAAACGGGGTCAGCTTGCTCGTTTCTTCTCCCTACGATTCCCAGGGCTCTCGGAACTTGATATCGAGGGTTTCCTACCTGACCCCTCATCCACCGTCTTCACAACCTCCAGTCTCACCTCATTGAAGCTCAGTACTTCCTACACCGACGAGGGCCGCTACACCCTATCTCAAATCTCGCAGGTTTTACAACAGCATCCAAACCTTCAAGAGCTCGGCTTGAAACAAGGTGCACTACCTCCGACAGAAAAATCAACGGCATTACTTCCCGTCGTTCTCCCACGGTTGGTCGACCTTCAATTGCACGGGGCGAAAAGGCCAATCTTGCAGTTCACCGACATCATCGACATGTCCTCCCCTCTCCACAATGTCGCCATACGTATTCGCTACTCTGAAAGTCTATCTGATACAAGCCTTGCTCGTGCCGTGAAGAAAATCGTCGCGCGGTACTATAAATGCAAAGGGCTGGGTCACCCCCGCGAGCTCCACTGCCTCAAAATCTCGTTGAACAAGAAAGGACACCTCATCTTCGACACCCAATCTTGCTGTAATCCTGCATCCAATCTGAGGTCCCATCTCAAGCTCCAATTCGATGGAGCGGGAGAATTCGTGGAAGAAATATGGGTGGACCGATCCTTCCCATTTTTCCCATTGAATGATGTACGCGAATTGTCTATCGAAGGGCTGGACGTTTCCACGGACGAGTACCGCAGGATGTTTCAAAAGTCGACAGAGCTCTCACACCTACGAGTTACAAACCTAGACATCAAGCCATTGTTGGAAGCACTGGATCTCGGTTATCAAGGTGCGTTCAAGAAAACCCATGGTGTCATGTCGAGCCACTCACGTGCACGTAGATGAACCGTTTAAATACCTGGTCCCCAAGTTGGAGTCCTTAACCGTTTGTCACCTCGACATTCTCTTCGGCCGAGATGAGGAGCTGTTTGGTGTCGCGAGAGGGAGGTATCACCATGCCCTTGACTTGAAAAGATTGGTTGTTCGGTCGTGTCAGGTGCACGAGGAAGGGGGTGACGCGAGGCTCCGAGAAGTGGTGAAAAAGGTTAAATGGGAGGACGTGACTGCGGTGGGTTGGGACTACGTAAGGTCGTATGCTGGCGAAAGCTCGTGTTCAGATTGGGATGAACCTACCGATCTGGATAGCGATTGACGCGATCAATTGTGACAACTACATCAGTAGACCTGAGATAGCTTCAATGTGTTTTAGGCTCCCGCGGGCTTTTGATAGGGTCCCCGCTGGTTGGATTGACATTCACGGTTTTCACCCTGGTGGGCCTTGACTTGACGCGTGGTGGCTCTGTTAGCTTTGAGAGTCGTCGAGAACCCAGTTGCAGGTTCCCCGATGTGGGGGCGAGATGGAGTAGTGTAGGAACGCCTAAAGTCGGGGTGTGTAGATCAGGTGGTGCCCAGGGTGGTAAGGTTTTTGGTCTTCTTGGGGTCCAGCGAACGGTAAGGGAGAAGATTATTGAAGCGCATATAAGTGTTTGAGACGTCGATCGTTGGATGGCAGTGGAAGGCGCCGAAGTTGGACACGTGCATTCGGCGTCCAATTTCATTCGCGACCTCGAGGCTCAGATTTTCCTATCAGGCCCCATCACCATCGCTTTCGAGTCCCGCCAAAACACCATGACCTCCCCGCTTGATCCAGAATCCGACAAAGCGCTCAGTGTGCCAGCACCGTAAGT
>Ga0307511_10000774_pt1 | contig 34088 bp, 38 predicted proteins | sample 13_EM_MG_FD_200266 | JGI IMG/M metagenome (GOLD analysis project Ga0307511, IMG submission 200266) | Populus trichocarpa ectomycorrhiza microbial communities from riparian zone in the Pacific Northwest, United States - 13_EM | ecosystem: Host-associated > Plants > Roots > Unclassified | place... | reverse complement strand
AGGTGCGGTCGATCCTGTCGACCAACGGCATGATGCCGGTCTGCTCGAAGTGCATTCTCCTTTACCTGAACGGGGTGTGAGCGTCATGGACGAGGTCGAGGACAAGGTGCGGGATGTGCTGGTCGGCGTGCTCGCCGGCCGCTTCACCGCCGAGCAGGTCAACCTCGACGCGGACCTGGTCGAGGAGTACGGGCTGGACTCGCTCCAGATGATCTCGTTCCTGCTCGGCATCGAGGACACCTTCGATCTGGAGCTGGACTACGAGAACCTGGAACTGGACCACCTCCGCTCGGTGGCCCAGTTCGCCTCCTACGTCAAGGCCTTGGTGCCAGCGGCCTGACCCGTCAGCGGCGCGCCCTGGGGGCGCGCCGCGGCGGTCGTCACCCACGCCGAGCACTCGATCCGTCCATAACGGACCGCACCGGTGCTCGGTCAGATGTTGAAGCCGCCGTCGACGCTCACCATCGCTCCGGTGATGTACCGCGCGTCCGGACCGGCGAGAAACGCCACCGTCCCAGCGATATCGGCCGGCAGCGCGTAGTGGCCGAGCGCGGTGAACCCGGTGATCGCCTCGGCGCCCGCGCCGTCGGCGGGGTTGAGTTCGGTGTCCGTGGGGCCCGGGTTCACCAGGTTCACCGTGATCGCCCGGGGCCCGAGCTCGCGCCCCAGCGCCTTGGTCAGGCCGATGAGCGCGGTCTTGCTCATCGAATACAGCGAGAATCCGGGGAACACCACGCGTTCGGCCACGTTGCTGCCGATGGTGATGATCCGCCCGCCCTCGGACATGTGCCTGACCGCGGCCTGCGAGGCCACGAACGGGGCCCGGACGTTGACCGCGATGGTCTGGTCGAACTCCGCCAGGGTCAACTGTTCCAGCGACCCCAGCAGGAACGCGCCGGCGTTGTGCACCACGATGTCCAGCCGCCCGAACTCACCGGCGCTGCGGTCCACCGCGGCGACCAGCGCCGCCGGATCCGCGCTGTCCACCCGCAGGGCCAGGGCCCGCCGCCCCATGGCCTTGATCTGCTCGACCACGTCGTCGGCGCGGTGCTGGTTGTGCTGGAAGGTCAACGCCACATCGGCGCCGTCTCGGGCCAGCCGCAAGGCAACCGCCGCGCCGATGCCCCGGCTGCCGCCGGTGACCAGCGCCACCTTCCCATCAAGTGTTTTGATCACGTGCACAGCCTGGCCGTCGGCGGCACGCTTGTCTGGCGGTCATCGGACGTCGCGTTCAGTGCTGCCGCAGGCGAAACTCGTGACCCTCCGGGTCGGCCAGGCCGAGGTCGAGGGGTGTCGCGCCGGCGTCGATCAGCGCCTGCCGGTCGGTGCCCTCCAGCTCGAAGCGCACCCGGTCCTTGCCTCGCTTCGTGCTGTCACCACGCAGGAACTCCAGCCACTGGCCGCTCGGCGAGCGCAGCGCGACGACCTCGTCGTTGGTCACCTCGATCGGCCAGCCGGTGGCCAACGACCAGAACCGGCCCAGCCGCGGCGGATCGTTGGACTCGACGAGGATGGCGGCGACGGAGCCGGTGTCGTAGCGGGGATGCGGCGGCAGCACGCAGAACTCGTTGCCCTCGGGATCGGCCAGCACCTCCCACGGCACCTCGCCCTGGCCCAGGTCGAGGCGGCGGGCGCCCAGGTCCAGGGCCCGGGACACGACGTCGTCCCGCCGGGTGGCCAGTTCGAGGTGGATGCGGTTCTTCACCGTCTTCGGCTCGGACACCGGGTGGAACACCAGCCCCAGGTCCCAGGCGTCGTCCGCGGGCGCCCGCAGGCCGGTCCCCGTGTTCGACCAGCCCAGCAGCGCCGCCCAGAACCGGGCCTGGGCCCGCGGATCCACCGCGTCGACCACCATGCCCGCCAGCCTCGTGTCCATGCCCAGCAGCCTAGCGTCGAACAATGGCGTTTGACCGTCCATGTGGGACGGCCGGTATAGCCTGCTGTACCCCGCTTCGGGTGCGCGCGGGAATGACCTTGCGCCCCGCGACTGGTGTTCTTCTCCCCGTGACAATCACCGAAAGCACCCCCGGCCTTCGGGGCAGCATCCGCCGACGCCCGCTGATCTGGTTCTTCGGGCTGGCCAACCTGCTGAGCTGGGCCGTGTGGACGCCGTACATCCTGTCCGAGAACGGCCTGGGGTTGCTGCACTTCAGCTATCCGCAACTGCTGGGCAACAGCCAGCTCGCCGGCGTGCTGCCCGGCGCCTACCTCGGGCCGATCTTCTCCGCCTACGTGGTCACCCGCGTCGCCGACGGCCTGCCGGGGCTGCGCCGCTGGGTCGGCCGGCTGGCCAACTGGCGGGTCAGCTGGCGTTGGTACGTCGGCGTCGTGCTGGCCGTGCCGGTCACGCTGACCCTGTCCTCCATGGCCCTGTACGACCGGAACCCGGTGCTGCCGGCCGCCGCCGTGCTCATCGCCTACGTGCCCGGCCTGGTGCTCCAGATGGTCACCACCGGCCTGGCCGAGGAGCCGGGCTGGCGCGACTTCGCCCTGCCCCGCCTGCAGAAGCGGTTCGGGCCGCTCGGCGGCACGCTCATTCTCGGGCCGCTGTGGGGCATCTGGCACCTGCCGCTGTTCTTCTCCGAGTGGGGCAACTGGCCGCACTGGACCTGGACGACGCCGGTCGAGTTCGTCGCCACCTGCGTGACCTTCAGCATCATCATGACCTGGGTGTTCAACCGCAGCGGTGAGAGCCTGCCGATCGCCATGCTGCTGCACGTCAGCGTGAACAACTTCTTCTCCATCGCCTGGTCGGACCTGTTCCCACAACTGTCCATCCAGGACACTTCGCACGCGTTCCTGCTCGGCTCGGCCACAGCGGCGCTCGTGGTGCTGCTGCTCACCCGCGGCCGGCTCGGCTACAAGCCGGCCTGAGACGAACCGGCGCAGCCTCGGGGGGCTGCGCCGGTTCGGGTGTTCTGAGGAAATCAGCCCTTCCGGTCCACATCTTTCAGGTACCGCAACACCGCCGTCACCCGCCGGTCGGCGCGGTCGGCCGGGGCCAGGTCCAGCTTGGCGAAGATGCTGCGGATGTGCTTGTGCACCGCCCCGTCCGTGACCACCAGCCGCTCGGCGATCGCGCCGTTGCCCAGGCCCTCGGCCATCAATGCCAGCACGTCCCGCTCGCGGGCGCTCAACCGCTCCAGCCGCTGGTCGGGCCGGGTACGCACCATCATCTGGGCCACGACTTCCGGGTCGATCGCCGTGCCGCCGGCGGCCACCCGGCGCAGGGCGTCCAGGAACTCCTCGACGCGGCCGACACGTTCCTTGAGCAGATAGCCCAGCCGGGCGCTGCCGGTGGTGAACAGGTCGGTGGCGAAGGCCTGCTCCACGTACGCGGACAGCACGAGCACCGCCAACCCGGGTTGCCGCCGCCGCGCCTCGACGGCCGCCACGATGCCCTCGTCGGTGTGGGTCGGCGGCATCCGAACGTCCACAATGGCCGCATCCGGCACGTGTTCGTCCACGGCGGCCAGGAAGTCCGCCGCATTGGCCACTGTGGACACCACGTCGAGCCCTTCGGCCTTGAGCAGCAGCGCGAGGCCCTCGCGCAGCAACAAGTCGTCCTCGGCGATCACAATCCGCATGGCAGGCTCACAGTCAAGGTTGTCGGTCCCCCAACGGGACTGGTCAGCGCGAACAAGCCGTCGTGGGCCTCGACCCGCTGCCGGATGCCGGTCAGCCCCGAGCCGCTCGTCGAGCTGGCCCCGCCCACTCCGTCGTCGCGGATCTCCAGACACAGCCGGTCCTCGCGGCGGTGCAGCCTAACGGCGGCATTGTCGGCCCCGCTGTGCCGGGCGATGTTGGTCAGCGCCTCGGCGACCACGAAGTACGCGGTCGCCTCCACGGAAACGGCGCAGCGGTCGGGCATTTCCGCGTCGAGGTGGCAGCTCACCGGACAGGCCGCGGCCAGCCCGGACAGGGCGTCGGGCAGGCTGCGGTCGGCCAGCACCGGCGGCAGGATGCTGCGGACCACCCCGCGCAGCTCGGCCAGCGCCTGCTCGGCGGCGTCCTGGGCGCGGTCGAGGAATTCCTTGCTGTCGGCCGGATCCCGGGCCAGCGCCCGCCGCGCCGCGCCGATCAGCACGTTCACGGCGACGAGCCGGTTCTGCGTGCCGTCGTGCAGCGACCGCTCGATCCGCCGCAGCTCGACGGCGTGCGCGTCGAGGGCGGCCGCCCGGGTGGCCGTCAGCTGGGCCACCCGCATGGCCAGGTCCGTGCCGCGATCGGGCGAGAGCAGGCGGATTCCCACCCAGGCCTGCAACCTCGCCATCGCCGGCATCAGGAGCACCCCGATCGTCAACTCCGCCAAGCCGATCAGGCACGCCACGAACGCACCCGGCCAGTCGGTCGCGGCGTAGAACTGCTGCGCCACCACGGCCGGCTCAGGCGAAACCAGCTGCCACCAGAGCGGCAACGAGATGTCGTGCAGCGCGGTGATGGGGATCGTCAGCGCGGTCGCACCGAGCAGAAAGCCCAGCGTGGCGTGGACGACCAGCCAACCGAGTTCCCGCCGGACCGCCGGATCGGCCAGTGCCGCGCGGGGCCGGGCTGGCAGCGGTTCCGGGCTGACGATCTCGCGGCCCCAGCGGGACAGCCGGGCGCGTTCCCGGTCCGCGACCGCCCGCACCAGCCGCAGCGCCGTCGGCAGCAGCAACACACCCACCCCGACCAGGCACAACGCCGCGGTGCCGAGCAGCCACGCGAGCGCGGCCAGGGCGAGCAGCGCCGTGCCCAAGCCGCCGGCGAGGTGTTCGAAGGCGTCCAGGGCGGCGCGCAGGCGGGCGACGATCACGTCGGGACCATAGGTCACGGTCACCGTCCATCGCCATGGCGACGGGCCAGAAGTACAGCCTGCTGTACCTCGAATTCTCCCGCCCGCTGGATCGCCCGCCGCACGCCGGATTCCTAGGGTTTGGGCCATGACAAAGACCCGCCTGCTCCTCTGGTTCCTGCTCGTGATCAGCGCCGTCGCCAATGTCGTGACATCGACCTCCGGCCTCGTCCTGGTCAGCATCGGCTTCGGCCTGCTCACGCTGGCGTTCGGCGGAACGCTGATCACCCAGCACTATCGGAGCCGGCGCAGCGGTTGACGCGCCACCGGCCGCCCTCCTAGGCTGACTCGCCGATGTAAACGTTTGCAACGCCGCCGCGCCGTCAGGATCCGATGCGAGTGGAAGGTGCGGGCTGTGGCCAGAAGAAGGCTAGCCAGACTGGCCGCCGGGGTGGTGGCGGCGTTGGCCGTCATCACCAGCGCGGCCGGTAACGCCTCAGCGGCGGACACGTTGCTGTCCCAGGGAAAGCCCGTCGTGGCCTCCTCCTCCGGCGGCTGCTGCCAGCCGGCTAACGCCGTCGACGGCAGCACCACCACGCGGTGGGCCAGCGCGGCGAACGTCGATCCGTCCTGGATCTACGTCGACCTCGGCGCCACCTACGCCGTGGACCGGGTGCAGCTGACTTGGGACGCCTCGTGCGCCGCGGCGTACCGGGTCGAGGTCTCCCCCGACACGACCAACTGGACGGCGATCTACACCGCCACCGCCGGCAAGGGCGGCGTGGAGAACCTCACCGGCCTGTCCGGATCCGGGCGCTACGTCCGGGTCTACGGCACCAAACGCTGCCGGACCGACGCCAGCAAGGGCTACTCGCTCGACGAGTTCCAGGTCTACGGCACGGGCGGCGACCCCACGCCACCGACCCCGCCGGGCACGCCGACCCTGGTCAGCGACGCCCCGAGCAGCGCCACCATCAGCTGGCCGGCCTCGACCGACAACGTCGGCGTGGCCGGGTACGACATCTACCACGACGGGCAGCTGTGCGCGCAGGTCGACGGGACCACGCTGACCGCCACGTGCACCGGTCTTAGTCCCAGCACCAACTACGGCTTCTACGTCAACGCCCGTGATGCCGCCGGCAACGTCTCGCAGCCCAGCCCCACTCTGTCGGTGACCACGCCGCCGTCGGACGACCACACCCCGCCGTCCACGCCGACTGACGTGCACACCACCTCGGTCACCAGCACCAGCATCGGCCTGGCCTGGACGGCGTCCACCGACAATGTCGGCGTCACCGGGTACACCGTCTACAACGTGGTCAACGGCTCGCCGGTGGAGATCGGCGCCTCCAACGGGGCCACGCCCAGCGCCCAGCTCAGCGGGCTGGCCCCGAACACGGCCTACCACCTCCAGGTCACCGCGTCCGACGCGAACAAGAACGCCAGCGCGCCCTCGGCCGTGCTGGACGTGACCACCTCCGGCGGCTCGTGCACGCAACCGGTCTGCACCGTGACCCAGGTCGGGGCCAGCGACGACGTGGTGTGGGGCCTGGTCACGCTGCCTGACGGCACGATCCTGTTCAACGAGCGGGACGTGCACGACATCGTGCACCTGAACCCCAAGACCGGGGCCAAGAAGGTCATCGGCACCGTGCCCAACGTGCAGAGCACCGACGGCGAGGGCGGCCTGACCGGCCTGGAGATCAACCCGGTCAGCTTCTCGTCCGACCACTGGCTCTACATCATGCACACCTCGCCGTCCGACAACCGGATCGTGCGCATCAAGTACGACCCGGCCGCCGACAGCCTCCAGACCTCGACCGAGCAGATCCTGGTCAGCGGCATCGCCCGCAACAAGTTCCACAACGGCGGCCGGCTGCGGTTCAGCCCCGACGGCAAGTACCTGTACGCCGGCACCGGCGACGCGCAGAACGGCGACAACGCGCAGAACACCAGCAGCCTCAACGGAAAGGTGCTGCGTGTCAACCCCGACGGCAGCATCCCGGCGGACAACCCGTTCCACAACGCGGTGTGGAGCTACGGACACCGCAACGTGCAGGGGCTGGCCTTCGACTCGCAGGGCCGGCTGTGGGAGCAGGAGTTCGGCAACAGCGTGATGGACGAGACCAACCTCATCGTCAAGGGCGGCAACTACGGCTGGCCGTCCTGTGAGGGAACGTCCGGCAGCTGCGGCAATGCCAGCTACCTCAAGCCCAAGCACACCTATCCGGTAGCGCAGGGCTCGTGCAGTGGCATCACCATCGTCCGTGACGTGCTCTACGTCGCGTGCGAGCGCGGCACCCGCCTGTACCGCGAGGTGATCAGCGGCGACAGTCTGACCAACGTGCAGGTGTTCTTCGACGGGACCTACGGCCGGCTGCGCACCGTCGAGCCCGCGCCGGACGGCGGGATCTGGCTGACCACCTCCAACAACGGGGACAAGGACAGCACCCCGCACAACAGCAACGACCAGATCTTCCACGTGAGTCTGGGCTAGAGCACCGAGTCGACCGCTTCGCCGAGAGTGTCCACGATGGACATTCCGGCGAAGTGGTCGCGGGCGTGCAAGGCGTCCCGACCGGCGTGGTAGAGCCGAAAACCCGTGCCACACTCCCGTGCGGCGGCCGCGTCATCCACGCTGTCGCCCACGAGGAGCACGGTGGACGGATCGAGGCCGAGCTCGTCGAGCTGCCGCCGCAGGTGCGGGGCCTTGCGGCCATAAGCACCACGCAATCCGTCCATCGCGACGAAGTAGTCGGCGATGCCGGCCTTGCGCACCAACGGCATCAGCTCGTCGTGCGGGTACATCGACAGCAGCGACTGCGTGCGACCCTTGTCCTGCCAGCGTTGTAACGACCTCGCCGCGTCCCGGGTGAGCGGGATGGTGTCGCGAACCCTTAGGTAAGCCGTCTGGAAGTGCCCGGCCAGCGCGGCCTGCTCGTCCTCGGACAGCTCCCGGCCGGCCAGCCGGTCGTAGAACAGCGGAATCGGCTGGGTGTGGTGGCGCTGGTAGGACTCCCGCGTGACGGCCGGCAGGCCAGCGGCCCGGAAGGCCGCGATGGTGGACTCGATCAGCGCCGCCCCGTCGCCGAACAGCGTTCCGTTCCAGTCCCACACGATGTGCTCGATGCTCATATCCCCTCCCCCACACGAGAGTATATGGCGTATGTTCGCGTCACGTGCTCATTCGTCGCCTGACCACCGTGCTGGCCGCGCCGCGGTCAGCACGCCAGCACGCGGGATAGCCGGCCCTGCCACCACTTCAGCCGGTCACCGGTCATCTCGTACCGTTCGAGCAGCTCCGGATCCGGGGTCGGGGCCTTCGTCGGCACCGGCAGGTATCCGTCCACCACCGTGAACGAGTCCCGCACGACGTCACCGGTCAACAGCGACAAAGTGCCCAGCCCGCAGGCGAAATCCAGCTCCGGCAGCGCCCCCGCCAGCGCCAGCTGCGCCGCCAGGCCCACGCTCGTCTCCAGCGCGGAGGACACCACCACCGGCAGTCCCGCCGCCTCCGCCACCCGCATCGCCCGCCGCACCCCGCCCAGCGGCGTGCACTTGATCACCGCCACGTCCGCCGCCTGGGACACGTCCACCTTGAGCGGATCCTCGGCCCGCCGGATCGACTCGTCCGCCGCGATCCGCACGTCCACCCGGCGCCGCACCGCCACCAACTCCTCGATCGTGCGGCACGGCTGCTCCACGTACTCCAGGCCGCCCGCCGCCCGATCCAGCTGCCGGATCCACGCCACCGCCGTGTCCGCGTCCCACACCGCGTTCGCGTCCACCCGGATCGCGCCCTGGACGCCGATCGCGTCCCGGACCGCCTCCAGCCGCTCGATGTCCTCCTGGAGCGAGTCCGGGTGATCCGCCACCTTCACCTTCGCCGTGCCACACCCCGACTTCGCCACGATCTCGTGCGCCCGCTCCGGCGCCACCACCGGCACCGTGCAGTTGATCGGAATCCTCGTCCGCACCGGCTCCGGCCAGCCCTCCGTGCACTGCTCCACCGCCGTCGCCAGCCACGTCGCCGCCACCGCGTCGTCGTAGTCGTCGAACGGGCAGAACTCCCCCCACCCGTTCGGGCCCCGCAGCAGCGCCCCTTCCCGCACGGTGATGTCCCGGAACCGGGTCGTCATCGGGATCGAGTAGAACCGCACGTCGGAGAAGTTCGGCATCACACCACCTTAACGTTTCGAACGCCTGAGCGGATTCACGGCGGGAAATGCGCTGCGCCTATGATCACCCGATGACCGCCTACCACGATTTCGACCCGTTCCAGGACATGGACGTGGAGTCGCTGCCGGAACGGCAGGTGCGAATCCTGGCCACGATCAGGGAGTGGGTGGTCGAGTACGGGTACGCGCCGAGCACGAGGGAGATCGCCGACCGGGTCGGCCTCAAGTCCCAGTCGTCGGTGTCGAAACACCTGGCGGCGCTGGAGGAGAAGGGCTACCTGCGGCGCAGCGCCTCGGTGTCGCGGCCGATCGACGTGCGGGACTTCCTGCGCGGCAACGGCAAGAGCCGAGACCACGGCGACGGCGCGGTGAGCGTGCCGGTGGTCGGCGACATCGCGGCCGGTATTCCGATCACGGCCGAGGAACACGTCGACGACATTCTGACGCTGCCTCGGGAACTGACCGGCCGGGGCACGGTATTCGGCCTGCGGGTGCGCGGCGACTCGATGGTGGACGCCGCGATCTGCGACGGCGACATCGTGGTCATCAAGAAGCAGCCGGAGGCCCATTCCGGCCAGATCGTGGCGGCGATGATCGACGGTGAAGCCACGGTGAAGGTGTATCGGAAGCAAAACGGCCACGTGTATCTGGAACCGCGGAATCCGGCCTACACCGTGATCGACGGCGACCGCGCGGAAGTGCTGGGCACTGTCGTGTCGGTGCTGCGGAGCGTTTAGCGGGCGGGGCCGCTGCCGGAGGTGAGCAGGTTGCCGTCGGCGTCGAAGGCGGACAGCCGCACGACGCTGGCGGCGGTGATGTCCTCGGCGTCGTACTTGGGCGCGGCCCAGAACACGGTGACGTTGAGCTCGGGCACCGGCTGGTCGAGCACGGAGAGCTCGTCGCCCTGGTACGTGGCCTTGAACTGCTGGACAGAGCCGATGAAGTAGCCGTACAGGGGCAGGAAGCTGCTGGGATGGCCGGTGGTGACGCCGTGGAAACCGTCGCCGGTGAAGTCGGCGTCCTCGGCCGAGACCGGGGTGATCTTGCCGTCGGCGGCCTTGTGCGCCAGGACGAGCTGATACTGGGCGGTGTCGCGGACGCGCGCGAAGAACAGCACAGCGTGCCCCTGGTTGTCGACGACGCCGGTGTCGACGACGGCCCCGAACGGCACGGCGCCGACCGCGGCCGGATGCGGCGCGGCCACGGTGACGGCGGTCGAGGCCTGTGCGTTCCGGTAGAGCTGGACACCGATCACGCTGCCGGCGACGACAACGAGCGTCAGCAGCACGGCGGCCCCGGTGAGCAGCCGTCGGCGGGCCCGCCGACGCCCGCCGAGCCGCATGACCCGTTCGACGTCGACGGGGGCGAAGTGCTGGGCGGGCGGCTGGGCCATGGCGTCCCGGAGCCGGTCGAGGTCGCTCACGAGACACGCTCCACGAGCTCGTCGGACATCCGGATCTTGGCCAGCGCCCGCGACGCCGTACTCTTCACGGTGCCGACCGACACCCCCAGCTCGGCGGCGACGTCGGCCTCGGACAGGTCCCAGAAGTGCCGGAGCACGACGATGGCCCGCTCCCGGGGCGACAACCGGGCCAGCGCCCGCATCAGCCACTCCTGCACGGCGACGCCGTCGGCGAAGTCGCCGGGAGCCGGCCGTTCGGGCAGTTCCTCGGTGGCGTCCTCCCGGAACGGCCGCCGCCAGCGGTCGATGACCAGGTTGGCCAACACCTTGCGGGCATAGGCGAACGGGTCCTGCCGGCGGATCCGCGGCCACACCGTGTACACCCGGACCAGCACGGTCTGCGCGTCGTCCTCGGCCTGGTGGCGGTCGCCGGTGAGCAGGTACGCGGCGTGCTGCAACCGGGCCGTGCTGGCCTGCACGAACTCCACGAACTCCACGTCACCTCGGGCCATGACCGCTCCGACGCCCGAGGCCCGGACAAGGTTGCCTCAACCTTTCCGGTTCCCCACCCGTCGAATCCGACATGACCACCACGATAAGGGCTGTCGCGGCACTGCTCGGCCTCGGTGCGCTGCTGGCCGGCTGCGGTGGCGGCCCGTCGGCGGCCCCCACCGGCGGTGCCTCGTCCGCCGCGGCGGTGCCGACGCAGGCCGGACCGGACACCAACACGCCGGAGGGCCGGGCCGAGGCCGACTCGATCAAGTCCGAGAACCTGATGGCCGACTGCATGAAGGCCGCCGGCTTCCAGTACGTGCCGCATCCGGCGCACTACACGCGCCCGGCGGGCAACATCGCCGGCAAGGACCCGGCGACCGTGCCGTACGACGTGCTGAAGACGTACCGGCAGAAGTACGGTTACGGCACCAACTACGCCACCGACGTCTACCCGAACGACCCGAACGTGGTCGTGCCGGGCACCGGCGCGGGCGCGAACCCGAACAACGCCATCCGGGACGCGCTGGACCCGGCCCGGAAGAAGGCCTACGACCAGGCCTACGACGGCGGGGCCCGGGAGGCGTACGAGGCCAGTGGCTACAAGAACGCCACGCCGAGCGGCGGCTGCGTCGCCAAGATCCAACAGCAGGTGGGCGGCACCAACACCAGCACCAGCACAACGACCGACCCGACGGCGCAGGCGGCCGCGGCCCAGGCGGAACAGCAGTTCCAGACCGACCCGACCGTGCTCGCCGCCGCCCAGTCCTACGGCAGCTGCCTGGTCCAACACGGCTACACCGTGCCGAGCACCAAGCCCGGGGTCATCGAACTCACCCTGGGGCAGGTGGTCGAGCAGGAGCACAGCAACAGCCCGGCCGCCGACCGGAAGCAGGGCCTGAGCAAGGAGATCAAGACCGCCCTGGACGACCTGGAGTGCGGCAAGGCCTACGAGGCGGCGGCCAAGCCGTTCGTGGAGAAGCTGCTCCAGGTCGGGGTCGGCTGATGCGGCCGAGGCGGGTCACGCTGGTGGTGGTCGGCGTCGCCCTGGCGACCGGCGCGGCCGGCTGGGTGGTCGGCTCGCAGATCACCTCCCCGGCCGACGCCGCCGCCGCGCACCAGCCGCCGCCGGCGTCGCTGATCACCGTCGCGGTGGCCAAGCAGGCCCTGGCCAGCACGATCACCGCCCAGGGCACGATCAGCTACACCGGCGCGACGCCGCTGACGCTGACCGGCACGGTCGGCGGCGCCACCACGCAGCTGGTCACCCGGGCGCCGTCGGCCGGCACCACGGTCGGCTCCGGCCAGCGGCTGCTCGAAGTGAGCGGCCGCCCGGTTTTCCTGCTGCCGGGCCAGGTTCCGATGTACCGGACGCTCTCGGACGGGGCGAAGGGGGACGACGTCAAGCAGCTCCAGCAGGCGCTGACCGCGCTCGGCTACGGCCACCTGACCAACGGCACGTTCGACGTGGCCACGCAGATCCAGGTCAAGCGCTGGTACGAGCACGCCGGCTACGAGCCGCAGGCCGAGGCGGACAAGACCACCGTGCCGTCGGGCGAGATCCTGTTCCTGCCGGCGCTTCCGGTGCGGGTGGACACCGTGACGATCCGGGCCGGCGCGACCGCGTCCGGGCCGATCGGCACCGTGACGAACAGCACCGTCGACATCCAGAGCACACTGCCGTCGGCCGACGCGCAGTTCGTCCGGGCCGGCATGAGCGCCACACTGACGCTGCCCGACGGCACGACCATGCCGGCCAGGGTGGACGCGATCGGCAAGGACGCCGCCCCGCCGCCGACCGACCAGCCCGCCCAGCCCAGCAACCAGCCGCAACAGCAACAACAACAGCAGCCACAGTCCACTTCGGACGCTGCGCCGATGCGGCTGACCGCCCAGGACCCGGCCGCGCTCGCGGCCTACGCCAACAACGCGGCGAAGATCGACATCGAGGTCGGCAAGACCAACGGCGACGTGCTGGTGGTGCCGGTCGCGGCCGTGGCCACCAGCCAGGACGGCGCGACGCGGGTGCAGGTGCAGCGCGCGGACGGGCAGGTGCGGGACGTGCCGGTGCGGGTGGGCCTGACCTCGAACGGCCTGGTCGAGGTTTCGGGCGCCGGCCTGGCCGAGGGCGACCGAGTGGTGGTGGGCAGCAAGTGACCGACGTGGTCATCAACCTGGACGGCGTGGGCCGGGTCTTTCCGGCCGATCCGCCGGTGCACGCGCTGGCCGACGTCCGACTGACCGTGCAGCGCGGCGAGTACGTGTCGATCGTCGGCGCCTCCGGCTCCGGCAAGTCGACGCTGCTGAACACGTTGGGGCTGCTGGACCGGCCGACCTCCGGCAGCTACCGGCTGGACGGCGTGGAGACCGCGGCGCTGAGCGACCGGCAGCGAACCTCCTTGCGCGGCAGCCGGATCGGCTTCGTCTTCCAGTCCTTCCACCTGCTCTCCCACCGCAGCGCGGTGGACAACGTGGCCATGGCCGAGCTGTACGGCCAGGCCGACCGGAAACACCGGCAGGAGCGGGCTTCGCGGGCGCTGGATCAGGTGGGATTGGCGCACCGCAAGGGTTTCCACCCGGACAAGCTGTCCGGCGGCGAACGCCAGCGGGTGGCGATCGCCCGCGCGCTGCTGGGCCGGCCGGCGCTGCTGCTGTGCGACGAGCCGACCGGAAACCTGGACCGGGCCAACACCGCCGGCGTGCTGGACCTGTTCGACGAGCTGTCCGCGCGGGGCGTGACGCTGGTCGTGATCACCCACGACGAGCAGGTCAGCCAGCGCGCGCGGCGACGGGTGCGGATCGAGGACGGCCGGCTGTGCGACTGATCGACCTCTGCGACGAGGCGCTGGCCGGGGTGGCGTCGCGACCGGTGCGGACCGCGCTGACCATGCTCGGCACCCTCATCGGCATCACCACCCTGGTGATCACGCTCGGCGCGGCGGCCACCGCCGGCAACCAGATCGCCGGGCGGTTCGACGCGGTCAGCGCCACCGGCGTGACGGTTTCCGTGCCCTCGGCGCCGAATCCGAACGGCCCGCCGCTGGTGTCGTGGTCCGGTCTGGCCGATCTGCTTCGCCTCAACGGGGTGCACGCCGCGGCCTCGGTGTCCGAAATGGACTCCAGCGGCAGTCCCTCGGTGCGGGCCAACGAGTTGCACGACCCCACCATCGTCAGCGACCGCGCGCTGCCGGTCGTCGCCGCGACGGCCGGGCTGCCCGCGGTGGTGAACGGTTCCGTCGCGCAGGGCCGGTTCTTCGACGACGGGCACGTCAAGCGGCACGACCGGGTGGCTGTTCTCGGGGCCACGGCGGCAAAGCTGCTCGGCATCACCCGGGTCGACGACCAGCCGGCGGTGTTCGTCAACGGCCAGGCGTTCACGGTCATCGGCATCCTCGGCTCCGCCGGCCTCGACCTGGACCACGCGCTGGACGCGTCGGTGATCCTCCCGTACACCGCGGCCGCGGACCGGCTCAAGATCGGCGCGCCGACCAAGGTGTTGATCCGCACTGATCTTGGCGCGGCGCCGCTGATCGCCAAGCAGGCCCCGATCGCCCTGAGCCCCGACGACCACAGCCAGCTCCAGGTGCTGGCGCCGCCGGACCCGGCCACCCTGCGTGGCGGCGTCGAACACGATGTGAACGGGCTTTTTGTGGTGCTGGGCCTGGTTTCGCTGGTGGTCGGCGCGATCGGCATCGCCAACGTGACGCTGGTGACGGTGCTGGAACGCGTCGGCGAGATCGGCCTGCGCCGGGCGCTGGGCGCCCGCCGGCGGCACATCGCCGCCCAGTTCCTGGTCGAGTCGGGCACGGTCGGGCTGATCGGCGGCGTGATCGGCACCAGCGCCGGTGTCGTCGCGGTGGTGGTGATCTCCGTGCTCAACGGCTGGACGCCGGTGCTGGACCTGCGGCTGGCCGCGGGCGCGCCGGTGGCCGGCGCGCTGGTCGGGCTGCTGGCCGGGCTCTACCCATCGCTGCGGGCGGCGCGCATGGAGCCGGTCGACGCACTTCGCGCCGGCACCTAGCCCGCCCCTTTGTCATGAAGGGCCCCATCCTGGCGTTGGACGAGAGGATCGGTCCCTTGATCTTGAGGGGGCGGCGGGGTGGTGGATTTCGAGCGGCAGCTACAGGTGCGGTGACAGCTTGAGGATCTGCCGGCGGGCCAGCGGACGGACCAGCGGCAGCACCAGCCGGGTCGGCAGCGCGGGCCGGCCGCACGCCACCACGTCGGCCATGATCTCGTCGAAGGTGTGCCGCTGGAAGCGCAGCACCCGCTGGCTTTCCTCGGTGTCCAGCCAGTCCGTGCAGTAGGGCTCGGTGCTGAACGCCGACTCGGGCAGCTCGCCCAGCCCGTACGGGGCCATCGACCGGTACAGCAGGTCCCGGTAGCGGACCTGGCAGCCGGGCCCGCCGCCGATCAGCCAGGTGCGGCCCCAGATGTCGGCCTCGACGCCGTTGGCCACGGCCAGCCCGGCGTCGTCCCGGTGCACCAGCTCGATCCGGTTGTCCAGCGGGATCTCGAACATGATCGGATGCGGCCGGCGGGCCTGCGGCGGCGGCACGTCGGCGAACCGGTAGATCGCCCACGGCTGCGGCGACTTGCGGACCAGCTCCTCGCAGCGGATCTTGTGCGTGGAGTAGGCGTCGGTGGCCACCGCCGGGTCGTCCACCCGGCGCGGCGGCTCGAGGTGCTGAGTGGGCCCGTAGACGTCCAGAGTGGACGCGAACAGGACGCGGGAATCGTGCCGGGTCACCGCGTCCAGCACGCTGGTCGTGCCACCGACGTTGATCTCACGGGCGGTCTCGGGGTTCTCGTTCACGTGCGGCGGGATCACGTAGGCCAGGTGCACCACCACGTCCTGGCCGCGGACGGCCCGCTGCACGGCCTCCTCGTCACGGATGTCGGCCCACACCACGTTGGTCGCGCCGCGGGCCCGCCGGAGGTTGACCTTGCTCGGCACGTCGAAGCAGCGCACCTGGTGGCCCCGCCCGCGCAGCTGCGCCACCACGCTTGAGCCGATGTTGCCGAACGCCCCCGTGACCAGCACCCGCATGCCACGGGATTGTGCCCGTGGCCCTCCGCCGCCGACAGCGACCAAATGGATAGGACAATTTGGTTCCATTAGCGGTGTGCTAGGTTCGAAACGTGCCGGAACCGCTGCCGGTCGAGCTGATGAACACGGTCCGCCCCGACGAGGACCACCTGGACGAGGCGATCCCCTGGCTGCGCCCGGTCGGACCGGTCGACCTCGACCAACTCCGCGACCTGCGGGCGGCGCTGCGGCGGCTGGCCGCGGACGCCACCGACGATCCCCGCGCGCCGGTGACGGCGATGTCCCGGCCGGCGGCGCTGGCCACCCTGAACTCGCTGGCCGGCCTGGCCCGCACGGAGCTGTCGTGGCCAGCCGACGGCCCGCCGGCGCGCACCCTGCACGGGCCGGCCGTCGGCGTGATCGCGACCCTCGGGGTCGAATTGCTTGCCGGCGAGGCCCGCGGCCGGCTGCGCGCCTGTCTGGCCCCCAACTGCGTGCTGTACTTCGTCAAGGAGCACACCCGCCGTGCATGGTGCTCGCCGAACTGCGGGAACCGGGCGCGGGTGGCCCGCCACTACCAGCGCCACCGTCAGGACTGACCCATGCACAGTGCGAAGACCGAGTTCACCGGGTCGCAGGGCGCGCCGCTGGCCGCCCGGCTGGAACTGCCGGAGGATCCGCCCTGCGCCTACGCCTTGTTCGCCCACTGCTTCACGTGCGGCAAGGACGTGCTGGCCGCGTCCCGGATCGCCAAGGCGCTCACCGAGTTCGGGATCGCCGTGCTGCGCTTCGACTTCACCGGCCTCGGCGGCTCCGGCGGGGACTTCGGCAACACCGACTTCTCCTCCAACATCGAGGATCTGGTGCTGGCGGCCGAACACCTGCGGGGCGCCCATGCCGCCCCGACCCTGCTGATCGGGCACTCCCTCGGCGGCGCGGCCGTGCTCGCCGCGCGGCGGCGGATCCCCGAGGTGCGGGCCGTGGCCACCATCGGCGCGCCGGCCGATCCCGAGCACGTGCTGCACCTTTTCGGCCACCGCCGGGAGGACATCGAGCGGGACGGCGAGGCCGACGTCGTGCTCGGCGGGCGGAAGTTCCGCGTGCGGGCCGGTTTCCTGGCCGACATCGCCGCCCAGCGGCAGGCCGAGTGCATCGCGACGCTCGGCGCGGCGCTGATGGTGACGCACTCGCCGGTGGACGAGCTGGTCGGCGTCGACCATGCCCGGCGGATCTTCGATAACGCCCGGCATCCCAAGTCGTTCATCGCCATCGACGGCGCCGACCACCTGCTGACCAAGCGGGCCGACGCGGAGTTCGTGGCCTCCGTGCTGGCCGCGTGGGCGCGGCGGTACGCGTTCAGTCCGTCGGAAAGTCGGCCGAGCGACTGATCTCCGCCCACATCTGCATCTCGGCCGCTCGCTTCGCCTCCGACTGGCGCACCAGGTCCACCGCCCGCGCGCCGAGCAGCAGCCGCAGCGGCGGCTCGTCGGCGTTGACCATGTCCACGATCACCTGGCCCGCGCGGGCCGGGTCGCCGGGCCAGGTCGCGGACGTCTCGGCGCGGTAGCGGTCCATCTCGCCGACCGTGCCGTCGTAGTCGGGGTCGATCGCGGTGTCACTGGAGGCAGTGTCACTGGAGAACGTGGCCCAGTCGGTGCGGAACGGGCCCGGCTCGATGATCGTCACCCGCACGCCGAACGGCTTGACCTCGTTGTTCAGCACCTCGGAGAAGCCCTCGACGGCGAACTTGGCCGACTGGTAGGCGCTCAGGCCGGGCGAGCCGCCGACCCGGCCGCCGACCGAGGAGAACTGGAGGATGTGCCCGCCGCGCTGGCGGCGCAGCAGCGGCAGCGCCGCCCGGGTCACGTTGACCACGCCGAAGAAGTTGGCCTCGAACTGGTCGCGGAAGTCCTGCTCGGGCATGAACTCGATCGGGGCGCTGGACGCGTAGCCGGCGTTGTTGGCCACGACGTCCAGGCCGCCGAACTTCTCCTGCGCGAACCGCACCGCCGCCTTGGCCGCCTCGGCGTCGGTGACGTCCAGGGCGAAGGTCGCCACCTTGTCGCCGTACTTGCCTTCCAGGTCCTTGAGCTGCTCCGGCCGCCGCGCCGTCGCCAGCACGTTGTCGCCGGCCGCCAGCGCCGCCTCGGCCAGCTCCCGGCCCAGGCCGCGGGAGCTGCCGGTGATCAGCCACGTCTTCATCGTGTTGCCCTTCGCTACGTAACTAACTGGATGGTTATATCAACCATGACAGCACCCGGGATGTTCCCTGTCAACTATCTAGTTAGTTGCTACGCTGGGCCCATGGCCAGGGACGCGCACGCCACCCGACAGCGACTGCTCGACGCCGCCACCGCCGAGTTCGCCGAGCACGGCATCGCCGGCGCCCGGGTCGACCGGGTGGCCGCCGCCGCCGGCTGCAACAAGGCGCTGATCTACTCGTACTTCGGCAACAAGGACCAGCTGTTCGAGGCCGTCTTCGCCCGCGACATCGCCCAGTTCTACGAGCTGGTGCCCTTCGACGCCGGCGACCTGCCCGGCTACGCCGGCCGGCTGTTCGACCACTACGAGACCCATCCGGTCACGCTCCGGCTGTCCACCTGGTACCGCATGGAACGGGCCGACGTCGCCCTGCCCGCCGTGTCCGCCGTCAACGGCGTGCGCCTCGACCGCCTCCGCCAGGCCCAGGCCGACGGCTCCGTGCCCGGCCACTTCGACCCCGTGCAGCTGCTCGTCCTGCTCCAGGCCGTGCCGGCCGCGTGGGCCACCACCAACCCCGAACTGGCCGGCTCATCCTCCCGCGAGTTCCGCCGCCGCACCGTCGTCGACGCCGTGCGCAAACTCCTGGCGTGACCCCAACGGCCAGCTTATGGAGGACTTTCTCAGCTGGCCGCGGGAACACGTGCATGAGCCACTCACGTTGAACAGGTTGACATCTCGGCCCGCGGCTACCGCGCCAAGGTCCGACCGACACGGCATCCCGGAGGCAGTCATGGCTGACATCACCGACGAAGAGGCCGCGGTCCGCCGCCACGAGCGGTTCGGCACTCTGCCCGAAAGGGTGCGCCCCGAGCACACCGGGGAAATCGTGCCGCCCGAACGGTTCGAGTTCACCGGCGTCGACCCCGACACCGAGTGGATGATCCGCTACAGCGCCTGAAACTCGGTTGACCCCGTGCGTTGTCATTAGGGCATGACCGAGCTGCCGGAGCATGTGCGCGTCAACCGCGAGTACTGGGACACGCTCGCCGCGAGCTACGTGGCCGCCGGCGAGCGGTCGTGGCGGGCCAACGTGGTGGAGTGGGGCGTCTTCAACATCCCTCAGCGCGAGGCTCCGCTGTTGCCCGACGATGTCGAGGGAATGGACGCGATCGAACTCGGCTGCGGGACCGCGTACGTCAGCTCGTGGCTGGCCCGGCGCGGTGCTCGACCCGTGGGCATCGACAACTCCGAAGCCCAGCTGGCCACCGCCCGCCGCCTCCAGGCCGAGCACGGCTTCGATTTCCCGCTGCTGCACGGCAATGCCGAGCAGGTCCCGTATCCGGACGGCTCGTTCGACCTGGCCGTCAGCGAATACGGCGCGGCCATCTGGTGCGATCCGTACGTCTGGATTCCCGAGGCCGCTCGCCTGCTTCGCCCCGGCGGCCGGCTCGCATTCCTGTGCAACAGCGTCGTTTCCGTGCTCTGCGCGCCCGACGACGAGAACGAGCAGCCCACCGACCGCATGCTCCGTCCGCAACGCGGTCTGCACAAAACGCCTTGGCCCGAGGGCGCCATCGACTTCCATCTCGGCCACGGCGACATGATCCGCCTGCTGCGGGCCAACGGTTTCGAGGTCGAGGACCTCATCGAGATCTACGCCCCCGAGGGCGCGGCCGATTCCTCCTACGCCTACGCGCCGGCCGAGTGGTCCCGCAAGTGGCCGGTGGAGGAGGTCTGGAAGGCCCGCCGCGTCTGATCACATTCGGCCGATGAGGGCGCGGATTTCCGCTGCCACCTCGTCCGGGGCTTCGTAGACCGGCGTGTGGCCGGTTTGCACGAGGCAGAGCCGCGCGCCGGGAATGCCGTCCACCAACTCGTTCGCGTGCTCGATGGTGCGGGCCTTGTCGAGCATCCCGTGCACCACCGTGACCGGGCAGCGGATCTCGGCGAGCTGCGGCGCCGCGTCCAGGTCTCGCTGGCTCCGCAACACCCCCAACGCGGCCGCCGCCGGCACCGCCGCCGCGTACGCCAGCAGCGCCGCCCGGTCGACGGGATCCAGCGGCGTCGCGAAGGACCGGTCGATCAGCGCCGCGTGCAGGTCCGGCCCCCAACCGTCCTGCATCGTGGCGATGATCCGCTCCGCGTCACCGTGGCCACGCATGTTCGCACCCGTGTTGACCAGCATCAGGCCCCGGACCCGCTCCGGGTGGGCGATCGCCATCCGCAACGCGATCGCCCCGCCGGTCGAATGGCCCAACACCAGTCCCGGCTCCGGATACCTCTGCACGGTCCGCTCCGCCACCGTCCCGACGTCCCACGGCCCCGGCTCCGTCAGCCATGACACCCCGGTCACCGCCACCTCCCCGGCGAGCCGTTCGGCCAGCCGGTCGAACACCCTCGGGGCACACAGCGTGCCGGGAATCGCCAACACGTCGGTCATGGGCACCTCCTCTGTCCTCCGCCAGGGTCTCACCGCTCGTGGTCGGCGGCGTTGTCCGCGACGACAGCCACGCTTCGAGGTAGCACCATTGCCGGTATGAAGCTGAAGTTGGACCTGCACGACATCTACAACCGAGGCGGCGAGATCGACCGGGCCCTGCGCGCCGTCATCGACGAAGCCGTCGCGAAGAAGGCGCCCCTGGTCGAGATCATCCCCGGCAAGGGCTCCGGGGCGTTGAAGAAGCACGTGCTGCGGTTCCTGGAACGCAAGGAGATCAAGGCGCTCTACCACCGCGTGGAGAAGGACTCCGACAACTTCGGCCGAGTGTTCGTGCACTTCCGGTGGAAGTAGGTGGCCGGCCGCACACACCCTGGCCCCGGTCTGCCCTCGCAGCCATAGCCTCACCGGACAAGCCCCCACCCAAACCCAGGGGGCCGGCCCCGCTGCCAGTCTATCAGCGGAACGCCGAGTGGATCTTGGACTGAGGCGGCCTGTGGACAAGGGCCGACGGAATCGCTGCCTGTGGACAACTGACAGCTGGGACCGGTGCGGGCGGATCGCCGCCCAGGTAAAACCGTCACACTTCCGTCACAGTCCTAGGTCGGGGCGGGCACACCGGCGATTCACGCTGGCCGTATGGATCGAAGCATGGTGTTCGAGCTGGCGACGAAGGTGCTGGCGAGGGTGTTGCTGCCGGTGGCGAAGGTGCGGGAGCCGAGGGCTGCTCGGCATCGGGCGGCGCAGTGGGCGCTGGGGCTGAGGTTCCCGAGGGAGTCGCTGGCGGGGCTGAGGCCGGAGACGAGGAGGGCGTTCGAGGGGGCGAGGGCGGAGGCGTTCTGGCGGGACGGCCAGCTGATCGGACTGACGTCGGGGCATCGGGACGCGGCGGAGCAGTACCGGCTGTATCAAGAGTCGGTACAGAGGCGGGGCTCCCATCAGGAGGCGAGGAAGTGGGTGTTGCCGCCGAGCGAGTCGGAGCACGTGCGAGGGATGGCGCTGGACGTGCGGCCGACCGAGGGGGCGCGGTGGCTGGAAAGGTACGGGCACCGCTGGAACCTGTTCAGCCGGTACGACAACGAGCCCTGGCACTTCGAGCTGGCGGCGAGCCGCCCCGAGAGGCAGCCGCATCCCGGGGCGGCGCCGGTGCGGCGTTCGTGCTAACCACTGTGTATCCGACCGAAGGAGGCGCGGTGGCCCAGCTGTTGCTCGTCGAGGATGACGCCGTGCTGGCCGAAGCCCTGTCCCGGGCGTTGACTGCCCTGGGCCACGAGGTGACGGTGGCGCCGACGGGAGAGCAGGCCCTGGAGTCGCTGTTCGAGCGGCGGGCGCCGACGGATCTGGTGCTGCTGGACGTGATGCTGCCGGGCATCGACGGGTTCGAGGTGTGCCGGAGGATCCGAGCCAAGTCGACGGTGCCGGTGGTGCTGTTGACGGCGAGGGGCGACCCGGTGGACATGGTGGTGGGCCTCGAGGGCGGCGCGGACGACTACGTGGTGAAGCCGGCGGAGCCGAGGGTGCTGGACGCCCGGGTGAAGACGATCCTGCGCCGAGCGTCGTCGAGCCAGGAGCCGCACACGGTGCACACCTTCGGCGACCTCTCGATCGACAGCGAAGCCATGATCGTCACGAAGGGCGGCGAGGAGCTGCGCCTGACGTCCACGGAAATGCGGCTGCTGCTGGAGTTCGCGGACCACCCGGGCCAGGTGCTGAGCCGGCAGACGCTGCTGAAAAGGGTGTGGGACTACGGCTTCGCCGGCGATTCGCGGCTGGTGGACGCGGCGGTGGCCCGGCTGCGCGCGAAGATCGAGCCGGACCCGGGCAACCCGACGCTGCTGCTCACGGCCCGAGGGCTCGGCTACCGCCTGACAAAGCCATGAGGCGGTGGCATCCGGGCCTGCGCACAAGCATCGTGCTCACGGTCATCGCGATCACGGTCGCGGCGACCGGCACCATGGCGTTGCTGTCCTACCAGTTGCAGCAGAACGAGATCCGGGAGCGGTTCAGGCAGGCGGCGCTGGCCGACTTCGGCTCGGACCGGCAGCAGATCCACCAGTGGCTGGTGAACTCGCGCGACACCGACCAGTCCAAACTGGACAGTGTCGGCCAGTATCTGAACGGCCGGCTCGCGCTGGACTGGTCCATCCTGAACTTCAACGCCAACCTCGGCCCGCGGTCCTCGCTTGGCCCCAGCGGCTACGTGCCGGTCGCCGGCCGCCCCGGTCCCTTCAACCGGGACCGCGTCGAGCAGGCCCGCGCCAACGAGACGGCCAGGGTCGACTACGACGACATCGTCGACGGCAGCCTGCACTACATCATCATGGGCCAGGCGGAGCCGGGCATGATCCTGGTCGAGATCTACAGCACCGAGATCGCCGACCGGCAGCTGGCCAAGGTGCGGCTGCAGCTGACGGCGGCGGCCGCGGGCGTGATCCTGGTCGGCAGCCTGCTGGGCCTGCTGGCCGCGCGCCGCATCCAGCGCCGGGTCCGAGTCGCCGCGGGCGCGGCGCGCACGCTGGGCTCGGGCGCCCTCGACACACGGCTGCCGGTGCAGGGCCGGGACGAGTTCGCGGACCTGGCCGGCTCGTTCAACTCGATGGCCCAGCGGCTCGGCGAGTCCATCGAGGAGCTGCGCCGCAAGGACGAGCAGCAGCGCCAGTTCGTCGCCGACGTCGCGCACGACCTGCGGACCCCGATGGCGGTGCTGATCGCCGCCGGCGACGGCCTGAACGGCCCGGACCGGGACCGCTCGGCCGAGCTGATCGGCGCCCAGACCCGCCGGCTGAGCGCCCTGGTGGAGGACCTGCTGGAGATGTCCCGGTTCGACGCCGGCGCGGCCGAGTTCCGGCCGGAACCCGTTGACCTGCAAGCGCTCTGTGTGGACGTGGTGGAGATGGTGGGCGCCGACATCCCGGTCGCGGCCGGCGGCGACGGCACGGTCGTCGGCGACCCGCGCCGCCTGCACACCATCGTCCGCAACCTGGTCAGCAACGCCCTGCACCACGGCGCGCCGCCGATCACGATCACCATCGACGGCGCCGCCGAGTTCGAGGTCCGCGTGGCCGTACGGGATCACGGACCGGGGCTGCCGCCGGAGCTGGGGTCCAAGGTGTTCGACCGGTTCGTGCGCGGTGACCGCTCCCGGCGCAGCGAGGGCAGCGGCCTCGGCCTGGCCATCGCCTACGAGAACGCGGTCCTGCACGGCGGCCGGATCGACGTGGCCAGCCCCGGCGGCGCGGAGTTCACCCTCGTGGTGCCGCGAACTCCGCCCGATGGTCCGCTACCCACTGACGAAAGGTCCGAGCCGGGACGCCGGTGACCTCCCGCACGGTGTCGGTGACGAGCGCGGGACGCCCGACGCTGCGGGCGAAGCCGTCGAGCAGCGACTCCATCACCTCCGCCGGGATGTAGTCGGGCCGCCGGTCGAGGGCCTGCTGGCGGCTGATCTCGGCGACTGGGATCTCCCGTCCCAGCGCGTCCCCGATGATCGCGACCTGCTGCCGGAGGGTCAGCGACTCGGGGCCGGTCAGCCCCAGCACCTCGCCGACGTGCCCGCCGGTGGCCAGCAGCGTCTCGGCCACGGCGGCGATGTCGTCCTGGTGGATCGGCGCCATCTGGGCCTCCAGGCTGGCGTCCTCCACAGTGGACCCACGCCGGATGGTGTCGGCCCACCACAGCAAGGCGTTGGTGGCGAAGGCGCCGGGCCGCAGCACGGTCACCGGCAGCCCGGAGGCCAGCAGCTTGTCCTCGACGGCCTTGTGCCGCAGGGCGATCGAGTTGGTGGCGGCGTCCGGCTGGTCCACCGCCGACGAGGACACCTGCACGATGTGCTTGACGCCCCCGGCCGCGGCGAGAAACGCGTCGATGCCGTCGGGCTGCGTGTAGAGCAGCACCTGGTCGACGCCGTCGAGGGCCTGCTCGATGCCCTCCCCGGTGCGCAGGTCGAGCCGGAGCTCCCCCGGCCCCGGCTGGCTGCTGGCCGCCCGGAACGGCGTCCCGGTGCTGGTCAGGCGGGTGATGAGGCTGCGCGCGATGTGTCCACGCGCGCCGGTGACAAGGACGGTCATGGCCGTGGTCCCCCTACGATGAGCCGTCGAGACGTATTAGCTTTGCAAGCAAAGCTAGTTTGGAGACAAAGACATGTCAACGGTGGACGACAGCGTGCGGGAGCTGCTGTTGCTCATGCCGCGTTTGGTCGGCCGGGCCAAGAAGCTGCGCATCCCCGACGAGCTGCGCTCCTTCGCGCTGGCCCCGCGGCACATCACGCTGCTGGCCTACCTGCTGTTCGACGGCCCGCTCACCGTCAACGAACTGGCCGCGCGACTGGAGATAGCGCCGACCACCGCCAGCCTCATGGTCGGCGAGCTGAGCCGGCAGGGCGTGCTGGCGCGCACCGAGTGCCCGGTCGACCGCCGCCGCACCATCGTCAGCATCACCGAAAATCACCGTCCCGCGGTCGAGAGGTGGTTGTCCGCCGGGGCCAACGCCTGGCGAAAGGCGCTCGCCCCGCTCACCCCCGAGCAGCGGGAACTGTTCGTCGCCACACTGCGCGCCTACGAGGAGGCGGTCGGCGAGGAAGCCACCTGACCAGCGTTTTGCCGCCATCTGAAAAGCACTCGGAAAGGACGCGTCGGGCGTCTACATCGGATCCGCCGGCCGCGCCGGGGCCTGAACGGCGCCGACGCGCCGCAGTTCGCACACCGCGATGCCTATTGCCACCAGCATGAATCCGATGGCACAGCACAACGTCGTGGACAGCGCGGCCGGAAAGCCGCCGGTGGCGCTGCCGTAGAAGACGGTCGCCAGCACGGCGGTGCCGATCGCGGTGCCGATCCGCTGACCGGTCTGCAACGCGCCGCCGGCCACCCCGGCGATGCTGTTCGGCACGCATTCCAGGGTCAACGTGGTGTTGGGCGAGATGACCGCGCCGCCGCCGATTCCGGCGAGCAGCAATGGGATCGCGATCGCGCCGCCAATCGCGTCTTGCGGGACCGCTAGCACGACCACCGCGACGGCCGCCAGCCCTATCATGATGAGACTCAGTCCCGCCACCGTCACCTTGCGCCCCAGCCGGGAAACCAGCCGGCCGGCGACCGCCGCCATGATCGAGGAACCGACCGCGAACGGTGTCACGGTGAGTCCGGACTGCAACGGCGTGTAGTGCAGTCCCTTCTGCAGGAACAGCGACATCACCAGGAAAATGCCGGCGAACCCGCAGAAGTAGACCGATCCCAGCAGCAAACCGGACGAGTAGCCGGAAACCTCGGTGAACAACCGCAGGTCCAGCAGCGGCTTGCCACCGCGCGCCGACACCCGCCGCTCCCACCACACGAACAAGCCGCCGAAAACCGGCGTCAGCAGAGCGATTAGCCACAACGGCCCGACCGGGCCGCTCTCGGTCTCCACGATCGGCAGCAACACGGCGAGCACCGCGACGCCGAGCAGGATCGCGCCGACATGGTCGATCTGACCCCGCAATCCCGTGCCACGGCGGTCAACGCCGTCTCGATCCCTTTTGGGCAGCCAGCGCAGCGCCAGCACGAACGCCAGCACACCCACCGGCACGTTGACGAAGAACACCCAGCGCCAGCCGGTCTCGTCGCCGAACGCGGCCAGGATCAGCCCGCCCAGCACCGGTCCGGTCGCGGTGGAAATGCCGATGGTGGCCCCGAGCAAGCCGAACGCGCGGCCCCGCTCGGCGCCGCGGAACAGATCCTGGATCAGGCCGGAGTTCTGCGGTGTGAGCAGGCCGGCGGCCAGTCCCTGCAGCAGCCGCGCGCCGATCAGCAGCGTCTCGTTCGGCGCCGCGCCGGCCAGCGCGCTGGTGACCACGAAAGCGGTCAATGCGATGAGGAACATCACCCTTCGGCCGAGCACGTCACCCAGCCGGCCGCCGGCAACCAGTGACAAGCCGAAGGTGAGCGCATATCCGGACACGATCCACTGCACGGATCCGGCCGAGGCCCCCAGACCGTTCTGCACGGACGGCAGCGCCACGTTCACGATGCTGACGTCGAGCAGGCTCATGAAGCCGGCGGCAAGGCTGACCGCCAGCGCTTTCCACCGCCGCGGATCCGGTTCGCTCACCGTCCCATCCTGGGCCACGCATGTCGACCGTGCCCAGCGGGGCAGCAATCCCGCGCCGGGAGCGAATCCGGACCTAACGCTCTTCCCGCCACCACCTGATCCGGTGAAGAATCGGTGGCCACAACTGTCGTCGCTGGGCTGTTCGGCGTACTACGTCCACATCACCGGCGGACTCCTCCCGTGACAACTACGGCCCGATCGGCCGGCCGGGGGTGACCGACCCCACCCGGTTAGCCGCTCAATTTTGTTTCGAGTCGGTGAGTCATTATGTGCGGAGTATCGACTAGACTGGCCGCAGTCGCGTCGACGGGGCACGCCTCTTTGACAGCGAGCATTACGCCACGTTCCGACCCAGACGGAGAAACGTCCATGGCACAGAAGACCATCGTCCAGCTGATCGACGACCTCGATGGCGGTGAGGCCAACGAGAGCGTGTCCTTCGGACTCGACGGCGTCGAGTACACCATCGACCTGTCGGAGGACAACGCCAAGAAGCTCCGCGACGGCCTGTCGTCTTTCGTCGAGAAGGCGCAGCGCGTCGGTGGCCGCAAGCAGCGCGGCGGCGCCACCACCGCGGTGAAGGCCGGCGGCGACCGCGCCCAGAACCAGGCCATTCGCGAGTGGGCCCGCAGCCAGGGGGAGAAGATCTCCGACCGCGGCCGAATCCCGGCCGAGCTGGTGGCCAAGTTCCAGGCCGCGCACGGCAGCTGAGCCACCCGTTTTGCCTTTCGATGGCGCCCGCGCGAAGCGGGCGCCATCGGCGTGTTCGGACTCCCCATTCGGCAAGGCCTGTGACACGCGCCACAGCACACCGCCACCCGCATGCCGACTTCCCGCACGGTCGAATGTCACATGCGGTCCGGATGTGACGAGGGGGGATCAGCGGGGTGGGAGGCCGTTCAGGATGATCGCCAAACCGAACTCGAAGCGCTGGTCGAAGTCGATCGGGCGGTGGTATTCCACGGTGGCCGCCATCGACGGATGCCGGGCCGGGTCGGCGGCGGCGGCCATCGCCGCCAGGTCGGCCTCGGGCGCGGCCTGTTCCTCCTGAACCAGGCCGAATATGTAGTAGCCGATGGTCCACGTCGCCCATGCCGCTTCGCGGGGCGGGTAACCGGCGTCCAGCAGCGCGCCGACCATTTTCTCGCCGAACGCCATGGTGTGTGAGCCGATCACATAGCGGCCGGCGACGACCCGACCGCCGTCGCGATGGCTGAGCATGGCCCGGCGGATGCGGCGCGCGAGCACCTCGACGCGTTCCCGCCACGGCCCGGGCAGCGGCTCGTCGGCGCAGCCGGCGATGACCCGGTCGGCCAGCGCGGCCAGCAGCTGCGGCTTGCCGGCGACGTGCCAGTACACGGTGTTGAGCTGCACGCCGAGCCGCTCGGCCACCTTGCGCATGGTCAGCCCGTCCAGGCCGACCTCGTCCAGCAGCGCCAGCCCGGCCTCGACCACCCGATCCCGATCCACCTGTGGCTCCCGTCACATAGCGCTCTTGATCCGTGTTCAAGTGTACTGGGCATGGCCCTATTGATCCTTGTTCAAGAGGTGGTGGAACGATGATCGCGCTGGTGCGGCAGTTGCGACTGGAGGCCCACCGGGTGCTGTCGGTGCGGCTGGCCGACCCGGACGGCCGGCCGCTGCCGCCGTGGCAGCCGGGCGCGCATGTCGGGATCGAGCTGCCGACCGGGCTCACCAGGCAGTACTCGCTGTGCGGCGCGCCGGGCGACCGGACCGGCTATCGAATCGGCGTGCTGCGGGAGCAGCGCAGCCGCGGCGGCTCCGAGTACGTGCACAGCTTCCTGCGGCCCGGCCAGCGGCTGCGGATCGGCGAGCCGCGCAACAACTTCCCGCTGGTCGAGGCCGAGCGCTACCTGTTCATCGCCGGCGGCATCGGCATCACGCCCATCCTGCCGATGATCGGGCAGGTCGGGGCCCGCCCGTGGCGGCTGGCCTACTGCGGCCGTGCCACCAACGGCCTGGCCTTCCTCGACGAACTGTCCGTCCACAGCGGACGCGTGGACGTGTTCGCCGACGGCAACCGGCTCTCGCTTGCCAAACTCCTGGCCGAGCCCCGGACCGACACGGCCGTCTACGCCTGCGGCCCGGAGTCGCTGCTGAGCGGCGTCGAGGAGGCGATGGCCGCCTGGCCGCCGGGCTCGCTGCACCTCGAACGATTCGCCGCCCGGCCGAAACCCGCGCTGCCCAACCACGAGTTCGAGGTGGTGTGCGCCCGGTCGCGGCGGACCGTGACCGTGCCGGCCGATCGGACCGTGCTGGACGTCCTCCAGGACAACGGCCTGCCGGTCGAGGGCTCATGCCGGCAGGGCGTGTGCGGAACCTGCCAGGTCCGGGTGCTCGACGGGGTGCCCGACCACCGGGACGACATCCTGTCCGAGGCCGAGCAGGCCGGCGGCGACCGCATGTTCGTCTGCGTCTCGCGCTGCGCCGGGCCCCGACTCACCCTGGACGTGTGAGATGACCGCCGCCGACGACTACCAACCCATCGACATGGCCCGGATCCGGGAGATCATCGGCTTCCCGCCCGCGTTCATCGCCGACAAGAAGGTCGACCACGTCACCGAGCTCGCGCACCGGTTCATCGGGCACAGCACGTTTTTCGTGCTGGCCTCGGTCGGCGCGGACGGCGGCGTGGACGCCAGCCCCAAGGGCGACCCGCCGGGCTCGGTCAAGGTGCTCGACCCGTGGACGCTGGCCATTCCGGACCGGCCGGGCAACAAGGGCATCGACACCTTCACCAACCTGATGGAGCGCCCCGGCGTCGGCCTGCTGCTGATGGTGCCCGGCCTGTCGGAGACGCTGCGGATCAACGGCGACGCCTTCGTCACCGACGATCCCGACCTGCTCGACCAGCTCTGCGCCGGCGGCAAGCCGGCCGTGCTGGCCACGGTGGTGCGGGTCCGGGAGGTCTACTTCCAGTGCGGCAAGGCCCTGATCCGGTCCCATATGTGGGATCCGGACCGGTCGCTGTCCGACTACGCCCTCAACGGGACCGACTACTACAGCCTGGCCATCGCCGAGATGGGCCCCAAGCTGGAGCGGGCCGGCCTGTCCCCAGCGGCCCTGGCCGACCTGGCCGCCCACGAGTACCGCACCGGCCTGTTCTGACCCCGGCGTGTCCCGCTCTCCGGCACCGCGTGTCCCGCTCTCCGGCACACCGAATGGAGGTTTCCGGCACAGTCGAATGCCACATGTGCGCCACAGTCGCCCCCTGGCGCCACATGTGGACCGCATGTGGCACGAAGTCCCGCACCGGGGCGGCCATGAATGGGTTTCATGGTTGCCCGAGAGCGGGACTCGGTGGCCGTAGGGCGGGTCGCGCGGACTTCAGCGGGGACCGCGGACCGGGACGCACCTCGGCGGAGCAGACCTCTGGGGCCGGACCCGCCGCTCCCCTCGACCAGCGGGTCCGCTTCCCCGAAGTCCCCGGTACGTCAACTATGGTGAACAAGCGGTCACGCCCGAAAGGGGTTGGCCGTTGCCAACCCAGGAAACACCCGGCTCGCTGCCCAAACGGGCTCCCATAATCGGTCCGTGCTGATCGTGGTGGACACAGATCCCGGCGTCGACGACGCGTTCGCTCTGGTCGGGCTGCTGGCCCGGGCGCGCCGGGGCGACTGCCGGGTGCTGGCGATCGGCACGGTGCACGGCAACTTACCGCCGGCCCCGGGCGCGGACAACGCCCTGCGCATCACCGAACTGCTGGGCGTGGACGTCCCGGTGGCCGTGGGGGCAGCGAAACCGCTGGTCGGTCCGGAGATGCTGTCGGGCCAGATCGTGCACGGCGAGGACGGCCTGGGCGGCAACGCCGGCCCCAAGCCCCGGGCCACACCGACAGCGGAATCGGCCGCCGACCAGCTTGTGCGGTTAACCAGAATGCACCCGGGCGAGATCACCGTGCTGGCGCTGGGCCCGCTGACCAACATCGCCCTGGCCCTGGAACGCGAGCCGGAGCTGCCGACGCTGGTCAAGGACGTGGTGTGGATGGGCGGCGTGTTCGACCGCCCGGGCACGGTCGGCATCACCCAGGAGCCCAACGCCTGGCACGACCCGGAGGCGGCCGAACGGGTGCTGGCCGCCGGCTTCGCGCTGACCGTGGTGCCGGTGGACGCGGTGGAGCAGGCCTGGGCTGACGAGACCTGGGTGGCCGAGCTGGCCCGCATCGACCATCCGGTGGCCCGGGCGTTGACCGCCTGGAACAAGCAGTACCTGGACTTCTACTCGGGCACGCTGGCCGTGGCGCACGGCGGCCCGGGCATGCTGCTGTACGACCCGGTGGCGGCGGCGATCGCGCTCAACCCGGACCTCGGCCGGTACGAGCACCACGAGGTGGTGGTCGAGCTCCAGGGCTACCTGCGCGGGGCCACGCTGGTGGACCGCCGGGCGGCCCCGCTGCCGGGCACCGAGCTGCCGGCCCGCCGGCCGGTCCGGGTGGCCGTGGCCGCCGACGCGGCCCGGATCCTGGCCGAATTGCTGGCCGACATCGCCGAGCTCGGGCGGTAGGTGTACTACCCTCGGTGACGGGGGTAGGAAATGCGAGAAAGCTTCGGCCAGCACGTGCGGGCGCTACGCGCGCGGCGTGAGCTGTCGCTGCGTGGACTCGCCGAGCTCGCCGGCATCACCCCCGGCTACCTGAGCAAGATCGAGAACGGCCGGCTGCCCTCGGTGGGCATGGCCCGGGTGCTGGACGACGCGCTCGACGCGGACGGCACGCTGCTGGCCGTGCTGACGGTCGACCAGCTCCCCCGTCCGGCCCAGCTGCCGCTGGCCATGAGCGGCTTCGTCGGCCGCGAGACCGAGGTCCGCGACCTGACCGCCGCGCTGGAACGCCCGGCCGACAGCCGGGTGCCGCTGATCATCGCCGTGGACGGCCCGCCGGGCGCCGGCAAGACCACCCTGGCCCTGCACTTCGCCCACCGGGCCATTCCCCGCTTCCCCGACGGCCAGCTGTACGCCGACCTGCGCGGCCACAGCCCGCACGACCGGCCGGCGCTGCCGGCCGAGGTGCTGGCCGACCTGCTGCGGCCGCTGGGTGTGCCGGCCGCCGGCACCGCCGACGTGGAGCACCTGGCCGCGCTCTACCGGTCGGCGCTGGCCGAGCGCCGGATGCTGATCGTGCTGGACAACGCCGCCGACTTCGCCCAGATCGAGCCGTTGCTGCCGGGCACCGCCCGCTGCGCGGTGATCATCACCAGCCGGGAGCGGCTGTCCGGGCTCACCCTGCGGGCCAGCCCGCACCGGCTGACCCTGGGCCCGATGTCCGAGGACGAGTCGCTGGCGCTGCTGACCAATGTGCTCGGCGAGGAACGCGCGTCGCGGGAGCCGGCGGCGCTGGCCTCACTGGCCGCCCGGTGTGGCCGGCTGCCGCTGGCGCTGCGGGTGGCGGCCGAGCGGGCGGTCATGATCCCCGACTACGACCTGCGTGACCTGGTCACCGAGCTGGATACGGAGCGCCTGGACGTGCTCGGTGTGGAGGACGCGGACGTCCGCACCGTCTTCTCCTGGTCGCTGCGCCGCCTCGACCCGGACGCCGCGCGGCTGTTCCCGCTGCTCGGCCTGCATCCCGGCCCGCAGATCAGCGGCCGGGCCGCCGCCGCGTTCGCCGGCATGCCGCACGCCTTCGCCCGCCGCGCCACAGCCCGCCTCACCCACGCGCACCTGCTGCGAGCCGTCGGCCGTGACCGCTACACGTTCCACGACCTGATCCGCGACTACGCCGCCGAGCTGGCCGACCGGCAGGTCACCGACACCTCGGCGGCGGTGTACCGGCTGGCCTCCTGGTACCTGCACTCGGCGGCGGCCGCCTGCCACGTGCTGGCGCCGTTCCGCTTCGACCCGATGGACAAGGACGAGCTCCCGGCGGGCGTGCACCCGCTGGCCTGGACGTCGGACGAGACCGGGGCGCTGGAGGCGCTGCGGTGGTGCGACGCCGAGCTGGCCAACTTCGTGCCGATCATCCAGCTCGCCATGGATCACGGCCACGACAAACTGGCCTGGCAGCTGCCCGTGACGCTGTGGACGTACCTGCTGCAACGGCGGCCGTGGACGGTGTGGCTGCGCAGCCACGAGCTGGCCCGGGAGGCGACCCGCCGGCTGGGCGACCGCGCCGCCGAGGGCTGGGTGGTGACGAACCTGGCCGAGGGCTACCGGCGGATGGGCGAGCTGGAGCAGGCCAGCCGCCTGTACGAGGAGGCCCGGGCCCTGCGGGCCGAGGTCGGGGACCGCTACGGCCTGGCCTGGGCGCTGGCCGGGTCGGCCTTCCTCGCCGCCGACCTGCGGGACGACGTGCGGGCGCAGGCCTTCGCCGACCAGGCGACGCAGATCTTCTTGGAGTACAAGGACATCCAGGGCCAGGCGCTGTGCCTGATGACCCGCGGCGACGTGCTGCGGCTGCGCGGCGACCTGGACGGCGGCCTGGCCCTGTGCGCGCTGGCGCTGGGCATGATGGTGGACATCGCCTCGCTGGAGGGGCAGGTCTACGTGCTGCGCAAGATGGTGGAGATCCACATGCTGCGCAACAACTTCCCACACGCGCTGGCCTTGCTGGACGATGCCGTGACGACCGGCCGGGAGCTGCGCGACCGGTGGGCCCAGGCCGAGTCGCTGACCCGGCGCGGCGACGTGTTGATGGAGATGGGCCGCCGCGACGACGCCCGCGGGTCCTGGCAGCAGGCCGTGACGCTCTACGACGAGATCGACGACACCACCGGCAGCCGGTCGGTCAGGGAGCTGCTCGCCAGTGCGCTGACCGCCACCGCAGCACCGCCCGACAGCTGGTGATCAGCTTGTCCCGCAACGGTTTCGCCTCCTCGGCGAACGCCGCCTGCATGCGCGCGTACTCGGCCCGCCCGGCCGCGTCCTCGATCCGCACCGGCTGGTAGCCCAGCTCCGACAGGTCGTAGGGGCTGGCCTTCATGTCCAGCTCGCGGATCCGCGAGGCCAGCGCGAAGCAGTCGGCCACCAGCTCGGACGGCACGTACGGCTCCATCTTGTAGGACACCTTGTACAGGTCCATGTTGCCGTGCAGGCAGCCCGGCTGCTCCAGCTCGACCTGCGACTCCCGGCTCGGCTGCAGTGCGTTGCGCGGCCGGGCCGGCGGGGTGAAGAACCGGAACGCGTCGAAGTGTCCACATCGGATGTTCGAGGCCTCGACCAGCTCGTCGGTTCCCTGGTGCCCCAGGCGAAGCGGCCAGCCGAAGTGCCGGACCTGCTCCGGTGTCTGCCGGTACACCATGGCCCACTCGTGCAGCCCGAAGCAGTTCAGCCGCGGCGGCCGGGACGCGGTCGCGCTCAGCAGCGCCAGGTAGAACTCCGCGGTGCGGACCCGGGCCTCGGTGCAGGCGGCCGGATCCAGCGTCACACCCTCGTCCGTGCGGTGATAGCCGCGGTAGTCGAGGAACTCGTCGGCGGCGCCGGCCAGCACCACGCCCAGGCCCGGATGCCACCGCTCCAGCCGACCCGGCCGG